>JAABUT010001595.1_pt1 | contig 25317 bp, 31 predicted proteins | sample 5559281 | NCBI WGS metagenome assembly JAABUT01 (sample SAMN10711880, study PRJNA513359) | rock metagenome | isolation source: Antarctica rocks | place: Antarctica: Victoria Land, Ricker Hills nord | collected 2016-01-04
CCGGCCTGGCCCGGTGCGGGTTGTCGGGCCAGCCGGGGGCACACCGGCAGAAGGCGTCGGCCCGGTGAGGGAGTCCCCGCCGGGGCTGCGGTCGCTGGAGCCGGGCGGCCCGACAGCCACCTGGGTCATCGCGGGTGTGGCTGGCGTCGTCGCCTCCCGGTCAAGAAATGGTCCGTTCGTCCGCGTATACCGCAAGGGGTTTGTGATGAGTGTCGACGTGTTCTTCGACTACACCTGTGGATTCTCCAACCGGGCTCAGCACTGGATCGCTGCCGTGTCGGACGCGGATGTCCGGTGGCGGCCGTTCTCGCTGCTGGAGCAGAACCGGGACGGCAGCGGGCCGCCGGTGTTCGAGCAGCCCGGACTGGGTGAGAACGTGTCGCTGGTGGCTCTGGCAGTGCACGAGGCGGTCCGGTCTGAGGGTGGCAACGTCGATGGTTACCGGCGCCGAATGTTCGCTGGCTGGCATGACGAGCCTGGTCGGCTCTCCACGCAGGACATCATCGGGTTCGGTCTTGCCTGTGGCCTGACCCGCTTCGACCACGACACGGCGTTCGCTGCGGTAGCCGCCGAGCACGCGGAGGCTAGCCAGTGGGGGGTGTTCGGGACCCCGACGCTGGTGTTCGGCGCCAGCCAGGCGGCGTTCGTCAAGCTCGACGCCGTTCCGACCGCGGACCGCGCCGAACCCCTGTGGGACAGCGTGCGGCAGCTGGCGACCGCCGAGCCTGCGCTACGGGAGTGGCAGCGAGTCACTGCACCGGAGACGTCCCGGTGACGACGCGGCTGATCGTCATCGGGGGTGACGCCGCCGGGATGAGCGCGGCGTCCACCGCCCGGCGCCACAAGAGCGCGGACGAGCTGGAGATCATCGCGTTCGACCGCGGGAACTACACCTCCTACTCGGCCTGCGGCATCCCGTACTTCATCGGCAACGACGTCGCCAATGTCGGTGAGCTGATCGCCCGCACCCCGGAGCAGTTCGCCAAGGATCACGCGATCGACGCGCGGATCGCCCACGAGGCCATCACGATCGACCTGGACCGCCGGGCGGTGCTGGTGCGTGACCTCGGTCGTGGGACCGAGAGCTGGGAGGGCTTCGACCAGCTGATGATCGCGACTGGCGCCGTGCCGATCCGGCCCCCGCTGCCCGGCGCCGATGCGCAAGGCATCTTCGGGGTGCAGACCCTCGATGATGGGCTCGCGGTCCGCACCGCCCTGGAACAGCACAAGCCTCGGCGGGCGGTCGTCGTCGGCGCCGGCTATATCGGGTTGGAACTCGCTGAGGCGTTCTGTGCCTGGGACGTCAAGGTCACCGTCATCGACCGTGGCCTGACCCCACTGTCGGGTCTCGATCCAGACATGGGCGACCTGCTTACCGACGCGATGCACCGCTTCGGGATGACGTTGCGGCTCGGTGAGACGGTCACCGGTTTCGACACCGACGCCGGTCGGGTCCGGGCGGTCGTCACCGATCAAGGCGTCACCCCCACCGACCTGGTGATCCTCGGGCTCGGCGTACGACCGAACATCGAGCTGGCCGGCCAAGCAGGGATACCCATCGGAACGGCGGGCGGAATCGCCGTCGACCGGCGTCTGGCCACTGGCACCGAGGGGGTGTGGGCGGCCGGGGACTGCGCCGAGAAGTTCCACCGGGTCTCCCGACGGCCCGTCACCATCGCGTTGGGCACCTACGCCAACCGAGAAGGTCGCACCGCGGGCATCAACATCGGCGGCGCCTATGCGAGCTTCCCAGGAGTGCTGGGTACAGCCGTCACCAAGATCTGTGAGGTGCAGGTCGGCCGGACCGGTCTGGGTGAGTCCGAGGCACGCGCGGCCGGGTTCGACCCGATCGGCGTCGCGGTCGACTCCACCACCCGAGCCGGCTACTACCCAGGCGCGAAGCCCATCCGCACCAAACTCATCGCCGAACACGGCACCGGCCGGCTGCTCGGCGCCCAGATCGTGGGCGAGGAGGGCGCCGCCAAACGCATCGACGTCCTCGCCATGGCCCTGTGGCACGAGACCACCGTCGAAGAACTCCTCAACACCGACCTGTCCTACGCGCCCCCGTTCTCCCCCGTCTGGGACCCCGTCCTGATCGCCGCCCGGAAGACCTGGCAACAGGTCCAGGACGACCAGCGCACACCAAGCTGATCACCCCGACCCAACGATCCGCCACCGACCTGTCAGCCGCCGCCGCCCTGGCGCTAGGGGATCGAGCTCTAGCGCGCGCCAGCACGACGGCGACCACGTATGGCGGGCGTGGTGACATCCAGCCCGACCGATCTCATGACCTCGCACCACGGATCGAGGTCCACGGTTCGAGCCATCAGGTCCAAGACGCCCCGCATCCTGCGCGCCCTACACCATCCAGACCCCCACTCTGTCGCAGCCGCGACTCCAGGAAAGGACTTCCGACATGGCCACCAAACATGACCTGATCGTCATCGGCGCCGGCATGGCTGGCGTCTCGGCCGCCACCAAGTGCGCCGCGCAGGGTTGGGACGTCGCGATCGTCGATGCCCTGCCTTACGGCGGCACGTGTGCGCTACGCGGGTGTGACCCCAAGAAGATCCTGCGCCGGGGCGCTGAGATCATCGACAGCGCACGACTGATGCGCGGCAAGGGCATCGACGAGGGCGGTCTGTCGATCAACTGGGCCGACCTGATGAAGCACAAACACGGCTTCACCGATCCGGTCCCGCGCAGCATGGAGGACAACTTCGCTCGCGACGGCATTGCCACCCTGCACGGGCAGGCCCGGTTCACCGGCCGGAACAGTCTGGAGATCGACGGAACCAGCTACGAGGCGACGCACTTCTTGATTGCCACGGGCGCGCGGCCGAGACCGCTCGACTTCGCCGGGCACGAGCACCTCATCGACAGCACCGACTTCCTGAACCTGCAAGCCCTTCCGACCCGCATCCTTTTCGTCGAAGGTGGGTTCATCTCCTTCGAGTTCGCCCACATCGCCGCACGCGCCGGTGCCCGACCGCTCATCGTTGACCAAGGACCCCAACCCCTCAAGGCGTTCGACCGCGACCTCGTCGAGCTCCTGATAACCCGAGGCGCCGACTCCGGCATCGAGGTACAGCGCTCCACCACGATCACGGGCATCAACTTGACCCCCAGCGGCTACCTCGTCACCCTCGAGCACTCAGGTGAGACAACGACGAGGGAGTTTGACCTCGTCGTCCACGGCGCAGGTCGCACCGCCGAGCTAGAGGGCCTGGAACTCGACGCAGCAGGAGTCGCGTGGGGCGAGCAAGGGGTGACCGTGGCCGGGCACCTCCAAAGCACCACCAACACCGCGGTCTACGCCGCCGGTGACGCCGCCGACACCCCCGGCATGCCCCTGGCCCCAGTCGCTGTCACCGAGGGCAAGGTCGCCGCCTCCAACATGCTCAGGGAGACCACCACCGTGCCCGACTACGCCGGTATCCCGACCGCGGTGTTCACCATCCCTGAGCTCACCCGCGTCGGCCTGCTCGAACACGAGGCGAACGAGGCCGGCCTCGACCTCGACGTCCGCTACCAGGACACCAGCGCCTGGTACTCCAGCTATCGCACCGGGGAAACCACCGCCGCCGTCAAGGTCCTCATCGACAGGTCCACCGACCAGATCGTCGGTGCACACCTGCTCGGACCCGAGTACGGCGAGGTCATCAACACGATCAGCCTGGCCATCAAGCTCGGACTGACCACCCGACAACTCAAGTCCGCCACCGCGGCGTACCCCACCACCGGCTCAGACCTAGGAGCAATGCTCTGAGCACATCGGGACCGCGCAGTCGGCATTCGTAGCCTGCACCGCCGCCCACGACGATGGCAGTCGCTCATCAGCGGCCTGGGACCGGAGTCCGTCGACAGCCGCACATCGGCAAAGGCGCTCAGGTACACGAGGCCATGTAAGCGGCGAGGATGTAGTTCGGGTGGCGGTCGAGGTTTTTACGGGCTCGGTCGTAGTGCATGGTCGTACGCGGGTCGGCGTGCCGGGCCGCGATCTGTACGTCTCGCAGGTCCACCCCGGCGTCGAGCATGGTGGTCACGAAGGTGTGCCTGAGCATGTGGGGATGCATCCGCGGGAGGCGAACGCCTGCGACGGCCGCGAGCTGCCTGAGCCTTCGTGTGGCGGCGTGCCGGTCCATGCCCACGCCGTGGCGGTTCAGGTGCAGCGGCCCGGTCGTTGGGTCACCCGCGGCCTGTAGGACGTAGGGCTGCGCTTGCAGATCAGTGGCCAGGTGCCAGACCGACATGGGCCTCGCTGGACCCGAGCTGCACCACCTGAGTGGCCGCCCCACCATCTAAAGCGACGCGGGCGTCAGCCGGACCCTTGTCGTACCACTGGACGGGGCTTGCACGGAGCTGTGACTGCCAGTCACAGTGACCCGCCTCGCGAGCCGAAGGCGCCTCATCTACCCAGGTATAGAACTCATCGAGGATCTGCCGTTCTAGGTTGCGGGCTGTTTCGAGGCGCCGGGCCTCCGGGCCGTGAAACGCCGAGCAGTGGTCGGATGCGGACGTCGCGGCGCCGCTCAGGGACCATCTGCATCCTCGCCGGCGGCTGGAGGCGAGGTGGCGTGCCCGTCGCGACGCCCAGATGGCGAGGGCCGGTTAGCGGGCGAGATGGTCCAGCATGGCCTGAGCGACGTCGGCCGGGGAGTCTTCGGTGGGGATGTGCAGGCCCGCGACCTCGACGAGATCGCTGCCGGGCACTGTCTGTACGTAGCGCCGCGCGTACTCGATCTTCTGGAAAGGGTCGTCGCGGCCCCAGACCAGGCGGGTGGGGACAGCAGCCTGGACGAGTGCTGGGACCAGGTCCAGCGTGTATCGGGCATCTGCCGATGCGGCCATGGCGGTCCACGACCGGGCTCGGGCCGGGTCGTGCCAGGGTGAGACGTAGTCCTGGACCTCGGCGTCGGACAGTTCTCGGGCCACGGCCTTGCGGGTGGCGGCCCGTCGAGCCTGCAGCAGATCTTCGGTGGTGGTCGCGGCCCGCACCTGGGGATCACGAAAGCGCTCAACCGCTGGGACCGGCCAGGAGTCGAGCATCACCGCGTTCATCAGGACCATGCGTGTGACCCGGTCGGTGGTAGCGGCCAGGTGCTGGGCGATGCCGCCGCCGATGTCGTGTGCTCCGAGGTCGAAGCTGTCACAGCCAAGCACGCTCGCAACTCGGGCAACGGTACCGGCGAGAGCGGGCACGGTCGCCTGCTCGATGTCCAGCTCACCTGCGCTGCGACCGAAGCCCGGCAGGTCCAGCGCGACGCAGTGGTGTCGGGTACCCAGGGCCGGTAGGACGGGTTTCCAGACGCGACTCCAGAACGTGCCGTGCAGCAGGAGCAGCGGTGGCGCGGTCGGGTCGCCTGCGGTCAGGTAGGACATGGTCGTGCCGTCAACGTCGAGTTCCTGTCGGACGACCTGAACGCCGTCGGGACTGCTCATCGGGTGAGCATGGCGGCGAGCTCAGGTAGCGCCCGGACGGTGTGGGTGGGTGGCCGGAAGTGGCCTGGGTAGTCCGATTCGTCGCGTGACACCCAGGCCGTGGATAGTCCTGCCCGCGAGGCACCGTCGATGTCCCACGGGTGCACGGCGACGAGCAGCATGTCTGCCGCGTCGACGCGGCACGTGCTCGCGGCATAGGCGTACGACGCGGGATCAGGTTTCCATGCGCCGGCGTCCTTAACCGACAGCAGCATCTCGAACGACTCACGCAAGCCGGCCCGCGCGAACAGCTGCTCAGCAACGCCCGTGGAGCCGTTGGAGAGGGTGACCAGGCGCAGGCCCAGATCGCGGAGGGCTCGCACGCCGTCCGGTACGTCCGCGTGGACAGGCAGGGCGGCAAATCCGCTCATGACGTGCTGAACGGCGTCGTCAAGGTCCCGGTCGATCTCCTGGGCAGCCAGCAGGTTCCGCAGAACGCCTTCGCCGACGACGGCGAACTGCTCCGACGCTCCTGCAGCGGTCAGCGCGAAGCCGTCGCGCAGGAGCGCCGCGAACCAGTGCTTTGCCATCGAACTCGGCACGCCCAGGTCGGCGAAGCGGTCAGCCAACGGAGCAAGGTCGGACAGGGTTTCGTTGACATCGAAGACGACGACGGCTGGGACCTTTGGCACAGCTGCTCCTTGGATGGTCGGGGTGGGCCAGGCGATATCAGGCCTCGCCGCGGGCCGGGTAGTCCTTCTCACGGATGAACGCCAAAGCCGTGAGGAGGTTGTCCAGGTGCGGCCGGGCGAACGGGGTGGACTGGACGTGTGCGGAGTACAGGGTGGCGTCGGGGCGCACCAGGAACAGCCCTGGCTCGGCGAACAGGGCCGGTTCGCTGTCGGTCACGCCCTTACTGACGTACAGGCCCCAGGCGCGCATCGTTGCCTCGTCCATGCCGTACGCCACCGGCAGGTCGTTGAGCTCCCACTCGCGTACCGCCCGCTCTGCCCGCTCCTGGTTGTCGCCGCTGACGGCGACAACCTCGTCCACGCCGACGTCGCGCAGCTCACTGAGCCGGCCGTTGAACTCCGCCAGTTGCTTCTTGCATTGCGGGCAATGCACACCCCGGTACGCCACAATCAGCGTGAACTGATCGGGAGTGGCCGCGGCCAGCGAGAAACGGCCTCCTCCGACCAGCGACAGGTCCAGCGTGGGGGCGGGCTCGCGGGGTAGCGGCGTAGGCATGAGTCTCCTCAGGACGAAGGGTCCGACGTCTCCGGTATCGCCGACACGCCTCGGCGGAAACGTCCTCGAGCCGCAGCCCCGGCCCATGTCAGCTCGAGATGATGTGGCAGACCCCGGCGGGGTCGCACGCAGCGGGGTTGAGCGTGCCGGCCCGATCTCGCAGGCGGGAGATATCGGCCCGTAGTGCAGTGAGCTCGGCGATGCGTTGGTCGAGGTCGGCGGCGTGGGCGTCGAGCAAGTCGGCGACGTGCTGGCACGGCGAGCCGTCGTTGTCGCGAACGACGATGACCTGCCGAATCTCGCGCAGGGTGAGTCCGGCGGCCTGCGCGGCTTTGACGAACTGGAGTCGAGTCAGGGCACTGTCGTCGTAGTCGCGGTAGCCCGAGGGGAGCCTCGCGGCTTCCGGCAAGACGCCCGCTTGCTCATAGAACCGAAGGGTCTTCACGGTCAGTCCGGTGCGGCCGGCGAGGTCCCCGATGCGCATGCGGTGAGCGTACGAGCTCGTCACGGCCGGCCCCCGCTGGCGGACGCCGCTGGTCGGGCTGCTCGCCGCCCGGCAGCCAACCCGCGAAGACACTCAAGGGACGCGATGGGCTTAACTGCAGCATGAGCGAGAGCGACCTGACCTTCTACTTCGACCCGGTCTGCCCGTTCGCGTGGATGACCAGCAAGTGGGTCCGGCTGGTCATGGAGCAACGCCACTACTCGGTGGACTGGCGCTTCATCTCACTGCGGCTGATCAACGCCAATGTCGACTACGACGCGCAGTTCCCGCCGGAGTACGAGGCCGGCCACACCGCCGGCCTCAAACTCTTGCGGGTGGCTGCCAAGGTGCGCGAGATCCACGGGCGCGAGGCGGTCGGTCCGCTCTACGCCGCGATGGGCCATCACATCTTCGAGTCGACGAGCGCGGGGGGTGGCTGGGCTGCCGGAGCGGGGCGCGCTGATCCCACCCTCGTCGGCCGCCTCTTGACCGGTCTCGGCCTGGATGCCGGGCTTGCCGACGCGTTGGAGGACGCGAGCTGGGACACCGTGCTGCGGGCGGAGACCGATGAGGCGCTCGCTCTGACCGGCAAGGACGTCGGGACACCCATCATCCACGTGCAGCCTCCGCACGGCACCGCGTTCTTCGGTCCGGTGATCAGCCGGCTCCCCAGTCAGGACGACGCCGTGCGCCTGTGGGATCACGTGGTTGGGCTCGCCAGCTTCCCGGGGTTTGCCGAGCTCAAGCGCAGCCTGCGCGAGCAGCCGCAATTGCCCGCGTTCGGTGTCGCCGAGGACGAGGTCGGGGTGCAGGAGGAGTGGCACGGCGGCAGCCGGCGACTCAAGAAGTGATCCCGCAGAGCGAGTATGCGATGTCCGAGACGGTCGCGGTGCAGGCCCCCGCGCAGCTGCTGTACGACATGGTCTCCGACGTCACAAGAATTGGTGAGTTCAGCCCGAGCTGCATCTCCTGCTGGTGGGACGACGGTGACGGACCGCGCGTCGGAGCCTGGTTCACCGGCCGCAACCAGACCGCCACCCGGACGTGGGAGACGCGCTCACAGGTCGTCGTGGCAGAGCCCGCGCAGGAGTTTGCCTTCGTCGTCGGGGCCGGCTTGGTCCGGTGGGGCTATACGTTCAGCCCGACAGCAGAAGGCGTCGAGGTGACCGAGTCGTGGGAGTTCCTGCCCGCCGGGCTCGCTATGTTCCACCAGCGCTTCGGTGACGACGCGCCGGCGCAGATCGCCGACCGGACGCAGGCGGCGCGGGAAGGCATCCCGTTGACGCTGGCCGCCCTCAAGCGGGCGGCGGAAGCGGGCGGCCGCGACCGCTGAGCAACAGCGGGCTCGCACCGAAACGGCCCTCAGGATGGTCCGGTGCGGCTGGCGGGGGCCTGATGGGCGTTGAGCGTACGACTTGACTCTCCAGTAGAGGGGAGGCTTTACCGTCCGGACATGAGCAGCGAAATGGACCTGGTCGTCATCGGTACGGGGGGAGCGGCGATGTCCGCGGGCATCCACGCCCGGTCGCAGGGCCGCACGGTGGTCCTGTGGAGCGGGGCGTCATCGGCGGGACGTGTCTGAACGTCGGGTGCGTCCCGAGCAAGACGTTGCTGGCGGCCAGCGGTCAGCGCGAGCACGCCCTGGGCAGCCCGTTCGGCGGCGTGCCGACCACTGCGGGACCGGTCGACCTGGCGTCGGTCGTCGCGCAGAAGGACCGGCTCGTCGAGGGGATGCGGCAGGGCAAGTACGTCGACGTCGCGGCCGCGCACGGCTTCGAGGTCCGCGCCGGGCAGGCGAGCTTCGCCAGCCCGGAGCTGCTGCTGGTCGACGGGAAGCCCCTGCCGGCGGCGGCGTACGTGGTCGCGACCGGCAGTGTCCCGGCCGTCCCGGATCTGCCGGGCCTGGACGGGGTCGGCTACCTGACGTCGACCACGGCGATGGAGCTCACCGTCCTGCCCGAGACGCTGCTGATCGTCGGGGCCGGCTATGTCGGGATGGAGCAGGCCCAGTTGTTCGCCGGCCTCGGGACCCGGGTGACCCTGCTGGGCCGGCTGGCCCCGCACACCGAGCCGGAGATGGCGTCGGTGATGCGCGAGGCCTTCGCCCGCAGCGGGATCACCGTCGTGGAGGAACGCGCCGCGTCGGTGTCGCAGGACAGCACCGGGCGGGTGGCCGTGGCGGCCGACAGCGGCAGGACCGTCACCGCCGAGCGGGTGCTGGTCGCGACCGGCCGATCAGCCCGCACCGACGGCCTCGGCCTGGACCAGGCCGGCGTTGACCTGGACGAGCGCGGCTTCATCGTGGTGGACGACGCGCAGCGTACGAGTAACCCGCGGGTGTGGGCCGCCGGGGACGTCAGCGGGGCCCCTCAGTACGTGTACGTTGCCGCGGCCACCGGAAAGGTCGCTGCCGCGAACGCCCTCGGACAGGACCGCCGGGTCGACTGGACGGGGCTGCCGCAGGTGACGTTCACCCGCCCGCAGATCGGGGCCGCCGGCCTGACCGAACAGCAGGCCCTGGCTGCCGGCCACGACTGTGACTGCCGCGTCCTGGGTGCCGGCGACATCCCGCGGTCCCTCGCGAATCAGGACCCGCTCGGTGCCCTCAAGATCGTCGCGGACGGCCCGAGCGGCCGGGTCCTAGGGGTGCACGCTGCGCTGGAGGGAGCCGGTGACGTCATGCTCGCCGCGACGTACGCCATCACCAACACGATGACGGTCGACGATCTCGCCGACACCTGGGCGCCCTACCTGACGATGAGTGAGGCCCTGCGGATCTGCGCCGGGCTGTTCCGCAGCGACAAGCCCACCAGCTGCTGCGCATGACCGCGCCCCGCGGTCCAGGGCGGAGCGGCGGGTGGCTGGTGGCGCTGTTCGCACTGCCCGTCGTGTGCTGCGCGGGACCCGCCCTGCTGGCTGCGCTCGGAGCTGGGTCCCTCGGCGCGCTGGTCGGCGGCGGGACCGGAAGCGTCGCTCTCGCCCTCACCGGCGCTGCTGTTGCCTGTGGTGCTCTCGTCCTGCTGGTACGCCGACGCACCCGCCCGTGACCGGTCAGCGTCCGGCCGGCCCGGCACGGTGACGAGGTGACCGCGACCGGGAACCCCAGCGTCCGCCTGCTGCTCGGCCGCCCCGGGTACCGCAGGTTGTGGGTTGCGCGGACCGTCAGCCAGGTCGGCGACGTCGCGCAGTTCACGACCCTGGCCCTGCTGCTGGTCCACCTCACCGGCTCGGCCGTCGGCGTGACCGGCGCGGTCGTCGCGGAGATCGCCGCCGTTCTGCTCCTCGGTCCGCTCGCCGGGTCCCTGGTCGACCGGCTGCCGCGCGTCCGGGTGATGGTGGTCGCGGACGTCGTACGAGTGGTGCTGGCCGCGACCTTGGCCGTCTGGCATCACACCCCGACGGTGGCGTACGCCGTGGCGTTCGGACTGGCTGCCGGGCAGGCGTTCTTCGGCCCGGCAGCGCAGTCCCTGCTGCCGTCGCTCGTCACGGACGGGGAGTTGGTCGCGGCGAACAGCGGGATCTGGACCGCCGCCGTCACCGCGCAGGTCCTCGTCGCGCCCGTCGCCGCGCTGCTCGCGACCCGCGTCGGGTTCGCGGCCGCGTTTGCCGTGAATGCGGTCAGCTTCGCCCTCAGCGCGGCGGTCCTCGCCGGGCTCCGAGCGCCCGAACGGGCCGCGCCCGTGTCGGTCAGCAGCCCGCTCACGCACGCCCGCGACGGTCTGCGGGCGCTCGCCGCGCTGCCCCTGCTCAGGGCCCTGGCTGTCGGGCAGTTCCTGGCCGCGTTGTCCGCCGGGGCCACCAGCGCCCTGCTCGTCGTCCTCGCGCAGGACCGGCTCGGGGGCGGGAGCGGGTACGGCCTGCTCGTCGCGGCGATCGGCGTCGGAGCCGCGCTCGGGCCGCTGCTGGTCGTACAGCGCCTGCGCGACCCGCGCCGTCCGTTGCTCGTGTTCGGCCCGTACGCCGTGCGGGGGCTCGTCGACCTCGCCCTGTCCGTCGTGACGGCCGTGCCGCTCGCCGCCGGGGCGCTGCTGTTCTACGGGCTGTCGACGAGCACCGGCAACGTCACCTTCAGCAGCCTGATGCAGTCCCGGGTACCAGAAGACCTGCGAGGTAGGGCATTTGCCGGCTTCGACGTCCTCTGGCAGACCGGCCGGCTGCTGAGCCTGCTCGGCGGTGGGCTGCTCGCCGACGCCGTCGGCATCCGGGCCGTCTACCTGCTGGGCGGGCTCCTGCTGCTGGCGGCTGCCGGTGTCGGAGCCCTCGCGGCGCGGTCCCTCGGGACGGCGTCCCCGAGCGTGAGCAGGTGATGGACAGGGAGGGGCCTCGCAGCCAGCCGGGCCCGGCCGGGCGGTGGATCAGCCCCACCTCGGCGGCGCAGGACCTGGGTCTGCTCCGCCCGGCAGAGCTTGCGCGTCTGCGCAGGTTCGGATCGGTGCACCAGGCCGAGGCAGGGACGCTCGTCGCTGCCTCAGGCTCACCGGTCCGGCAGGTGCAGGTGGTGGTCGACGGCGAGCTGGAGCTCATGGCGCGGCTGGACACCGGCCGCACCACGATGGCGGTGGTCCGCTCCGGAGGCGTCATCGCCGACATCCCCCTGCTGCTGCACGCCCCGATGCCATACGACGCGGTCGCCAGCCGCGACACCGAGTTGATCTCCCTGCCCCGGCAGTCCTGGACCGACCTGCTGGCCGCCTCCCCGTCCCTCGCGCTGCGGTGGATGACCTCTATCGCTCGCCGGCTCGACGACGACCGCCGTCGGCTGGTGGTGGTGACCTCCAAGCCCCTGCTGGCTCAGGTGGCCTTCCTGCTGCTGGAGATGCAGGAGCCGGACCCCGGTGGTGGCCTCGAGGTCCGGCTCAGCCATGCCACGCTCGCGCAGCTGCTTGGGGCCCGACGGCAGTCGGTCACACGAGCCCTCGGCGAGCTCCGTGCTCAAGGCCTGGTCCAGAGCCGGTACGGCGCGACCGTGCTGGTCGACCTAGCCGGGCTCCGCGAGGTCAATGGAGTCGCGCCGTTGCCTGTCGCTGAGCCCGAGAAACCGGCCGGGGCATGGCACGGCGGGGCCGGCCGGGGAGATGACAGACGGCAACGTGGATGACCGTTCGTCCTGCGGCCAGCCCGAGGTCGGGCATCGTGTTCTTCGACAGGAGGGACGGTGTGAGTCGACGCAGAGAGCTACCGCCCTGGCAGCGGCCCAGCGAGGCGTGCCGGCTCGTCCTGACTGCCACCACGGCCCCGATCAGCTGCCCGGTCGCTGTCGTGGTCGGCACAGTGCTGACCGCGGTCAACCAGGGAGCGGTCCTGCTCGACGGAAAGCTCGGTGCCGCGTCGGTGCTGCGGATCGCTGCGAACTACGTCATCCCGTACGCCGTGTCGAGCTACAGCGCGCTGAGCGCCGTCCGCTGCCCATCCAATGAACGGTGCACCCGTCACCATCACCCGCCCCGTGGAGACAGCGTGACCGATCGTCGCGAACTGGAGATCGACCATCAGCACCTATGACCTGATCGTCATCGGGGCCGGCGCAGCGGGCCTGTCGGCTGCTCGCGCTGCCCGCTCATCGGGCAAGCGCGTCGCACTGGTCGAAGCTGGCCGGCCCGGCGGCGACTGCACCCACTTCGGCTGCGTCCCCAGCAAGGCACTTCTGGAGACCGCGCGACGGATCGCGGCAGCTCGCGCCGGTGCGTCGTACGGGTTCATCGCGCCGGTCACCGTGGACTTCAAGGCAGTCATGACACGGGTTCGCCGAGTCATCGCTGACGTAGAGCAAGACGAATCCCCTGAGCTGCTGGGCACGGAGGGCATCGACCTGGTTCAGGGATGGGCCCGGTTCACCACCCCCCACAGCATCGACGTCGACGGGCATCACCTCATCGCGTCCCGGTTCGTCCTGGCTACCGGCGCGCACGCCGCCGTGCCCCCCATCCCCGGTCTCGCCGAGACGCCGTACCTGGACAACAAGAGCGTCTTTGCCCTCACCGAACTTCCCGCCCACCTGCTCGTGCTGGGAGGGGGGGCCATCGGCTGCGAACTGGCTCAGGCCTTCCGACGACTCGGTGCGCAGGTCACGGTGGTGGAGGGTGCCCCAACCCTGCTGGTCAAGGAGGAGCCCGAGGCGGCGGTCGTGCTCACCGCCGCACTCACTGCGGAAGGCGTGTCCGTCCGGACCGGCGCTGGGGTCGAACGCGTCAGCAACAGCGTTGAGGGACCGGAACTGCACCTCAGCGACGGGACCAGCGTGACCGGGACCCACCTGCTGGTGGCCGTCGGCCGTGCCCCGGCAACAGCGGGGATGTCGCTCGAGGTCGCGGGCATCGAGCGGGGACCGCGTCAGGCCGTCGGCGTCGATGTCTACCTGCGCACCAGCGCCCCGCACGTCTTCGCGATCGGGGACTGCGCCTCACCGCTGCAGTTCACCCATGTCGCGGACGAACAGGGACGGCTCGCGGCGCACAACGCTTTCCACAGCAGGGCACGCCCCGGCGTCCTGGGAGGGCAACGTGCCTTCGACGACCGCGTGATCCCGTGGGCGACGTTCACCGACCCCGAGATCGGCCGGGTCGGTCTCAGCGAACAGCAAGCCCACGACCAGTACGGCCAGGCTGCGAGGGTGTCGCTGGTTCCTCTGTCAGAGACCGACCGGGGGCGTGCGGCCGGTGAGACAGCCGGCTTCGTCAAGCTCATCGCAGCCCCCAGACCGGTACTGAGAGGCAAGCCCTTCATGGAGGTCGTCGGTATGACCGCCGTCGGGCCTGTCGGGGGGGAACTCGTCGCCGAGGCTGCGCTCGCGATGCGGACCCGAGCCTTCGCCGGACGGCTCGCCCAGACCGTCCACGCGTACCCCTCACACGCCCTAGCGACCCGCGTCGCGGCGTCCCGGCTGTTCGGCACTTACGGAGGCAAGACCGCCCGCCCCGCCCGCGAGCGCCCCGACGCGGCGGAAATGCGCTCCGTACTCGGCTCTGAATGATCGATCAGGGGGCCTGGGAAGGGATGCCACCCCGTCCGGGTGCCGGCGTCAAGGCGTTGGGATGCGCCGCGTTCGTGCTGTTCGCGGTCGTGCTGGAGGTCCTGAGCGGCCAAGCCGCCAACAGCAAAAACCCCGGCTGGGCGTACAGACTGGTGCCGTTGGCCTGGCCCCCGCCGGCCCGCGTCCTGTGGTGGCTGCTCGTGGCCGTAGCCGCTTGAGTTCACCAGTTCTTCCTGGTCCGGGCCGGCGTCGGCCCGGGACGTCTCCTCGGCCTCGTCCTGGCGGCTCCATTCGTCGTGTTGCCAAAACAGGCATCGCTACCGGCGCCTCCTGGTCGACCTGGCTCTGACGGCCAGATGGTCATCCAGGTGACCATCCGGGCAGGTTCCGGCTCCACAGACGTTGTCGCTGTTGTGGCCACTTGGCCCGCGAGCTGAAAGGGACTTCCATGACCCGCATCCCCGTCCACACCGTGGAGTCCGCGCCGGAGGGCAGCCGCGACACGCTCAAGGCCCTCGCCGGAAAGTTCGGCAAGGTCCTGAACATCCACGGCGCGATGGCGCACTCCCCCGCGGTGCTCCAGACGTACGCCGCCATCCAAGAAGCGCTGCAGGACACCGGCACCTTCGACGGCAAGACCCGTGAAGCGATCGCGCTCGCCGTCGGCAACGTCGATGACTGCTCCTACTGTCAGGCTGCCCACACTGCTGGGGGACGGGCCGCCGGCCTCACCGAGCAGGAAACGATCGACATCCGGCGCGACTCCGTCACGGACCCGAAGCTGGCGAGCCTGCTCACCCTCGTACGCGAGCAGGCCGCGCACGTCGGCACCGTGCAGGACGGCACCTGGCAGGCTGCCTTGGCCGCAGGCTGGACCGACGCCGAGCTGACGGAGACTTCAGCCGTCGTCGCGCTCAACCTGTTCACGAACTACTTCAACCACCTCGTCCAGACCGAACTCGACCTGCCGCCCGCGCCTGCGCTGTGAGCCCGGTCGTCCTCGTCGTAGGCCAGGAGAGCCGATGACCCTCACCGCCCTGCTCGACCTCACGCTGACCCCGGAGTCGCTGGTCGACGCACCAGAGGTGCTGCGCGAGACGCTCCGAGACACCCGGGCCTTTGCGGGCTGCCTCGGTGTCGAGGTCCTGCGAGGCACGCAGGACCCCACGCGGATCCTGCTCGTCGAGCGCTGGGAGTCCGTCGAGGCGGACGCGGCCTACCGCGCCTGGCGGGCTACGCTCGAGGGGGCGTCGCGGCTGCGGACGCTGCTCGCGGGCCCGCCCAGCCTGACGACGTTCCTGATCGAGTCGGATATCTGAGACCGGGCTCGACGGTGGACGGGGGGGTCGGCGACACCGACGTGGCTCATGGTCGCTCGACGGGGGTGCTGCTCCCGTTGGTGCTGGTCGCCTTTGCCGCCAACTCCCTGATCACCCGGCACGTGGTCGGCCAGGACCTGCTTGATGCCGGGCTGCTGTCCGGCGTGCGGTTCGTCGCCGGGGCGGCGGCCCTGCTGGGCCTGAGCCTGGCTCGCTCCGAACGTCCGGTCGTGGGCCGGGCGAATCTGCTGCCTGCCCTGTGGCTCGGCGTCTACGCCGTCTGCATCTCCTATGGCTACCTCCATATCGGCGCCGCCGCCGGAACTTTCGTCTTCTACGCCAGCGTGCTCCTGACACTGGTTGCGGGCGACCTGGTCCGGCGCACGTCCTTGCCCGCAGCCAGGCTGGCCGGGGCGGTCGTGTCGCTGCTGGGCATCGGGGTGTTGGCGTCGGGCTCGACCGGGACGGTGACCGTGCTGGGGGTGGTCCTGCTGGCCGCCACAGGCGTGGCCTGGGGGCTGTATACCGCCGCCGGGCGGGCGACGGTGGATCCCAGGGTGGCTACCACGGGTCACTTCCTGGTGCTGGCCGCAGTCCTGCTGGTCCCCACGGTGGTCGGCGCGGGTGCGGGTCTGCGGGTGACGGGATCCGGCCTGGCCTGGGCCGCCGGGATGGGAGCGGGGACGACCGCTTTCGCCTACGTCGCGTGGTACGCCTGCCAGCGCTCGCTGTCCGGGGCGGCGGCCGGCACCGTGCAGCTGGTGATCCCGGTGATCACGGCGATCGGAGCCGTGGTGCTGCTCGGCGAGGTGCTCTCGCCGCGGCTGCTGCTGGCGGCTGTCCTGGTCCTCGGCGGGATGTGGCTGGGTCGGACACGCAGCGCCGTACGGTCGGGTGTCGAGGAGGGCTGAGCAAGGCCGACGCAATCAGGTGGGCCGCTCGCGCGTCCTTAAGGGGAGGAGGTGGACTGTGGAGTCGCAGGATCAAGAGGCGTTCCTGCAGATGACGCTGGCCCACCTCGACATGGTCCATGCGCTGGCCCGCAAGCTGGTGCGCGATCAGGCTGAGGATTTGGTCCAGGAGACCTGGTTGAAGGCATACGCCGCCTGGCCGAAAGGACCGCCGCGCGACCCCCGCGCCTGGCTGGTGACGATCTGCCTGAACACCGCGCGGTCCTGGTACCGCAGGGACGCGGCCCGTCCCGAGGTCCTCTACGAGGGTGTAGGAGCAACCGAGGAGTCGGCCTCCGACACCGAGACCGAGGCGATCGGGCTGGTGCGCGCCCAGGCGGTGCACGACGCCCTGTGGTCGCTGCCCGAACCGCAGCGCATCGCCATCACGCTCATGGACCTGGCCGGCTTCACTGCCCGCGAGGTCGCTGAGCTGACCGGGTCGCCGCGGGGGACGGTGCTGGCCCGCGTGCACCGCGGACGTAAGGCACTGGCACTCGGGCTGGCCGCGCATGCTCCGGACGACGCGGCCTCGGCCGACCGGACGCGTCATGAGCACTGACCTCGGGCCGGACCACGACAGTGAAGGGGCTGCGGCTCGCTTCCTCGGGGGGGCTCTGTCGGCTCGGGCGCACCGGGCGTTCGAGCGGCACCTGGTCGGCTGCGAGGCCTGTTGGCGCGAGGTGGAGCTGGGGCGCTCCGGGCGGCGCCTCGTCGAGTCGGCCAGGGAGCTTGCTCCGCCTGAGCTGCGCGAGCGGCTGCGGACGCTGGTCGCGTCCGAGAGTGCCGAGCTGGTGCATCGCCCGGAACGGCTGAGTCGCCGGCTGCGTCACGGTGCTCGGGCGCGGACGTGGGTGCTGGCCGGCGCAGCGGCACTGGTCGTGGCCGTCCCCTTCGGGGTCTGGCAGGTGGGCCAGTCGCCGGCCGCAGTCGGGCAGCCGGTCGCGATCAGCCAAGTGGTGTCAGGTTTCCGGCAGCACCAGCTGCCCGGAACGCGGCTGCCGCAGGCCCCGGCGCCGGACTTGGCGATGCTGGGCCTGATGCCCGTGGGCGCCGCAGCCGGAGTCGTCGCAGACACCGAGGTCACGGCCTTCTCCTACCGCGATTCCGCCGGGCGTGACGCCATGGTCTACCTGTTCGCGCAGCCGTTCCCGACGGCTGTCGGCGCCCGACAGTTGGCCGGGCACGAGCGGCCAGACGGGCCCTGGGTGGCCACCACCCGGGGCGTCACCGTCCTGTGCGGACGCAGCCCGCACGCGCTGCTCGTGCTCAGCCAGGACCGACAGCTGGTGTTGGACATCGCCGACGTCCTACGGGTCACGTGAGTCTCGTGCAATCACCGAGGCCGCTGTGGAGTCCTGCGATGGGGAAGGACCCCGCTCACGTGCGAGGAGGCGCATGACCAGCACAACCATTGCCGACACGACGACCAACACGGCTAGTGCTCACGAACGGCGGCTGCGGGGCGGCTGCCTGATCGTCGGCGCGGTGCTGATCGGTGTCCTGATCGAGGGACACATCCTGGCCTTCTACTGGTTCCCTGCGCTCGCCGGCCTGACGTATCTGACCGCTGCAGTTGTCAGCCGCAGCCGGGGCACGCTGTGGGCGCCTGGGCTGATCGTGCTGTCGGTCGGCCTGGCGGTGGCGCTGTGGCTACGTTCGGGGCGGCCGGCCGACAACTTCGAGTTCCTGGCGCTCGCCGTGATGTCGCTGGGCTTGGGCGGGGTACTCGCGGCCGGCCTCGCTCAGGTCCGCGGCTGGGTCATCACGCCGATGAGCGTGGCGCTGTCCGTGCTGCTGTTCGGCGCGTTCGCGCTACTAGAGCACCAGGGGATCAAGCCACTCGCCGGACACGCCTGGCTGTACATCGCACTGCTTGGCCTATGGGGGGCATACGAGTTGCGCCCGCCCAAAAAGACCTGAGCCGATGACCACCGCCGCCGACGTCGGCTACCTCGCCGCTTTCGGTGGCGGCCTGATCTCGTTCCTGTCCCCCTGCGTCCTACCGATCGTCCCGGCCTACCTGTCAGTCATCACCGGGCTGGACATCGCCGAACTAGAGCACGGCAACGGGCACCAGCAGCGACGCATCGCCCGCGACACCAGCCTGTTCATCCTGGGCTTCGCCACCGTCTTCACCCTCCTGGGGCTGACAGCCACGTCCCTGGGCCACGCGCTCCTGCGCTCGCAGACCACCCTCACCCGGTTGTCCGGACTGCTGGTGCTGTCCTTCGCGCTGTTCCTGCTGGGGTCGCTCGTCCTGCGGGCACCCTGGCTCTACCAGGAGAAGCGCTTCCACCCGACCCTGAGCAGGTTCGGTCCCTTCGCCGCCCCGATCGCGGGAGCCGCCTTCGGCTTCGGCTGGACGCCCTGCATCGGTCCTGTCCTGGGATCCGTCCTGGCGCTCGCTGCGACCCGGGGCGACGCCGCGCAGGGCGCCGGACTGCTGGCGGTCTACTCCGCCGGCCTGGGTGTGCCGTTCCTCGCGACCGGTCTGGCGTTCGGGCGACTCGCAGGGGCCTTCGGCCTGGTCCGTCGGCACTTCACCGCCCTCACCGTCGTCTCCGCGACTTTGCTGGCGTTCTTCGGCGTGCTGCTCACCCTGAACCGCCTGACCTACGTCACCAGCCAGCTCCAGGGCGCGCTCAGCCACCTTGGCCTTGCCCGGCTCGTCTACCTCGGCTGACCCACCTCCACGAAAGGACCACGATGAGCAAGAGCACCAGCACGAACCGCCAGGTCAAACCCGGTGGTCGTGGAGCCACAGCCCGCCAGGCCGCCGCCCGCCGCCGTACGCAGAACCGGCTGGTCCTGATCGCCGGTGGGGTCGCCGTCGTCGTGGCCGTCGGGTTCCTCGCCTTCCGCGGCAGCAGTACGGGCAAGAGCGTCACCACGACCTCAGCCTTCTCACTGCCCGCGCTCAACGGACCCGGACAGGTCTCGCTGGCGGACTTTCGGGGCAAGCCCACGGTCGTCAATTTTTTCGCCTCCTGGTGCTCGGCATGCGACCGCGAGCTGCCGGGCTTCAAGGCCGAGGCCGACGCACTGAAGGGCAAGATCACCTTCATCGGGGTCGACTCGCTGGAGACCGGCGACAAGAACCTCATGCCCGACCGGCATCACCTCAAGGGTTCTTTCAAGGCCCTGGCACAGGACGTCGCGGGGGCGAACGGCAGCGGCCTGCACGACGCGCTCGGCGGCGGAAACAGCATGCCGCTCACGGCGTTCTACGACGCCAACGGCGCGCTGCTCTCCGTCCAACGCACAGCCCTGGAACCCAAGGTTCTGCACGACCAACTGGCCGCGCTCTACCACCTCTCGGCGTAAAACGGCGAGGTGATGGATGAAGTCCGAAGGCGCCATGCAATCAAGGCTGGCTGCGCCGCGTCCAGGTAGAGGGAGGGCCGTCGTCGAGGGGGAGCCGCATGTCTACAGCACGTGAGGAAACAGGACGGACGGGTCAACGACCAGCAGCCGAGGTCGGACCGCCGTTGCCGTCCGCGGTCAGCTTGTCGCGGGGACTGGCGTTGCTGCGTGGCTTCCTGGGCCTGGTGTTCCTGCTCAACGGCCTAGCGAAGCTGTTCGAGTTCCATGCGGTCACGATCGGGCCGTACGTCGCCAACCTGATCGATCGAAGCGACACCCGCTTCATCCTGAACGTCGAGGCCAACAAGAACGCCCACCATCCCCTGCCGGGGATCCGGCCCTTGGTCAACGACGTCTTCCTGGCCCATTTCGGCTTCTGGCAGTGGATGTTCACCGCTGCCGAGCTCGGCATCGGGGTGCTGCTCGTCCTGGGCCTCGCGAGCCGGCTCGGCGCGCTACTCGGGCTACTCCAGGTCGGCTTCCTGGCCGCGCTCTACCTCAGCAACGACAGGTGGGTGTTCGAACAGCCGCTCGAGGTCGTGCCGCTGCTCCTGTTGGTCTGGCTGCCGTCCGGGCGGATCTGGGGGCTCGACGGCACACCGACAGTTCAGCGCCGGCTGCGTGGGCGGTGGCCATCCTGACCGCGCCCATAGGGGTGCAGCCGGCCGCCCGCGTGCGCCTACTCGACGCCACCTCGGCGCCATTGGCGACCCGCCCGTACTTCGCCGAGGGCGATCCTGGCCCCATCGCGGCGTCCCTCGCGCATGCACCCGACCTGCTGCCGGCCGCACTGTCCTTTATCGGCGCAGCCCTGGGCGGTTCGTGGCTGCCGACGCGCACCAAGGAGATCGTGATCCTGCGGGTGTCAGCCCTGGCTGGCTGCCGCTATTGCACGTCGGCGCACACGGTCGTGGCGCTGGACAGTGGGCTAACCCTCGATCAGGTGCGCAGCCTGCGTGGCGAACTGCCGCCTACAACGGCTTTCAACGACCCTGCCGACCTGGCGGTCGTCGGCTGGTCCGACGCGGTGCACTCCGGTAGCGAGCTGGAGCTGGCGGCCGCCCGAAACCTGCTGGCGGCGCACTTCGCGGACGGTGCAGTGGTGGAGCTGACCGTCTGTGCAACCGCCACGCTCATGCTCAACCGCTACGCCACGTCGCTAGCCCTGCCGACCGCCCCGCAGACGCTGGCCCGCCTGGCCAGTGAGGGCCTTGCCGGGTGAGCACCACCACGATGACGCGGCTGTCCGGCGCGGTCGCGGACGCCACCGTGTCCGGGCGGCTGTGGTTATACAGCAATTACCACTGCAACCTAGCCTGCGCCTACTGCCTCACAGAGTCCGCTCCGCGCGTCCCGCGACGCGAACTGGCGGGCGCCCGCATGCTGCAGCTGGCGGAGCAGGCTCGGGTGTTGGGCTTCACCGGCCTTGGGGTGACCGGAGGTGAGCCCTTCCTGCGTACGGACCTGCCGGAGCTGCTGTCTGAGCTGGCTGGACATCTCCCCTTGCTCGTGCTGACGAACGGGACGCTGTTCACGCGACGGCTGCTCGACCGGATAACCCCGTTGGTCGGCCTGCCGGTCGCCCTGCAAATAAGCCTGGATCGGCCGGAGGCCGACGACAACGACCTGCTGCGTGCACCCGACAACTTCCGCAAAGTCATCCAGGCAATCCCGCGACTGGTCGAACGCGGACACGAAGTCAGGATCGCGACCACCCTGCTGGAGGAGGACGCCTCCGAGCTGGCCCGCCTGTGCGACCTGCACCGCAGCCTCGGCGTGTCCGACGAGCACCACCTCGTCCGGCCGGTGGTGCGCCGTGGGCGCGCTAGTACGGGCGGGATGGGCGTCGCGGCCCGCGACACCGACCTGCCTCCCGAGCTCACCGTCACGGTCGACGGAGCGTTCTGGTCGCCCTTCGGGCCGACCGTCACCTCAGGGGTGCTGGACGTCGACCTGCTGGTAACACGGCGCACGGACTCGCTGGCGTACGCCGCCGATCGGCTGCTCGACCTCGCCGAAGGCCGGCCGGCTGGCGACGACGGGGTGCTCAATATCCGTTGAGGCTGAGCTGTCGCGCCCGGTCCGGGCGCTCACGTTCCGGCTACATCAGCCGAGCTGCCGGGCAATCTGAGAAGGTGAGCACATGGTTGATGGGCCGATGAGCTTCGAAAATTTCCGCACGTCCTTCTACTACGGCGCGCGCAGCGACATGCAGGCAAAGTTCCTCGCCGCGTTGACCGATGAGCAGGCCGCTGACGCGCTTGCCCGCGTCATGGCCGCGTTGGGTGTGGCCTTCGACACCGGTGACCTGGAGCCAGTGCGCGCCGCGGTCTGCGAGGCCCAGGTCGATGCCTACGCAGCCGACGCATCTCCGACCGTGCCGGACGCGCCGTTCACTGCTTTCACCGGCGACCTGGCGGACCGGCGGCTCGCGCTGATCTCCGCCGGCGGCGTCTTTCGGGTTGACGACGACCCCATGGGTCCAGACGGGCCGACCCAGCAGGAGTCCCTGCCGATGATCAAGGACTTCCTGCGCAGTGCATCCACGCTGTCCGAGATCCCGCTCGGCACGCCTGACGTGATTCTTACGGCTCGCCACCCCGGCTACGACGCAATGATCGCGCAGCGCGACCCCGGGACGGTCTTTCCCCTGGCCGTGCTGAGGGGCCTGGCAGCGAAGGGAATTGTCGGGCTCGCCGACAAGCACTACAGCTTCACCGGCGCCACCTCACAGGTACGGCTGCGCGAGCAGGCAGCGCCGGAGTGGGCGACGCGCTTGCGCGCGGATGGAGTCGACGCCTGCTTGTTAGTCGCCACTTGACCGGTCTGCCACGGGTCGGTCGGACTCGTCAGCAGGGCCCTGGAAGAGCAGGGCGTTCCCACCGTCTCGATCTTCATCCGGGCCTTCGCACATATCGCCGGCCGGCTGCAGGTACCGCGCGTGCTCGTCACACCGCACCTGATGGGCCGCACCGTGGGTCCCGTCGGCGACCGGGCGCGGCAACGCGAGGTCGTCGAGGCGGCGCTGCGGCTGCTCGTCGAAGCGCAAGCGCCCGCCACGCGTCGCGACCTGTAGCAGCGTCCTTGGCCCTCGACGCCGGAGGACGGCCGGCAACAGATGAGCAGACAACTTGTTGACGTGTTCCTTGGCGACCCTGTCGAGGAGCCTGGTGAAGCGCGTGTCGTGAGCCGACTTCGCGCTGATCTGGAAAGACACGGCGTGCCGGCACGGATCCTCGCGAACCTCGTCGCGGGCCGGCAGCAGCGATATCACCTCGTTGCAGCTCATCCCAATATCAAACGGTTGCGAACGACCGCTTCTCGGCATATCAGCGCAAGACCTGCGGCATAGAGCGGATGCCGGGGAGTCTTTCCCTCAGGCCGGGGTCGCTTTCATGAAAGGGGGGCTACACCAGTGGGGCGCTGTTACATGCTGAGGCTCTTGCTCGCGGCCAGTTGCATGGTGGCGGCGAAGTCGACCTGGCAGCCGTACTCGGCGGCCATCGCCAGGAGCGCCTCGGGCGTAGGTTCACCGGCTGCGAAGGAGCGGAACAGCTTCTCCAGGCCGGCAGGTGTGATGATCTCGAGCAGGGTGGCCGGCTCGTCACCGGGGTTCCAAAAGGTGTGCCACTGCCCGCGCGGCTTGGCCAGGAGCTCGCCTGGGCCGGCCAGCAGCTCGTGACCGTCGCTGATGGCGGCAACCTGACCACTCATGATGAAGCTGAACTCGTCCTCCCTTTCGTGTAGGTGCACCGGCGCTGCGAGACTCCTCGGCGCGATGACGTGTCCGACCAGGCTGACCCGCCCCTGCGTGCCTTCGCCGTCGATGAAGAACTGGTTGGTGGTCGCGCCCAGGGTGGCCGTGTCGCAGTCGTCCGGACGGATCACTCGCGCGGTCAAAGCAGTAGCGAGTCCGGTCATTAGTGGTCTCCTCAACGTCTGGTGGTGGCCCGACCGTAGGTTCGGCTTCGAGCGCGGTCTATTCCACAAATGTGGTGTTCCGTGCAGAGCGCTAAGCCTCTAGCGTCGCTGCTGTGACCACGAAGATCCGCGCCCTAGACAAGCTGCGCCGGCTTGCTGCCGAGCCGCGCGACCTGGTCTCGTTCTGGCGGGAGGCCGACGGGGTGCTCGCCGAGACGATTCCGCACTTCACGGCGCCGTGCTGGTACACCCTTGATCCCGCGTCCCTGCTCATTACTAGTCACTACAACGCGCAGATGCCGGAGTTGCCGCCGGAGGCACTGGCGCTGGAGTACTACGACGACGACGTCAACAAGCTCGTCGACGTTGTGCGGTCCGAGCGCGGTTGGTCGACGTTGCACGAAGCCACCGGGGGCGACCCGTCGAGCTCACCTCGCTGGCACGCCAACATTGCGATGGGCGGTGACCAGGAGCTCATCGCTGCCCTGCGCACTCGCGATGGGCAGACCTGGGGTGCGGTGGGGCTCTACCGCGAGGTAGGGCAGCCGCTGTTCGACCGCGAGGAGTGCGGGTTCCTCGCCGCGGCGTCGAGCCCTCTCGCCGAAGGCGCGCGGCGCGGGCTGCTCGTTGGTGAGGCGACAGATCCGGAGGGTCCCGACGCCCCCGGGCTCGTTGTCGTCAACGACCGGTGGGAGATCGAGTCGACCACGCCCGGTGTGCAGCGGTGGCTGGAGGAGCTTCCGGACGGCGACCTGGCCGCGGGCCGGCTGCCCTCGGCGTTGCTCACTGTGGCGGCACGTGCGCTGCGGTCGGCGCAGCACGCTGCTGAGGACGGCGCGGGAGAGCTAGCCGTCGCGCGGGTTCTTGCCCGCTCAGGGAACTGGCTCGTCCTGCACGGTGCGGTCCTGAGCAGCCTCGACGCGCGCCGAGTCGCGGTGATCGTCGAGCCGGCGCACCCGGCCCGCATCGCGCCGCTGCTGATGGCCGCCTATGGGCTCACCAAGCGGGAGCAAGAGATCACCCGGCTCGTGCTCACCGGCAGCTCCACCACAGAGATCGCCGATGCGCTGGTCGTCTCCGCCCACACGGTGCAGCAACACCTCAAGAGCGTGTTCGACAAGACCGGGGTGCGCAGCCGACGCGACCTGGTCGGGCGCGTCTTCTTTAGCCACTACGAACCGCGGCTGCGGGACAACGAGAGCCGGGCCGCCGGCGGCCGACCCCTGCGCGGCGGGCCGCGCCAGCGACCGTGATGCGACGCCCGCCGATCCACCTTTCCGCTCGAGTCCCGACATAGCCTGGCCATTCGTCCGCGGCGTAAGGGCAACAGCCTCACATCGAACCATGAGGGGCATCGCGGCCGCCTGGGGTCATGCAGTCATCTGCATGACTTTCGTCGGCCGGCACGGCGATCGTGCGGCGCCGATCTCCGACCGGCAGCGGGCAGAAGGGACAGGTAGGCGTAGTTCTCCACCAGCTGCCGGGGCTCGTTGGTGCTGGGAACGGTGGCGGGGGCCGTCGCCGTTCGGCGCCCCGGGTCAGGGGCAGCGTGGTGCGCCGGTAGATGCCGACGACTGTGGCCGAGGGTCACCGCAGCAACTCCCGCCGGTCCGGCGGAGACGTAGGCGATGGTCA
>JAABUT010001596.1_pt1 | contig 25288 bp, 24 predicted proteins | sample 5559281 | NCBI WGS metagenome assembly JAABUT01 (sample SAMN10711880, study PRJNA513359) | rock metagenome | isolation source: Antarctica rocks | place: Antarctica: Victoria Land, Ricker Hills nord | collected 2016-01-04
TCGGTCTTCAGGACTCGACAACCAGAAGAATCCCTGCTCAGGCGGACAGTTCAGCGGCCCCGATCATCGGGGCCGCTGCTGCTACATGCACAATCCGGGCTAGTAGAGCCACGAGTATTAGCCGAACCTCGTCGCGAGGTTCGAAAGTCGTCCAGCTAGCTCCCAAGCGACAGGACTCGAACCCCCACATTGGATCACGGCCGGGGTTCGCCTCTCAGGCCGAGCGGACCAACGCACAATGAAGTCGGTGGATACGCGCGCGAACGTCGGGGTTCAGATACCCTCTCGCCCAGCCCCCAGGATAAAAACGTCCCAAAAGACCCACCCGCCTATTACCCTATAATAAGGTAGTAACGGGCTAAAAGGCACGCAAAAGGTCTTCCGACCAACCTCCCTCGGGAGGCTTCGGGTGAACGCGATTCGAACCGCGACGACTAAATGTTTTTCGTCCTAACGGTTTGCTCAGTGTTCGACAGTCGTCCCATCAACTCCACCAAGACACCGTATTCTTCTGACAACCGTGATTGCTTCTCGCGCCCGGAAAATCTGACATACTGAGCGTATGGTCAACTCAGAAACACACGCTGGAAGAGTCGGGCAGATCCAGGCTCAACTACAAAACTTCTTCGCCGAACGCAAGAAGGTAAGGATTTACCATGGCAGCACCTACTCCACCCGAGCGCAGGATTTTTCCCGTGACTCAATCATTGATACCAGCGACCTGAATCAGGTCGTCGAAGTAAACGCCGCCCAGAAATACGCTTTGGTCGAACCGAACGTCTCGATGACCAAGCTGGTCGAAGCGACTCTGCGTCACGGCTTGATACCGCCCGTGGTGATGGAATTCCCGGAAATTACCGTCGGAGGCGGAATCGGAGGCGGGGCCGGTGAGAGCAGCTCCTTTAAGTACGGACTCTTTCACGACACCTGCTTGGAGTACGAAATTGTACTCGGCAACGGCGACCGAGTCACCGCCTCGCGGACCAAACACGCCGATCTCTTCTGGGGGACCGCTTGCTCGTTCGGGTCACTGTGCATCATCACCTTGGTCAAACTGAAGTTGGTTCCGGCCAAGCCGTTCGTGCGCCTTACCTATCAACGCGTGAATGACTTTGCTGAAGCCGCCGCCGTAACCACCCAGTCCACGAAGGGCCCGGCCACATACGTAGACAGTATCTTGTTCGCCAAAGACCGTGGCGTCGTGATGTCCGGCACGCTGACTGACCAAACATCGCCGGCCGCCTCGTTCCGCCAAAGACGGGATGACTGGTTTTATCTCCATGCCGAAAAGATTTGCGGCCGGCATGGCCGCTACGAAGAGAGCATCCCAATCAGGGATTATCTGTTCCGCTATGACCGCGGCGGGTATTGGATGGGTCAGCATGCGCTGCAGTTCTTAAAGATCCCTTTCGTAGAACCGGTGCGCACGGTACTCGATGGTCTCCTACACACCCAGCCGATGTACAACTTCCTGCATACGACCAATCTTTCGCAGCGGTTTTTCATTCAGGACCTCAGTATGCCCCAAAAGCGCACGGTGGAACTTTTGGAATACCTTGATGACGAGTTAGGGGTGTACCCCGTGTGGCTCTGCCCGCTGCCCGCCGGCGCTGATGATAAATTCGCTCCGAGCAGCCTACCGACCGACCAGGTCATTAACGTCGGCGTGTGGGGAGTGTTGCGGCGTAACCAAACTGACTTCGTGCAGATTAACCGCGCCGTCGAAGCCAAGGTAAAAACGCTGGGCGGCCGCAAAGTACTCTATGCCCATGCCTATTACTCCCCTGAGGAGTTTTGGGCGATCTACGACCATAGATGGTATACCCAATTGCGTAAGAAATATCGCGCCGAGTCGGTATTCTTGGATATTTACGAAAAGATACGAACGGACAAACAGTACAAATCTTCGATTCTCCGCGGCATCGTCAAAGGTTTACACTCACATAAACTTCCGCCTCCTGGACGCCGATAAGCGAACCAGGGAGGTTCTTACGCTCGCCAAGGCTTCGCTCCGCAGATCATGTCCCAAAAGCTGGTTCGAGCGGCGAGTGCGGACCGAACCCAAACATCAGTTTTTGAAAGTCGCTGCGGCCACTGGTCATCAAGGAAGGTGGCAAGACCGAGCTCGAGTTACACGGCAGCAACATCTATCGAGTCACAGTCCAGTGAGAGGGCAGCCGATGAGGACTCGTTGATGATGCCGTACAAGATTGAAGGCGATATGGAGCCGGTAGGCGACAAGGCACCCCGATCTAGATGAGGGCTCGCGCCAACACAAAGGACTAGTCGAAATACCTGTTAGTTGCTCGGTGTTCGACAGTCGTCCCATCAACTCCAAACTACTTGGACTCGGTCGAATCGTCTCTCTTGAGCTCCGAGAGGGCTCGGTGCAGGCTGGATATGCGGTCGCGAGTCTCAAATACCGTCTCGCCCGGCCCGCTGTCAGGCGAACGTGGCCCGCCAGAGGTGGTCGATGTCGAGCACGAGGCCGGCGACCGTGTTGCTCCGGAGCACTCCGGTTTCGACGCTCTCCGCGCGGCGGTAGTCGCCGCCGGCGGGCTCGGTCAGCACGTCGACGCGGCGCTCGGGCAGGGCGAAGATCCAGTACTCCGAGATGTTGGCCTCGGCGCAGGCGCGGCGCTTGATCTCGCGGTCCACCCGCAGCGATGAAACCGCCACCTCCGCGACCCAGTCGGGTGCGGCGGGGTGGTAGGGCCTCGCGGTTCCGGGCCGGACGAGCGCCAGGTCGGGCTCGGGCTGCCAGCGGGGGCCGAGGGACAGCCCGCAATGTGGGCGGACGAGGTAGTCCCGGTCGACGGACTCCACGAGCACCCGATTCAGGTAGATGATCGCGTTGTCGTGCTCCGTAGTCCTCGGGCTCATCTGAACGATGAGCCCGTCGAGGAGCTCGACGTGCTGGTCTTCGAGGACCCCGAGCTCCACCATCTGGCCGTACGTCTCGATCGAGGGGCGCCAGGGCTCGAGCAGAGGAGGAGCCACGACCGGAGCGTAGATCGCCGCGGCCATGGACTCAACGTCCCTCCTCGTCGGGATCGACCACGAGCTTCGCCTCGTCCCAGAACGCGACGATCGAGCCGTCCGCGTCGTGCTCCAGACGATCCCGGGCGGGCAGGTCGGCACGTTCGAGGAGGCGTTGCAGGGCGAGGTCCATCTCGAGCGGCGTGGGCATGACCCGATGGTGATCATCATCGTGTCCCGCCGGCGATGAGGTGTCCATCGAGGCCGAGGGACCGGACACGATCGTGGTGAGACGTTCCCGGCGCGACCTCAAGGCCGCGTTCGGAGTCTTCGACGGTCTCTACGAGCCGGGGTACCTGGACGCTCTGCGCTCGGGCGAGCGGGCGTGACTTCCTGCGTGCTCGACACCGATGTCGTGATCGGCGCGCTGGACCGAGCGGACGTCCATCACCTTGCGGCGAAGCGCGCGGTCGCCGGCATGGTCGCGGCCGAGCGGCCCGTGCTCCTCAACACCATCAACTATGCCGAGGCGCTGGTCAGACCCGCACAGGAGGGGCGCACGCTGCGCGCGGCCGTCGCCGCGATCGACGCGCTGGGAATCAAGCTCATCGCCCCCACTGCGCTGGTCGCTCGTGAGGCCGCTCGGCTTCGGGCCCTCAACCTCAGCCTGGCGGGCGGCTTCGCTCTCGCGACCGCGCAGGCCCACCGGGCATCGCTCGCAACCTTCGATGGGCGCGTCCGGCGCTCGCTCCCAGCAGCCGGCGTGCCGCTCGCTGCCGGCCTGCAGTAGCGGGGTCAGTGGGGAAGAACAGCACCTGATCCCGTACCTTGACGGCCGTGGACGCTTCCACCCTCGATCGCCTCGCCGACCTGCTGGTGGGCTTCGGCGCCAACGTCCAGCCCGGCCAGATCGTCGCCGTGGGCTCCGAGCTCGGCAAGGAGGAGCTCACGCGCCGTGTGGTGGCCAGCGCCTACCGCCACGGTGCGCGCTTCGTCGACGTGAGCTACTGGGATCCCCACGTCAAGCGCGAGCGCATCCTCCACGCCGCCGAGGACACCCTGGAGTTCGTCCCGCTCTGGTACGGCGAGCGGGTCCTCGCCCTCGGGCGCGAGCGCGCGGCGCGCATCCACCTCGCGGGCGCGGCGGAGCCCGGGTTGCTGGAGGATCTCGACCCCGTGCGCGCGGGGCGCGATCAGCTCCCGCGCGTCGTCGAGATGCTTCAGGTCGTGCAGGAGCGCACGACGAACTGGACGATCGGGCCGGCGCCGACGCCCGGCTGGGCGCAGCAGGTCTTTCCGGAGCTGGACGCGGGGGAGGCTCTGCGGGCCCTGGAGGACGACGTGCTCCACGTCCTGCGCCTGGACGCCGAGGACCCCGTCGCCGCGTGGCGCGAGCGCCAGGACGCGCTCGTGGCCGCGGCGGAGAAGCTCGGGGCCCGGCGCTTCGCCGCTCTGCGCTTCCGGGGCCCGGGGACCGACCTGCGCGTCGGCCTGCTGCCCTCTTCGCGCTGGATCGCCGCCCGCTTCGAGACCGCCGAGGGCATCGTCCACGCCCCGAACCTCCCGTCCGAGGAGGTCTTCACGACCCCGGACCCCGAGCAGACCGAGGGCCACGTCACCGCGACGAAGCCGCTCGTGCTCGGCGGGCAGATCGTCGAGGGGCTGCGGGTGGAGTTCGCCGGCGGCCGTGCCGTGCGCATCGACGCCGAGCGCGGCCGGGAGGCGATGGAGACCCTCGTGGGCAAGGACGACGGCGGCGTCCGGCTCGGTGAGGTCGCGCTCGTCGACGGGTCGGGACGGATCGGCCCGCTCGGGCGCGTCTTCTACGACACCCTGCTCGACGAGAACGCCGCCTCCCACGTCGCGCTCGGACAGGCCTACGGTTTCGCGGTGGACGACGACGGCGACCGCGAGCGGGCCAACTCCTCGCAGATCCACACGGACTTCATGATCGGCGCTCCAGAGGTCGAGGTCCTCGGCGTGGAGGCCGACGGGACCGAGGCGCCGGTCCTCTCGGACGGCGTCTGGCGCCTCTAGACTCCGGCGCTCGTTCCCGCCGGGAACGCACGGAGAGGTGCCGGAGCGGCTGAACGGGCACGACTGGAAATCGTGTGACGGGGGCAACCTCGTCCGAGGGTTCGAATCCCTCTCTCTCCGCTCAAGGGTGGTCCGCCGCCCTCTCGGGTGCCTCGCGGCTACGCTCGCTTACGTGCCCTCCGCTCGAGGTCTCGCAGTCCGACGCGGACGGGGTGAGGGTGCTCGGGCTACGGGGCGAGCTCGACGTGGACACCGAACCCGTGCTGCGCCGCCCGTTGCTCGAGGCGGTCGCGACGCAGGGCACGGTGGTCCTCGACGCGGTGGGTGTCACCTTCGTGGACTCCCACGGCCTGCGCCTGCTGCTCTCCGCGCTGCGGGAGTCGGGCCGGCACGGGGGCCGGCTCGTGATCGCCTGCGCGAACCCCACCGTGCTGCGCCTCTTCGCGCTCACGGGAATGGACCGCACGTTCCGGATCGTCCCGGACCGGAAGGCGGCCCTCGCCGGTGCGGGCTGACCGCGCCTGGCGGCCTCGCCGCGGGCTACGCGACGGTGCGTTCGCTGCGCGTGCTGGGTGCGCCGCGGCGGGCGGAGGGGACCGTGCCGAAGACGTGGTCCCAGAGGGGTGAGCTCACGCCGTAGCCCGCGTCGTGATCCTGGAAGTGGTGGCGCATGTGCTGCGCGCGCAGCCGCCGCCCGAGCCGCGTCCGCGGTTGGTGATGGTGAACGTGGTAGTGGGTCATGTCGTAGGCGAGGTACCCGAGCAGGAAGCCGGCGCCGAAGGCGAGCCACGCGACCGGCCCGAGGGCGACGCGGAAGACGAGGAGGAAGAGCGCCGACAACGGGACGGAGACCGACGGCGGCATCACGAGCCGCATGCGGTCGTTGGGGTGGTCGTGGTGGACCCCGTGGATGATGAAGTGCAGCCGCTGGCCGAGCGGATGGTCGGGCTCGAAGTGGAAGACGAGCCGGTGCAGCCAGTACTCCGTCAGGCTCCAGAACACGAGACCGCCGAGGATCCAGCCCACGGAGGGGAGGGTTCCGGTGCGCTGGACCGCGAGGACGCCGAGCGCGACGATCACCGGCGCGAAGACCACCACGGGGACCACGGGGTGGACCCGGGAGAGCTTGTCGAGCAGCGGGTTGTCGAACAGCCGGGGCGAGGCGCGGAGCAGTTCCGCGCGACGGATGGGCGCCTCCCTGGTGGCCATGGTGAGGATGCTAGACCCCCGGGGCGTTGGTTCCAGGCTCTAGGAGGTCGCTTCCAACGCGAGGATGATGTGCGCGCGTGAGACCGCCACGTAGGAGTGGCGCTCGGTCGGCCCCGACCCGCCGACGCGGGAGATCTCGGCGTCCGTGAGCGCGAAGAAGTCGCGGTCTGCGGCGTTGAAGTAGTCCGTCACGCGCGAGCGCCAGCCGGCGTCGGGGAGCGAGAGCGTCCCGACGATCCGGTGCAGCGGCGTCTCGACGAGGATGCGGATCTCTTGTTCGTCCATGAGGGGGCGATCCTAGGCGTCCGCCCCGTGGGGCGGAAAGTGGACCGTGCACCCTCCGTCGAGGCGGGATGTCCGAGCGCTGGCGCTCGCTGGAGCTCCGGTCGGGCACTCCCGCTGCGCATGGAGGTGACCGCTTAAGGCTGCTTCCTTCCGGACCTGACCTGGTTCACGAGCCTCCACCGCGCGGGACCCGGCCATCGACGCCCCATCGGGCGGGCTGCCTCGTCATCCGAGGGCCCCTCGGGAGGGAGTTCGGCCTCGCTAGAGCGGATTGCGAGTACAGGGCACCGCTATCTCCCCGCCTAGCACGGTCCGCCCGTCAGGTTAGCGAGCCCCTCGTCCAGGCTCGTCCGGACCCGCCAGCCCAGCAGCGCTCCGGCCCGTGAGGGGTCGAGGCAGGAGCGGCGCACCTCACCGGGGCGCTCGGGGGCGGGCTCGATCCGCAGGCCCGGCAGGGCCGCGGCGAGGTCGAGGACGCTGGTCTCGCGCCCCGTCCCGATGTTCACGGCGCCGGTGGCCTCGGAACCGGCGGCGAGGAGGTTGGCCTCGACGATGTCGGCCACGTGGACGAAGTCGCGGGTCTGGTTCCCGTCGCCGTACACGGCGGCGGGCAGGCCCTGCTCATGGCGGTGGCAGAAGATCGCCACCACGCCGCCCTCGCCGAGCGGGTCCTGACGGGGCCCATAGACGTTGGCGTAGCGCAGCGCGATCGTCGACGGCCCGGCGGCGCGGGAGGCCAGCGCGAGGTACCCCTCGGCCGCGAGCTTGGCCTGTCCGTAGGGGGAGAGCGGGAGCTCGGGCGCGCCCTCGGGGGTGGGGACCACGTCCGCCTCGCCGTAGATCGCCCCGCCGGTGGAGGAGAAGACGACGCGCCGGGTGCCGGCGAGGGTCGCCGCGCGCAGGAGGTTGATCGTGCCGAGCACGTTGACGTGCGCGTCGTGCGCCGGATCGGCCACGGACGCGCGCACGTCGATCTGGGCGGCGAGGTGGAAGACGACCTCGGGGGCGTGGCCGAGGAGGACGTGGTCCAGGCCGGCGGCGTCGCGGACGTCGAGGAGCTCGAGCGGCGCGCGCGGGTTCAGGCTCTCCCGCCGCCCGGTGGTCAGCGTGTCGACGACGACGACGTCGTCCCCCCGCGCCAGGAGCGCGTCGACGACGTGGGACCCGATGAAGCCGGCCCCGCCGGTGACGAGCGCGCGCATGGGGGCGCGGACGCTAGCCTGACCTGCCCCCGGGCGCGTAGCTCAGCGGGAGAGCGCTCGCCTCACACGCGAGAGGTCGCTGGTTCGAAACCAGCCGCGCCCACTCCCCCGAACGCCCAGTTGAGGCGAGGCTTCTCTCCATCCTGATCTCGGCGGCGTCTCGGACGAGGTCCTCGACGTCGTGCTCGCGCTGCTGGCGGGGTAGCCGGCTGGCGGTCAGACGGGGAGGTGGCGTCGCAGCTTCGTCCGGCGCTCGGCGGGCAGACGCCGCCAGGCGTCGCGGGCGACCCCACGCAGCCGCACCTCGGCGGCTCCGGCGCTAAGGGGGGGAGTGAGGACCACGGGAACCACCGTGCGCCGGCTCGTCTCGTAGCGTCGCTTGTGGAACTCGGCGCCGCGGAGCATGTCGAACACGGCTGCGCCCTCCTCGGCCGCCGACTCGATCGCGTGGCGGAGCAGCACCGTCCCCACGCCGAACCGCGCGAGCGCGGGATCGTAGGCCTGGACGCAGGCGAAGATCCGCGCGCCCAACCGCAGGCCGTAGAGGACGGCGACGATGCGGCCGCCCGTCTCGACCTGCCAGAGCCGGAGCCAACCCGCGCGCTGGGCCTCGGCGGCGAACTCGAGCAGGAAGGCCAGCTGGACGTCATCCCCGGCCTCCGCCCCCCATGCCCTCTGGTGCAGGGCGAGAAGGGCCGCCATGGTCTCCCTGCTCTCCCGGGCGCCCTCGACCCGCGCGATCCGAACGTCATGGGCGTCCTCGAGGCGCCGCCGCAGCCGGGCGATCTCGCGGCGTTGCTTGCCCCGGAGGGCAGTGAGGTGACCGCGCTCGTCGCGCCCCAGCGCGACAACCGGCATCGGCTCCGGATCGCCGTCGGTGAGGGCCACCGCGCCGCCGCCGTGGGCCGCACGCACGCACGCACGCCACCAGTCCGCGTCCGGCTCCACGCGACCGACCGCGCACGGCACCCCGGCTCGGGCCAGATGCGCTCCCAGCGCGGCGCCCACCTCCTCCGCGTCCTCGGGATGGCAGGCGGGGGCCGTCCAGTCGGCGAGCCCCGCTCCGGGAGACACGAGCCGTCGGCGCCGCGTGGTCACGAGGGGGAGGGCGCCGGCGAGCTGACCGTCCGCCCGCCGGCAGAGCAGGACGTGCGGGCTCTGCTCCGGCATGACATGCGCCCACGCCCGTGCCCACCCGGGGGACGCAAAGGGATCCTCGGCGGCAACTGCGAGGTCCTGCCACGCCTGCTCGAGGCCCGGGGGCAGCTCGAGCTGCCGCAGCGAGTCGACTGCGAGGCCTGGGGTCACGCGCCGGGCATACCGCGCTTGAGCGAGGAGACGAGCGACGCCTTCACCCGGTCTGAGCGTGGATGGAGGCCAGGGGGCGCAGGCCGCAGGCCGAGCCGGCGCAGCCGGGCGTTGCAGGAGTGCACCGAGGAGGCGCGCAGGGTGGCCTCCGTGCGGACCCCGGCCGAGAGCGAGACGGAGATGGTCTCACCGTTCTTGACCAGGTGGGGAACGAAGGCGGGCACGTGCATGCCGTCGCCGGGCTCGAGGTGGAAGGTGGGAGCGTTGTCGGGCATCGCCGCGACGTTCCGGTGACCGCCGCTCTGCATGCGCTCGACCTCGCGCTGCTTGAGGACGGGATCGGGCCACTCTCCGATCGCCACGTCCTTCGCGCCGCGGATCTGGAGCAGGAGCCCCTGCTCGAGGTCGATGTGTGCGGGAGTGGTGGAGCGGGGGGCGGCGAGGAAGATGACCGCGTGACGGTGGACGACCCGCCCCTCGCGCGGGGCGAGCTGGGCACTCATCTCTCCCACCAGCTCGTCGAGGAGGTCCAGGTGTGGCGAGCCTGCCGGCGCACGATGCAGCGGGAGCACGATCCACGAGCCGTTCTCCTCGATGCCGCGGACGATCTCCCCCGGCGTCGCGTCGAGCTTGGGAACCTCACCCCCCGGCGCGATGTCCGGCACCTGGCCGAGGTTGTGCTCGACGTCGGCGGGGTCGAGAGAGTCGGCGAGCTCGGCCAGAGCCGGGAGCTCGGTGAGGGGATGCCCGGCGAGCCCGTGGCGGAGCGGGAAGGCGGCGTGACCGAAGTCGCGGGAGAACGACTCGGCGTCAAGGTGCAGCCACGGGGTCATGGGTCCTCCTTTGGCCGCGATACACCGGAGTGTAGGCGGCGGTGAGGCTGATCAGCGTGCATATCGGAGGCGGCAAGCCGCCGCTCCAGCGCCTCGTCGAGCAGCGCGTGGGCCGCGACCTGTGCCGCGAGGGGGCGGAGGGTGTGCACGGCCCCGGGCAGCTCGGCGAGGTGGACCGAAGGCCACTCGGCGAGGCGCGCGAGGTAGCCGTCGCGGCCGAGCTCCTCGTGCAGCGGCTCCCGGTGCGAGAACGCCAGCAGGGAGTGCACGCCGCGTCGCTCGAGCGACGCCAGCGCGTGGGGCAGGGGGTCGACCGGGTGGTCGTGCCGAACCCCGCGGCGGGCGGGGAGGCTCCGGGCCTGTCGGACCAGCGCGCGGGCGGTGACGGGAAGCTGCGCGCGGGAGATCTCACCTCGTGCCAGCCGCCTCCAGCTCTCGCCTCGCAGGGCCTTGACCGCCTTGCGCGCCTCGCGTTCCTCGTCGATGCGGGGATCCCAGTACAGGAGTCGGGGGTTGAGCATCAGGGTGGCCGAGACGCGAGGGTCCTCGAGCGCGGTGTGGAAGGCCCAGTAGGCGCCCGAGCACAGTCCGCCGAGCGCGAACGACGCGGAGAGGCCAGCGGCCTCGAGGGCGTCGAGCGCGGTCCGCACCTGGGCGACGAGCTCGGGGACGTAGAGGCCGGCGACGTCGCGGTAGCGCGCGGCATCCCCCTCCGCGTCTCCCAGGCCCTCGAGGTCGAGCCGGAGCGTGGCGACCCCGCGCGCGGCCCAGCGCCGGGCGGCCTCGACCCACATGCGGTTCGGCCCGGTCCGGCGCTGGGCGCCGGCGTTGAGGAGGACCGCGGTGACCGCCGCGGGCGCTGCTCCGGCGGGCTCGGTGAGGATCCCGAACAGGCCGTCGACGGCGAAGGGGCGTTCGCGCGCGCCGGGAAGGGACAGGGCGGGAAGGGTGCCCCGACGGGGCGCGGGGAAGCGGTCGGCGGCGGTGGTGGCGACGCCTGCGGGCGGAGCGGACACCGGATCGGCCGAGGCGAGCTCGCCGAGCCACACGTCGACCCGGGCGAAGACCTCTCGGGGGGCGACGGCCTCCTGGGGCTCGGCCATCATCGCCGCCCAGCCGGGGCCGGGAGCGACCTCGACCTCGGCGCCGGAGGCCTCGAGGTGCCCGCGCAGCGCCGAATCGATGGCCATCCCCTCGCGTTCGAGGAGCAGGGCCCGGCGGACGGGCACGGGCGCGGCGGTCAGATCCAGGGCCGTGAGCGCGGCCCGGGTCTCCTCCGTGAGAACGTAGCCCGCGGGCGCGAGGACGCCCTCGGGCGGGGAAGGGGCGCCGGGGAACTGCGAGGCCTCCAGGCGGGCGAAGATCGAGAGCTCGCGTACGAGCGTGCGCCCGCGCGCCGGGACGCCCCACAGGACGAGGTCGTCGATCGCGGCGCCGGCCGCCAGCGCCCCGGCGGCGACCAGGCCCCCGAGCCCGATCCCGAGGGCGACCATCCGGCCCGCCCCGGACTCGGTGCGCAGCCACGCCGCCGCCCCGGTCACCGCGGTCAGCCAGGCGCCGAGCCGGTCGGGGTCGCGCGGAGCTCCCGCCGAGTCGGCCGTGCCCGGCAGATCGAGCCGGAGCACCGGGTGTCCCTGGCGTGCGAGGTGCTCCGCCCAGTCGCGGCGGGGCCGGTGGGAGCACATGTCCTCCCAACCGAAGGGCGGCAGGAGGAGGACCGCGGGCCGCTCCTCCGCACCCTCGTGGAGAAAGGCGAGGACCGTCTCGGGCCCGAGCGGCAGGTGGAGGGGGAGGCCGGCCATTATCAGAGGGGGAGGACCCCGGCGAGGTTCAGAGCCGTGAGTCTGCCGCCGGGCCAGGCCGCACCCGGCTCGCGCGGACGCAGGACCACGGTCCGCTCACGGCCCGGCTCGAGCGAGAAGGCGTCGTCGTCCGGGTCCCAGCCCGGGACTCCGAGGCGGACCCCCCAGGCCAGCCGCCGGCTCCGGAGCGCGACCGCGCCCGGGATCGTGGAGAGCTCGAGCCCGAGCGCCTCCGCGCTCTCGCGCCGCTGCGGCCGCCCGGCGGGGAAGAGGAACGCCTGCGCGATCGGCGCGCCCCCGTGCTCGAGGCTCGCCACCACCACGTCGGCCTGCGGTGGGCCGAACCGGTAGGCCCAGGAGACGTCGACCCAGCGCCCGAGCAGGCCCTCGGCGTCGCGCTCCACGGTCTCGCCGCCCGCGACCTCGAGCGCCTCCTCGGCCTCGCCCACGAGCCGCTCGCCGTCGGCGTAGAGGGCCAGGCGCAGCCGCGCTCGCAGCGGCTCCGGGCGGTCGTTGGCGACGTGGATGCGCACCCCGCCCTGCCCCTCGTCGACCATCCACACGGCCACGGGTGCGAGCGCGCGCCGGAGATGGGCCCACGCGACCTTCGGCTCGCCGCCCGAGTCGAGCACCCCCCAGCCCGCCCCGGGCACGACGTCGCGCAGCCACAGGACGAGGCCGCCGCGGCACGGCGACGCGGCCCGCCGCCACTCGCCGAGCACGGCGGCCATGACCTCGCCCGAGACCTCCCGCGAGCGGCCGAGGTTGCCCTCGTGGCCGGGGCCGTGCAGCGCGTCGCGGTAGAAGTCGCGCACGTCGGCGAAGTCCCAGTCGGCGCCGACATCCCGGGGGACGCCGGCGCCCGCGAGCGCGTCGTCGTCGGGCACGTTGGACAGCGCGAGGCACTCCGCGGCGAAGCGGACCCCCGCGGTCCGGGCGTCCGAGAGCGGCCGCCGGTACCCGCCCACCCCGAACCAGTTCGCCACGCCCACGTCGGGGCGGAAGGGGACCGCCCCGCCGCACGGCGCCGAGGGGACGTAGGGGACGTCGACCCCCGCGGCCGCCACGCGCGCCGGCAGCAGCTCACTGAACCACTGGCTGCGGCCCAGCTCCGGCGCCAGCCCGAGCATGGCGACCTGCTGCTCCACCTCCGAGTTTCCGCACAGGACGGCCAGGCTCGGCCGCCCGCCCACATCGGCGAGGACGTCGTCGGCCTCCTGCTCCACGAGCGCCCGGAAGCCCGGGTCGCCCACCGGGTAGTCGAGGTTGGCGAAGGCGAAGTCCTGCCACACGAGCAGCCCGAGCTCGTCGCAGAGGTCCCAGAAGTCCGGCGACTCGTACACGCCGGTTCCGGGGATGCGCAGGAGGTTCATCCCCGCGTCACGGGCGCGGAGGAGCGTGGCGCGCAGCTCTGCGCGCGACGGGGCGAGCCCGATCGGGTCGACGGGCGTCCACACCGCACCCCGGGCCCAGACCGCGATGCCGTTGACCTGTAGGTCGAGCCCGTCGCGTTCGAGCTCACCGCGGGACTCCAGGGTCCGGAATCCGACGCGGCGGCGGGCGAGCTCCCGCCCACCCGCGCGCAGGACGACGTCGTGGAGCACCGGCTCGCCGTGCGTGTGGGGCCACCAGCGTGCGATTCCCGGTACGCGGAGCTCCCCCACCCCGCCGGGCAGGGAGAGGACCTGCCCGGCGAGCTCCACCTCGGAGCCGGCGGGCGCACGTACGGCGAGCACCCCGTCCTCGCCCTCCAGCCGCGGGCCGAGGACCATGGGGACGGGCAGGGAGTCCTCCAGGGTGACCGGCCGCCACGGACCGACGGGCGCCGGCCCGGGGGCGAACCCCGGCGCGCGCCCGAACACCGAGGTCCGGAACCAGCGCAGGTTCCCGTCGCGTACCAGCTTCGTCCGCCAGCGGGCGCGCGGCCGGCGCGCCACCGCGAGCAGCGGCGCGAGCGCCCGGCAGCGGATCGCCAGCTCGCCCCCCCGCTCGATCGGCACGACGTGGCGTGCCCACATCGACTCCGACTCGAGTAACCGCTCTCCGTCCAGCCACACCTCCGACACGGTGGCGATGCCCTCCAGGCGCACGAACCCGCCCTGCCGCAGCTCCGTCCGGAACCACCAGTCCTCCGCGTCGTAGTCGCGGTCGGGATCGCCGGTCGCCGCCGCCGCTGTCCCCGGTATCCGTGCCGGGATCCAGTCCAGCCCGTCGAGCCCGGATGGGTCCGGGCTGGCGTCGGGAGGGGAGGCGGCGGCCGACCAGGCGAGTGTCACGCGACGGCGGCGTCGAGCGCGGCCATCGCCTCGTCCCACGCCCCGGCGAGATCCTCCATCACCGGGCCCGGATCGAACGGCTTGCGGCGCGCGAGGCGGAACGAGAGCACCTTGGATCCGCCGACGATCCGCGCCATCGCGTCTCCCGCGCCGCCGGCGGTGGGTCCGAGCAGCCACTCCGCGTGGGAGCCCAGCAGCTCGAATGCGGCACCGACCATGCGCACCGTGGCGAAGGCGTAGTCGTGGTAGCGGCGAGTGTCTCCCGCGAGCAGGTCCGGCAGGTCCTCCGCGAGCCGCGCCCCGAACCGCGCGAAGGGGTTCTCGCGCGGGCGGCGGGCGAGGTGGTGTCCCAGCCGCTCACGTGCGACCGCGGCGAGCTCGTTGCCGGCGAGCCGCGGCCCCGCGTCGAGCCGGACGATCTCCGTGTAGGGGGGCAGGACGTCGCCCGGGAGGTCGAGGTCGATCCGGAAGGCCCCGCGGTAGTCCTCGCCGCCGAGCTCGTGGAGGCCCGTGTTGTGGAAGTAGCGGAGCCGCTCCCCCGCGCGGTCGATCGCCTCGGCCACCACGGAGGTCTTCACGTGGTCGGAGCGGTAGCTCGTGGACGCGGTGTCGGGCAGGTACCACGCGTCGAGCTCGACGATGAGCGTGCGGCCCTGCCCGATGAGGTCCTCGATCTGCTCGGGGAGGGACCGGTAGGGCTGCATCTCGTGGATGTCGACGCCGAAGAGCCGCTCGAGGTCCTCGGGCGGCGGCTTGAAGAACGTCCACTGGTCGCCCTCGAAGTCCGTCCGGATGCACCCGCCGAGCGCGGCGCGCGGCTCGTCGCCGCGGGCGTGGAGGAACTCGATGAGGATGTCCGTGTAGCAGTTGGTCTCCACGTACGTCCGGCCCGGCGCGTGCAGGGGATGCGCCACGTAGGCCTCCGGGTCGAGCCGGAGCAGCGAGGTCCAGGTGCCCGTGGCGGTGCTCACCCGGGCCAGAGCTCCCCGCGGACGCCGGCCGGCCAGCCGGCGGGATCGATGCCGTGGGCGCGGAACAGGGCGAGGGCGATGCGCTCGAGGCCGAAGCCGAGGCAGGACGTGTGGGCCACCCCGCCGTCGGCCAGCGTCACCCCGAAGCTCGAGGCGAAGTGGTCGCCGTGGTAGTTGAACGACGCCACCGCCGTCGGCTCGGGGCCGGCGATGGGCACGAGCACCTCCCACTTGAGCGCCTGGGCCTTCTGGGAGCGGGCCAGCAAACGCCCCGCCCGCCCGAAGAAGGGGTCGGAGGCGACATCGAGCTCCGCGGCGAGCCCGAGCCCCTGGAGCAGCCGGAGAGCGCGGTCACGCCAGGCGTCGCGCCACTCGGCCACCTGCTCGGGAGTGCCGAGGCGGACCATCTCGCGCTGGTGGAACATCTGGAGCCGCGCGGGATCCCCGGAGGGCTCGTTGCGGAAGACGTAGGCGCCCCCGGTGTCGATCAGCGCGCCCTCCGGCCCGAGCGGTCCCCGGGCGGCGATGGCGGGGTAGACCGGGTAGCACGCGGCGGGCACGAGCACGAGCTCGGATTGCGCCTGGAGGCCGCCCCAGTCCTCATGGCGGCCGGCGCGGTCGGCGAGCTCGCTCGCCTGCTCCTCGTCGCCGTCGAACGCGAACACCGACCCGGCGAGATGGGGGAAGGAGTTGAGGTAACCGCTGGCCTCGAAGTGGCGACGCGGCAGCAGCGGCGGGAAGCGCAGCGCCTCGGCGCCGTCGGGCGCCGCCGCGCGCGTCATCGCCGCGTCCACGCCCTCCCGCACGGCCTCGAAGACCGCGTCGCGGCCGTAGACGCCGGGCTCGCCCGAGGGCACGAGGCGTCCGGCGGCGGTGAGCTCGGAGAGGAACTCCGCCTGGTCCGGCGTGGCCTCCCGGAACGGCGCCACCGGCTCAGACCTCCTTGGCGATGAGCAGCAGCGAGGCGTTCGTCTGGTGGATGCGCTCGTTGGCCACCATGAGGCAGGCGGACATCGTGTCACGCAGGTGGCGGCCGACCGAGAACGGCGTGTCGTTCTTGAAGCCCATGATCCCGCAGACGCCGAGTGCGCCCTGGCACACCCGCGGCGCCTGCTCCGACGCCGCGATCTTCAGGTTGTTGAAGCGCAGCGCCATCGCCATCGTGTTCAGGCGCTCGCGCCCCGGCTCCTCGGAGGCCTCGGTGAACTCCCGCAGCGCGAGACCGACCTCCGCCCGCAGCAGCGAGAGCTCGCTCATCACGTGGGAGAGCTTCATCGCCGCCGGCGGGGTGGAGCCCGGGCTGCGCTTCGCGGCGGCGCGCACGAACGCGCGGGCACGGTCGAAGGCGTCCGTCGCGATCCCGAGCCACAGGTGCGACCACAGGATGTGCGAGACGGGGACCATGGACTCGGCCATGACTCGGTTGAACGGGGTGGGGAGGACCTGCTCGGGCAGGAGCTCCGCCCGCACGACGTAGCCCGGTGAGCAGGTCCCGCGCATCCCGAGCGGATCCCAGGTGCCCATGGGCTCGAGCCGCACCTGCTCGGAGCGTGTCAGGGCGACGACCTGGTCGGAGGGCTCGGCGTCGGGCGCACGACGCAGGGTGGTGAGCAGGTCGTCGGCGTAGCGGCCGTAGGAGACCGTGGGCGCCTGCTTCTCGAAGGTGACCGTGCCGCTCTCCGTCGGTGTCACCGCGGCCACGGAGCGCCCCATGTCGCCGCCGGTTCCCACCTCGGAGGTGACCGAGGCGATGAGGCGCTGGGAGCGCACGACGTCGCGCAGGTACTCCTCGTGCCAGCCGCCGTCAGGGAGGTGGCGGACGAGCGTCACCACCTGGATCTGGTGCATGGCGAACACCATCGCGCTCGCGCCGCAGCGGCGGCCGAGCTCGAAGCACGCCTGGGCGATCGCGTCCAGGGACACGCCCGCGCCCCCGAGCTCGGTCGGAACGAAGGCCGAGAGCGCGCCCTGCTCGCGCAGCGCGGCGACGGTCTCAGAGGGGAAGCGTGCGTTGCGGTCGACGTCATCGGCGTTCGGCGCGGCGACCTCGTCGGCGATCCGGCTGACGCCCGCGAGGAAGGCCTGATCGGTGGCGGCTTCGAGCACGCTCATGCCGGCGCCTGCACACCCAGCTCGGCCAGGGCCGTGGCGATGGACGCGACCGATTCGAACACCGAGCGGGTGAGCATCGCGTCGGGGAACTCCACGTCGAAGGCGTCCTCCAGGCCGAGCATCACGTTGACGCTCGCGTGCGACGTCATGCCCGCGGCGTACAGGTCGGCGTCGTCGGGCAGCTCGTCAGGGTCGACCGGTAGCCGCCCCTGCTCGGAGAGGATCCGGCGGATTTCGTCGGTCATGAGACTCCTCATCGGCGCGAATCGCCGATCTCTGCAATCACGACGGCGGACGCCATCCCGGCCTCGTGGGTGAGGGACAGCGCGAGGTCGGTCACGCCGGCCCGCGCCGCGAGCGCCGCGGCGGTGCCCGTCAGGGCCAGCTCGACCCATCCGTCTGTCGTGCGCCGCACCTCGATGTCGGACAGCAGGACGCCGTCGTCCCGGCCCGGGCGCAACACCTTGAGCGTCGCCTCCTTGGCGGCGAAGCGGCCCGCGAGCCGCTCGGGGTCCGGGTCTCCCCCCGGGGAGGAGTCCGCGACCTCCTGGGGGGTGAAGATCCGCTCGAGGTAGCGCTCCGCGTGAAGCGAGAGGGACTCCCGCACGGAGACCACAGCGACGAGGTCGATGCCGACGCGGACGGGCATGGCGCGAAGCAGATTGTCAGTTCTGCCGATAGGGGGATCGTATGAGCGCACCCTCATCGTGCACGACCGCCTGCATACTGGCGCCGGTGGCGCCCTCCTGCTCACTCCTGCCGGCCGGCCCGACTGACATCCTGGTCCTCTGCTACCACGCGGTGAGCGAAGGCTGGCCCGCGGTGACCGCGGTCACCGCGGAGGAGATCCGCCGGCAGGTCGGCACGCTCGTGGCCCGCGGCTACGTGGGCATGACCTTCACCGATGCCCTGACCGCGCCCGCGGCGCCGCGGGTGCTCGCGGTGACGTTCGACGACGCCCATCGCTCGGTCCTCCACGCCGCCGCGCCGATCCTCGACGAGCTTGGAGTCCCGGGGACGGTCTTCGCCCCGACGGACTGGATCGGGACGGGCCGGCCGACTTCCTGGGCCGGCTTCGAGCGGTGGGTGGGCACCGAGCACGAGCACGAGCTCGTCTGCCTGGACTGGGACGAGCTGCGCGGGCTCGTCGACCGGGGCTGGGAGGTCGGTTCGCACACGATGAGCCATCCGCGACTGACCCGGCTGGGCGACCAGGCGCTCAGCGTCGAGCTGCGCGGGTCGCGCGAGCGACTCGAGACCGAGCTCGGCCGGCCGTGCTCCTCGATCGCCTACCCCTACTCGGACGTCGACCGGCGGGTGGTCCGGCACGCGCGCGCCGCGGGCTACGCGCTCGCTGCGACCATGCCCATCCGTCACCACTACGCCCTTCCCCTCCAGTGGCCGCGGGTGGGGGTCTCCCGCGGCGAGAGCCGGCTGCGGTTCGGCGTGCTCACCGCGCGGGCGACGCGCCACGCACAGCTCGGTCCCGGGATCGGCCCGGCGATCGAGCGCGCCCGGGAGCTGCGCCGGCGTCTCCGGGACGGTCGTCGAGCCGCTTGATCCATCCGTGCCAGCTGCCGATACCGGTGGCGTGAGGTCTACCATCCGCGTCCGCACGCCCGATCGACACCGCTCGGGATGACCGCCCTGGGCCCAGACACGGAGGCGCCCATGCCCGCGCTGCGCTCTGACGGGAAGACGAACGGCGCCGGTACCCGCCGCGGGGCGGGCGTCGCCGCGCGCTCCGCGGGCGGCGGTCCGGACGAGCCGACGCTCGTCGAGACGGGCTGGCGGATCCTCCGCAACCGCCGGTGGGTGATCCTCCAGGCGCTCATCCTCATCCCCGCGGCGGTCCTCGCGCTCTCCCTCACCCAGGCGAAGACCTACACCGCGACCGCGAACCTGCTGTTCCGCGCGCCGGACGCCAGCCTGTTCACGGGGGTCAACGGCGGCGTGACCGACCCGGCGCGCGACTTCGCCACCAACGAGCAGCTGGTCAACCTGCCGGTGATCTCCACGCTGACGGCGAAGCGGCTTGGGGGGAGCTGGACGGGCGCCGCCGTGCATTCGGCGGTGACGGTCGAGGCCAACGGGGACTCCGACGTCGCGGGCATCCAGGCCGCGGCGAGCTCCCCCCAGGACGCGGCGCGCGTGGCCAACGCCTACGCGCAGGCCTACATCGACTACCGTCGCCAGGCCAACCGGGCCCAGCTCCAGGGGACCGTCAAGCTCGTGCAGCAGAGCCTCGCCGCGCTGCCTCCCGACCAGCGCCGGGGCCCGGAGGCCCAGCGCCTCACGGCCCGGCTCGACCAGCTCCGCCAGGCCCAGTCGCTGACCACGGGGAACGCCGAGGTAGTCCAGCGCGCCGCGCCGCCCGCCGCCGCGTCCTCGCCGAACGTCAAGCGGAACCTCCTGCTCGGGATCCTGCTCGCCGCGCTGATCGGCTTCGGGCTCGCCGCCCTGCTCGAGAAGCTCGACCGCCGCCTCAAGACCGTCGAGGACCTCGAGCGCGCCTACAACCTCCCGGTCATCTCGCGGATCCCGCGCTCTGACCGCCTCAAGGGCGGGGAGCTGCTCCTGGAGGATGGAGCGATGTCGCGCAGCCTGGAGGTGGAGGCGTTCCGCATCCTGCGGGCCAACCTCCGCTACTTCAACTTCGGGCGCGACATCAAGTCGATCCTCGTGGCGAGCGCCGTGCAAGGCGACGGCAAGTCGACGATCGCCCATCACCTGGCGGCGACCATGGCCAGCATGGGCGACCGGGTCGTGCTCGTGGAGGCCGACCTGCACAAGAAGGGCCTCGTGCTCGACGGCCCGGTGTCCGTGGGACTGTCGGGAGTGCTCGCCGGCGCCGATGTCGACGACGCGATGCGCGACATCGAGCTCCTGTCACCGTCCGGGGACGCGCGCCGCCGCCTGACCATCCTCCCGAGCGGGCGGGTTCCGCCGAACCCCTCCGAGCTCCTGGGCTCGGATCGCATGCTCGAGGTCCTGCACGACCTCGAGGCGCTCTTCGACCTCGTGGTGATCGACTCCCCGCCGCTCTCGGTCGTCTCCGACGCGCTCGCCCTCGTGCCCGAGGTCTCGGGGGTCGTGATCGTGGGCGGCCTCGGCGAGACCACCCGCGACGCCGCGCTGCGGCTGCGCAAGGAGATCGCCTTCCTCGGCGGCCGGCCCCTCGGTCTCGCTGCGAACCTGGTCGCGGCCGACCGTCGTGAGAGCTACGCGGCCTATCACAGCGGCTGACGCGGTGCGGGGCGCCCCCGGGGGCCGCCTCGCGCTGCCGCGCGCCCGGCTCCGCGCTGCCGCGCTCGCTCTCGCCGTCCTCGGGGCGGAGCTCGTCGTGGCCGGGGCGGTCGTCGAGCCGCGCTTCACGAAGCTCCTGGCCCCCGTGGTGGCCGTGGCGGCGCTCGCGCTCGTCTTCGCCCTGCCCTTCGCGGCGACGTGTCTCTTCATGGCCCTCAGCGCGTCGGTCCTCTACGACACGTTCTTCACGGTCAACGCCGCCGGCCGGCCGGTCAGCGCGCCCGAGCTCCTGCTCGGCGCGCTGCTCATCGTCGCTGTCCTGCGTCCACGCAGGGTGACCTGGGGCGGCACGGCGGGAGGCGCGCTCCTCGCGTTCCTCGCGGTGGTGATGGTGGCCACGTTGGTGGCGGTCTCCGCCGGGCGCGTGGATCTCAACACGGGGATCAACTACGCCCGCCCGTTCTTCGTGCTCCCGTTCTTCTGGGTCGTGGTGCGGCTGTTCGGAGAGCCCGGGCAGGTGCGGATGCTGCTGGTGGTGGCCGTGGCGCTCGCGGCGTTGACGGGCGTGGTCGCCCTCGTTGTGTCGCTTGGCGGGAGCGTGAGCTCGCCGCTCCAGGGGCCGGGGAACCAGACCATCACCGCCGACCAGGGGCTGGGCAGCCTGCTGCGCGTCCGGCTGCCGGGGGTGGCGCTCGCCTACGGGCTGTTCTGGTTCGTCGCCGGGGAGGCCCTCGGGGCGCGGGGACGACGTGCGCTCTGGACGGCCGCGCTCGCCGCCGCCGTCGCCTGCATCGTCGTCTCCTCGAACCGCAACATGTGGCTGGGCCTCGTGCTCGGGCTCGCCGTGGTCCTCGTGGCCGGTGGCTCGGCGACGCGACAGCGCCTTACGGCCGCCGTCGCCGTCGGGGTGGTGGGCATCGTCCTCCTCGTCATCGCGGGCCCCGAGGTGGTGGGGCCGACCTCGGCCCTCTCCCCGCTCGTGGAGCGCGGGCAGACCCTGCTCACCCCCGGGCGCGAGCTCCAGGACCAGTCCCTCAAGGACCGCGGCAAGGAGACGACCCAGGCCTGGCAGACCGTGCGTCATCACCTTCTCCTGGGTCTCGGCCCGGGTGCGCCGTTCGGCGTGTTCTTCAAGGAGAACCTCGGCGGCGGCCGGCTGAAGCGGGTTCCGCAGCGCTTCATCCACAACCAGTACCTCTACCTCGTCGTCGTGGGGGGGGCGGGAGCCGTGCTCGCCTTCCTCGCCTACCTGGGGATCACCCTCCGGGCCGCGTGGCGCGGACGGCACCGCGACGCGGCCCTCGGCACCCTCTTCACGGGTCTGGTCATGGTCATGTTGAGCTCGACGGTGATGCTGTCGTTCTCCGACTCGTCCTTCCTCGTGCTCCTCGCGCTCGTGGGCGGGGCGGTCTACGCGCTCACGCAGGAGTCCGAGCCCCTTGCGGACGCGGTGTGACGCCGGCGTTGCCCGGCTCACCGCGCGTCCTGGCCGTCTGCGACTTCCTGCTCAAGTACACGGCGAGCCTCGCCGTGGCGCTCTCCGGCGCGGGGGCGGACACGGCGCTGCTCACGCGCGACCACGACTTCGAGTTCGGGCGGGAGCCCGGGGCGATGGCCGCCCACCTCGACCGCGTGCTCGCTGGGAGGGTGGCTCACCTCGCCCTCTCCGGCCGCCCCCGCGACCCGGGGAGCTGGCGTGCCGCCGTTCGCGCGGCCGGGGCGGTCCGTGCGCTTGGGCCTGACGTGGTCCACCTCCAGAACACGGTGGGAAGCGATCCGCGCCTGATCCTCGCCGCCGGTGCCCGTCGCGGGCGCTACGCCTTCACGTCCCACGACGTGGAGCGGCACCCCGGCGACCCCTCCGGCGCCTTCCACCATGCGTGGCTCGATGACCTGCTGCACCGCAACGCGGGGGTGGTGTTCGTGCACGCGGAGGCGCTCGTCGACCGGGTGCATCGGCTCCACGGCAAGGATGTCCCGGTCGAGGTGGTGCCGCACGGGGTCGACCTCCCGACTCCACTGCCCCTGCCCCCCGACCCCGCGCTCCTGTTCTTCGGCCGCCTCTCCTACTACAAGGGGCTCGACGTCCTGCTCGACGCCATGCCCGGGGTCTGGAGCCGGATGGGGGACGTTCCCCTCGAGATCGCGGGCCACGGGGCCCTGCCGGATCATCCCCTGCTCGGCGATCCCCGCGTGCGCCTCCGTCACGAGCACATCCCCGAGGACGAGCTGCCCGCGCTCTTCGGCCGTGCCTCGGCGGTCGTGCTGCCCTACCGCGAGGCGAGCCAGAGCGGGGTCGGGTCGGTGGCCAAGCAGTTCGGACGGCCGCTCGTGGCCACCCGCACGGGCGGCCTGCCCGAGCTCGTCGCCGACGGCTCCGGGCTCCTCGTCGAGCCCGAGGACCCGGCCGGCCTGGCGGCGGCGATCGTCGAGCTGCACACCGTCGGAGGGCTGGCCGAGCGACTCGTGGAGGCCGGGACGGCCGGCGTCCTCGCGCGCTCGGGCTGGCCGCGGGTGGCGGAGCTGACCCTCGCGGCCTACAAGCGCCACGGGCTCATCCGTGCCTGAGCGCGGCGTGCGGGCGCGGCTGCGCGCCGCGGCGCTCGCCGCGTCGCAGCGGTCGCGGCAGCGTCGCGCCGAGGTCTTCTGGTCGGAGATCCGGCCCTCGCCCTCGGACCGGATCCTCGACGTGGGCTCGGAGGACGGCTCCCATATCGCCGCCCTCGTCCCCTGGCGGGAGAACGTGTGGATCGCGGACATCGCCGCCGCGCCGCTCGCGGCGGGCCGGGAGCGCTACGGGTTCGAGACAGTCCTGCTCGACGAGTCCGGGACGCTTCCCTTCCCCGACGACCACTTCGACGTGATCTTCTGCTCCTCGGTCCTCGAGCACGTCTCCATCGACAAGGACGAGCTCGCGACGGTGCACTCCCGGCGTGAGTTCGATCGACTCGCCTACGCCCGTCAGCGCCGGTTCGCGGCCGAGCTCGCACGGGTCGGCCGGCGGTGCTTCGTGCAGACGCCCTACCGGTATTTCCCCCTCGAGACCCACACTTGGCTGCCCATGCCGATCGCGTTGCTGCCGCGACGCGTGCAGCTCCCCCTCGTGGCGTGGCTCAACTCGTGGTGGATCAAGTCCACCCAGCTCGACTTCCACCTGCTGACCGTGCGCCAGATGCAGGAGCTCTTCCCGGACGCGACGATCAGGATCGAGCGCTTCCTCGGCGTCCCCAAGTCGCTCATCGCGGTCCGGGCCAGGTGAAGGGGTTGCTCGCGGCCGGCAGCGGACGGTGGCCGGCGGCGGCCGCGAGCACGGCCGCGTAGGCGTCGACCATCGGGGCGACGTCCCAGGCCGGGGCGGCGCTGACGGCGGCGGCGGCGGTCCGCGCGCGCGCCCCCGCGTCGGTGAGGAGCTCGGCACAGGCCGCGACGAAGGCCTCGGGGTCCCCGGTCGAAACCGCGCGCCCGGCGCCGCTGCCGGCTACGAGCGCGCCGAGGTCACCCACGTCGGCGACGACCTGGGGGACGCCCACGGCCATGGCCTCCAGCGCCGCCATGGGCAGGGTCTCGACCAGCGAGGGCAGGACGGCGAGGTCGGCGAGCGCGAGGAGCGCGGGGACGTCGCCGCGCGGCCCGAGGAAGTGGGCCCAGTCCGCTCCCAGGGCGGCCCCGCGCTCAGGCGCGGAGCGATCGGCGCCACCGCCCACGAAAACGGCATGGACGTCCCGCGCGAGCTCCTCACGCAGCCGGGCGACCGCCAGGACGGTGGCGGCCTGGTTCTTCTCGGGCGTCAGGCGCGCCACGTGGGCCACCAGGAGCGCGTCGTCGGGGACCCCGAGCTCGTGCCGGGTGACCCCGCCCGCCCGGGCCGCGGCCCGCACCTCCTCGACGGGGACCCCGTTGGGGATCAGCGCCGTGCGCTCGGGTGGCACCCCCTCGCGGGCGAGGAGGGAGAGCTGGGAGCGCCCGCACGCCACGGTGGCCGCGGTGACGGGCGCCAGCAGGCGGTGATGCCAGGCGATCCAGCCCGCGCGCGAGGCGCCTGAGAGCGAGGTCTGCATGGAGCGATCAGCCGAGTGCTCGGCGACGGTCATCGGCGTCCGCGCCGCCAGCGCGGCGAGCCGCCCGAAGAGGCTCGCGTCCCACAGTGCGCAGTGCACGACGTCCGCCCGCCGCGCGAGCCGCACGAGCGCGCCGAGCGAGCGCACCTTGGCCGCCCGGTCCCGTGCGCCCAGGGCCAGGACGCGGACTCCGGCCGGGCGGAGCGGCGTCGTGTCGAGAGAGACCCGCTGCATCGCCGCGAGGGTCACCTCGTCCCCCCGCTCGGCCAGTCCCCGGGCGAGGTGGAAGAGCTGGGACTCCGCGCCACCCGGCGCGAGGTTGGGTATGAGCAGCAGGACCCTCAGGGTCCGGATCCTGCCAGTCTTCAGCCGGCGCGGTAGGAGACGTCGTCGACGTAGAGGGGGCCGCTGGAGGTGTTGGAGTAGTTGCCCACGCCGAATATCCACTGGGTGGAGTCCGTGCCGTGGAAGGGTCCGACGTGGTACTCCGGGGCGTAGACCGTGTCGAGCTTCTGGCCGTCGAGGGTGAGGTCGATCCGGTCATTTTGGCGGACGACCGCGGTGACCTGGAACCAGCGGCCGAGGGGGACCGGTACGAAGTTGCGCTTGACCTTCCAGTCGCTGCCCCAGCGAGACACGAACGCGACGGGCTGATCGGGACGCGTGCCCTGCGGCAGCGGCTGCTTCCACGCCGTGGCCATGCTCTTGGCCCAATCGAGGTTGTTCATCTGCACCCACCACAGCGGGTCGGACTGCGCGGGGCCGCTGGGCACGCGGTACTGCTCCTTGAACTGGAAGATGCTCACCCAATCGTCGGGGCCGGCGATGTGGTAGGTCGTCGGCAGGTAGTACCAGGCGGAGTACGTGCCGGACACGTTCGCGGGCGACTTGGACTGCGCGGTGTCGAGGTTCGTCCCGAAGGACTTGTAGAGCTTCGCGTGGATGCGCCCCGCGGCGATGTCGTCCGGCG
>JAABUT010001597.1_pt1 | contig 25281 bp, 28 predicted proteins | sample 5559281 | NCBI WGS metagenome assembly JAABUT01 (sample SAMN10711880, study PRJNA513359) | rock metagenome | isolation source: Antarctica rocks | place: Antarctica: Victoria Land, Ricker Hills nord | collected 2016-01-04
GCGGCTACGGGACGTACGGCAGGGCGGACAGCAGCTCGACGCTCAGCGTGCGGCCCGACGGGGTGGCGTAGCTGACGTGGTCGCCGACCTTCGCGCCCTCGAGCGCCTTGCCCATCGGGGACTGGGCGCTGAAGACCTCGAGGTCGCCGTGCGTGTTGTCCTCACGCGAGCCGAGCAGGAAGCGCTCGACCTCGTCGTCCCCGCCGTACCGGACCTCGACGACCATGCCGGGTCCGGCGATCCCTGCCGAGGTGGGGGCGTCGCCGACCTTGGCGTCTCGCAGCAGCTGGGTGAGCTGGCGGATCCGGGCCTCGAGCTTGCCCTGCTCCTCCTTGGCCGCGTGGTAGCCGCCGTTCTCCTTCAGGTCGCCCTCGTCCCGGGCGGCCTCGATCTTGGCCACGATGTCAGCCCGGCGCTCACCGGTGGAGCTGGCCAGCTCGGCGCTGAGCCGGTCGTAGGCCTCCCGGGTCAGCCAGGTGGTCTGCGGCTGGGTGGTCACGGTGGCTCCTCGGGACGGCGGCGTCCCAGGTCAGTGCTGCCTGGGACGGTGGGGCGGAGCTGTCGATGCTACGGCGCGTGCGCCACGCAGCCGTCGACTTCACCGGTGTTGGCCCGGCTGGTCGTTCGCAGCCGGAAGGTCTGCGCGACGGTGCCGGACGGCGCGGGTCCGACGCGGACGTACTGCCCTCCGACCTCGGTGCCGCCGGCGTCCCGGGCGCGTACCCGGCAGTACGTCGTCGAGCCCGCCGCCTTGCTGACCTCGAAGCGCACCTCCACCAAGGTGTCCGACACCACGGTGTAGCTGTCTACGCCGGCAGTCGCGGTCCGGCCGGCCAGGTGCACGAACGCCGCGTACGCCGCGACGAGCAGCAGTGCGCCGAGCAGGCCCCCGGCCGCGAGCAGCACCGGGCGGGAGGGCAGGCCCCGGCGCTGGTCGTACCGCCCGGGCGGCCGTCTCGGGGTGGTCATCCGGCTCCAGGAGGCAACGCGTGGAAGGGGTGAGGGAAGATGGTCGCGCACGTGCACGCGCAAACAGACCACGAGGAGCCAGGTGCCTGAGCAGTTGCGACTGATGTGCGTGCACGCACATCCCGACGACGAGTCCAGCAAGGGCGCTGCGACGATGGCGCGCTACGCCTCCGAGGACGTGGACGTGCTGGTCGTGACGCTGACCGACGGCTCGCGCGGGTCGATCCTCAACCCGGCGATGGACAATCCCGAAGTCCTGGCGGACATCACCGCGATCCGGGCCCAGGAGATGGACAAGGCCCGCGAGATCCTCGGTGTGCGGCAGGTCTTCCTGGGCTACGTCGACTCCGGGCTCCCCGAGGGCGACCCGCTGCCCCCGCTGCCCGAGGGGTGCTTCGGGCTCGGTGACCTCGAGGAACAGACCCGGGCGCTGGTCGAGGTGGTGCGCCGCGAGCGGCCACACGTGGTGACGACCTACGACGAGAAGGGTGGCTACCCGCACCCGGATCACGTCCGGTGCCACGAGGTGTCGGTCGCGGCGTTCGCGGCGGCCGGCGACGCGCAGCGCTTCCCCGACGCGGGGGAACCGTGGCGGCCGAGCAAGCTCTACTACAACATGACCTTCCACAAGCCGCGGCTGCTCGCGCTGCACCACGCCATGACCGAGCGCGGGATCGAGTCGCCGTACGGCGAGTGGCTCGAGAAGTGGGTCGACGACCCGGCAGATGCGGGCCGGGTCACCACGTGCGTGCCCTGCGCGCCCTGGTTCGCGACCCGGGACCAGGCGCTGATCGCGCACGCGACGCAGGTCGACCCCACCGGCCGCTGGTTCGCCTGCCCCATCGACGTGCAGCAGTCCGCCTGGCCGACCGAGGACTTCCAGCTGGCCCGCTCGCACGTCGAGACGGCTCTGCCTGAGGACGATCTGTTCGCCGGGGTACGGCCGTGATCCTCGCGTCGGGTGCGGGGACCGGCGGCTCGGCGGGACCGATCGGCCTGCTCATCGTCCTGCTGATCGGCACCGCGACGGTCCTTCTCATCCGCAACATGAACAAGCGGCTGAGGCGGCTGCCGCGCGAGTTCTCGCCGCCCGAGGGCCGCCGCCGGAGTCGGTCCGCGCCGCCGACCGGCAGACGCGACGCGGGCGAGCCGGGCGACGCGGGCGAGCCTGGCTCCAAGGGATCCTCTGGGGAACCGGGCGGCTCCGGACCGAGACCGGCTCATCCGCCGGCCTGAGCTCTCCACAGTCGCTGGCCGTGTCCTGGCTGCCACCGGCTTCGTCCGCAGCGCTCTGCGGTCTCACTCCGGGTCCGCGCGGCGACCGCGCTTGAGCTCCGAGCGCTGTCGCTTGCCCTCGAGGCGTCGCTCCTTCGAGCCGCGGGTCGGCCGGGTCGGTCGCCGCGGGGGCGCCGGCGGGGCGACCGCGTCGCGGAGCAGCTGCGTCAGCCGGCGTTCCGCGGCCTCCCTGTTCTGCAGCTGGCTGCGGTGCTCGCTGGCCGCCACGGTCAGCACCCCGCCGACCAGCCTCGGCGCCAGCCGGTCGAGGGCTCGGGCACGCAGGCGCTCGTCCAGCCACGCGCCGCGGGCCACGTCGACCGACAGCTCCGCGCGGCTGTCCGAGGTGTTCACGCTCTGACCGCCCGGCCCGGACGAGCGGGAGAAACGCCAGGACAGCTCCGCCTCGGGTACGACGACGCGTGGCGTCACCTGCAGCGGTCCGGGCACGGGATCAGGGTAGGAGCCGCCGCTCCTGGGGAGGGAACGGCAGCACCTCCGTCGTACCGCTGACGGCCGACGTCCGGGGCCTGTCCTCGGCCGCGGGCGGACCCGAGACGTAGGCGCTGCGGAAGCGCAGCAGCGTCGACTGGTCGGGCTTGAGCAGGCCCAGACCGGGTGAGGACGGCAGGTCGCGGCCCTCCGGGACGTCGCCCCGTCAGCTCTACCCGGACGGCCGCTGCGACGGGTCTGCCTCGCAGGGCATGATCTCCAGTCATAGTAGGAGCACAGGCGCCCTCTCATGGGCCGTTGGAGAGGGGCCCGGACGGGTGAGGCTGGCGGAGACCGAGGCACCGCTGCTGCGACTGGGCGTGCACGGTCCGGCGGGCGTCGGCGACGTAGCGGCAGGAGCGGGCGGCGGGTGGCTGTGCGTCGACCAGCCCTCGCGGCTCAAGGCATCGACGAATTGTCACGTGCTCGTCGTACCGGCGCTGCTGGTCTCCTTGATGCTCGCGGTCTCCACCGGCGGCGCGCTGCTGTCCGGCGTCGGCCTGCCGACCTTGGCCGCGCTGCTCACGGCCCTTGCGGTGTGCACGGTGTACGTCGAGCCGGCGACAATGATCGCTGTGCCCGACGAGGGGCTGCCCGTCCTGGACCGGGTGCCGGTCGCCACCCCTCACAGGCCGCGCACCCGGTCGGTACGTGAGGTGTCCCGGTGCCGCTGAGCACCGCCGATAGGGGGCGGTCCGGCCGGACCACGCGACGCCCGGCCGGGCTGGCTGTGGGAGTGCTGGTCGTGCTGGTGGCGTTGCTGACCGGTACGGCGCCGGCGTCGGCCGCACCGTCCCCGGTGTCACCGCCGTCCGCGGCGTCGATCCGGGACGGGTCGTGGTGGTACGAGGCGATGCACATGGAGCGCGAGCATCGGCTGTCGACGGGCAAGGGCGTGACGATCGCCTTGCTGGACAGCCCGGTGGACCGGGGCGCCGCGGAGCTGCGGGGCCAGCGGGTGCAGGCCGGCGGGTCGTACTGCGATGGCCTGAGCTCGCCCTTCGGTAGCGGACGTGCCGTGTTCCACGGTACGTCGATGGCGGTGCTGCTCGTGGGCTCCGGGCACGGGACCCGACCGGGCGGCAGCGGCGTCCGGGGGATCGCCCCGGACGCGACGCTGCGCGTCTACGCCATCAACACCGGGGTGAAGGACGAGACGCTCTCCTGCGACCACATCAGGCAGCCGCAGCTCGGTGGCGTACAGGACTCGGTCGTCCGGGCCTTTCACGCGGCGGTGGACGACGGTGCCGACATCATCAGCATGTCCTTCAGCTGCGGGTGCCTGAACCCGGTCGACATCCAGTATGCCCTCGCCAAGGGGGTCGTCGTCGTCGCCGCCATCGCCGGGCGCTACGACCCGATCTACGGCCTCCAGCCGGACAACGTCCTCGGGTCCCCTGCTGTGTTGAGTGGCGTGGTGTCGGTGACGGCGATCGACGCCACCGGGCACCTGATGAAGGACCTGAACAACGGCGACGCCCTGATGGTGGCGGCACCCGGTGTGCAGGTCGACTCGGGCAGCATCGACACCCACGGCCGCTGGTCCAGCGACGGCCTGGGCAGCGGCACCTCGCCGGCTACTGCGATCACCGCTGGTGCCCTGGCGCTGGTGAAGAGCCGCTACCCGACGGTGACCGCTGCGCAGCTGGTGCAGCACCTCGTGCGCACCACCGAGGCGCACCTGGCCAAGCACGACAACTACTTCGGGTTCGGCACGATCGCGCTGACCCGGATGCTCGCCACCAGCCCGCTGGACCTGCCCGACGACGACCCGTTCCTGTCCACCGCCGCAGCTTTCGTGGACGTACGCCGCCTGCAGGCGACCAAGCAGCACCCGGCGCCGGCCGCGGACTACCCCGAGGTGCTGTACGGCCACGTGCCCCCGCCGCCCGGATTCGTCTTCCCACCCGGCCTCCCTCTCCACAAGGGCAAGGCGTCAGCCACGCCGCCCGCACCGACAGCGGCGCCCGCGGCGCCAGCGGCCGGCGGAGCGGCGAAGGCTGCGACGCCACGGAGCGGCACAGCTGGCCCCGGAGGCCTGACCTCTGCAGTCGGCGCCCTCGCCGCTTTCGTCCTGGCCGGTGTAGCAGCACTCGCCGTACGCCGTCGCCGACGAGACTCCGCGACCCGGCAGCCGTAGGCGGTGTCGGGAGGCCCGCTGAGCTGCCGCGTTCATGGCCAGGCGGGTTGGCCGTCCCCCGCTGGGCAGGATGGGCGCATGCCGAACCGCCTCGCCGCGTCCACCTCGCCGTACCTGCTGCAGCACAAGGACAACCCGGTCGACTGGCAGGAGTGGGGGCCCGAGGCCTTCGCGGAGGCCGAGCGCCGAGGCGTCCCGGTGCTGCTGTCGAGCGGCTACGCCGCCTGCCACTGGTGCCACGTCATGGCGCACGAGTCGTTCGAGGACGAGGCGACGGCGGCGTACATGAACGAGCACTACGTCAACGTCAAGGTCGACCGTGAGGAGCGCCCGGACGTCGACGCGGTCTACATGGAGGCCGTGCAGGCGATGACCGGGCACGGAGGCTGGCCGATGACCAGCTTCCTGACGGCCAAGGGGGAGCCGTTCTTCTGCGGTACGTACTGGCCGAAGGAGCGGCGGCAGGGGATGCCCGGCTTCGGTGAGGTGCTGGCGTCGGTGAGCGCTGCGTGGGCCGACAAGCGGGACGAGGTCGAGGCGGCGGGGGCCGATGTCGTACGCCGGCTGGACCGGCCGGTCAGCACCGGTCGCGAGCAGGTGTCGGCGGCCCTGCTGGACAGCGCGGCGAAGGGCCTTGCCGCGTCGTACGACGCAGTGGCGGGAGGGTACGGCTCGGCGCCGAAGTTCCCGCCGTCGATGGTGCTGGAGTTCCTGCTGCGGCGGCACGCCCGCACGGGCGGGGGGCTCAGCCAGGTCGCGCACACCTGCCGGGCGATGGCCAGCGGCGGGATGTACGACCAGCTCGGCGGCGGTTTCGCGCGCTACAGCGTCGACGGGCAGTGGGTGGTGCCGCACTTCGAGAAGATGCTGTACGACAACGCGTTGCTCCTGCGGGTGTACGCGCACTGGTGGCGCGCGAGCGGGGATGCCTGTGCCCGACGGGTGGCGCTGGAGACCGCCGACTTCCTGGTACGGGACCTGCGTACGCCGCAGGGCGGGTTCGCCAGCGCCCTGGACGCCGACACCGACGGCGAGGAGGGCCTGACCTACGTGTGGACCCCGCGCGAGCTCGTCGAGGTGCTCGGCGCGGAGGAGGGCGCGTGGGCCGCGGAGCAGTTCGAGGTGACGGCGACCGGGACCTTCGAGAAGGGCGCGTCGGTGCTGCAACGGCCGGGGGAGCCTGCGGACCTGGGCCGCTATGCCTCGGTTTGCGCCCGTCTGCTCGAGGCCCGCGGCTCCCGTCCGCAGCCCGGCCGGGACGACAAGGTGGTCGCGGCGTGGAACGGCCTGGCCGTCGCCGCGCTCGCCGACGCCGGCGTGCTGTTCGACCGGCCGGACCTCGTCGAGGCCGCCGCGGCCTGCGCCGACCTGGTCCGGACGCTGCACTGGGTGGACGGCCGGTTGCGCCGGGTTTCCAGGGCTGGGGTCGTGGGGGCCCATGCCGGGGTCCTCGAGGACTACGCCGACGTGGCGGAGGGGTTGCTCGCGCTCTACCAGGCGACGGGGGACCTCGAACAACTGCGAGGTGCGCACGCCCTGCTCGAGGTGATCCTGACGCAGTTCCCCGACGGCAGCGGTGGGTTCTTCGACACCGCCGACGACGCCGAGCAGCTGGTACGCCGACCGCAGGACCCGACCGATGGTCCTGCGCCCTCCGGTGCGGCGGCAGCGGCAGGCGCCCTGCTGTCCTACGCCGCTCTGACCGGGTCGGACCGGCACCGCAGCGCCGCCGAGGACTGCCTCGCGACCCTCGCCCCGCTGTTCAGCCGGCATGCGCGCTTCGCCGGCTGGGCCTGCGCGGTCGGGGAGGCGCTCCTCGCCGGTCCGGCGGAGGTCGTCGTACTCGACCGGCCGGACCTGCTCGCGGTCGCGCGGCTGGCCACTTCGCCCGGTGCCGTGCTCGCCGTCAACGGTCCGTTGGCGCAGGGCCGGCCACCCGGTTCGGCGTACGTCTGCCGGTCGATGGTCTGCGAGGCGCCGACCACCGACGCCACGCGGCTGCGCGAGCAGCTCGGCGTCGTCCTGCCCACCTGACCCGACGCTGTGCCCGTCCTGCCCGTCCTGCCCGTCCTGCCCGCCTGACCCGGCCCGCTCCGCGACCCGACCGACCGACCTCGGACCCTCGCACCCGCCACCCACTCGCCGATCAAGGCGGTGTGCCCATGATCACATGGATGATCATGGGCTATTGGTCTTGATCGGCGCGGGAGTGCGCGCAGCAGTGCCGATCCGGCAGGCGGCCGTTGGCAGCGGGACGGTTCGCAGCAGCGGCAGCGGCAGCAGCGGCAGCGGACCGCGCCTCTGTTTGCAGCAGCGGCAGTGGGTCGCGGGACCGTCCGCAGCGTGGGCCGCGGCAGCAGCACGACTGTCCGCAGCGGGGGCATTGGCAGCGGGACCGGCAGCAGCACCGGCAGCAGCGGGACCGTCCGCAGTACGGGCAGCGGGTGGCATCCGGGAATGCTTCATGGTGCCGCGTTGCTGTGTAATCATGTAAGCGCAATCGAGAAGAGGAGGGTCGCCATGAGGCACCCACACGAGAAGTACGGGCGGCAGTCGCCCGAAGGCCCCGGTCACCGGGGAGCACGAGGTCGGGGCGGCCCGCACGGCGCCAAGGACCAGGAGGGGCACGTCCCTTCAGCCGACGGGGTGACGGGCTGGTTCGCCGGTCGGCTCCCGGACAGTTGGGGTACTCCCGAGATCGCCGTTGATCGGGACGAGGTGACGGTCCTCGTGACCACCTCGGCCCCGGCGACGGGAGAAGCGACGACCGGGGGTGCCGAGGCCGATGTCGCGGCCGCCGAGGCGGGCCGCGCGACTCGCTGGCGCGAGGACACGCGGGAGGAGCGCATCCAGATTGCCCGGGAGGCCGAGCACCGGTTCGGACGCAAGGTCGCCTGGGGGGTCAAGGTCGGCGGCACCCGGCAACTGTTCACGCACCTGTCGGTGCCGGTGATGACCCGGCTGCGGCAGCCCGAACGTCAGGTGCTCGACACCCTGGTCGACAGCGGTGTCGCCCGGAGCCGCGCCGAGGCCGTCGCCTGGTGCGTCAAGCTGGTCGGCCGCAACGCCGACAGCTGGCTCGCGGAACTGCGCGAGGCGATGCAGGCCGTGGAGAAGGTCCGTGAGCAGGGCCCGGTCACTACCGTCTGACCCAGGCTCTTCCTCGTGATGATCATGCAGGTGCGGTACGCCCGCTGAGCGTGGCTGGCGACCACCACCTGCATGATCGCCGGGGAAGGGGCGCCCGGTGCAACGGGCGCCCGGGGGGGAAGGGTCGCTCCGGGGAAGGTCTCCCGCAACGGGTCGCCCCCAGGGGAGGGGCTCAGCCGGACAGGACGATGAGGCTGACCGCGACGTAGTGGCAGACGAAGGCGGCCAGGGTGCAGGCATGGAACACCTCGTGGAAGCCGAACCAGGCGGGCGACGGATCGGGTCGCCGCAGGGTGTAGACCACCGCCCCGGCGCTGTAGAAGGCGCCCCCCGCGAGCAGCAGCACGAGTACCGCCACGCCGCCCGTGGACAGGATCTGGGGGAGGACCCCGACGGCCGTCCAGCCCAGCGCGAGGTACAGGCCGGTAAAGATCCAGCGCGGAGGCTGCCGGACGGCGTTCCGGGCGACGACCCCGGCGACCGCCCCGGCCCAGACCAAGCCGAAGACGACGTCGCGAGAGGTTCCGCGCAGCAGCAGGAGGCAGAACGGCGTGTACGAGCCGGCGATCAGTACGAAGATCATCGAGTGGTCGAGCCGCATCATGACCGCGTGTGCCCGCGGGGACCAACGGCCGCGGTGGTAGGCGGCCGACGTGCCGAACAGCAGGACCACGCTGGCGGCGTACACGCTCGCGGACAAGGTTGCGAGCCCGTCCGGCGCCAGGCTGATCAGCGCCGTGCCGGTGACGAGCGAGATCGCGAAGGCTGCCTCGTGCAGCACGCCCCTCAGGCGGGGCTTGAGCAGCTCGGCGGCGCGGTCGATGGCCGAGTCGACGCGGTGGTGCAGGCTTTCCGACAGCGGCTCGTGCGTGGTCTCGCTCATGTGACTCCAGGTCGGTGGCTGGTGCCGGATGTCACAGGGTGAGTCCCTGTCGCGTATGGGTAGAGGAGCGGAAAACTCCTATACCCCGTGTTGACGTGCGCGTCACCCTCGATGGAGAGGATCCCATGACCACCGTTTCCCAGACTCCTGGGCTCGAGCACGCTCCCACTGACAACGCCAGGCTCGTTGCCTGGGTGCGCGAGGTGGCGGCGTTGACGCGGCCCGACGCGGTCGAGTGGTGCGACGGCAGTGACCAGGAATGGGAGCGGCTGACCGGGTTGCTCGTCGACAGCGGGACCTTCACCCGGCTCGACGAGGCCAAGCGGCCCAACAGCTTCTACGCCGCTTCCGACCCCACCGACGTAGCTCGGGTCGAGGACCGCACCTTCATCTGCTCCGAGCAGGAGTCCGACGCTGGTCCGACCAACAACTGGATGGCCCCCGAGGAGATGCGGGCCGCGCTGCAGCCACTGTTCGACGGGTGCATGCGCGGGCGCACCATGTACGTCGTCCCGTTCTGCATGGGGCCGCTGGGCAGCCCGATCAGCCAGCTGGGCGTGGAGATCACCGACTCGGCGTACGTCGTGACGAGCATGAAGCTGATGACCCGGATGGGCACTGCTGCCCTCGAGCAGATCGGGGCAGACGGCTTCTTCGTCCCCGCGGTGCACACCGTCGGCGCGCCGCTGGCCGAGGGCGAGCAGGACGTGCCTTGGCCGTGCAACCAGACCAAGTACATCGTCCACTACCCCGAGACCCGCGAGATCTGGAGCTTTGGTTCCGGGTACGGCGGGAACGCGCTGCTGGGCAAGAAGTGCTTCGCCCTGCGGATCGCTTCGGTCATGGCCCGCGACGAGGGCTGGTTGGCCGAGCACATGCTCATCCTGAAGCTCACGCCGCCGAACGGCCAGCCCAGGTTCGTCGCTGCCGCCTTCCCGTCGGCCTGCGGCAAGACGAACCTGGCGATGCTGCAGCCCACCGTCGCCGGTTACACCGTCGAGACCGTCGGGGACGACATCTGCTGGATGCGCTTCGCCGAGGACGGTCGGCTGCACGCCATCAACCCCGAGTCGGGGTTTTTCGGCGTCGCGCCGGGCACCGGCGAGGACACCAACGCCAACGCCGTCAAGACCTTCTACGGAAACTCGATCTTCACCAACGTCGCGCGGACCGACGACGGCGACGTGTGGTGGGAGGGCCTGACCGAGCAGCCCCCCGCGCACCTGATCGACTGGAAGGGCAACGACTGGACGCCGGAGTCGCAGACCCCGGCCGCCCACCCCAACGCCCGCTTCACCACACCGGCCGGCCAGTGCCCGACGATCGCGCCGGAGTGGGAGGACCCGAAGGGGGTCGCGATAGACGCGATCCTGTTCGGCGGGCGCCGCGCCACTGCCGTACCGCTGGTGACCGAGTCCTTCGACTGGCAGCACGGCGTGTTCCTGGGCAGCACCGTGTCCTCCGAGACGACTGCGGCCGCCGCCGGCGCCATCGGCCAGCTTCGCCGCGACCCCTTCGCGATGCTGCCGTTCTGCGGTTACAACATGGGCGACTACTTCGGCCACTGGCTCGAGATCGGCAAGGCCACCTCGCCGGAGAAGCTGCCGAAGATCTTCTACGTCAACTGGTTCCGCAAGGACGCCGAGGGCACGTGGCTCTGGCCTGGCTTTGGCGAGAACTCGCGCGTGCTGAAGTGGATCGTCGAGCGCATCGAGGGCACGGCGGACGGCGTCCAGAGCCCGATTGGTGTCCTGCCGACCCGCGAGTCGCTGGACCTCGACGGCCTCGACATCCCGGCCAAGGACCTCGACCTGCTGCTCAGCGTGGACACCGAGATCTGGAAGCAGGAGGCCGGGCTCATCCCGGAGTTCTTCGCCCAGTTCGGCGAGCACCTGCCCGCAGCGCTGACCGAGGAGCACAGCAAGCTCGTGGCGCGCCTTTCGGCCTGACCTGGCCCCTCGTCCGCCGGAGCCCGGTCCGTGCATATCGGGGCCGGGCTCTGCGTTGCCATGTCTGCCGGTCAGCGAAAGGATCACGGCCATGGCGCAGGTGAGATGTGCGGACGGTTCGGTGCTGTCCGTCCTGCCCGTCCCCGTGCAGGACCGGGACGGCGTGCCGTACGAGGTCACGCTGCGGCTCGAGCGCGACGCCACCGCCTTCGGCGAGGTCGGTGAGCGGTGCGGCTACTTCCTGGCCTCCACCACGGCCCGGCTGCGAGCCGCGCGGGCCGGCGACGACGAGTTCCCCGACAGCAGCGTGGAGGCCGGGCTGCGCGCCTGGGCCCGCGACAGGGGGCAGGACTCGGACGGCTGCTGGGCGGAGCTGGAGCCCTACCTGCCGCGCGACCGCGAGCTGTTCTGCTTCCGCGCCCGCGATCCGGACGACCTGACCACCGTGGGGGAGCTCCGGGTCACCCTCGAGGTGGAGCGGACCTGGGTCGACGCGCACTGGGCGGTGCGCTGCCTGGCGGTCCTGCAGGCCTGGGGGTCCGGCGGTACGGGGACCCGGGCGGTGCTCACCAGCGACGAGCTGCTGAGCTTCCTGGAGGACCTCGTGCACGAGTTCGCAGGGGTTGGCGCGACGTACGGCGATGGCGAGGACGCGTCGGTGCTCAGCCGCCCGGTGGGGTGAGCGGGCGGATAGGCTCCCGAGGCAACCGCTTTCCAGGAGGTGTCGGGTTGGGTCTTCGGGACCTGGTCTACGCCGGCTATGAGCGGCGCCTGGCCGCGTCGCTGTCCCGATCGAGCGCGCCCGTGCCCCGGCACGTCGGTGTCATGCTGGACGGGAACCGGCGCTGGGCCCGGGCTACCGGCGCGGCCAGCGTCAACGACGGCCACCAACGCGGCGCCGACAAGATCGTGGACCTGCTGGGCTGGTGCGACGAGGCCGGCGTGGAGGTCGTGACGCTGTGGCTGCTGTCCACCGACAACCTGGCCCGCCCGGACGCCGAGCTCGCCCCGCTGCTGCGCATCATCGAGGTCGTCGTCGGCGACCTGGCCGGACCGCAGAACCGGTGGACGCTGAACATCGTCGGCGCTCTGGACATGCTGCCCGCCCCGACCGCGCGCCTGCTCAAGGAGTCGGCCGAGCGCACCGCGGGCCGCCCGGGCGTCATGGTCAACATCGCCGTGGCGTACGGCGGTCGGCGCGAGATCGCGGACGCCGTAAGGGCTCTGCTGCAGGCACACGCCGCGACCGGCGCCACCCTGGAGCAGGTTGCGGAGTTCCTGGACCCCGACCACATCGCCGAGCACCTCTACACCAGCGGCCAACCCGATCCCGACCTGCTGATCCGCACCAGCGGCGAGCAGCGGCTGTCCGGCTTCATGCTCTGGCAGAGCGCGCACAGCGAGTTCTACTTCTGCGATGCGTACTGGCCGGACTTCCGGCGGGTGGACTTCCTGCGGGCCCTGCGGGCCTACGCCGCCCGGACCCGCCGCTACGGCAGCTGATGGCCAAGCGGCCGCGGCCGGCAAGCGGCCAGCTGACGGCGAGCGGCGCCGGCCCCCGCGGCGGCCACGCCCGTCCCGTGACAACATCCCCGCATGAGCCTGGACCCGCAGGTGGCCGCCCTGCTGACACTGCTGCCGCCGCCGGTCGAGGTCGGCTCGCAGACGCCCGCGCAGCTCCGCACGGCGTACGCCGCCCTGGTCGCCACCCGGCGCGGTGAGGGGTGGGTGCCCGAGCCGGTCGGGAGCTCGCAGGACCTGCTCACCGACGGCGTCCCCTGCCGGCTGCACCGCCCCGAGGGCGTCCAGCGACCCCCGGTGCTGGTCTACCTGCATGGCGGCGGGTGGATCGTCGGCGGCCTGGACTCCCACGAGGGCGTCGCCCGGGCGCTGTGCCACCGCGCGGGTATCGCCGTGCTGGCGGTGGACTACCGGCTCGCACCGGAGCACCCGTACCCGGCTGCGCTGCAGGACTGCCTCACGGCGGTGCGGTGGGCCGGGTCGCAGGAGTTCGCCTGCGTCGGCGTCGGCGGGGACTCCGCCGGGGGTGGCCTCGCCGCGGCGGTCGCGCTGGTCCTGCGGGCCGAGGGGCGCCCGCTCGCCGCACAGCTGCTCGTCTACCCGGCGCTCGATGCCCAGGCGAGCTCGCCGTCCTACGACCAGAACGCCCAGGGCTACGGGATGAGCGCGCAGGAGATGCGCTGGTACTGGACGCAGTACGCCGCCACCGCCGAGCTCGGCGACCCGCTGCTCTCACCCGCCGCCGCTCCCGACCTCGCCGGGCTCGCGCCCGCCGTCGTGGCCACGGCCGGGTACGACGTGCTGCGCGATGACGGCGACGACTATGCGCGGCGGCTCGCCGCTGCAGGGGTGCCGGTCTGGCACCGGCAGTACAGCGGGCTGGTGCACGGGTTCCTCGGTGCGGGTGGCACCGTCGACGCGGCGGACGCGGCGGTAAGTGAGATCGCCGACGCGGTACGGCAGCTGCTCGTCGCGTAGGCGACCTGCTGTTCACCTGTTCTCCTGTCCGCCCCGCGTGTCGCGGGCCCACGGCGTCGGGCGCGTCGCACACTGGGCGAAGCGGTCGGCACCTCCGCTCGGCCGTGCGGGAGGCCTCGTGCAGGTTGTCGTGCGCGCACGCGTGCGGGACAGGGCCGGCACCCGGCTCTGTCCCGACGGGCCCGGTCCCGGTTCCGCCCTCCTGCAAGGGGTACCGCGATGAGCCTGACGACGTACGTGCTCGACACCTCCGTGCTGTTGTCCGACCCGGGCGCCATGGGCCGCTTCGATGAGCACGAGGTCGTACTGCCTCTGGTCGTGGTCAGCGAGCTCGAGGGCAAGCGCGACCATCCCGAGCTGGGCTGGTTCGCCCGGCAGGCGCTGCGCGTGCTCGACGACCTGCGGATCGAGTTCGGCCGGCTGGACCGGCCGCTGCCGGTGGGCCGCGGGACGGTGCGCGTCGAGCTCAACCACTCGTGCACCGAGTTGCTTCCGGCCGGTCTGCGCGGCAGCGACAACGACACGCGCATCCTGTGCGTCGCAGCCAATCTCGCCGCCGAGGGCAACGACGTCGTCCTGGTCAGCAAGGACCTGCCGCTGCGCGTCAAGGCGGCGGCGATCGGACTGACCGCCCAGGAGTACCGCGCCGAGCTCGCCGTCAGCAGCGGCCACACGGGGATGGCCGAGCTGGACGTCGCTGTCGAGGACCTCGACACCCTGTACGCCGGCGGTCGGCTCGAGCTGCCCGAGGCGCGCGAGCTGCCCACGCACACCGGGCTGGTGCTGCTGTCCCCGCGCAGCTCGGGACTGGGCCGCGTCGCCCCGGACAAGAGCGTTCGGCTGGTCCGCAGCGATCGGGACGTGTTCGGGCTGCACGGCCGCTCGGCCGAGCAGCGCATCGCCCTGGACCTGCTGCTCGACCCCGAGATCGGCATCGTCTCCCTCGGCGGCCGGGCCGGCACAGGGAAGTCGGCGCTGGCCCTGTGCGCAGGGCTCGAGGCCGTGCTGGAGCGGCGTACGCAGAAGAAGGTCGTGGTCTTCCGGCCCCTTTATGCCGTGGGCGGCCAGGACCTCGGCTACCTGCCGGGTGACGCCTCCGAGAAGATGGGCCCCTGGGCGCAGGCGGTGTTCGACACCCTGGGCGCATTGGTGTCCGCGGAGGTGGTCGAGGAGGTCCTGGCCCGCGGCCTGCTCGAGGTGTTGCCCCTGACCCACATCCGCGGCCGCTCGTTGCACGACGCCTTCGTGATCGTCGACGAGGCGCAGTCGCTGGAGCGCGGGGTGCTGCTGACCGTGTTGTCGCGCCTCGGCCAGGGCTCGCGGGTCGTGCTGACCCACGATGTCGCCCAGCGCGACAACCTGCGGGTGGGCCGGCACGACGGCGTGGCCGCGGTCATCGAGGCCCTTAAGGGCCACTCGCTGTTCGCCCACGTGACGCTGACCCGGTCCGAGCGCTCCCCGATCGCGGCGCTGGTGACCGAGATGCTCGAGGATCTGCCGCTGTAACGGGGCGACAGCGGTTCGCCCCGCGTTGTTGTCGCAGGCCCTCGCTAGGGTGCCGCGCATGGACGAGCTCGCGATCAGTGCGCAGCAGCTGCGGCGGTCTTTCGCAGGCGCCGATGCCGTGGCCGGGGTGGACCTCGAGGTGAGGCCGGGTGAGGTCTTCGGCTTCCTCGGCCCGAATGGTGCGGGCAAGACGACCACGGTGCGGATGCTGTGCACGCTGCTGTCCCCGTCGGGTGGCAGCGCGACCGTGGCGGGCCACGACGTGGCCCGCGAGCCCGCGGCCGTGCGCCGAAAGATCGGGGTGGCGCTGCAGGAGATCGGCCTGGACCCCCTGCAGAGCGGTCGGGAGCTGCTGGAGCTGCAGGCCGGGCTCTACCGCGTGCCTAAGCCCCGCGACCGGGCCGCTGAGCTGCTCGCCCTTGTGGGCCTGTCCGATGCGGCGGACCGGCGCGTCAAGACCTACAGCGGCGGCATGAAGCGACGTCTGGACCTGGCCAGTGCGTTGGTCCACGAGCCCGAGGTGCTGTTCCTCGACGAGCCGACGACGGGGCTCGACGTCACGAGCCGAATCACGGTCTGGGACGAGGTCCGGCGGATCAACGCGACCGGCACGACGGTGTTCCTCACGACGCAGTACCTCGAGGAGGCCGACCAGCTGTGCGAGCGGTTGGCGATCATCGACGGTGGCCGGCTGGTCGCCGAGGGAACACCGGACGGGCTGAAGCGCCAGATGGGCGCGGACGTGGTGACGATCGGCCTGGGGCCGGCCGGTGGCAACAAGCAGGAGCTGCGCGCGGCGGTCGAGGGGCTGCGCGGGGTCGACCACGTCACCGACAACGAGGCGGGCGTCGCGGTCTACGTCACCAACGGCGCTGCCGCGGTGCCGGCCATCGTGCGCGCCCTCGACGAGGCGACCGTCGAGGTGGGTGCGATCTCGATCAGCCGACCCACCCTGGACGACGTGTTCCTGCAGGCCACTGGCCGCAACCTAGATGGAGTGGACGCGTGAACGAGATCCTGCTGCTGAGCCGGCGGGCGGTGAAGGAGATCATCAAGCTCCCGGCGGCGACCCTGCCGGGGCTGTTCATCCCGCTGTTCTTCCTCGCCGTCAACCTCGGGCAGGTGTCGAAGACCTTCACCAGCCGGACCCCGTTCCTCAAGGGTCAGAGCTACGTCGCGTTCCAGGTGCCGGTGTCGCTCGCCTTCGCCGTGGCCACCGCCACCAGCGGGCTCGCGCTGGTCACCGACATCGACCTCGGCTACTTCGACAAGCTGCTGGTCGCGCCCATCCGGCGTACCTCGATCGTCCTGGCCCGGCTCGCCGCGGACTTCGTGCGGGGCTTGTTGTCCTCGACGCTGGTCCTGCTGCTCGGACTGGCGTTCGGCATGCGCATCAAGAGCGGGCCGCTGGGCGCCGTGCTCATCGTGCTGCTCGCCGCGCTGTTCGGCGTCGCCTACGCCGGGATCGGTCAGACGATCGCCCTCAAGACGCGCAACGTGCAGACCACCAACGCCAGTTTCATCATCTTCTTCCCGCTGCTGTTCCTCACCCCGAACTTCGTGCCCTTCGAGCTGCTCTCCGAGCCGTTGCGGACCCTGGCCCGGTACAACCCGGTGAGCTACATCATCGAAGGTCTGCGTTCGCTCGTGCTCGACGGTTTCGTGGCGAGCAAGCTGATCGAGTGCTTCGCCGTGATCCTGGCCTCGGGCGCCATCCTCACCGGGCTGTCCCTGCGGGCACTCGCGAACTACGACAAGGACTGACGCTCGGCCTCAGTCGTCGAGCAGGTCCTGGGGCACCATCCGCACCGGGTAGGCCAGCTGCACCTCGCAGGGCTGCGCCCCCACGGCCCGGGCCACCTCGACGTACGTGCCGCCGCGCAGCTCCAGGACGGTGACCGAGGGCCCGTCGGGGTCGACCAGCCAGTACGAGGTGACACCGGCGGCCTGCAGCCGGTCGCGCTTGAGCAGCAGGTCGAACCGGCGGGTGCTCGGCGACAGCACCTCCACCGCGAGAAGCGGGGGTCCCGGGAGCTCCTTGCGGGTGAACTGCGTCCGCTGCGCCACCAGCAGGTCGGGCTGGACCTCGGTGTCGTCAGACAGCGCGACGGCGAACGGCGCCAGGACGACCTTGAGATGCGCGGGGCAGCCGGCCCGCAGCAGCAGGTAGAGGTTGCCGACCATGTCCTGGTGCGGCAGCTGCGGCCCCGGGCTCACCAGCAGGACCCCGTCGATGAGCTCGTAGCGGTGCCCGTCATCGGGCAGGTCCTCGAGGTCCGCGCGGGTCAGCGGCCGGCCGAACGGCAACGTGGTCACGGCGGTCATGGTGCCTCCTGTCCCCAGTCATGACCACAGCCTGGCGACCCGGCCGCTCGGGCGCAGGGCTCGTAGAGGGGTTGTGGACGCCCGGTCAGGCCTGTGGAGGACGGGTCATCGACAGCACGTCCAGAGCCGCGTCGAGCTGCTCCAGGGTGAGCTCGCCGCGCTCGACGTACCCGCTGTCAAGGACGACCTGGCGGATCGTGGTGCGCTCGGCGAGGGACTGCTTGGCGACCTTCGCGGCGGCCTCGTAGCCGAGGTAGCAGTTGAGGGGCGTCACGATCGAGGGCGAGCTCTCGGCGAGCTCGCGGCAGCGCTCGACGTCGGCCTCGATGCCGTCGATGCACCGGTCGGCCAGCAGCCGGGTGACGTTGGCGAGCAGGCGGATCGACTCAAGCAGGTTGCGGGCCAGCACCGGCAGCATGACGTTGAGCTCGAAGCTGCCGGACGCGCCGCCGAAGGCGATGGCCGCGTCGTTGCCGACAACCTGCGCCACGACCTGGCAGACGGCCTCGGGCAGTACCGGGTTGACCTTGCCAGGCATGATCGACGAGCCGGGCTGCAGGTCGGGCAGTCGGATCTCGCCGAGCCCGGCGCGCGGCCCGGATCCCATCCACCGCAGGTCGTTGCTCACCTTGTACAGCCCGACGGCGATGGTGCGCAGCTGACCGCTGGCTTCCACCAGCGCGTCCCGTGCGCCCTGGGCCTCGAAGTGGTTGCGCGCCTCGGTCAGCGGCAAGCCGGTCGCCGCGGCGACCTCGGCGATGACGGCTGCGGAGAACCCGGGCGGCGTGTTGATGCCGGTGCCGACAGCCGTACCCCCGAGAGGGAGCTCGGCGAGCCGGGGCAGGCAGGAGTGCAACCGCTCGACGCCGTAGGACACCTGGGCGGCGTACCCGCCGAACTCCTGCCCGAGCGTCACGGGGGTGGCGTCCATGAGGTGCGTCCGGCCGCTCTTGACCACCGTTGCGAACTGCTCGCGCTTGCGGCTCAGGGCGGCAGCCAGGTGCTCCAAGGCGGGCACGAGGTCGTTGAGCACGGCGCTGGTCGCCGCGATGTGGATGCTGCTGGGGAAGACGTCGTTGCTCGACTGTGACGCGTTGACGTGGTCGTTGGGGTGCACGGGGGCGCCGAGGCGCGCGGAGGCCAGGGTCGCCAGCACCTCGTTGGTGTTCATGTTGCTGCTCGTGCCCGAGCCGGTCTGGAAGACGTCGATCGGGAACTCCGCGTCCCACCGACCGTCGACGACCTCCTCGGCCGCCGCGGCGATGGCCTCGGCCACCTCCTGCGGCAGCACACCGAGCCGCGCGTTGACGATCGCGGCCGCCGCCTTGATCCGCGCCAGCGCCTCGATGTGGGCGCGTTCGAGACGCTGACCGCTGATCGGGAAGTTGTCCACGGCCCGCTGCGTCTGCGCCCGCCACTTGGCCTCGGCGGGGACGCGGACGTCGCCCATGCTGTCGTGCTCGATGCGCGTCTGGCTCATGAGCACATCCTGCCCGACCCTCGGCCGGGGCTACCCGTCGAGCTCGCTGATCATCATCGACAGCACGCAGCCGGTGCGCTCGGCCAGGTCGGTCGCGTCGGCCGCCGTCTTCTTGCCCTGTTCGGAGGCGAACCCGGCCCCGAGGGCGGCCATGTCGGCGAAGTACAGGTCCGCCTGACGGTAGAACGCGGCGGCGCTGCCGTCCGGGCTGCCGACCGTCCGGGCGGTCTCCTGGCGGATGAGGCCGGGGATGGCATCGACCAGCGGCATGTGCACCGAGGTGTAGTGCTGTTCGAAGGCGGCGGGGTCGGCCGGCGGGGTGTACAGCGCTGTCAGTTTCATCATGGCGCGGAACCTACGGCTGCCTCGGGCCGGTGTCATCCGCCTCGGACCACGACGTCGGGCTCGGGCCGCACCCGGGTCCTCGATCGGCACCGCCTCAGGCGATGTCCACGTCCACCACGACGGGCGCGTGGTCGGAGGGACCCTTGCCCTTGCGGGCCTCCCGATCGACGTACGCGTCGCGCACGAGGACGCTCGGGGTGGCAAGCACGTAGTCGATGCGCATGCCGAGGTTCTTGTGCATCATCCCGGCGCGGTAGTCCCAGTAGGTGAAGGGCACGTCGCCCTTGCCCGGCCGCGCCTGCACGTCGACCAGTCCCCAGGTGAGCAGCGCGCGTACGGCGTCGCGCTCGGCCTCGGTCACGTGCGTCGAACCGGCAAAGGCCGCCCGGTCCCACACGTCGCGGTCGGCCAGCGCCACGTTGAAGTCCCCCAGCACGGCTACCGGCCGGGTCGGGTCGTAGCGATCGAGACGTCGCCGCAGGGCCGCGAACCAGTCCAGCTTGTACGCGTAGTGCGGGTCGTCCAGGGCTCGGCCGTTGGGGACGTACACGCTGGTCACGTGCAGCGGCCCGCACCTGGCGCTGGCGAGCCGCGGTTCGGGATGGCCCTCGTGCACGAGGTCGACGTCGTCCAGGCCGATCCGGCTCAGCACCGCGACGCCGTTCCAGCGCCCGTCGCCGGCATGTGCCGCGTCGTACCCGAGGGCCGCCAGATCGGTGTAAGGAAAGGCACCGTCGGCGCACTTGGTCTCCTGCAGCGCGACGACGTCGGGCGCCGACTCCTCCAGCCACGGCAGCAGGCGGGGCAGGCGCGCCGCGATCGAGTTGACGTTCCAGGTGGCGATCCGCACGACTAGTGTGCGTGCTCGAAGTCGATGGAGCTGTAGGCGCTGAGCTTGGACAGGCGGTGCTCGCTGGACACCCGACGGATCGTGCCGCTCTTGCTGCGCATGACCAGCGACTCCGTGGTCGCGCCGCCGCCCTTGTAGCGCACCCCGTGGACGAGCTCGCCGTCGGTGATGCCGGTCGCCACGAAGAAGACGTTGTCGCTGCGGACCAGGTCGTCGGTCGACAGGACGGCGTCGAGGTCCAGGCCGGCGGCGGCGGCGTTGACGAACTCGCTCTCCTTCTGCGGCCAGAGCTTGCCCTGGATGACGCCGCCGAGGCACTTCACGGCGCAGGCGGTGATGATCCCCTCGGGCGTCCCGCCGATGCCGAGCAGCAGGTCGACGCCCGTGCCCTCGGTCGCCGCCATGACCGCGCCCGCGACGTCGCCGTCGGTGATGAACGTGATGCGGGCGCCGGCCTCGCGCACCTGTCGAACGAGGTCGTCGTGGCGGGGCCGGTCCAGGATGCAGACCGTGACGTCCTCGTTGTGGCAGCCCTTGGCTTTCGCGACCGCCTCGATGTTGTACCTGGCCGGCGCGCTGATGTCGACGAGGTCCGCGGCGGCGGCCCCCGTGACCAGCTTCTCCATGTAGAACACGGCCGACGGGTCGTACATCGTGCCTCGCTCGGCCACCGCCATGACCGCGATGGCGTTGGGCATCCCCTTGGCCATCAGGGTGGTGCCGTCGATCGGGTCGACCGCCACATCGGCCTCCGGCCCGAGGCCGTCGCCGACCTCCTCGCCGTTGAACAGCATCGGCGCCTCGTCCTTCTCGCCCTCGCCGATGACGACGACGCCTTTCATCGAGACGGTGCCGATGAGCTGGCGCATCGCGTCCACCGCGGCGCCGTCTCCACCGATCTTGTCGCCGCGCCCGACCCAGCGGCCGGCCGCCATGGCCGCTGCCTCGGTAACCCGCACCAGCTCCAGGGAGATGTTGCGGTCCGGGGCCTCTCGGCCGACCGACAGCGCGTCAGGTACGTCAGGGCTCGTCATGCGGCGCAGCCTATCGGCGCGGACACCGTTCACCAGGTCACCGTCATGACGTCAGCAACCGTGCAGGAGCGGCAGGTTTTGCATCACGACCGGCACAACAGCAAGGTGGCGAGGGCGCCGGCGCAGCTCGGGAGCCTCCGCACGCGCGGACGGGGGCGGCGGGCTTGCGCCGACCTGCTGTTGTGCAGGCCGAGCGAGACATCAGCCTGCGGTCGGGTCGGGTGCGCACCAGCCCCGGCGGCGGGATGAGAGGCTGCCGTGGTGCCGCGCCGCGACTACGACCCTGCCGAGCTCGGGAGCGCCGTCTACCCACTGCTCAACAGCGTCGTCGTACCCCGGCCGATCGCCTGGGTGTCGACGACCTCGGCCGAGGGCGTGGACAACCTGGCGCCGCACTCGTTCTTCACGATCGCCGGGATCGACCCACCGGTCGTGCAGTTCACCTCCGTCGGCGCCAAGGACTCCCTGCGAAACGCCCTCGCGACCGGCGAGTTCGTCGTGGCGCTGTGCTCCGAGCCGCTGCTCGAGCAGGTCAACCGGACCGGCACCGACTATCCGCCGGACACCAGTGAGTACGACGCGGTCGGGCTCACCCGGGAGAGCAGCTGGCTGGTCACGCCCCCCCGGGTCGCCGAGTCGCCGGTCAACCTCGAGTGCCGACTCGTCGGCACTCGGGCGTTCGGCGACTGCACCGTCGTGTTCGGCCAGGTGGTGCACGTCGCGGTCGACGAGGCGGTCCTGCGCGACGGGCGGCCAGCCGTCGACCTGCTCCGGCCGCTGGCCCGGCTCGGGGCCGACGAGTGGTCGACCATCGGCATGGTCACCGACCACCGCCGCATCCCGTTCCACGAGCTGTCGTGACCTCGTGACCCGTGACCTTGCGACCCGTGACCTCGCGACCAGTGACCTGGCGACAGGTGACCGCGCGACGCCGGACCCCGGGACCTCGGACCCGTTCCCGGCGTCGCGGAGCGGCCGGGCCGCGGCGACCCGCGCGTCGTTGCTGGCCGCGGCCCGTGAGGTGTTCTCAGCGAGTGGGTTCGCCGAGGCGAGCATCGCCGAGGTCGTCGCCCGGGCCGGGGCGAGCGTCGGCAGCCTCTACCACCACTTCGGTGGCAAGGCCGAGCTCTACCTGGCGCTGTTCGAGGACTACCAGCAGCGACAGGAGGCGCGGGCGGCGACCGCGGTCAGGGCCGCCCGGGCGGCGGGGGAGACCGAGCCGGTCCTGCTGTTCGTCGCGGGTTCGCGCGCCTACCTGTCCGGGTGCTGGGCCGAGCGCGACCTGGCCCGGATGTTCCTGGCCGGTGGCGGGCCGCCCGGTTTCGAGCTGGTTGCCCGGCGCCGCTACCGCGACTGGACCGGGCGCAATGCGGTGCTGCTGAGCGCTGACGACGCGCAGCCTTGGGGAGACGCCCTCGTGCTGGTGCTCACCACCGTCGTCAGCGAGGCCGGTCATGAGGTTGCGGTGTGCGAGGACGAGCGGAGCAGCCAGCAGCTCGCCACCGACGTACTGGCCCTCATAGCCAGGATCGCGACGTGAGGCTGTTCGACGAGCAGCCCAGTCAGCCGCCCCGCAGTGGCGCCGACTGGCAGAACCACCGCAGGCACCGCCAGCCACACGCAGGCCCCGCGCAGGACGAGGTCGGGGTTCTGGCGATGTCCTCCTTCCGCGTGGCTCGCAGCCCCGACGTCGCTGTCTCCGTCCGCGGCATCACCGCCTACTCCGACGGGCTGCTGCTGTCCTTGGTCGTGCTGTTCGCGGACGAGCAGCGTCACGAGGACCTCGACTGGTCGCTGCAGGAGTTCAGCCGCAGCCCCGGGCGCTTCCGGCTCGGCGTGGTCCTCCCGGACGGGACGCGCGCCACCACCGGGACCCGGGACGCACGGCTGGTCACGGTCGACACCGGGCCGCTGCTCGTGGCAGCCGCCACCTCGTACCCGGTCTGGGAGGACCGATGACCCGGCACGACGAGCTGCTCGAGCGCCGGGCCGACTACCCGGTCCTGGCCCGGCGCACCTACCTGGCCAGCCACACCCTCGGGGCGATGCACCGGGCCACTCCCGAGCGGCTCGCCGCCTACGCCGCGCTCTGGGCCGAGCACGGGGTGGTGGCCTGGGAGGACTGGGCGCCCGAGGTATGCCGCGTGGCCGACCTCGTCGGCAGCCTCGTGGGCGCGCCGGCCGGCACCACGGTCATGCGGCAGAACGTCGCCGATCTGCTGGGCGACGTCGTCAGCGCGCTGAACTGGCGCGGCGCGCGCAACCGGGTCGTGACGAGCAGCCTGGAGTGGCCCGGCAGCCTGCACACCTGGTCGCAGATCGAGCGGCTCGGGGGCGAGGCCGTGGTCCTACCCGGCCGGCCGGACGGGGTCGAGCTCGACCTGGAGGCGATGGTCGCAGCGATCGACGAGCGCACCTTGCTCGTGGAGTGCTCGCACGTGCTGTTTCGCACCTCGACGCTGGTCGATGTGCGCCCCCTGATCGAGAAGGCCCATTCCGTCGGGGCTCTGGTCCTGGTGGACGGGTACCAGGCGGCCGGCACCGTGCCCGTGGACGTCGTGGAGCTCGGCGTCGACCTGTACGTGGGCGGGTCGGTGAAGTACCTGTGCGGCGGCCCGGGAAACGGCTGGCTGTACGCGGCGCCGGAGGTCAGCGCGCGGCTCGAACCGGTGACGACCGGCTGGTTCGGCCAGGCCGAGCCGTTCGGCTTCCACCCCGAGAACGCCTACGCCGAAGGGATCGCGCGCTTCACCGGCGGCACCCCGGGCGTACCTGCGGCGTACGCGGCAGCTCCGGCGTACGAGGCGCTGGTGGAGATCGGGATGGCGACGGTGCGGGAGCGTTCGGTGTCGATGACGCAGCCCCTGCTGGAGTCGGCGCTCGAGCGGGGCTTCACGGTCCGTTCGCCGCAGGACCCGGCCCGACGTGGCGGCCACGTGACGATCGATCCCGGCGAGGCGACGCGGGTGCACGACGAGCTGCACCGGCGGGGCTTCGTCGTCGACCACCGGCCGGGGGTCGGGATCCGGGTGTCACCGCACTTCTACAACTCCCTGGACGAGGCGCTGGGTGTGCTCGAGGCGATGCAGGACGTGCTCGCGGGCCGCTGATGACCGACACTGGGGACGTGACGACGACGGCTCAGGCGCAGGCCCCTGCGACGGGCAAGCGCAAGCGCGGCCGCGAGTCGGTCGGGGACATGGTTCGCTCGCTGGGCTTGATCCTGGCCATCGTGGCGGTCGTGTGGTTCTTCGCCCAGCCCTCCTCCAGCGACATCCAGAAGGTGCGCCGGGTGGACACGACCGAGCAGCTGCAGGACTTCCTGCGGCTCGCGCCGGGAGCGCCGCTGCCGCGCACGCCACCGCCCGGCGACGTGCCGACCGTGTCGGCGCTCGACGGCGGGGTGCTGCGCGTGGGGCTCAACACCGCCGCGCACCAGTACGCCGAGGTGATCGAGGGCACCGGTCCGGCCGAGCCGTTCCTGCTGGCGCAGTCCGACAAGGGCGCGGTCGTCGGTGACGTCCCGGTGGGCGGGCTTTCCTGGCAGCACCGGCGCAGCGACGCCGGTCACGAGTCCCTGACCCGCGTCTTCGGCCACGTCAGCGTGGTGGTCGGCGGTCCCCGCGCGAGCGCGACACTGCCCGAGCTGACCGCGTTGGCCGCCAGCCTGTCCCGCGGCTAGCCGTCGGCTAGTCCGGGCGTATCGCGGTCGGCGAGCGCCGCGTCGAGCCTGGCCTTGGCACCGTCCAGCCAGTCCTGGCAGACCCGGGCGAGCTCCTCCCCGCGCTCCCACAGCCCAAGTGACTCCTCCAGCGTCGCGCCACCGATCTCCAACCGCCGTACGACGTCGACGAGCTCGTCGCGGGCCTGCTCATAGCTGGGGCTGGCACCATCGGTCACATGGCGACCCTACGGCGGGCCGGCCCCGCGGACGCTGCCGACCTGACCCGGCTGCGCGCGACGCTGCACCGGGCGATGGGAGACGTGCCCACCTCCGAATGGGAGGCGCGGTGCCGCTCGGACTTCCGCCGGCGATTGGGTACCAGCACCTTCGCGGCGTACGTCGTCGAGGAGGAGGGCGCGGTGGTCAGTGCAGGTGCCGGATGGCTGGAGGAGCACCTGCCGTCGCCGTATCAGCTCGACGGCCGGCGTGGGCACATCGCGTCGATGAGCACCGAACCCGGCGCGCGCCGACAGGGGTACGGGCGGCTGGTCATCGGCGCTCTCATGGGCTGGTTCGGGCAGCTGGGCGTGGCACGGGTCGACCTGCGGGCGACGCCGGACGGTCAGCCGCTGTACGAGGAGTTCGGGTTCCGGGTGCTGGGTGGGGCCACGATGGCGTGGACCGCACCGGGGTCGCGACCGGGGATGGCCGCGGACTCGG
>JAABUT010001598.1_pt1 | contig 25256 bp, 28 predicted proteins | sample 5559281 | NCBI WGS metagenome assembly JAABUT01 (sample SAMN10711880, study PRJNA513359) | rock metagenome | isolation source: Antarctica rocks | place: Antarctica: Victoria Land, Ricker Hills nord | collected 2016-01-04
TTTCCAAAAAATAAATTTGCTTATTTTTTGAAGACGATTTGTGGCATTCCTAAAGTCTGAAAACAAACCGAACAGTCCCTCCAAAACCCCTTCATTCAATACCCTCACGGAAGAGGCCGCAAAAGTAATGCTATCTTGATAATTACACAATATTCACAATGAAAATAAAGTAAAATAGAATCTAATCAGTTGAAAATGTGAGAGAAAAATTTCAGTTATAGCGTAAAATCAATACTGATTTGTAGCCAGCATCACTAAAGTGCAAGCTTCAATAGTTTCGATTCCTTGTTGCGAAGCTAGGTTTTCCAACTCCGAATTTTCTGCTCCTGGATTAAAAATAATCCGTTTTGGGTGCGTATCTAATATATACTGATATAAATCCGGCTGATTTTTTGGCCCGACATATAGAGTTATAGTGTCCACATCGCTATAAATTTGTTTCGGCTCCTCAATTTGTACACCTGCAACTTCTCCTTTTTTTATTCCTACATTAATAATGGTATGACCTTTTGCCTTTAAACGGTTTGCAGCCAGATAAGCATATCGGTTTGGATTTGGCGTTGCGCCCAACACTAATGTTTTTTTGTTTGCCATGATACTGTTTTTATCACCTGAAAATTGTACTTGCTATACCTTGATTTTACATGAAATTACCTCACTCATATGCAGCTTCTACACAATTTATCCCATCAATTGCAGCAGAAATAATGCCACCAGCATAACCTGCGCCTTCTCCACAGGGAAATAAACCGGCGATTTGCGGATGCTGATACGAATTTTTATCTCTGGGAATTTTCACCGGAGAAGATGTCCGCGATTCTACGCCAACCAAAATAGCTTCATTGGTATAATAACCTTTCATCTTTTGGCCAAAACGCGGCAATGCTTCTTTTAGCCGGTAAAAAACTTTATCGGGCAAAACGCTTCTTAAATTTACACTTTTAGTTCCGGGAACGTAAGAATTTATTGGCAAATCAACCGAAAGTTTCCCTTCCACAAAATCAACCATCCGTTGAGCCGGTGCAATTTGATTTCCGCCGCCGGCAGCACAAGCAGCTTGTTCTATCTGCTGCTGAAAATTTAGCAAGCGAAAAGGGTCGTTTTCATCCCCCAAAACATCTTCTAAATTAACCTGAACCACTGTACCGGAGTTGGCGAAAGTATTGTTTCGTTTGGAAGGACTCCAGCCGTTCACCACAATTTCTCCTGGTTCGGTGGCACAAGGCGCAATGATTCCGCCAGGACACATACAGAATGAGAACACGCCGCGCCCGTCCACCTGCTCCACCAAACTATAATAGGAAGGCGGCAAAAAATCCCCCCGAACTTCACAATGATATTGCGAGCGGTCTATAATTTCCTGCGGATGTTCAATCCGAACGCCCAGCGCAAACGGTTTGGCTTCTACCAAAATATTTTGACGGTGCAGCAAATGGTAAACGTCTTTTGCGGAATGACCGGTTGCCAAAATCACCGTATCGCTTTTAAATGTTTCTCCGGATGCTGTTTTTACACCTATAATTTTGTCAAAGGCAATCAGCAGTTCGGTTACTTTTGTGTTGAAGTGGATTTCTCCGCCAGCATTTTGGATGCTTTCACGGATGGCCGTAATGATTTGCGGCAATTTATTTGTGCCGATGTGCGGCCGCGCATCCACCAAAATATCGGCCGAAGCACCATGCGCCACAAACGTTTGCAATACTTGGTTGATGTCTCCGCGCTTGGTAGAACGCGTATATAATTTACCATCAGAATAAGTTCCGGCACCACCTTCGCCAAAACAATAATTGGATTCCGGGTTTACAATTCCTTCTTTATTCAAAATTGCCAGGTCTCGCCGACGGTCTTTTACGTTCTTGCCGCGTTCCAAAATAACAGGTTTCAAACCTAATTCAATACAACGCAAAGCAGCAAAAAGTCCGGCCGGGCCTGCACCAACAATCAAAACCGGTTTATTCTGACTGACATTTTGATAGTTTTTAGAAAAGTTTTCCTGCGGAGGGTTTTCATCAATATAAAGCCGGATTTGCATTCGGTACAAAACCTGTTTACCACGTGCATCAATGGATCTTTTGATGATTTGAAGCGCAGAAATACGGTTTAGGTTAATTTTTATTTTGGCTGAGGCAAGCTTTTTCAGCAGCCATTCATCTTCGCGCTCTTGCGGAAAGCAGGTAATTTCAATTTCACTGATCATAATTTGTCAGGTTTTTATCCCGAATTGTAACAAAGGTATGTAAATTGCATTCTATACTCATATATCAACAAAAATCAAAACCTTTGACCATGAAAAAAATCGTTTTTGGAATCCTGTGCCTGGTTACGGCAATGTCATTAAGTTCATGCAGTTACAACAGCATGGTAAAAAAAGATGAAAATGTAAAAGCTGCCTGGGGTGCCGTTCAAAGTCAGTATCAACGCCGGTCTGATTTGATCCCGAATTTGGTAAATACCGTAAAAGGTGCCGCCAATTTTGAAAAAAGCACGTTGACTGCTGTAATCGAGGCCCGTGCAAAAGCAACTTCCATCCAAGTTGATCCATCTAAATTAACACCGGAATCCATCCAACAGTTCCAGGCTGCGCAAGGCCAGTTGGGTTCTGCACTGGGCAAATTGCTGGCTGTTTCTGAGGCTTATCCGGATCTAAAAGCCAATGCCAACTTCCAAAGTTTGCAAACGCAATTGGAAGGGACCGAAAACAGGATCAACGTTTCCCGTTTAGATTTCAACACAGCTGTGCAGGATTTTAACAGCACAGTGCGTTCATTCCCAGCTAACTTGACTGCAAAAATGTTTGGCTTTACCGAAAAAGGTTATTTTGCTGCCGAAGCCGGAGCTGATAAAACACCAAAAGTTTCGTTTTAATTTTCTTGGTGATTTTACAGATTTTAGAAGATGATTACACAGATTTTGCCATGCTTCTTTTATCGATGTTTTTTAGCTATTGAAAAAGTGTTGATAAAAGAAGCATGTCTTTTTAAATCTGTGAAATCATCTTCTAAAATCTGTAAATCAATTCCAATAATCAAGTAATCCTCAAAAACCATGGCACTATTTACAGAACAAGAGCAGCAGCAAATCAGGAAAGCGATTGAATCCGCAGAAAAAAATACATCCGGCGAAATTCGGATTTGTGTTGAAAAAACCTGCAGTGAAGAAGTGCTGGATCGAGCGGTAACTTATTTCAAGCAGCTGAACATGCACAAAACTAAACTACGCAACGGCGTTTTGATCTATCTTTCTACCGTTGACCGTAAGTTTGCGATTATTGGTGATGCGGGAATTAACAAAGTTGTGCCGCAAAATTTTTGGGATACCACTAAAGAAACCATGTTGAGCCAGTTTAAATACGGCAACCTAACAGAGGGGATTTCCGTTGGGATAAAAATGGCCGGAGAACAACTGCAAAAATATTTTCCGAGTATGGATACAGATCTGAATGAACTACCGGACGATATTGCTTTTATGGACGGTAAATAATTGATAAATATGTTAAAGAAACTTTTTTTTACCTGGCTGCTTTCATGCAGCTTTGTATTTTTATTTGCTCAGGATTTCCCTCAAAAATCCAATACGCTGGTTACGGATTATACAAATACGCTAACTGCCGATCAGCGTCAAACCCTTGAAAATAAGCTGGTTGCTTTCAATGATTCTACTTCCACCCAAATTGCAGTTGTGCTTTTAAAATCTGTTGGCGATTATGACATTAATGAATATGCCACAAAATTAGGCCGCAATTGGGGGATCGGCACTAAAGGAAAAAACAACGGTATTTTGATGCTGATTGCTGTTGGCGACCGTAAAGTTTCCATCCAAACCGGTTACGGATCGGAAGGTGCAGTGCCGGACATTACCACGCATGAAATTATTGAAAACGACCTGAAGCCAAATTTCAAAGCCGGAAATTATTATGCCGGGATTGATGCCGGAACGAACTCGCTGATCAAATACATGAAAGGCGAATATAAAGCTCCTGCGCAAGCCAAACAAGTAAATGGCGGTGGCAGCGGTTCTGTTTTAATCATCATAATAATTGTCATCGTTGTAATTATTTTGATTCGGCGTGGCGGCGGTGGCGGCGGAAACCAAGTAATTGGCGGCCGCGGCGGTTCCAGTCCGTTCTGGTGGTTTTTGGCCGGCAGTGCTCTGGGCAGAAGCAGCGGTGGAGGCGGGTTTGGCGGAGGCGGGTTTGGCGGCGGAGATTCTGGCGGCGGCGGATTTGGTGGTTTTGGCGGCGGAAGTTTTGGCGGCGGCGGTTCCAGCGGAAGTTGGTAATGCTTCTTTTAGCACCTAAAAAATGATACGCAGAGATTTTGTATTAGCAGAAATAGAAAAACTTGCCCAGGCTTTGGCCAAAATTATCGGTTTAAAAAAAGCAGGGAACGATCAGGAAGCTGAAGATTTGATTAAAAAAACTTTAGATCAGAGTTTCGATATAGATCTGGAAGAAATTATTAAAGCCGGTCCTGATCAGTTAAAACAACTGCTTAATGCCAAAAATTATCCAACCGAAAAACTCGATCTATTCGGTAAGTTTTTGCTGGAAAGCGTTTCCCCTTTTCAACATAATCAGGAAACAATTACTGTTTTAAATCATGTGTTGTTCATTTATCAATTTCTCGAAAAAGAGCATCATACGCAATCTTTTGAAAACCTGAACCAGCAGCAAATCATTCTTCAATTTTTACAATAATAAGTATGGACAACCTTAAATGGGAAAAGCTTTCTTCGGAATATATCATTAATAAGCCCTGGGCAACGATGCGGAAAGACGTTTGCCGTATGCCCGACGGTACAATTGTGGATGATTATTACGTTTTGGAATATGCTGACTGGGCAAATGCGGTGGCTATTACAGCGGACAATGAAGTGTTGCTGATCAAACAATATCGCCACGCTGCGGATGTAGTTTTGCTGGAGATTCCGGGCGGCGTGATTGAGAAAGAAGAAGATCCGAAAACGGCGATCCGGCGGGAATTACTGGAAGAAACCGGTTATCAGTTTGATGATATTGAGTTTATTTCTATAATTTACCCAAACCCTTCTACCGGAAACAACCGCTGCCATGCTTTTTTGGCCAGAGGCGGAAAACTGGTTCAAGGCCAGAAACTGGATGCTCATGAGCAGATTATGGTAGAAAAAGTTTCTGTCCCGGAGTTTAAACAATTGCTTTTAGATCATAAATTCGGACAAGCATTGCACGTTACAGCTGCATTTTTTGCTTTGATGAAAATGGGCGAACTGAAAGCCTGATGCTTTTGCTGTGTATTGTACAGCACAAATTTTAAACAGAAAATTAATTTCTAATCAATCAATAAAAGTTCAAAAAAATGCAACCTTGTTAACTTAGCTATCGTACAAGTAAGCGGTTTTAGAATAAATTGGTTAATGTTCTGTTTTAGTTAAATCCCCGCCGGCACAGCGGGGATTTTTTTGTTGATGAAATTCTTCTTACTGCAACAATTCTGAGATACTGTTTTTATCGATATAAAATCAATATGGTTTATCGTTAAATCAAAATCTGTTACTTTTAACCATGCGTTGTCTATTTTTTTTCTGGCTGATTTTAATCCTGCCAACTATTTTGCTGGCACAATCCGGTTCTATTACAGGAAAAGTTATTGCTATTGATAGCAAAGCTTCACTATCCAAAGCAAGTGTTTTCCTCAGCAATGCAACATTTGGAACGGTCACTGCCGATGACGGAACTTTCACACTAAACAATGTAAAACCCGGCCAGTATGATCTCGTGGTTTCAATTTTAGGTTATGAAAATTTTACGCAGACTGTGCTCGTTGGCAATAAATCACAGCAATTGGTAATCGAAATGGTGCCCAAAATGATCCGGATGAAGGAAGTAGTTATCACGACTAATGCCAACTGGAAAAAGAATTATGCTTTGTTTGTGAAGAATTTTATCGGTACTTCTGCCAATTCCAAGTTGTGCAAAGTGCTGAACCCGCATGTCGTTAATCTCATTTATCATAAAAAAACACAAACGCTGGAAGCTTCAACCGATGAATTTTTAGTTGTCGAAAACCGGGCGTTGGGTTATAAAGTGCAGTTTTTGGTGCATAGTTTTGAAAGCAATACGCTCAGCAATGAAATCCGGTATTCAGGCCAGGTTTTGTTTGAGGAACTGAAAGGCAGTAAATCGCAGCAAGAAAAATGGAAGCTGAAAAGGCAGGAAGCTTATTACGGATCGAGTATGCAGTTTTTTCGGGCACTTTCGCATCAGGATTTGCAGGAACAAGGTTTTGTAATGTACCAGCTTCAACGCAAACCTAACCCAAAACGGCCGCCTGAAGAATTGCTTCGGCAAAAATATGCACTGTTTAACAAAAACAACAACCGCGATTCTATCAACTACTGGAATGAAAAAGGGCAACAACCGCGCTTCCTGGAAAACCTGATCAACGTACCCTTGAAAGCGGAAGATTTGGTGATGCGGACAGATCAGGCAGGTTTGTTTGCTTTGTCTTTTCCGGATTATCTGTATGTTGTTTACACCAAAAAGCACGACGAAAAAATCATGAACGACATTTATCGACCGCTTTTTATGGAGAATTATGCTGTAAGTGTAATCACTTTATTTGAAAAATATGCTTTGTTTGATTTGAATGGTGTGGTGGTTTCGCCGGAAAGCACTTTGTTTGAAGGCGACTGGGCAAATGATAAATTAGCCGAACTGGTGCCGGTAGATTATACCCCGTAAAAGAAGCATGATACGATGTTTAAATTTTTACTTCAGATTCCGATGCTTTATTTTTTCTAAACTGGTTTCGCTTCCAGGAGATACTCGCTTTTCTTTCCCGAACATTACTGATCAACGATTTATAATGAACTAAATATGTGATTAATAATGCAATCAAACAGCCGCCGATCACGCCTCCTGCCCTTTCCAACGCAACCTGGTAAAAATATTTTCCGCTTTCATGGATACAAATAATAATTACTGAAGCCAATGCAGAACGTGTTGCTACCTGTAGCTTTAGTAACTCACAGATAATCAGCACAATAATTACGCCCAGACAAATCATTACAAAAGCTGGCGGATGCAGAAAAAACAGCAACAAACCTGTGCCTGCGCCCACCAAATTGGCTTTAATCCGTACTTCGGCCAAATTAATCGCCTCTTTTCCTTCGGGAGAAAGCACCAGCAAAATCGAAACCATGCTCCAGGCACCACCTTCCGGAAATGCCCGATAAATGAAAAATCCGATGATTGTACCGATTAAACATTTGGCTACATATAATAAAAAATCAATCTGTTTCTGATCCATGCAAATTACTAAATGGCTTTAAAAATCAACAGGAAACCGCTGGCTTGGTTTAAAAGTTTTGTTGAACACCAATTTTAAGGCGATAAAAGAAGCATCAATATTGTTCCGAAATAATGTTTATCCCCGGTAATATTGCTGTACCTATCCGGCGGAAAATACGTAAATTATGGTTAGAAAAACGTACTTTTGCGGCAATGATTGCAATTAATGATTTAACTTACGAAATCGGTTCCAGAGCGTTATATGACGAAGCCAACTGGCACATTAAACCAGGTGAAAAAATAGGTTTAATTGGTGCCAACGGGACCGGAAAAACCACTTTGCTGAAGCTGATTGTAGGCGACATAAAAGCTACTTCGGGCACTATTTCCAAATCTAAAGAACTGACTATCGGTTATTTAAACCAGGATTTGCTTTCTTATGCTTCAGATAAAAGTATTCTGCATGTGGCAATGGAAGCTTTTGAGCGCCAGAACCGACTGCACGACGAGATTGAAGAATTGCTGAAAAAACTGGAAACCGATTATTCGGAAGATGTTTTGCATAAATTAAGTGATAAACAAAGCGAATTTGAAGCTTTGGACGGTTATAACATCGAATATAAAGCGCACGAAATTTTAGCCGGTTTGGGTTTTGGAGAAGCTGAAACACAGCGTAAATTAAGTACGTTTTCGGGCGGATGGCGGATGCGGGTAATGCTGGCTAAAATACTGCTCCAAAATCCTGATATTTTGCTGCTGGATGAGCCAACCAATCACTTGGATTTGCCTTCGATCCAGTGGCTGGAAGATTATTTAAAAGCTTTTGAAGGTGCAGTAGTAATTGTTTCTCACGACAGATGGTTTTTGGATAAAGTGATTAACAAAACGGTTGAGTCCCGCAAAGGAAAGCTTAACGTTTATCCCGGCAACTACTCTTTTTATGTAGAAGAAAAAGAGATGCGCGGCGAAATCCAGAAAAACGAATTTAAAAACCAGCAGGCAAAAATCAAGCAGGAAGAACGTTTGATCGAGCGTTTTCGTGCCAAAGCTTCCAAAGCGAAAATGGCGCAATCACGTATCAAAGCCTTGGACAAATTGGAGCGTGTGGAAGATGTGGATGATGATAACCCCTCTGTAAATTTCAGTTTCCGCTTCTCAAAACAATCTGGCCGCCATGTAATTACGCTGGATAATCTCACCAAAAAATATCCTGCAATTGATATTGTAGAAAATACCCACGCACTAATTGAAAAAGGTGATAAAATTGCATTGATCGGTGCCAATGGACGCGGAAAATCAACAGTTCTGCGGATTATTGCCGGTGCAGATCCGGATTTTGAAGGTAAGTTTGAGCCTGGTTACAATGTTACGCAAACGTTTTTTGCACAGCACCAATTAGAAGCTTTGCATTTGGAAAGTGAAATTTTGCAGGAATTGCAAGCTTTCGCCCCAAAACATAATGAAACGGAATTGCGCTCAATCCTGGGTTCGTTTTTGTTTACCGGAGATGACGTTTTCAAGAAAATAAAAGTGCTTTCCGGTGGTGAAAAATCCCGCGTGGCTTTGGCCAAAGCGTTGACTGCCGATGCCAACTTTTTGATCCTGGATGAGCCAACCAATCACCTGGATATTGCTTCGGTAAATATTCTGATCCAGGCTTTGCAACAGTATGAAGGTACGTTTATTGCCGTTTCCCACGATCGTTATTTCCTTGATAATGTGGCTAATAAGATCTGGTTTATTGAAGATCAGCAAATCAAACAATATCCCGGAACGTATGCTGAATATGAAATCTGGCAGGCAAAACGCAAATTGGAAGCAAAATCTGCACCTGTAGCTGTTCAACCTAAAAAAGAAGTAAAAAAGGAGCCTGCTGCCATTAATCAACCTGCGGAAGATAAATCCAAAACTTTGAAAAAACTGAACAATGACCTTTCCGGCATGGAACAAAAGATCACTGATCTGGAAAAATCCATCAAGCAACTGGAAGCAGAATTATCAGACGAAAAAATTTACAGACAGCAAAACCGCTTGCAGGAAGTCAACAAAAATATCAAGCAAAAACAGCAGGAACTAAAACAGCAACAAGACAAATGGGAAGTTTTGGCTGACCAGATCCTGGAAATGGAAGAAAAGTAAGCCATGCTTCTTTTACCGGCATAAAATCAGCAAACAATTTTGGTTTTGCAGTATTTTATTTTTACAGATTTATTTCTTAATTTTAAACAAGAAAATTAATTATGGCTTTTTCATTTTTTAACACGGCACCAAAAATATTAAGCGACAGGTTTATTAAGCTTGCAAAAGAGGGTTATCTGCCAGATATTATGGAAGCTATTGATGATGAGCGGCACAATAAAAAGTCCCTTAAAGGAACTTCTAAAGATGGCAGTATAACTGTAGAGCGGGTAGGTTCTTTTCCGATGAAAAAATAATATGAATTTTGCCCTGCCTACCATCATTTTGCTGTTGATGCTGGTACCGGGATTTTTGTTCAGACGTTTGTATTATAGCGGAGAATTTTCCAAAGAATATTTTAAGCAAAATTTCACCGATTACCTCTTCCCTTCCCTAATTTTTAGTGTACTTATTCATCTAATTTGTCAGGGTGTCCTAAGCGTTTTTCAATTTAAGATAAGCCTTTGGCCTTTGTTTTTACTGATCGGAAGCAATGGTAGTGCTTCAGAAACCGGCAATGCCTTTTTGCAGATTTACCAGAACATTTATCATCTTTTATTTTATTTTACAATTACTGCCCTAACTGGTGCTATTTTAGGCCAACTTGGTAAATACGTAGTAAGAAAATTTAAGCTCGACCTAAAGTATCAGTTGTTTCGTTATCAAAACGAGTGGCATTATGTTTTTAGCGGAGAAATACTTGATTTTCCAAACATTACCGGACAATCTGATGTGCGGGTAGAATTTCTATATGTAGATGCTTTGGTGAAAACGGCAGAAGGAGAAATTTTATATACTGGCTACCTCTCACACTATGTACTTTCAAGCTCCAGTGGGATTGAACAACTGTATTTAAGCGATGTAAAGCGGCGTTATCTAAAAAATGATAAGAAACAGCAAACCGATGAACGTTATTATTATATGCCGGGCAATTTTCTAATAATCCCTTATCAGCAAGTTATTAACTTAAATATTACTTATTACCGGATCAATCAACGCCCTTCGGAGGAATTAGCTGGATAAGATGTTTGTTAAAGTAAGTTTAAGATTTTGGCTGCTATGCTTCTTTTACCTCTTTAAATCTATTGAGGTAAAAGGTCAAAACACTGTTTATCAGCCAAATATAAAAACGGTACAATTATACAACAGCCAGCTGGAAGGTTCGTTTCCGATCATTGGTTTGCATACCAATGATGTTTTATTGTTAAGTTTTGATGATCTGAACGGTGGCTCAAAAAGCTATTCCTACACAATTGAGCATTGCGATGCTAATTGGAAACCTTCCAACCTCTCACCTTCAGAATACCTGCAAAGTTTTGCTGAGGACAGGATTATGGATTACCGCTATTCCTTCAACACGAAACAAAAATATACGCATTACGAGCTTAGATTGCCCAATTATAACATCATCCCGAAGCTTTCCGGCAACTATTTATTAAAAGTTTATCCTGAAGGAAATCCTACAGAACCCATTTTAACGCAGCAATTTTATGTGGTTGATCAAAAAGCTGGTTTGGCCGCTCAAATTGTTCCTTCCAATCAGGTTGTTGACCGCACAACCAACCAAAAAATCAATTTTAGTGTTGATGTTTCAGCAGTGGGTGTGCAAAATCCTTATGCTGAAATCAGGACGCTGATTATGCAAAATGGCAGGTCAGATTTGAGTTCGATGAACACCAGTCCGCAATTTGTTCAAGGCGGATTGCTGCAATACAACGATTTCCAAACCAATGATTTTGCCGGTGGAAATGAGTTCAGGCACTTTGATCTACGCACTTTATTATCCGGCGGAGAGCACATCAGCCATATTTATCGCGATACAGCAAATACAGTTATACTAATGGGCGACAGGACTTTAGATCAGCCAAACTATACTTTTCAATATGATAATGACGGCAAATTTTTTATCCTGAATTCTGATGGCCGTGATCCGCGTACAGATGCCGATTATGCACATGTTTACTTCAACCTGAATTACAATCCGCAAAACCCGAACGATGCTGTTTTTATCACCGGAAAATTCAATGAATACCGTTTGGATGAAAGCAGCAAAATGAATTATGATGCCAGCAAGGGCAATTTTTATACTGATTTATACTTGAAGCAAGGTGTTTATGATTATCATTACGTTTTGAAAAACAAACTGGGAATTGATCAGACAGCGATTGACGGCGGCCATTTTGAAACCGAGAATGATTATCAGTTTCTGGTTTATTTTAGAAGGACCGGCAGCCGCTACGAAGAACTGGTTGGTTATCATTTATTCAATTCGACCAAAAGTTTACGCTGAACCAACCCGAAAAAGTATCGATAAAAGAAGTATATGCTGGAACAGTTTGACTTACAAAACCTATTGATTATTGACATCGAAACGGTGCCCCAATACCGAAATTTTGCTGATGTGCCGCCGCATTTTCAGGCTTTGTGGGAACAGAAAACCATTTATCAGCGTAAGGAAATTTCCGCAGAAAGCTTTTATGAACGCGCTGGGATTTGGGCAGAATTTGGTAAAATCGTTTGTATTTCGGCCGGCATTTTTACTTCCGGAGAAAGTATTTCGCTGCGGATAAAATCTTATTGCTGCGAAGAGGAAACGGATTTGCTCGAAGGTTTTGCTTCGATGCTGAGCCGCCGTCCGGCCAACCAGATTTTGTGCGCACACAACGGCAAAGAGTTTGATTTTCCATATTTGTGCCGGCGAATGCTGATCAACGGCATCACAATTCCACCGCAATTGCAAACCTTTGGCAAAAAACCTTGGGAAGTTAACCATTTGGATACCATGGAGTTGTGGAAATTTGGCGATCATAAAAATTATACTTCATTGAGTTTGCTGGCTGCTATTTTCAACATCCCAACACCAAAAGATGATATTGACGGCAGCCAAGTCGGCCATGTTTACTGGGAAGAAAATGATTCGGAACGCATCAAAACTTACTGTCAGAAAGACGTGATCACCACAGCGCAATTGATCAGGAAATTTAGAAATGAAGATTTGATCTCCGAAGAAAACATTACCTATATTGATTAGCAAATGAGCTTGAAGGTTGATCAGTTGCAGGTGATTTTTAAAACCGGGGACACCAATTTTGAGGCGGTAAAAGAAGTATCGTTTAAACTGCAATCGGGAAAAGTGCTTGGGATTGTTGGCGAGTCCGGCTCCGGAAAATCGGTAACTTCATTGGCTTTGATGCGGCTTTTGGATGAACAAAAAACGGAGGTTAACGGAAATATCCTGCTGGATGACAAGGACTTACTGCACCTGCCGGAATCAGAAATGCGGCATATCCGTGGTAATCAGATCGGGATGATTTTCCAGGAACCGATGACTTCGCTCAACCCGGTTTTGACTTGCGGTTACCAAGTTGCCGAAGCCATACAATTGCATTTAAAAGTCGGTAAAAAAGAAGCCAAAACCAAAACCATAGAACTTTTTAAAGAAGTGCAACTGCCAGGGCCGGAAGCCATTTTCGACACTTATCCGCACCAAATTTCGGGCGGACAAAAACAGCGTGTGATGATTGCGATGGCTTTGAGCTGCAACCCGGAAATTTTAATTGCTGACGAGCCAACAACCGCTTTGGATGTAACGGTACAAAAATCAATTCTGGAGCTTCTTTTACGTATCAAAAATGAGCGCAACAGCAGCCTGATTTTTATTTCGCATGACTTGGGCGTGATCAGGGAAATTGCCGACGAAGTAATGGTGATGTACAAAGGTAAAATTGTGGAACACGCTGCTACAGAAACCATCTTCAATTCACCGCAACATCCTTATACACAAGGTTTGCTGGCTTGCCGCCCTTCACCACAATTTCAACTCAAAAAATTGCCCGTAATCAGTGATTTTTTGAAGGTTGGTGCTGCTGGGGAAATCCAATCTTCCAGTTTAACAATTCAGGAAATCCGTCAACGCTATGCTTTGAGCGGTGATGAAAAAAAAGGCCGGCAAAAGAAGCTTTACGAGCAGGAACCATTGCTTAAAATTAAAAATTTGAACACCTGGTTTCCTGTAAAAAAAGGTTTTTTGCAACGATCAGCAGAAGCGGTAAAAGCGGTAAATAATATCAGTTTTGAAATTTTTCCGGGTGAAACTTTGGGTTTGGTTGGCGAATCCGGCTGCGGGAAAACGACTTTGGGAAGAAGTATTACCCGGCTGATCGAACCGACTTCCGGCAAAATCATTTTCAAAAACCAGGATATTTTAACACTGCCGGAGAAGGAAATGCGCCGGATGCGTAAAAATATGCAACTTATTTTTCAGGACCCATACTCCTCCCTCAACCCAAAACTGACGGTTGGCAATGCCATTTTAGAGCCAATGGAAGTGCATCAGTTGTACAGAAATCCAATTCAACGAAAAAAGAAAGTATTAGAATTGTTAGACCGCGTCAATCTTTTGCCAGAACATTTCAACCGTTATCCGCATGAATTTTCCGGCGGCCAGCGGCAACGAATTGTGATTGCACGTGCTTTGGCTCTGCAACCGGAATTTTTGATTTGCGATGAATCTGTTTCTGCTTTGGATGTATCGGTGCAGGCCCAGGTTTTGAATTTATTGAATCAGTTACAACGGGAATTTAAGCTGACTTACTTGTTCATTTCCCATGATTTGGCGGTGGTGAAGCACTTAGCCGACCGGATGCTGGTGATGAACAAAGGCGAAATTGTGGAAAGCGGCGATCCGGAGCAAATATATCATCACCCAAAAGAAGCATACACGCAAAAACTAATTGCTTCGATACCCGGAAGTGGCTGGCTGCAATAACAATCGTGTTTCCTCCAAACACTTTATCCGCTTAAAACCTTGTATCTTTACACATATTTTATGGCATCAAAAAACAAAACAAGCCATTCTGTAAAACAAGTACTCACGCAGTTGGTACTACAGGTTTTTGAAGAAAGTGGCAATCAGACTTATAACTATAAACAAGTTTCGGCTAAGCTGAACGTGGCTGACCCGGAATCTAAAGAAACAATACTGGAGATTTTGCAGGACGAGGCAAAAAGACAGGTGCTAAAAGAAGTATCTCGGGGTAATTTCCAAATTGTTGAACTTAAAACTTTTGTTGAAGGCAGAGTTGATCTGACGGCTGATGGTTCGGCTTTTATCGTCACCGATGATGAAACAGAATCAGACATTTACATAGCACCGCGCAAGCTACGCAATGCTTTGCACGGCGATCGGGTAAAGATTTATGTTTATGGCAAATCCAAAGGCAAACGCAAAGAAGGCGAAGTAATTGAAATTATCCAGCGTGCCAAAATAAAGTTTTCGGGAATTGTAAAACTGAGCGAACGCTTCGCTTTTTTTATCCCGGATGACCGCAAAATGTTGCACGATATTTTCATCCCGATCTCGGAATTAAACGGTGCTAAAAACGGCATCAAAGCTATTGCAGAAATTGTGGATTGGCCGCCGGAAGCAAAAAATCCGATTGGCCGTATTAAACAAATCCTCGGCAAACAAGGCGAGAATAATACGGAAATGAACGCGATTTTGGCGGAATACGGTTTTCCGTTATCGTTTCCTTCGGAAGTAGAGCATGAAGCGGAAGAGATCAGCGATGTGATTTCGGAAGAAGAAATCCAAAAACGACGGGATTTTCGGCAAATTACCACTTTTACCATTGATCCGGTTGATGCCAAAGACTTTGATGATGCGATTTCCTTTCGTTTCCTCGAAAACGGCAACTACGAAATTGGCGTCCACATTGCGGATGTTTCGCATTATGTTGTGCCCGAAACACCTCTGGACGCTGAAGCTTTTGAACGCGGAACTTCGGTTTATCTGGTTGACCGCGTGATCCCAATGTTGCCGGAAAGATTAGCAAACGGCTTATGTTCCCTCCGCCCGAATGAAGATAAATTATGCTTTTCGGCCGTTTTTGAAATGGATGCCGATGCGCAAATTGTAACAGAATGGTTTGGCAAAACGGTTATTCATTCTGACAGGCGTTTTGCCTACGAAGATGTGCAGGAAATTATCGAAGCCAAAGAAGGCGATTTCGTAAAAGAGATATTGTTGCTGAATGATCTGGCCTACAAACTGCGTGACCGGAAATTTAAAAATGGTGCCATCAGTTTTGAAACTACGGAAGTAAAATTTAAGCTGGATGAGCAGGGAAAACCTTTAGGCGTTTACACCAAAGAACGCAAAGATGCACATAAACTAATTGAAGATTTTATGCTGCTGGCTAATCGACGGGTTGCAGAATTTATCGGTAAAAAAGGCAAAGGAAAAAGCAAACTGACTTTTGTTTATCGTTCGCACGATTCTCCAAAGGAAGATAACTTGGCTTCGTTTGCGCAGTTTGCTTTACGATTTGGTTATAAAATCAACATTAATTCTGACAAAGAAATAGCCAAATCACTCAATCATTTAATGGCCGACGTGGAAGGAAAAAAAGAGCAAAATGTATTGACGCAATTGGCTATCCGCTCGATGGCCAAAGCTGTTTATACCACCAAAAAAACGAGCCATTACGGTTTGGCTTTTGATTTTTATACACATTTCACTTCGCCCATACGCCGTTATCCGGATGTGATGGTGCACCGTTTACTGCAACATTATCTGGCAGGAGGCAAATCCGTTGATGTGGAAACTTATGAAAAGATGAGTGTACATTCTTCTCAAATGGAGAAAAAAGCTGCTGATGCAGAACGTGCTTCGGTGAAGTATAAGCAAGCTGAATATTTGCAAAACCAGATTGGTACTGTTTTTACCGGCATAATTTCGGGTGTTACCGAATGGGGAATGTATGTGGAAATTGAAGAAAACAAGTGCGAAGGCATGATCAGGCTGCGCGATATTTCGGATGATTTTTACACATTAGACGAGAAGAATTACGCGATCATCGGCCAGCGCAAAAAGAAAATTTACCAGTTAGGCGACGAAGTAAAAATCAAAGTAAAAAGTGTTGATTTGACTAAAAAGCAAATTGATTTTTCACTGGTACAGGAATAACAGCCGCATCAAAATTTATGTATTCTATACAAGCTTTACAAAACATCATTATCCAGGCCATTAAAGGCAAAAAATATCCTGAAGAACCGGCCGAATTGTACGAGCCGATGCAATACATGATGAATTTGGGTGGAAAACGCCTTCGCCCAGCCCTGTTATTAATGGGTTGCGATGCTTTTGACGGCGATATCTATCAAGCCATCAACCCGGCAATTGCCATCGAGGTTTTCCATAATTTCACGTTGATGCACGATGATATTATGGACAATGCGCCACTTCGCAGAGGAAAAACGACTGTGCATGAAAAATGGAATTCGAGTGTTGGTATTCTTTCCGGTGATGCGATGCTGGTGGAAGGCTACAAACTGATGATGCAGGTGAACGAAAAAGTTTTGCGCCCCGTTTTGGAAATTTTTAATGATACCGCGATTGCCGTTTGTGAAGGCCAGCAATTAGATATGAATTTTGAACAATTGGCTGAAGTTAAAATTGAGGCTTATATCAACATGATCCGGTTAAAAACAGCTGTTGTGTTAGGCGGTGCATTAAAAATAGGTGCTTTAATTGCTGGTGCCAGTCAAAAAGATGCTGAATTAATTTATGCTTTTGGGGAAGATCTGGGCATTGCTTTCCAGTTGCAGGACGATATTCTGGACGTTTACGGTGATCCGGAGAAATTTGGTAAGCAAGTTGGCGGTGATATTTTATCTAACAAAAAAACCTACCTGCTGATTAACGCTTTGGAAACTGCAGATGAAAGCCAATTACAAGAACTCAATTCTTGGTTGCAACTCACCAATTTTGATGCGGTAAAAAAAGTATCGGCAGTTAAAAACCTGTTTGACCGAATGGAGATCCGCGAAAAAGCCGAACAGGAAATGAATTTGTATGCACAACGTGCAATGCAAAGTTTAAAAGATTTGCCTTTGCAAGAGATACAAAAATCGCAATTGTTTGAGTTTGCGGATATGTTGTTGGTGCGGGAGAATTAGTTTATTTTTCTACTTTTTGAGTTTGGGCAAGCCTGTTTTTTTCAGGATTTCGTTAGCTTTTTTAAGTTTTTCTGGGAATAAAACTTTCCCTCTAAACCGTTCTAGTTTTTTGTCAAAAACTATGATCGGAACTTTTGATTGATTTAGTTCTTCAATTTTCATGGTGTAAATTTATTATCTTTTTTTGTTAATAAAAAGGCTTCGTAATCCTCATTTACAACAAATTCTTCTCAATTTTCTTTATTATTATAACCATAAATTATAAAGTCTTCTGAAATTTCAGCTAAATTATTTGTTATGCCCATTCTATATAATCTTGTTCTTACGGATGTGCTTCCTGTTGCTAAAATCCATGCTCTTGGATATTCTTGTGTAAAGGCATATACAGTAGATGCTACTGTTGCTAAAACTTTTAAGCTGTCTCCATTATTTGTTACAGTAAGGTCATTAATACTTTTTGTTATTTCATCATAATCACCAAAACCAAGATTGTAAACATTTTCTGTACTTGTTTCAGTATATTCAACAACCTTTTTAAATAACCCTTTTGGTCCTTCACTTATAAATTCATAAAATAAAAAAAGCTCTTCCGAACGATATTGGTACTTAGGATGTTTCATTAACTGATTTTAAACAGAAATAAAATAATAATAGTGATTACTATAACATAAAATGTTTTCACTACTGGTCGCACGCACTAATTGAGCATATTTTCACGCCAACTGGTTTGAGCATATTTCAATAAGCTTGTGCGACATTTCAAGCACTTTTATTACTTGTTCCCGCTGCACACCTTCGAAGTCTTCAAGAAAATAATCAATGGATTCTCCTGTTTCCAGGTAATCAAAAAGATTTTTAATAGGAACACGGGTTCCAAAAAAAACCGGTGTTCCTCCTAAAATTTCTGGATCAATGTTGATGATGCGTTTTTCCATATTGTTATCTAATTTGTAAATTATGGCCGTTAAGGTCTAAAGAATTAGTTATGTTTAATGTTAATGTTTTCATTGTATAAATATAATATTTTTAGAAGAAATGGTTAGTAAGAGCACTGGTTGCAGTGTACCAATTTTTATGTGATAAAAGAAGTATCAGCAGTAAAAAACCCTTGATTGAACTGCGGAAAAACGCTTTGTTTGAGTTTGCGGATATGTTGTTAGTGCGGAAGAATTAGTCAAATACATCATCATTGTTCATTAATTAAATGTAGAAATCTAAATTCGCTGGATAAATTTCTCATTAGGTTGAAAAAATAAATTTTGAGAATAAGTCTGGTAAAAATTTCTTTCAATTTTCTATTTTTTGGTTCAAAGACTTCTCGTCGATACTTTTTTAATTCTGATAATTTCCAAAGATCAAAGCTTGATAATTGATAGTTTAGTTCATGTGCAAAACAATTCCGTAATTCATTAATAGTTATTATATCGTCTGCAACATTTACTTCTAAAACACCTTCCTTTTTGAGAAAAGCTATTTTCTTATAAAAGCTATTAAACTTGATGTTTTTATCATCTGTATTTAAGATACTATACTTGATAGTAATTATTTCATTTAGAAGTCTTTCAATATACAGATGCCCTAAAAGAATTAAAGTAATATTTTCAGAAGTTGAAAATATTTTCCTAAAAAAGTTTGTACTTAAATTTTTAGATTTTTTCGGTAAAAATTCAATTACGGTCAACAGGGTTTTTTCTATATTAGGGTATTCCCTTTTATTAGTTGCTTTACATGCATCAAATATTATTTCAAGAGGGTTTATCGCACTCATAATTACTCTTGTTTAGTTTAAATTATTAATCATTCGATAAAGATTAACTTGTAAATACTAATTTTTCTAAACCAAAAAGCCCTAACTCAATTTCTCAAGTTAGGGCTTTTTATACGATAAAAGAAGTACTACGCTGAAACAGCTTCTCCTTCGCCTTCAGTTTCTGTAGCAGCAATGGCTTCGTCAACCAGATTACCTTCTGGTGTTACCACTGTTGGGTGAACATCTACACTTTCAGTCATTGCAATTGGCTGTGGTGCAATTACTTGTGCAACATCCGCAGTTTCAAAAGGAACAACAGAAACGTAAGAACGGTTATCTGCTTTCTTTCTGAACATGACATAACCATCAACCAGTGCAAATAAAGTATGATCTCTGCCTATACCTACATTTGTGTCCGGGTTGTGCGGCGTACCACGCTGACGAACAATGATGTTACCGGCAATTGCCCGCTGGCCACCAAATATTTTAATACCTAAACGTTTACTATGCGATTCGCGGCCGTTTCTGGAACTGCCCGCGCCTTTTTTGTGTGCCATTTTGTTTTAATTTTTGGTGAACTGAAACCAGTTCAGGATTTAAAAATCAATTATAAAGTAATTCCGGTGATCTCAATTTTGGTGAATTGCTGACGGTGGCCGTTTTTCTTTTTGTAACCCTTACGGCGTTTCTTCTTGAAAATAATTACTTTATCACCTTTTAAATGAGACACGATTTTAGCAGAAACACGTGCATTTTCCAAACCGCTCCCGATTGAAAAATTACCTTCATTTTCTGCCAACAATACCTGGTCAAATTCAATACTAGCGCCTTCTTCTCCTTGCAAACGGTGCACAAAAAGCTTCTGGTCTTTAGCAACTTTAAATTGCTGTCCGGCTATACTTACTATTGCGTACATTGTTAAATAATATTTTTTAAATGAGGCGCAAATATAGCAACATTTCTGTGTTATAAAAACAGTATCACAATCTATTTATCGGTCTTCTGCATCGGCCAATCGGCCTTCAATTTCTTTGGCTAATTGCAGGGCGGCATCTTTTAAGCGTATATCACCATTAAATGCTTCGTCAAACAGCACCACTTTACTTTTTCGCTGATAGTGAAATGCAAAATAATAGTGGGGCGATTTGTGTACGGTATCTTCGGTCGTATTGGTAATTTCTTTTGGGAAATCCCAGAAACCCAAAGCAGCCGCTTTACGATGCAGGTACAGCAAATCATCTTTTTTTAAATGTACTGTTTTGACCACCATAGAATCATGATTGTTGATATATTGATACCTGCCGGTTTTTGAATCATACGTGTTGTTGAGGTTGCGGCCTGCACCATATTTAAAGTCCATTGATACAAATTCTGAAAATTTGTAGGGCGCATCGCTGATCATCATACCATAATAATAAACGCAATACATCAGAAAAGGCACAACCACACTCAGGGTCAGGAATATTTTTTTATAACGGTCAGACATTTTAAGAAGATGAATTTTTTCAGGTCAAAATTCGGCTTTAAAATCCATTATCCAAAGTTTTGATTTTAGTGATACTGTTTTTACAAGGTATTTTTCCGGATGAGTAAATTTTGAATGCTTCTTTTATCAACCTAAAATCAGCCTTCCAGCTCGCCTTCCCATTTACTTACAACGGCCGTGGCCATGGCATTGCCCAAAACATTGGTGGCAGAACGACCCATATCCAGCAGCGGATCAATCCCGATCAATAAAGCCAAACCAGCTTCCGGGATATTAAAATTGGCAATAGTTCCGGCAATCACTACCAAAGATGCACGCGGTACACCGGCCACGCCTTTACTCGTTAGCATCAGCACCAAAAGCATGGATAACTGTTGCTGAAAAGAAAGATTGATATTATAAGATTGCGCCAGGAAAAGCGATGCAAAAGTCATGTACATCATTGAGCCGTCCAGGTTGAAAGAATAACCTAACGGCAACACGAAACTTACGATTTTACTTCTACAACCAAATCTTTCCAGCTCGATTAAAGTACGCGGATAAGCGGCTTCGCTGGTAGAAGTGCTGAACGCAATCAGCATCGCATCTTTCAAATAATCAACCAAAGTGAAAACACGTTTCTTTAAAACGGTAAAGCCGGCCAGCACCAGCAAGAGCCATAAAATGATTAGCGCAAAATAAAATTCACTGATAAAAACAGCATAGGTGGCGATCACGCCCAAACCTTGCTTGGCAACAATTGCGGTCATCGCCCCAAAAACCGCCAGTGGTGCTACATACATGACGTAAGTGGTAATTTTGAGGATCACGTGCGCAATCGCATCCATCGCTTTGATCACAATGTTGCCTTTTTCGCCGATGGCAGCCGTAGCTACACCGAAGAAAAGCGAAAAAACCACGATCTGCAATATCTCATTATTGGCCATCGCTTCTACAAAACTTTTCGGAAAAACGTGAGATATGAATTCCCGCATCGATAAAGCTGTTTTTTGTATTCCCGATTGCAGATGTTCATCCGGCAAAGTGAGATGCATGGATTTTCCGGGCTGAAAAAAATTTACCAAAATCATGCCCAGCAAAAGCGAAACCAGTGTGGCAGTAATAAACCACAACATTGTTTTGCCGCCAATACGGCCAACCGCTTTAATATCGCCTACTTTGGCCACGCCAACCACCAAAGTTGTAAAAACCAATGGCGCAACGATCATTTTGATCAGCCGTAAAAAAATATCACTCAAAACCGTAAAATACTCCAGCTTACTTTCGCGGATGGAATCGTTTTCTTTGCGGATGGAATTTTGTGCAGCTTTCTGCGTTTTCAGGGTTTTGTAAGCATCAGAACTGGTGTCTTTTAGAGCCAGCATTTGCAGCTGAATGGATTTGACCTGGGTTTCGGCCTGATAAATTTTATTGTTGTAAGAACTGATCGAATTAATGTTATAAAAATAACCGGCCAAAACGCCGACAATCAATGCTAAAAAAATGAATAAAGTAAGTTTGTTTTTCGCCATTCAGTATTGTAAAAATCTAAAACTACAATAATTTACTATTTTGCTGAAATATATTTGCGCTCATGAGCCTCGTTTATCCTACTTCTGATTTAAAAAAAGAACTGCAGCATTTAAGCTCTGCCGAAGTTGCTACGCTTTGTTTGCGGATGGTCCGCTTTAAAAAAGAAAACAAAGAACTACTCACCTATTTGTTGTTTAAAGCGGATGACCCAGAGGCTTTTGTGCAGGAATATAAAGCGGAAATGGACGAACAGTTTAAGCAGCTGCCCGGCAAAAGTTATCATACCGTAAAAGCCCTGCGCAAAATTGCTTTGCAAATGAACAACCAAATCCGGTATGCCGGTTCGGAAACGGTGAAGGTGGAATTACTGCTTCACTTCTGCCATAATTATATCAATTGCGTTTATTACCATTCTTCCTACAAACCTTTACACAATGTTTTTTATCGTTTTGCAGAGAAAACAAAAGCGGCCATCCAAAAGATGCACGAAGACTTGCAGCACGATTACGGCAATTTATACAACGAAATGCTGACCGATGCCGAAAATGAAATTCATTGGTTTGAAAAGAAATCACTCACGCTGTAACAAACCGATGCTGTTTTTATCCTACTAAAAACAAGCTGTCCTACCGTTGGAAACAAAAGATAGTGCTTTCAGGGAAATTTATGAAGCGAACTCCAAACGTATCTATCGCTTGTGCTTTACTTATACCGCCGACAGTGCAGCAGCAAATGATCTGTTGCAGGAGACTTTTTTAAAAGTTTGGCAAAACCTGGACAAGTTCCGTAACCAGGCCATGATTTCAACCTGGATCTATCGAATTGCCGTAAATACTTGTTTAACTTACTTAAAATCAGAAAAACGACAGGCCAAAGATGAGCTGACGCCGTTTATCGCAGAGAACGAAAAAGAAGAAGTTTCCGGAAAAAAAGAAGAGATCGATTTGCTTTATCAATGTATATCTAAATTGGAAGAATCCGAAAGATTGCTGATCACCATGGTTTTAGACGAATTACCTTATCCCGAAATTGCCGAAGTTTCCAGTATTTCCGAAGGCAATTTAAGAGTGAAGATCTATCGTATTAAACAAAAACTAACCGAGTTGTACAACCACTATGAAAAACTTTGAGGAATTAAGCTCGCTGTGGATTGAACAACCCAAAGCAGCGCAAGTACCGGCCGACACTTTATTAAAACAGGTAAAAAAAGGCACATCCGCACTGAACCGGAAATTGGTGTGGGGCATCGGGATGATGGCCGCAACTTTTACCATGATGATTATTTTATTTTTGTTTTTCCTGTTCAATTCCTGGCTCACTTATGCCGGGATTTTAATTGTAATGAGCACCATTTTGGTTTACGGCCTGATGATGTACCGGGATTACAAACTCATTGCCGCCCACGATCCAACAACTGAGGTGAACGTTTATTTAGAAAAACTCAAAATTTATCAAACCGGCCGCACCCGTGTAAACGGGATAATGCTTTACGTTTACACCATTTTGCTGACGCTTGGTTTGAGCTTGTTTATGATCGAAATCCTGAAATCTGTTTCCCTGATTCTTGAAATCGCTATTTATGCAATTTTTATCGGCTGGATTTTACTCGTGATGTTTTACTGGCGGAAACGCATTATCAAAAACGAACAGGAAAAAATTAGTGAGATTATTGAGCGGCTGGAACGTTTAAAAAAGCAGTTCCGGGATTGAAGCGATGCTTCTTTTATCGATGTTTTTTTGGGTTGATTTTGAATTCCAGTCTAAATCAACCAATAGCATTCCAATTTTATATCGATAAAAACAGCATCAAAATAACATAAACCGATGCTTCTTTTATCGATGTTTTTTTGGGTTGATTTTGAAAGTTCAATCTAAATTAACCAACAGCATTCCAATTTTATATCGATAAAAACAACATCAAAATAATCTGAACCGATGCTTCTTTTATCGATGTTTTTTTGGGTTGATTTTGAAAGTTCAATCTAAATCAACCAACAGCATTCCAATTTTACATCGATAAAAACAGCATCAAAAATAACATGGACTAATGCTTCTTTTATCGATGTTTTTTTGGGTTGATTTTGAATTCCAGTCTAAATCAACCAACAGCATTCCAATTTTATATCGATAAAAACAGCATCAAAAATAAACTGAACCGATGCTTCTTTTATCGATGTTTTTTTGGGTTGATTTGAAATTCCAATCCAAATCAAATAACAACATTCCAATTTTATATCGATAAAAACAGCATCAAAAACAAAAGTTAAAAAGCAGTTTCACACAAAATTCCAGCGTTTTAAAGTATCCCGTACATACAATTGTATTTCCTGAAAACCCAAAACATAAATATCTTTAAAATCAAACTTCAGGTATTTTTTGAGGTAAAAATAACCCACAATTGCGCCGGTAAGCACCGGAAACATCGAAGCAATGGCCACACCGTAAACATTTTTAAAAACATAAATGCCAATAAAATCCGTAACGATATTGACAGCCAGCATCACCAAAACCTTAACAAAATTAATTTGTGGCTGATGGATCACGTCCAGCGTTAAACCCAAAAAACGATCTGCCGGATAAAGAAGCGAAAAGGTGATGAAAATCCGAAAAACATTGGCAGCTGCTGTGCCGGCGTATTGCTTTCCGCCGATAATTAAAATTGCATAATCTGCCAAAAAATAGGCAGCAATGGCACAAGGGACCAGCATTAAAGTAAGCGTGCCGGTGTATTTTTTCATCAGATAGATAACTTCACTTTTTTTGTTTTGGTTGAACGCTACAGACATCACCGGCATCCCGATGGCAGCATAGCTCCGCAACGGGATTTCTACCATTTCCATCAGCTTCTGGCCCAGGTTATAAATGGCCAGAGCCGCCGGGCCAAGCAAAAAATTGATGATAAAAGTATCTGAACTGCGGAACATGTTGGCACTCAAACTGGTGCCTACGCTGTATTTTCCAAAATGAAAAATCTCGGCAACACAGCTTTTTGTCCTTTTAGAAAAGCTGCGGATGTTGGACCAGTCTTTTATCAGGCAAATCAAACTGGTGAAAAACTGGGTTGATAAATAGGCGTAAATAATAGTGTTTACATTATCATGCCC
>JAABUT010001600.1_pt1 | contig 25233 bp, 20 predicted proteins | sample 5559281 | NCBI WGS metagenome assembly JAABUT01 (sample SAMN10711880, study PRJNA513359) | rock metagenome | isolation source: Antarctica rocks | place: Antarctica: Victoria Land, Ricker Hills nord | collected 2016-01-04
CGCGTACGCCGTCGGCGCGATCGCGTTCATCTACGGGGAACGCTCGGTGATCATGGGCAAGGGGCCCGTCCCGTCGTTCGGCGCGGCCCTGCCCGGCGCCGCAGCGATCCTGCTCGCCGGGCTGCTGATCCTGATCGTCGGTCGGCTCGTCGCCCGCTCCAACACCGCCGCCGCGTCGGCAGAGCCGGCTAGGCAGTGGTCAGGATGAGGCAGCGAGGGTGAGCGCGAGTTCGACGGCCGACCGGTAACCATCGCGGACAGCGAGCGAGTGCTCGGACCGGGCGAGGTGGCCGGTGACGGCGCGAAAGATCAGGGCCCGCAGGAGGTACTGGGCGAAGTCGGGGCTGCCGAGCAGGGGCTCGACGACATCGCTGCCGGCGCTCTCGAAGACCAGGGCGTCGGCAAGCACGATGGCCGAGGCGAACGCGGGTGGCCGCCAGTAGAGGGAGAGGTCGATGACGAGGGGCGGGAGAGCGTCAGCGAACAACACGTTGCCGGTGAGGTCGCCATGCATCAGTTGGGGCCACGCGGACAAGGGCCGGCGCGCAGCGACGAGCGCCGGCAGGTGCCCGGTGGAACGGACGTCCGCGGCAGGTAGATCACCCCATGCCACCTTGTCCGCGACCGACCAGGGGTCGGTCCGCTGCCGTAGGAACGCTGGTTCAGGCTCAGTCTCGAGTGCGGTGTGCAGGCGTTTACCGACGGCAATGATGTCGTGCCAGCGTTGGGAGACATGACTGCCCGGCTCGTACCGCCAGGCCGTCCAGCCTTCCACGGTCCACGAGCAGTCAACGGCCTGCAGGGGAACCGACACCCGGAAGTCCGGCCTGCCGTCCACGCCGGCGAGCAGCCTGGCCTGCCAGGCGATCACCGACGGTGGCACGTCCGACGGCTTGAGGACTCCGGCCCCGGCCCGCCAGGCGGTTGCCTGCCCGCCGCGCAACGCGACCGGTGAACCCGACAGCCCGAACGCGGACAGTACGGCCTCCGGCGGCGGCCCACTTCCTGCCGACGTCGTCATCCAGACAGCATGCGCGAGCGGCGGCGCACCACTGCTCACTGCGCCGCCCGACGCGCCCTCCACAGAACCCTGGACATCCACCGAGGACACGTAGTCCCGAGCGTCAACTGCTTGGCGGCACCACTGACGCCTTCAACCGGGCGCCGGCAGGCCCGGTGGAGGCACCACGCAGACCCCAGCACGATGAGGACGTCGCCGATGCTGAACACGTTGGCCAGCGGCCAGCCGGCGGGAACGGCGAACACGTCGCCGAGGAATCCGAGCCGTGGGTGTGGCAGGACGCCGGAGTTGGTGAAGTCTGCCGGTGCGATGTGGATCCCAGCCCTGCGCAGGGCTTCGGCCGAGGCGGGCAGCGTCCCCCCGTTCAGGGCGATCGTCACGGCGTTGCAGGCCGCTCCGACGGACAACAGAGCGAGCCCGGGGACGTGCCGGTTGTGCCACACGAAGACCCCGGCGAGCCCGTACGTCGCGAGGTGGGCGCTGATCAGGAGAGGACGGGGTGCATCGCCTTCGACGATGTCGGTGATCAGGACCTGGACGGCGAGGGCGAGAAACAGCAGCGGCGTCGAGCGCAGCCGCAGCTCGGCCAGGCGGCGCAGGTCACCGCCCGTCAGCGCGACCAGCGCGAGGCAGAGCAGCACGCACCCGCCCATCAGCACCGGGGGCCCCGGGTGACGTCCGGTTCGGACGCGTCGTCGTAGTCCGTCTCAGGCGACACCCCGGGGAGGGCTGTTGGGGGTGGTGGCGTCGCCTGCACGTAGCTGTTGGACGGGGCAGGGGTCAGGACCGGCGGCTGCCAGGAACGCACCCAGTCGACGGTGTGCTCACCTGGCATGGGGCGGCTGATGTGGTAGCCCTGCAGCACGTCGCAGCCCAGGGGGAGCAGCTCCTGCCACGTCCGCGCGTTCTCCACGCCCTCCGCCACGACCTGCAGGCCGAGGTTGTGCCCCAGCTCGATGGTCGAGCGCACGATGACGGCGGTGTCCTCGCCGTCCAGCATGCCGATGATGAAGCTCTTGTCGATCTTCAGCTCGTCGACCGCCAGCCGCTTGAGGTAGGCCAGGGAGGAGTAGCCGGTGCCGTAGTCGTCGACCGCAATGCGCACGCCGAGCGCCCGGAGCAGGGCGAGCACCCGCACCGCCCGGGTGGGGTCGTTCATGATGGTGCTTTCGGTGACCTCCAGCGTCATGAGCTCGGCTGGCACCCGGTGGGCCTGCAGGATCTGCTCGACCTGCCCCGGCAGGCTGAGGTCGGTGAGGTGCCGGACCGAGAGGTTGACCGCGACGTGCAGGCGCAGGCCGGCGTCGAGCCATCGGCGCAGCTGCGCCGCTGCCTCCTCCAGGACCACGAGAGTCAGGGTCGCGATGAGGCCGGTCTGCTCGGCGACAGGGATGAAGTCCTCCGGCGTGAGCAGTCCCCTCCGCGGGTGCCGCCAGCGAACCAGGGCCTCCATGCCGACGACCTGCCCGGACCGGGCCTCGCACTTGGGCTGGTAGTGCAGTACGAGCTCGCCGCGCTCCATGCCGTCCCGCAGCTCTGCCAGCAGGCCTAGTCGCTCGGGGGTGTGCTCATCGCGGGACGGGTCGTAGAAGCTCCAGTTGCCGCGAGCCTCCTTCGCTGCGTACAGCGCGACATCGGCGCGGGCGAGCAGCTCGTCGATGTCGTTGCCGTGCAGGGGTGCCAGCGCGATCCCGATGCTGGCCTGGACGTCGACGCGGACCCCGGCCAGGGTCGTGGGGGCGTTCAGCACCCGGGACAGCCGTTCGGCGAGCCCGTTGGCCTCCTCCATCGGGTCACGCCTGCCGTCGAGCTCGGCAACGACGGCGAACTCGTCACCCCCGAGACGGCTGATGAACGCCTGGTCCAGCCGGACCGAGGCGCCGAGGCGCTGGGCGACATCGACGAGCAGGTCGTCACCGACCGTGTGACCAAGGGTGTCGTTGATCTCCTTGAAGTGGTCCAGGTCCAGCAGGAGCAGGGCCACACCGCAACGGCCTTGCTGCGTGCGCTCGAGTGTTGTCTTGAGGTGCGCGCGCAGCAGTGCGCGGTTCGCCAGGCCGGTCAGCGAGTCGTGCAGCGCGTCGTACTCGCGCTGAATCGCGACCAGAGCGCTGCGCCGCACCGCCTCGATCGGCAGCAGCCCGACCAGCACCAGGACCGGGGAGAGCACCAGGCCGGCCAGCACGAGGGGCGCGAGGCACAGCAGCAGGCCCGAGGTGACCGTCTCGAAGCGGATGTCGTCGAGCAGGTGCCGGACGATGGGCGCACGCGTGGCCAGCGCCACGGCGGTGCCCACCAGGCCGTGGTTGATGACGAAGAAGACCAGCCCGGCGACGAAGATGGCCACCAGGTGGTGCTGGCTGAAGCTCGCGGGAGTGGCCGGTACGTCCCCCGCGACGATCTGCATCACCGCACGCGAGGCAGCGAAGGTCAGCGTGTACTGCGCGATGTTGAACACCGGCCGCAGGGCGTCCTTGCCCCGCCGAAGATCGTCGAGTACCAGCGGCAGGGCCTGGGCGAGGACCACGACGCCCAGCGGGGCGGTCACCGCGAGCGCGAGCGCGAACGTGGTCGAGATCGTCACCTCGTCGGTGCGCCCGGCCCGGGAGATCTGGATGGGCAGCAGCTCGGCGACCACCAGCGTCGCTGCCAGCACGATGACGTCCTCGGGCTGGTGCAGCCGTTGCAGGACCGGGCTCAGCAGCAGCTCGGCGACGGCGTGCACCGCGATCGGCAGCGCCAGCAGGCACACCAGGAGCATGAACAGCACCAGCCGCGTCGGACGCATCTGGACGTACCAAGGCCGGGACCGGTCGATCGACCGACCCCGGCCTTGGCGGTAGGGCATGTCAGAACTTGTGCCCGGCGCCGACGACCACGACAACGGTGGTCATCGAGCCGGCGGCCACGAGCAGCCGGGTCACAGCGAGGGAACGGAGGGTCTTCATGAGTAGGCCTTTCGACAGAGGGACGTTCAGAACTTCACGCCAGCACCGACGATGAGCGCGATCGCCACCACGGAGCTGCCGACAGAAAGCAGCCGCACCGCGACGCTGCTTCGCAGATCCTTCATTTCTCCCTCCTTCCCGTGAGTGATACGTGCCCGGACGACGCTTGCACTGCAGACGACCAGCGAGTGCTGGCATCTCGCCGTGTCCTGTTGAGGAGGACACCTTCAACGTCGGCCGGACTCCACTCCGGACACGTACTGCAATCGGCTCAACTTGCGACGACCTGAAGTCGTCGACCAGCCCAGTCCGAACTGCTCCGGCTGCGCGGCAGAGGCTCGACGTCGGGCCGACCCCGGACGACATCGTCGCGTGGGCTGGGTGACCGCGACGACGAACACGAGGTCGAAGACAGCTCGGCCCAGGTGACCTGCTTTCCCGTCACCATGTCCGACGGCTCGGGACCGACGACGGGCGCAGTCCCCGTCACCGGCTGCTCGCTCACTGATTCAGTCTGCTAGGCCACACCGGAAACTCGACGTGCGGCAGGCTGTGCGTCTCGTCGAACAAGGAAGGGTCCTCCTCGTGTCCTTGCTCAGCCGGCTGCTCAGTCCTGTGCTCGATGACGTCGTCGACCGTCGCGTCCGCGCGGCGCTGGCCGAGCACCTGGCCGCGGCCGCACACGTCCCGCCCAACGACCTGTTGATGCACCAGATGGTCTACGGGGACCAGAGCAAGTTGCACATCCATCCGACCGCGGTCGTCAACGACGCGCTGTTCAACCTGTCCTCCGGCGAGATCACCGTGGAGGAGTTCGCCTTCTTCGGGCACGCCGTCTCGGTGCTCACGGGCACCCACGACATCACAAAGTTCGACCGTGCACGCCAGGTGGGTGTGCCCAAGTCCGGCCGCGACGTGGTGATCGGCCGCGGCGTCTGGGTCTCGACCGGCGCCCTGGTGCTGGGCCCGTGCCACATCGGGGAGCACGCGGTCGTCGCCGCCGCCTCCGTGGTCACCGGCGACGTTGCCCCGTACACCGTGGTCGCCGGCATCCCCGCGAAGGTGGTCCGCACGATCGCCCGTCCGCAGGAAGGACGACCGCAGTGACCCGAGGCGGACCGCTACCCACGACTGGGCCGAGGCGATGAGCCCGGGTGGCGAGCCGCCCACCGCCGACAGCGGACCCGGCGAGATCGCCGCTCTGCGGGCCGAGGTGCAGGCGCTGCGTGCTCGGCTCGACGCGCTGGACAGGCCGAACGCGAGCGCCCGCGAAGGCGAGGCCTTCGCCGCCATGTACCCCGCGTTCCAGGACCGGTTCCGAGGCAGCGAGGCCGACGTGCGCAGCCGGCTCGCGGTGTACCTGCCCGACGTGGTGCGGGTCGCCACGGGCCTGGGGGTGCTCGACCTCGGAGCCGGTCGCGGCGAGTGGCTGGCGATGCTCGCCGAGCAGGGGGTGCCGGCCTACGGGGTCGAGGAGAACGGCGAGCAGGCGGCTCGGCTCCGGCGCGACCAGGGTCTGCGGCTGGTGGACTCCGACGCGGTCAGCCATCTACGAGAGGTGCCGCCGGCCTCGCTGGACATGGTCACCGCGTTCCACGTCATCGAGCACCTGGACACCGACGTCCTGCTCCACCTGCTGGACGCTGCCCGGGCCGCGTTGCGTCCTGGAGGCTGCTTGATCCTGGAGACGCCGAACCCGACCAACCTGGTCATGGCTGCGTGCAACTTCTACCTCGATCCGACCCACCGGCAGCCAATGCCTTCGGCGCTGACCTCGTTCCTGGTCACTGCGCGCGGCTTCCGTGACGTCCAGATCCGGCCGCTGCACCCCAAGGAGCCGGTCGACCTCGCGGGCCTACGACTGCCCGGGGTCAGCGAGCAGGCAACGGACCTTGTCGGCCTCGCACTGACCAAGGCGTTCTTCGGCCCCCAGGACTACGCGGTCGTGGCGACCCGGCCACCAGACCCCGGGGCCCACCGGGCGAGACTGACGACACCACGCGACACCCGACGGTCCTAGGGGCCGCCGACCACGGTCCAGGACAGCACGCTGGTGCTCTGCAGGTACACCAGCACGCAGGAGCCGATCAGGAAGACGATCGTCCACGGCAGGACCTTGCGCAGCAGGTCGCCCTCCCGGCCGCCGAGCCCCACCGCGCTCGCACCGATCGCGAGGTTCTGCGGTGAGATCATCTTGCCGACCACGCCTCCGGAGCTGTTGCCGGCGGCCATGAGCAGCGGGTTGAGATGGGCGCCCTTGGCGGCAGTGACCTGCAGGGCGCCGAACAGCGAGTTGGAGGAGGTGTCCGAGCCGGTCACCGCGACACCGATCCAGCCAAGCAGCGGCGAGAGCAGTGCGAACAGCCCCCCGGCTCCGGCCATCCACTTGCCCAGGGACGTCGTCTGGCCGGAGTCGTTCATCACGTAGGCCAGGGCCAGTACGGCCATGACAGTCAAGATGGCGAACCCGAGCTGGCGCAGCGTCGCGAGGTAGGCCGCCAGCGCCCGGCCGGGCTTGACCCGCAGGACGAGCATCGTGATCAGGCCGGCGACCAGCAGGGTGGTGCCGGCGGCCGGCAGCCAGTTGAAGTTGTACGTGCCGCTGCTCACCAGCTTGCCCTTGGGGGACAGCACGTGCAGCCCGGGCCAAGGGAACTTCGAGACCGTGCCGGCGAGCGCGTCCTTGATCGGGGGCAGCTGTCCGAGGGTGAACAGCGCGATGATGATCAGGTACGGGGCGTACGCCCGCGCGGTGTCGCCCCGGCTGTCCTGCACGTCGCCGCCGTTGCGGCGTACGAACGACGGGTCGTCGACCGAGCCGCCGGCCACGATCGGCGCTGTGGTCCGCGGCCGGCCGGCTGCCCCGTCGGCGAGCATCGGTTGCGCCGGCTGCCAGAAGCGCAGGAGCAGCACCACGGCACCCGCGGAGGCGAGCGCGGCGACGATGTCGGTGAGCGGGATCGAGATGTAGTTGGAGGTGAGGAACTGGAAGAAGCCGAAGACCAGGCCGGCGGTCAGCGCAGCGGGCCAGACCTCGCGCACCCCGCGGAGCCCGCCCACGACACCGGCCAGCACGAACGGGACGAACAGTGCCAGGACCGGTGTCTGCCGCCCGACCATCGCCCCAAGCTGGTCGGCGGGCAGCCCGGTGACCGTGGCCAGGGTGGTGATGGGTACGGCGATCGCGCCGAAGGCGACCGGCGCGGTGTCCGCGATCAGGGCCAGGCTGGCCGCGAGCAGCGGTGACATCCCGAGCGCGAGCAGCATGACCGCGCAGATGGCGACGGGCGCGCCGAATCCGGCCAGGGCCTCGAGCAGGGAGCCGAAGCAGAAGGCGATGATGATGGCCTGGATCCGTTGGTCCGGGCTGACGCCGGCGAACGAGCGGCGCAGGACGTCGAAGTGCCCCGACTGCACCGTCAGGTTGTAGATCCAGATCGCGTTGATGACGATCCACATGATGGGGAAGAAGCCGAAGGCGGCGCCCTCCGTCCCGGCGATGAGGGCCTGGTCGATACCCATGCCGTACCCGATCACGGCGACGAGCACAGCCACCGCGAGTGCTGCCAGGCTCGCGATCCAAGCCTTCAGCCGTAGGACCCCCAGTAGCACGAACAGGGTGAGCAACGGCAGCACGGCGATGATCGAGGACAACCCGAAGGAGTGCCCGAGCGGATCGAAGACCTGGTGGTAGGTCGAGGCGAGCACCATCGGGACAACCTCTCGTCAAGGGACCACCCGTGGGCGGGCCCGGTCTGGTCAGGGTCGGGCAGGTTCCGGTGACACGGGGTCCAGCGGCGCGGGGTCAGGTGCGCGCTCGTCACGGGTGGGCTGGGCAGCGCGTGACATCGCGGTGCCGGGTCCGTCGAGTGCCTGTTGCAGCAGGTGTTCGACGGGCGTGCCGTTGATCGCGGCATCCAGGACCTGGATGGTGTGCGCCACCGGGAGCCGCCGGCCCATCCGGGCCAGGGTCGCCGAAACCTGCATCCAGCAGCCGGGGTTCGCGGTGACCATGAGCTCTGCGCCGGTGGCGAGGACCGCGGCGGCCTTGCGCTCGCCCAGCTCGCGCGCAGGCTCCGGGTGCAGCAGGTTGTAGGTCCCCGCGCTGCCGCAGCAGATGTCGGCCTCGGTCAGCTCGCGCAACTCGACGCCGGGGATGGCGCGCAGGAGTCGACGCGGCTGGTCGCGCACGCCCTGCGCGTGGGCCAGGTGGCAGGCGTCCTGGTAGGCCACAGTCACGGGCAGCGCGGAGCGGGGCGCGACCGGACCGAGCTCGTCCAGCAGCTCGGTGACGTCGCGCACCTTGCCGGCCACGACCTCGGCCCGGGCCCGCCAGGCCGGCTCGTCGCGCAGCTGGTGTGCGTACTCCTTGAGGTTCGAGCCGCAGCCGGCTGCGTTGACCACGATCGTCTCGACGTCGGCCGCCTCGAAGACCTCGATCACCGACTTCGCGAAGGCGAGCGCCTGGTCCTCCCGACCGGCGTGCGCGGACAGCGCACCGCAGCAGCCCTGCCGCTTCGGGACGACGACCTCGCAGCCCTCGGCCGCAAGGACACGGATGGTCGCGGCATTGACGTCGGGGAAGAACGAGCCCTGCACACAGCCGGTAAGCAGGCCCACGGTGCGACGCCGGGTGCCGCGCGCGGGTGTCCGCGCGGCGAGCCGGTCCACGTGACCGAGCTTGGGCGCCAGGGCCTCCATCGCCTGCAGGGGGGCGGGCAATCGCTCGAGCAACCCGCTGCGGGCCAGGACCGCGCCGAGCCCGCTGGCCTGGTAGGCCCGCAACGGGCCGCGCAGCACCTTGAGCCGTCGGGGGTAGGGGAACAGCTGGTAGATCAGCTCGCGCAGGAGCCGCTCGCGCGGCGGCCGCGTGGTACGCCGTTCCACCTGCGCTCGGGTCGCCTCGATGAGCTTGTCGTACTGGACCCCGGACGGGCACGCCGTCACGCAGGCCATGCAGCCCAGGCACTGGTCCAGGTGGCGCACGGCTGACGGCTCGAGCGGCGCGCCGCCGAGCCCGCTGCCCATGATGTCGATGCGGCCGCGGGGGCTGTCCATCTCCTCCCCCCACAGCACGTACGTCGGGCAGCTCGGCAGGCAGAAGCCGCAGTGGACGCAGTCGCCGACCAGCGCCGCGTCCGGCGGGTGGTGCTCGTCGAAGGCGGGCACCAGCGGCAGCCCGATCGACGGCAGCCCGAGCCCGACGGTGGCCTGGGCCGCGCTGGCCGACACCGGACCCCCCTGGCCGAGGTCGAGCGGCCGTCGGCTGCCGACCGCCTCCGCCGCCGCCTGGTCGGTGGCCCGCACGGCGCCGGTCGGCGTACCGCCCGGCAGGTCCTGCGCCGAGGCCTGCACCGGCGGTGTGCTCCCTGTCCCTACCTGCTCGCCGGCCCCGGGCACCTAGAGCCCCCCGACGAAGCGACCGGGCGAGAGCAGCCGGTCGGGGTCGAACCGGTCCTTGACGCTGCGCATCAGCGCCAGCGCGTCCCCGACGGGGCCCCAGTGGTCCACGTGCCCGCGGACCGACTCGGGGGCGTGCAGTACGACGGCGGTGCCGTCCACCGGGGCCAGTGCGGCCCGCAGGCCGGGGAGCGCGGCCGCTCCCTGCTCGGCCGCGGCCGCGACGTAGGCCACGCCGGTGCAGGCCGAGGCGATGACCGACGCAGGCCGGGGCAGGGCGGACAGGACGACCGGCAGCGCGGCCGGCTCGTAGGCCAGTCGCAGGACCAGCTCCTGCTCACCGCCAGGCCGCTGACCGAACCACGGCGGTAGCGACTCGACGACCGAGCCGGTGCCCAGCAGGTCGACCAGCGCGGCGGACTGGTGCGCCACGGACTCGCTGATGGCCTCGAAGAGCACCGCAAGGGTCAGCGAGCCGTCGACCAGCCCCAGCTCGCAGGCCGTGGGGGTCAGCGTGGACCCGTTGATCTGCTGGGCGAAGTGGCCGGCCTCGGCGGCGTCGCGCACGGCCACGACGACGACGGCGCGGTCCGGCGGCAGCGGGTGCAGGCGCCAGGTCGTCGACACCACGACACCGAGACTGCCGTGGGCACCGGTGTAGAGCTTGCCCAGGTCGTAGCCGGCGACGTTCTTGACGACCTTCCCGCCGGCGGAGGCGATGCTGCCGTTGGCGAGCACGACCGTCACCCCGATGAGCAGGTCACGCACGGTGCCGTACCGCAGCCGACGCGGGCCGGAGGCGTTGGCGCTGACGACACCGCCCAGGGTGGCGCCCTTCTCGCCGGGATCCAACGCGAGCATCTGCCCGGACTGCGCGAGCTCGGTCTGCAGCGTCTCCAGCCGTACGCCGGCCTCCGCCACCACCACGAGGTCCCCGGGGCTGTACTCGACGATGCGGTCGAGCCCGGTCGTGGTCACGAGCAGGTCGCAGGAGCTCGGCGGCGCCGCCCAGCCCGTCTTGGTGGCTGCCCCGACGGGGACGACCGTCCGGCCCTGCGCGGTCGCCGCCTGCAGCGCCTGCGCGAGCTCGGGGACGTCCCGCGGCGCGACGACCTCCCGCGGGGCCACGCCGGCGACCGCGTCGGCGGCGGTCCCGGCCCGAGAGCTGGTGGTCAACACGCTCACCTCAGAACACCTCGCCGAGGCCGGCTGCCTGCACCGCGTGCACCCCGGTCCGGGGGCCGGGTCGCTCGCCGCACATCCGGGGCGTCGGGAAGATCTTGCCGGGATTGGCCAGGCCGGCCGGGTCGAATGCGCAGCGCAGCAGCTGCATGGTGTCCAGGTCGGCGGCGGTGAACTGCTTGGCCATCTTGGCCTTCTTCTCCTGCCCGACGCCGTGCTCCCCGGTGATCGACCCACCCGAGGCGATGCACAGGTCCAGGATGGCTCCGGCCAGCTCCTCGGCGTGCTCCGCCTGGCCGGCCACGGCGTCGTCGAACAGGACCAGCGGGTGCAGGTTGCCGTCGCCGGCGTGGAAGACGTTCGCCACCCGCAGGCCCACCTCGTCGGCCATTCGGGTGATCTCGGACAGGATCTGGGGCAGCTGGCTGCGCGGGATGACCCCGTCCTGGACGAAGTACGCCGGGCTGATGCGGCCCACGGCAGCGAAGGCCGACTTGCGGCCCTTCCACATGAGGGCGCGCTCGCCGGCGTCCGCCGCGATGCGCGTCTCGAAGGCGTCACGGGCCAGGCAGAGCTGCTCGACCTGCGCGAACTGGGCCGCCACCTCGACCTGCGGCCCGTCCAGCTCGATGACCAGGACGGCCACGGCCCCCACCGGGTAGCCGCACCGGGTGGCCGCTTCCGCCGCCTCGATCGCGAGCGCGTCCATCATCTCGATCGCCGCGGGGACGACCCCCGCCGCAATGATGTCGCTCACTGCCCCGCCGGCGTCGGCGACGCTGCGGAAGCCGACCAGCATCGTCTGAACGGCCTCGGGTACGCGGATCAGCCGGAGCGTCAGCTGCGTGGCCACGCCGAGGGTGCCTTCGCTGCCGACGAAGGCCCCCAGCAGGTCGTACCCGGGGTGCTCGGGGGCGCTGCCGCCCAGGTGGACGACCGACCCGTCCGACAGCACCACCTCGGCGCCGAGGACGTGGTTGACGGTGAACCCGTACTTCAGGCAGTGCGCCCCACCGGCGTTCTCCGCGACGTTGCCGCCGATCGAGCACACCTGCTGCGAGGAGGGGTCCGGCGCGTACGCCAGGTCGTACGGCGCGGCATCCCGGGTGACCCACAGGTTGATGACACCGGGCTCGACGACCGCGCGGGCGTTCGCCGGGTCGATGTCGATGATCTGCCGCAGGCGGGTCAGCACGATCAGGACGCCGTCCGCCACGGGAAGGGCGCCGCCGGACAGCCCGGTGCCGGAGCCGCGGGCGACGTACGGCACGCCCTGCTGGCTGCACAGCCGGACCGTATCCACGACGTCCTGGCGGCTCTCGGCCAGCACGACCACACCGGGGGAGACACGGAAGTTTGCAAGACCGTCGCACTCATAGGTCCGCAGCTGCGCAGGATCGGTCAGGACCCGCTCCGGGGCGAGGGCGTCCCGCAGCAGGGCGGCCAACCGCTCAACGACGGGCGACACGGGGGACGGCGCCATCAGCCTCACGTGACTCAGCCGATCCGCTCGTAGGCCGGCAGGGTCAGGAACTCGACGAAGTCGTCGTCGAGTGCCACCTGCTCGAACAGCTCCCGCGCCTCGTCGTACCGGCCGGCAGCGTAGACGTCGTCGCCGACAGTGACCCGGACCTTGTCGAGCTCCTCGGCCTCCACCTGGCGGATCCAGTCGGCGGTGATCGGCGTCCCCTCGGCCGTCGAGACGCCGTTGTGGACCCACTGCCAGACCTGGGAGCGGCTGATCTCGGCGGTGGCCGCGTCCTCCATCAGGTTGAAGATCGCCACCGCACCGGAGCCGCGCAGCCACGACTCGAGGTACTGCATCCCGACGCTGACGTTGTTGCGTACGCCGGCCTCGGTGACCTGACCGGGCGTCGCCGAGGCGTTGAGCAGGTCGGCGGCGGTCGTGCTCACCTCGGGGCGCTGCCGCTCGAGCTGGTTGGGCCGGTCCCCGAGCTTGTCGTCGAAGACCTCCAGCGCGGTCGGCACCAGGTCCGGGTGCGCCACCCACGAACCGTCGAAGCCGTCGTCGGCCTCGCGCGTCTTGTCGGCCCGGACCGCGGCCAGAGCCGCGTCGTTGACCTCGGCGTCGCGGCGGTTGGGGATGAAGGCCGCCATGCCGCCGATCGCGTGCGCACCGCGCGCGTGACAGGTCTTGACCAGCAGCTCGGTGTAGGAGCGCATGAACGGCACCGTCATCTTCACGTCGGCCCGGTCCGGCAGCTGGAACTCCTGGCCCCGCGACCGGAACTTCTTGATCATCGAGAAGATGTAGTCCCACCGGCCGGCGTTCAGGCCGCTGGAGTGCTCCCGCAGCTCGTACAGGATCTCGTCCATCTCGAACGCCGCCGTGATCGTCTCGATCAGGACGGTCGCCCGGATGGTCCCGCGGGGGATGCCGAGGGCCTCCTGGGTGGTGGCGAAGACGTCGTTCCACAGGCGCGCCTCGAGGTGGCCCTCCAGCTTGGGCAGGTAGAAGTACGGTCCGAAGCCGGCGTCGATGGCGGTCCGGGCGCTGGTGGTCATGAACAGGCAGAAGTCGAACAGGCCGCCCGAGACCGGCTCGCCGTCGATGAGCAGGTGCCGTTCCGGCAGGTGCCATCCCCTCGGGCGCACCACGATGGTCGCCACCTGCTCGCCCAGGGCGTAGGACTTGCCTTCGGGCGAGGTGAAGTCGATCTGGCGGAGGTAGGCGTTGCAGATGTTCTGCTGGCCCGTGACGAGGTTGTCGAAGGTGGGACAGTTGCTGTCCTCGAAGTCGGCCATGAAGACGCGGGCCCCGGAGTTCAGGGCGTTGATGACCATCTTGCGGTCCGTGGGACCGGTGATCTCCACCCGGCGGTCGACCAGGCCAGGCGCCGGCGCCGCGACCTGCCAGGAACCCTGGCGTACGGAGACGGTCTCGGTCAGGAAGTCCGGCAGCGCGCCGGCCGCCAGCTCCGCGTCGCGCGCGGCCCGTCGCTGGAGCAGCTCGCGGCGCCGGGGGCCGTACTCGCGGTGCAGCCGGGCCAGCAGCGACAAGGCATCCGCGGTGAGGACCTGCGCGTACTCCTCGCGCCAGTCTGCGCGGAACTCGACGCCGGCCACCTGGGGTGCGCTGCTCACATGGACTCCTTCGATCGGGACGCTCGACTGCGCACGGCCGGTGATGCGCCTCACACCATGGCACGTGCGGGACGCTCAAGCAGCACGCACCCGCTGTCGACCATCCACCACGAGGTCCCGGAGGCCATCATGTCGAGCCACGCCACGCAGCGAACGCAGCGCTGCACCGGCCTGCGCCCGGACGGGCGCTACGGCCCGGGCCGCCGGACCGCCTGCATCGCCCTGACCGCGTTGCTGGCTGCGGGCTGCAGCAGTGGCTCGGGAACCCGGGCGAACGGACCCGTAGCGTCGGGCAGCACCGCGGCCACGGCCGAGGCCACACCGGCAACGACGGCGCCCGGCCCCGCGACGACAGTCCCGGCCCCGCACCCCTCGACGCCCTCCGCCCCATCGACAGCGGTGACCCCGTCGGCGAGTGCCGCCACCGTGGCCCCGTGCACCACCGCACACCTGCGGATCTCGGTCGGCGGGGGCAGCGGGGGCGCCGCCGGGTCGGTGTACACGGCGGTCAACTTCCGCAACACGGGGTCGGGCACCTGCACGATGTTGGGCCACCCCGGCGTGTCCTACGTCACCGGGGCAGACGGGCATCAGATCGGCAACGCTGCGCGGCGCGAGCTCACCGGCACCCTGGTCACGCTGCGGCCGGGAGCGGTCGCCAGTGCGACGCTGCGGATCCTGCAGTACGGCGTGTACGACGCCAACCTGTGCCGGCCCACCGACGTGCGCGGCTTCCGGATCTACCCGCCGGGACAGACCGCCTCGGCGTTCGTGGCGGGGTCCGGCCGGGCCTGTTCAGGCCGCAGCGCCCCCCAGCTGAGCGTCCGTCCGGTGAAGGCCGGGCCACCTACCGGCTGACCCGTCGCCAGAGGGCCCGCTGCAGCAGCAGGGTGCACACAGACGCCAGCACGATGCAGCCGAGGTTCACCAGCAGCTGCACGGTGGCACCGAGGGCCTGCGATCCCTGGCCGGTCACCAGGCCCGTGGCGATGTCGGCTGCTGCCGGCACCGTCGTGACACTGATGAAGACCCCCACCAGGGTGCTCGACTTCTCGGCCGTCAGCGACACCGTCCCGGCGATGCCGGCCAGCAGGGCGACCAGGACGCTGAACACGTTCGGGGAGGACACGAACGCGGTGAACGGCTGCTGCCCGTCCAGGTACTGCTGCGGCACCTGGCCCAGCCCGTCGATCGCCGCGACCAGGAGTCCGGTGACCACGATCGCCAGCGGGAACCCGACCAGCAAGGCCCGCAACGCGAGCCGCGCCGCGCCCGGGTCGCGCCCGACGATCGCCACGGCGAGCCCGGCGAGCGGCCCGAACTCCGGTCCGAGGACCATCGCCCCCACGATCAGGACCTGGCTGTCGGTCAGCAGGCCGACGGAGGCGATGAGGGTGGCGATCACCAGGAACAGCAGGTAGCCGCCGGACAGCACCGACTGTTCCCGCGTCGTCTGGGCCAGCTCGTCCCAGATGACCGCGTCGCCGCCGTCGCCAGGTGCCTCCCGCTCGGCCTGCTCGATCGACGTGCCCAGCGCCGTGTCGATGGTGCCCAGGCTGATCGACCCGCCCCGCTCCAGGCACAGCGGCCGCAGGGTCGTCAGCAGCCCGTCCACGGCCTCCCTGGCGATGTCCACCTCGACGAGGTCGGCCCGATGGTCCAGCACGACGCCGGGCAGGCGCACCAGGTTGGTGGCCCCCCGCTCCTGATGGAGCAGGTCCAGCACGGCCTCCGTACGGTTCGGTGGGCAGATGATCCGTACGCGCAGCATCGCTCGGTCCTCCCCGCGATCCGTGCGGCACTACCGCGCCGGCTACCAGGCAGCCAGTCCCAGCCGGACGGCGACGACCAGCGCGACGGCCGCGATGGCCAGGCGCAGCGGGCCGGCCGGGATCCGCCGGGCGAGCAGCGCCCCGAGCGGGCCGCCGCAGGCGCTGCCGACCGCCAGCAGGAGCACCGCCGTCCAGTGGACCGGCGCCACCACCGCGTACACGATCCCGGCGACGCCGTTGGCGGTCACGGCGACCACGTTCTTGACGGCGTTGACCCGCGGGAGCGGCTGGGGGGCCAGGGCGCCGAGGGCGCCGATGAGCAGCACGCCCTGCGCCGCGCCGAAGTACCCGGAGTAGATGCCGACCGCTCCGATCGCCGGGCCGGTTGCGCGGGACGCCGGTCCGCTCTCCTCGCGCCGGGCAAGGCGTACGACGAGGGGTTGGGCGAGCACCAGCAGCCCCGCGAGGCCGACCAGCACCGGCACGATCCGCTCGAAGGCGCCTCCCGGCAGCGCCAGCAGCAGCCCGGCGCCGATGAGCGATCCGAGGCCCACCCAGAGCGACAGCCGGACGAGCTGGGCGCGTTGGCCGCGCAGCTGGTCCCGCAGTCCGTAGGCCCCGCTGGCGCTGCCGGGGATCACCCCGAGACAGTTGCTGACGTTGGCCGCCAGCGGCGAGAGCCCCGCGCCCAGCAGCGCGGGGAAGGTCAGCAGCGAGCCCGCCCCCGCGATCGTGTTGACGACACCCGCCACGAACCCCGCGCCGGCGAGCAGACCGGCCTGCCCGAGATCCATCAAGCGGACTGCCCGGAGGCCCGGACGTGCGGGGCGTCGGCGCGGCGGGCGGTCACCACCGCATCCTGCCTGACCGGTGGTTCGGGGACGCCGGCCCGGTGCGTGGTCGCGGGCAGCATGACCTACCCCCCGTGCCCGACGCCGAGCCTGCCTGAGCTCCCGGTATCCTCTGGTACGGCAGGCCCTTGGGCCTCCAGGAGGCTTCGCCTAGCCCGGTCTATGGCGCCGCACTGCTAATGCGGTTTGGGTCTCAAGCCCATCCGGGGTTCAAATCCCCGAGCCTCCGCTCTCAGCCCGTCCGCAGCTGGGCGGGCTGACTGCCGTCCGGAGCGGTTCTGTCTGACCCTCGACCTACCGTGAGGGCATGCGGCTGCTGCACACCTCCGACTGGCACCTGGGCCGCTCGCTGCACCGGGCCGACCTGCGCGACGCGCAGGCCGGCTTCCTCGACGCGCTGGTCGAAACCGTGCGCAGCGAGCGCGTCGATGTCGTGCTGGTGTCCGGCGACGTGTACGACCGGGCCATCCCACCGGTGGAAGCGGTCGAGCTGTGCGAGTCGGCCCTGGTGCGCCTGCGCGAGAGCGGAGCCAAGGTCGTCGTGATCAGCGGCAATCACGACAGCGCCCGCCGGCTGGGCTTCGGCTCCGCGTTGCTGGACGCCTCCGGGGTCTTTGTGCGCACCAGCGTCCAGCACTGCGCCGAGCCGATCGAGCTGGGCGGCGTGTCCTTCTTCGCCGTGCCCTACCTGGAACCCGAAGCCGTCCGCTCCGCGCTCCCGCCGGACCCGGCGGGCGGCAGCGAGCAGCCGCGCGGTCACGCCGGGGTGCTCGGCCGCGCCCTGGCCTGCGCCCGGGCGGTGCTGTCCACGCCGCAGTCGGTGGTGCTCGCCCACGCCTGGGTCGGCGCGGGGCTGGGTAGTGACAGCGAGCGCGACATCACGGTCGGCGGGGTCGGCGCCGTACCCGCGTCCTTGTTCGACGGCTTCACCTACAGCGCGCTCGGGCACCTGCACGGTCCGCAGGTGCTGGCGCCCGGGCTGCGGTACTCCGGCTCACCGCTGGCCTACTCCTTCTCCGAGGCCGGGCACACCAAGGGTTCCTGGTTGGTCGAGCTGACCCCCTCGGGCCTGGGCGTCGTCGAGCACGTGCCCGCCCCCGTTCCCCGCCGGCTGTCCCTGCTCGCCGGCCCGCTCGACGAGCTGCTGACCGCACCCCGGCACGACGCGGTCCGCGACGACTGGTTGTCGGTCGTGCTGACCGACACCGTCCGACCGGAGGAGGCCATGACCCGCCTTCGGTCCCGCTTCCCGTACGTCCTGGTGCTGGACTGGCGTCCTGCCCAGGACGTGTACGACGACCGGACCTACGGCGCGCGGGTGCGCGGCAAGGGCGACCTCGCCATCAGCGAGGAGTTCGTCCAGCACGTCCGGCTCAGCGAGGTCGCCGACGACGAGCGCGCCCTGCTGGACGAGGCCTTCCAGGCCGGCCGGGAGTCTGTCGCGTGAGACCGCACCGCCTGCAGCTCACCGCGTTCGGGCCGTTTGCGGGCACGGTCGAGGTCGACCTGGACGCGCTCGCCGCGAACGGGCTGTTCCTGCTGCGCGGCGAGACCGGCGCCGGCAAGACCACGCTGCTGGACGCGCTGGGGTTCGCCCTGTTCGGCCAGGTCCCGGGCGTGCGGCAGAAGACCAAGCGGCTGCGCTCGGACCACGCGCCGGAGCAGCTGCGTACCTCGGTCCAGCTCGAGGTATCCCTGGCCGGCCGACGGCTGCGCATCACCCGCTCGCCGCAGCAGGAGCGTCGCAAGAGCCGGGGCGAGGGCAGTACGACCGAGCAGGCCAAGGTGCTGCTGGAGGAGCTCGTCGGTGCGCAGTGGATGCCGCTGTCCACGCGGATCGACGAGACCGCGGCCGAGCTCGAGCCCCTGTTGGGGATGTCGGCGGCGCAGTTCTTCCAGGTGGTGCTGTTGCCTCAGGGGGAGTTCGCGCAGTTCCTACGGGCCGACTCCAAGGACCGCGGTGAGCTGCTCGAGAGGCTGTTCGGCACCGCCAGGTTCGGCGCGGTCGAGCAGTGGCTCGAGGGCCGTCGGCGGGACACGGGCCGCGAGGTGGCCCTGGCCCGGGCGGCGGTGGACGTACTGGCCGCGCGGGTCGGGCAGGTCGCCGGTGCGCAGCCCCCGATGGCGCAGGCCGGTTCCTGGGCGGCCGCGCTCCTGGACCAGGCGCGTCGCCGGTCGGCCGCCTGCCGGAGGGACGTGCAGGCGCGGGACGCCGAGCGCGCCCGCGCGCGCCGAGACGGCGAGCAGGCCGGCGCGCTGGCGGCCCGGCAGGCGCGCAAGCAGGCGCTGCTGGCCCGCTCCGCCGCGCTGGCCGATGCGGTACCGGCGGCCGCAGAACTGCGAGGCGAGCTTGCGGCAGCCACCCGAGCTGCCGGCCTGTCCGGCGCCTTCGCCGAGCAGTCGCGCCGGGACCAGGACGACGCTGCGGCCGCCGAGGCCCAGGTCCAGGCGCGGGCCGGGCTTGCGGCCGTCGGGCTGGATGCCGGACTGGGCGCTGCATTGCTGCAGCACGGGGTGCAGCGGGGTCGTGAACGCACGGGACGGCTGGAGGCTCTGCGAGAGGTGGCGCTCGCCCTGCAGGCGGAGCGCGCCCTCGTCCTTGCCGCGGAGCAGGACGCTGCGGACGCCAACGGCTTGGTGCTGTCCAGCGAGGCCCGTCTCGCTGAGCTGCCAGCCCTGCGACAGCGCCTGGACGAGCAGCTCGCGGCCACTCAGGCCGCTGCGGTCGCGCTCCCCGGGTGGCGGGCCGAGCAGCGCCAGGTCACCACCCACCTGGCCGACGCCCGCGCCCGCGCGCTTCTTGACGAGCAGGTCCGGGAGCTGCGCGAGCAGCTGCTCAACGCTCGCGAACGGGCGGCGACGCTGCAGGAGAGCGCGCTGGAGGTCCGCGAGGCTCGAGTGGACGCCAACGTGTACGAGCTGGCCAGCCTGCTCGTCGACGGTGCGCCGTGCCTGGTGTGCGGCTCGACCTTCCATCCCGAGCCCAGCGAGGTGCAGGGCGAGCGGGTCGGTGGTGAGCAGGAGGACGCAGCGCGGGAGGCCGCCGACGCCGCCGCGCGGGACGTCGCCGACCTGGGCTCCCGGGTGGCGTCCGCCCAGGCGACGCTGACCGGGCTCGAGGAGCAGCTCGTGGGCATCGAGGTGGACGCGCTGCCGGCCCAGGCGAGTGCGCTGGTGGAGCAGGTGGCCGCGTCGACGGCGCTGGCGGCAGGTGCTGTGGACGCGACCGAGCAGGTGAGGGCGCTCGAGGCCGAGCAGCGCGCTGTCGAGACCCAACGGGCGACCGCGACGGCAGACGCCGCCGCCGCCCACCGGCGGGCGGCGGAGGCCGGGAGACGTGCCGAGCGGGCCCAGGAGCAGCTGGGCGCGGAGCTCGAGGGCGCGGACGACCTCGACGCTGCGCTTGCCCTGGTCAAGTCGCGGGTGCGGACCTGCGACCAGGTGCTCGCCAGGACCGAGGCGGCGACCCGAGCCGGCCAGGAGGCCGTGCACGCCCGCGCGGTGGCCGCCGCGGCGGTCTCGGCCGCCGGGTTTCCCGACGCCGCTGCGGCGGCCTCGTCCGCGCGGGACGAAGGATGGGTGCAGGAGGCCGAGCAGCGGCTGCGTTCCCACGCCGACGAGCAGGCCGCGGTGGTGGCCGCGCTGGCCGACCCCGAGCTCGAGGTGTCGCTGGAACCCCCCGCCGACGTGGCGGGCGCGACGGACGCCCTCGTGCTCGCGGACGCGGAGATGGCAGCAGCGGTCAGCGCTGCGGCGACGGCCGGAGCCCGCACCGACGCCCTCGCCGGGCTCGTGCCGGAGCTGCAGCTGGCGCTCGAGCAGCTCGCTCCCCAGGAGGAGCGCGCCGCCGTCGTACGCCGGCTGGCCGATCTGTGCGCGGGTGGCGGCCAGAACACGCTGAAGATGTCGCTGTCCTCGTTCGTGCTCGCGGCCCGGCTCGAGGAGGTGGCGGCCGAGGCGAGCCACCGGCTGCTGCGGATGACCCAGGGCCGCTACTCCCTGGTGCACACCGACGCGGCCAGCAGGGGTGGGGCGCGCTCGGGCCTCGGCCTGCTCGCCCGGGACACCTGGACGGGCCAGGACCGGGACACCAGCACACTGTCCGGCGGCGAGACGTTCCTGGCCAGCCTCGCCCTGGCACTCGGCCTGGCCGATGTCGTGTCCGCCGAGGCGGGCGGCACCCGGCTCGAGGCGCTGTTCGTCGACGAGGGCTTCGGCTCACTCGATGAGGACACGCTCGATGAGGTCATGGACGTGCTCGACGGCCTGCGCGAAGGGGGCCGCGTCGTCGGCGTGGTCAGCCACGTCGCCGAGCTGCACCAGCGCATCCCCACGCAGGTGCACGTCCGCAAGACCCGCACCGGAAGTGACCTGGTGCTGCTGGGCTGCTGTTAGGCCTCCGGCTGCGACTCCGCGGCACCGATCGGCAGCCGTACCCGGAAGGTCGCGCCGCCGCCCGGGGTGTCGTCGACCTCGACGCGACCGGCGTGCGCGGCCACAAGAGCGGCCACGATCGACAGGCCGAGCCCGCTGCCACCCTGGGCCCGGGTTCGTGCGGTGTCGGCGCGGTAGAACCGCTCGAAGACCCGGACCTGATCCTCGGGACCGAGACCGGGTCCGGAGTCGACGATCTCGACGACGACCTCGTACGGCGTGGTGCTGACGCGGACGACGACGGGTGTCCCCGCCGGGGTGTGGGTCAGGGCGTTGCCGACCAGGTTGCCGAAGACCTGGCGGAGCCGGGCCGCGTCGCCCAGCACGACCGGCGCCCGTTCGGCGTCGGCGACGAGCTGCACGGACCGCTCGGGGTCCACCGCGTGCGCGTCGTGCACCGCGTCGCCGGCGAGCTCGAGCACGTCCACCGGCCGGCGTTCCAGCGGCCGCTGCTGGTCCAGCCGGGCGAGCAGCAGCAGGTCTTCCACCAGCAGCCCCATGCGGGCGCTCTCGTCCTCCACGCGCTGCATCGCCCGGTCGACGTCGGCGCGCTCGGGCAACGCGCCCTGGCGGTACAGCTCGGCGAAGCCCCGGATGGAGGTCAGCGGCGTACGCAGCTCGTGGCTGGCGTCGCCGACGAAGCGCCGCATGCGCTCCTCGGACACCCGCGCCGCGCCCTCGGAGGCCTCGCGGGCCCGAAAGGCCGTTTCGATCTGCGCGAGCATGCTGTTGAAGGCCCGCGAGAGGCGCCCCACCTCGGTGCGCGGATCGCTCTCGGGTACGCGCAGCGACAGGTCGCCGGCGGCGATGGCCCCCGCGGTCTTCTCGACCTCGGTGAGGGGCCGCAGGCTGCGCTGCACCAGCAGGAACCCGGCCGCCGCGAGCAGGGCGAGCACCGCCAGGCCCACGACCAGCTCGATCGTGCGCAGCCGTCCGACGGTGCGTTGCACCTCGTCCAGCGGTACGGCGACGGCGAGCACCCCGGTCTGGCCGGTGTCCTCGCGGACGGCGGCACCCTCGACCACGCGCCAGGTCGTGGAACCGGACTGAGCGGCCACGGTGAACGGCGAGCGGTTCGGGCGGTCGGGGCGAGGCAGGTCCGGTGGTGGCACCCCGTCGGGCAGCGGGCGGGCTGCACCGGCGAACTGGACGTAGACCAGGCCGAGGGGCTGCGGGCCGGGCCGGCGCCGCGGGGTGCTCTCGGCCGCCAGGGCACTGAGCTGACCCGGGTCGTGGAAGGCCCCGGTCAGCTGGCTGTCCACCCGGTCGAGCAGGTACTCGCGCAGGACCGTCGTCGCCGCGGCCCCGGCGGCGAGCAGGCCGAGGGCGGACAGGGCGACGACGGCGGCGACCAGCTTGACCCGCAGCGGCGTACGGCCGGCGAGGGAGGAGTGGGAGGCAGCGGTCACCTGCGGGGCAGGCGCAGCACGTAGCCGACTCCCCGCAGCGTGTGCAGCAGCCGGGGCTCGGTGGTGTCGAGCTTCTTGCGCAGGTAGGACACGTAGGACTCGACCACGTTCGCCTCGCCGCCGAAGTCGTAGTGCCAGACGTGGTCCAGGATCTGCGCCTTTGACAGCACCCGACCGGTGTTCTGCATGAAATACCGCAGCAGCTTGAACTCCGTCGGGGACAGCGGTACGAGCGCGCCGGCCTTCCACACCTCGTGGGTGTCCTCGTCGAGCTCAATGTCAGCGAAGGACAGGTGCGCCTGCTCCTGGGGGCTCGTGGCCACCCGGCGCAGGACCGTGCGGATGCGGGCGACGACCTCCTCGAGGCTGAACGGCTTGGTCACGTAGTCGTCGCCGCCGAGGGTGAGCCCCTGCACCTTGTCCTCGGTCGCGTCCTTGGCGGTGAGGAACACGACCGGCGTGCGCGAACCCTCGGACCGCAACCGGCGTACGACGCCGAAGCCGTCCAGTCCGGGCATCATGACGTCGAGCACGAGCAGGTCCGGGCGAAAGCTCCGGGCGAGCTCGAGCGCGGCGAGGCCGTTGGCAGCGGTGGCCACCTCGAAGCCGGCGAAGCGCAGGGAGGCCGAGAGCAGCTCCACGATGTTCGGCTCGTCGTCGACGACGAGCAGGCGGGCCTCAGGCATGCCGGGCAGCCTCCCCTACGACGCTGGCTCAGACCTGGACGGTTGCTGGGAGTTCGCTGTGCGCCTCGACCGGGACCGGCGGCGCGCCGGACCGTCGGCGGAGCCCGGCGAGCCACCAGCCGAGCGCGCAGGTCGCTCCGCCCGCCAGCACGTCGACCCAGTAGTGGTTTCCGGTCGCCAGGACGACCACGGTGGTCAGGACGACGTGGGCCCAGCCGAGGGCGCGCAGCCACCCGCGCCGGGTCATGGACGTGACCGTCAGCGCGACCCACACCGCCCAGGCCGCGTGCAGGCTCGGCATCGACCCGAACTCGTTGGCCCGCTGCGCCACCGCGCCGCCCGTCTCCCAGGCGCCCCAGGTACCGGATCGCGAGACGATGTCGACGAACCCCGCTCCGGGCAGCAGCCTCGGCGGGGCGACCGGGTAGAGCAGGAAGCCCCCGAGCCCGACCAGGTTGATGGCCACCAGTGCCGTACGGGCTCGGCGGTAGACCTCGGCCCGCCAGAGGTAGGCGCCGAGCAGGACCCCGACGGTCACGCAAATGTGCGCCACGTCGTAGTAGTAGGCGGCGGGCGCGTGCAGCCAGCTCGCGCGGTCGAGCCAGGAGTCGAGGTCGCGCTCGAGGTGGGAGTGCTCCACGGCCAGCAGCGCCCGGCCGTGCGCGACCGACTCGACGACCCTGAGCTTGGCCAGTCCGGCCACCCGGTCGTAGACCACCAGCAGCCCGAAGACCACGAGCAGTTCGCCCGGCCACCCAGGGCGTTGCCGTGCGTTCACCTGAGCATCATCCCGTACGCCTCGGGCCGTCGCACGGACGCGCCCTCGCGGGGGATTCAGCTCACGGGCTCGGTGGGTCGCCCGCGCCCTCGCGCAGCTCGGGGAACTGGTCGTCGCGCCACTGCGTGGTCGACTCCTGCGAGGCGTCCTGCTGCTCCCGCTCGCGCAGCTCGACCCGCCGGATCTTGCCGGACACCGTCTTGGGCAGCTCGCTGAACTCGATGCGCCGGACCCGCTGGAACGGCGGGAGGTTGTCCCGGGCGTGCCGCAGGACGGCCAGCGCGGTGTCCCGGGTCGGCTCCCAGTCGGCCGCAAGGGTGATGTAGGCCTTCGGCACAGCCAGGCGCACCGGGTCGGGAGCGGGCACGACGGCGGCCTCGAGCACCGCGGGGTGCTCGATGAGCACGCTCTCCAGCTCGAACGGGCTGATCTTGTAGTCCGAGGCCTTGAAGACGTCGTCGGTCCGACCGATGTAGGTGATGTAGCCGTCGGCGTCTCGGGAGGCCATGTCGCCCGAGTGGTAGTAGCCGCCGGCCATGGCCGCCGCAGCGCGCTCGGGGTCCCCCAGGTACCCGGTCATGAGGGGCAGCGGGCGCGCGGCGAGGTCCAGGCAGATCTCGCCTTCCTCCGCCGGCTGCCCGCTGACTGGGTCGACGAGGACGACGGGGCACCCGGGCAGCGGACGCCCCATCGACCCCGGCTTCACCGGCGAGCCCGGCGTGTTGCCGACGGAGGCCGTCGTCTCGGTCTGGCCGAAGCCGTCGCGCAGCGTCAGCCCCCAGGCGCGCTGCACCTGGCTGATCACCTCCGGGTTGAGGGGCTCGCCCGCAGCGATGACCTCTCGGAGCTCGCCCGGGCCGCCGGTCAGGTCCGCGTTGATAAGCATCCGCCACACCGTCGGTGGCGCGCAGAAGGTCGTGACCCCGGCCACACGGATCTGCCCGAGCAGCGCGGCGGCGTCGAAGCGGCTGTAGTTGTAGAGGAACACCGTCGCCTCGGCGATCCACGGGCTGAACACGCAGCTCCAGGCGTGCTTGGCCCACCCCGGCGAGCTGATGTTCAAGTGGACATCGCCGGGCCGCAGTCCGAGCCAGTACATCGTGGTCAGGTGCCCCACCGGGTAGGAAACCTGCGTGTGCTCGACGAGCTTCGGGCGGCTCGTCGTACCCGAGGTGAAGTACAGCAGCAGCCGGTCGTCGGGGGCGGTATCCGGGTGCGGCACAGGACCTGCGGCGACGTCGGCCGCCTCGGAGTAGTCGTGCCAGCCCTCCCGCGGGCCACCGACCACGATGCGGGTGTAGGTCCCCGGCACGGCGTCGAACTTCGCCGCATCAGCCTGCGCCACGATCACGTGGCGAGCTGCGCCGCGCTCGATCCGATCCGCGAGGTCGGCCGAGCGCAGCGCCGTGGTCGTGGGCATGATCACGGCGCCCAGTTTCATGACCGCGAGCGTGGACTCCCACAGCTCGACCTGGTTGCCGAGCATCAGCACGACGCTGTCCCCCCGACCCACCCCCAGACCGGACAGCCACCGCGCCACCTGGTTGGAGCGGGCGTACATCTGCGCGTAGGTCAGCGTCGTCGACGTACCGTCCTGCTCCACGATCACCAGCGCGCGACGGTCGTTGCCGACCGCGATGGCGTCGA
>JAABUT010001601.1_pt1 | contig 25223 bp, 22 predicted proteins | sample 5559281 | NCBI WGS metagenome assembly JAABUT01 (sample SAMN10711880, study PRJNA513359) | rock metagenome | isolation source: Antarctica rocks | place: Antarctica: Victoria Land, Ricker Hills nord | collected 2016-01-04
GGCTGGTTTAATAACCGCGAAGCTTCCAGGGAAATAGCACTTTTATCAAAACGGATCTTGACGTTGTTGTCCACTTCAATCAAAATGGTCACATCGCCAACGTCTGTAATTTTGCCGTGGATGCCAGCGGAAGTAACCACTTTATCTCCTTTTTTTAGTTCTTCCACATATTTTTTCTGATCTTTTTGCTTTTTAATCTGCGGCCGGATCATGAAAAAATAAAACACTACAATAATCAGCACCAGCGGAAGAAACTGTCCATACGCACCTAAACCGCCTGCTGCTGCCTGTAAAAAAATAGTCGAAATCATATTAAATTTTGTGTTTATAAAATTGGTAATTATTTGCTTGTTGTTACTTCGCCAATTAAATGAACCAGCGTTTGCGCCGGTGCCGTATTGGCCGTAATGGTAATTTGTTTGTCGATCAAACCGGATTTTCCGGCACTGTTAAAAATCACTTTAATGGCATTTTTTTCGCCGGGATTAATCGGTTTGTTTGGCCAGCTCGGGATGGTGCAGCCACAACTTGCTACGGCATCGGTGATGATCAAAGGCGATTTTCCGGTATTTTCAAAAGCGTAACTGTAGCTCACTTTGTCTCCGGCTTTGATCTTGCCGAAATCATAAATTTCTTTATCAAACTTCAAAACCGGATTGTTGCCAGCCATTGTTTTTTCTGCTGAAGTTGAGCCAGGTGTGTTGTTGTTTTGATTACAGGCCGACAATAATCCACTGATTGCCAGAATAATGAAGTATTTTTTCATGTTGATTAATCTACTAATCCGCGACCGGATTTCCTGATTTTTTGATTACTTTTTAAATCAGATAAAACTTTATCTAAGATACCATTTATAAATGAATTGCTTTTGGGCGTACTAAATTCTTTGGAAATTTCCAGGTATTCATTAATTGTTACTTTCACCGGGATCGACGGAAAACCCATAAATTCACAAATGGCCATTTTCATCAGCATCGTATCCATCATCGCAATCCGTTCGGCTTCCCAGTTTTGGGTTTTATCACCTATATATTGCTGATATTCTTTATCATAACGAATGGTTTGCTGGAAAAGCGTTACCAAAAATTCCCGGTCTTCTACCCAATCCAAACTTAGTTCAGCCAGTTTATTTTTGGCCGCTTCTTCGTGCGAAAAGTTTTTAAAAGTTTTGGCGATCAATGCCTGTAAATTATCCTTATCAACCGGCCAGCTCAAAAAACGTTCTTCAAAATCCTGTTCGGCAGTTACAGATTTCAAGATCAGTTTTTTGAAAATAAACTTGATAATATCTTTATCCGCCTGAATTGTGTTTACTTCATTTTCCAGGTAAGCCTGATATTCCGGTGCTTCTTTTAGGGCATGAAAAATGGAGCGCGCCAGTTCCGGGTCAAAGCTCCAATCTACTTTATATTTTTTCAAGCCTGCCAGATACTCCGGATTTTGAAGCAGCGATACAATAAATTTATTCTGAATTATTTTGAGGTTTGGGGCGAGATCTGCTTCCGTTGGCAAATGCAGATTGGCGCGGTCTTCAGCATCAACAGCAGCATATTGCACTACTTCATTAATCAGGGAAAGCATCCAGATGTACATCTCAAAAACCTTGTCCACACTTTGCAGCAACAGCTTTTCGTGTGCATTTATTTCTTTGTTTTCGGATTGATTGTAAGCATATAACGCCTGTAAAACTTTTATCCTAAGTTGCCTTCTGTTTAACATATTTTGATAAGAACGAGCTGCGGAAAATTAGCTATCCGCCCACAAAATTTTGTATAATTTGCCGGTTTTTCTGTTCAAACCGACCTAGTGTTTGTTGCCGCAAAAGTAGTTTTTTTAGGCAAGCGAAGCAAATTTTTACGCAGCATTTCCCGAAACACCAGTTTTGATACTGATTTTTAGGTGATAAAAACAGCATCGTCATAGATATTTATGTTGAAAGCCAATTCTGACGTCCTGTTTTTTTAACTTTGCCAAACCGCATGAAACATCTCGCTTACCTCAATAAATATTTCTGGAAATACCGCTGGCAACTGATTCCCGGAATCCTGTTCGTCATTATTTCCAACGTTTTTGGCGTGCTGCCTGCGCCTGTCATCCGGCTTTCCTTTGATCTGGTGACGGAAAACATCGGCATTTACCACCTTTACAATGGCTTTGAACGGCAAAGTATCATCTACAATTTGCTTGGCCAAAGCCTGCTTTTGTTTGGGGCGATTGTTTTGCTGATGGCAATTTTGCGCGGCTTGTTTCTGTTTTTTATGCGGCAAACTATCATTTTGATGTCGCGCCACATCGAGTACGATCTTAAAAACGAAATTTATGCCCATTATCAAAAACTATCTTTAGCCTTTTATCGCCGCAACAATACCGGTGATTTGATGAACCGCGTGACAGAAGATGTCAGCCGCGTGCGCATGTATCTCGGCCCAAGCATTATGTACGCCATCAACACGGCCGTACTTTTTGCAATGGTAATTTATGCGATGCTGACGGTGAATTTACGTCTGGCCGTGTTCAGTTTATTACCGCTTCCTGTGCTTGCTTTAGCTATTTATTTGGTTAATACAGAGATCAATCATCGCAGCGAACGCATCCAGGAAAGGCTTTCCGGCTTATCCAGTTTTGTGCAGGAAAGTTTTTCGGGGATCCGCGTGATCAAATCTTATGTGCGTGAAAACTTCATCAACCAAAGCTTCCGCAACGAAAGTGAATTGTACAAAACCGATTCACTTTCGCTGGTAAAAGTGCAGGCTTTATTTTATCCGGTAATGCTTTTGCTGGCCGGAATGAGCACACTAATTACCATTTATGTGGGCGGGATTGAAGTGATGAAAGGCAATATTACAGCCGGAAACATTGCCGAATTTATTGTGTACGTCAACCTGCTCACCTTTCCGGTTTTAAGTTTGGGCTGGATTACTTCATTGATCCAGCGGGCGGCGGCTTCTCAAAAAAGGATCAATGAATATTTGCAAATGGCTTCTGAAATTAATCAGCCAGATGTTCCTGCAATAGACATAAAAGGAAAAATCGAATTTAAAAATGTAAATTTTATTTATCCTGATACCAAAATTACTGCCCTAAAAGAAGTATCGTTTTCAGTGGCGCCCGGAGAATTGATCGCAATTATCGGCCGTACAGGTTCTGGCAAATCTACCTTAGCCAATTTATTGATGCGGATGTATGACTGCACTTCCGGTGAGATTTTGATCGATGGTAAACCAATCCAACAATTCAACCTCGAAAATTACCGTGCGCAAACCGGTTTTGTACCGCAGGAAGTTTTTCTTTTTTCGGATACAATTGCGAATAACATTGCTTTCAGTGTAGATAAAATGGACATGAACCGGGTTGAAAATGCAGCGAAATCCGCAGCAGTTTACAATAATATTATTGCTTTTGATGAAGGTTTTACTACGATGATCGGCGAGCGCGGCGTTACACTTTCGGGCGGACAAAAGCAGCGGGTTTCCATTGCACGTGCTGTTTTTAAGCACCCAAAAATCTTAATTTTTGATGATTGTTTGTCTGCTGTGGATACCAAAACGGAAGAGGAAATCCTGAATAACTTGGGTGAAGTGATGGTTGGCAGAACCAGTTTATTAATTGCCCACCGGATTTCTACCATCAAAAATGCAGACAAAATTGTGGTTTTGGAAGATGGGGAAATTGTAGAGCAGGGAACGCATCAGCAACTGCTGGAACGAAAAGGAAGCTATTTTGAACTGTATGAAAAACAGCTTTTAGAAGAATCAGAAAGTGCTTAATCAACGGTTAAAAACTTTATTAAGTATTTGCCCGTAGAAATAATTATTCACAAACAGTGCTTTTTTCTTTTGTGTTTTTAAAAAAGCATTATATTTATCGCAGTCAAATTAATGTAAACTATTGCAAATGGGAGATTTTGATAGCAGAGACCGCGAAGAGGTCTATTCCAAAAAAGTTAGGGCCGGTAAAAGAACTTATTTTTTTGATGTAAAAGCCACGCGTTCCAATGATTATTACATCACCATAACGGAAAGCAAAAAACGCATAGAAGACGGCGTTTTTATAAAACACAAGATTTTTTTGTATAAAGAAGATTTTGAAAAATTTGCAGAAGGACTAAAAGAAACTTCAGATTATATCAGATCAAACCAGGAAGTTACCGAAAAAAGATATGAATTTGCAGAAATAGTTGATCGTGCCAATGCTAAAGTTGCAGATGATTTTTCTTTCGAAATATAAAAACGCCTACTCCTAAACTTTATCAATAATGGAAATCCTGCTTTTTGGCAGGATTTTTTTGTTTAAAAAGAATTTTCACATTTTCACACCGCCGCCTGCAATTGCAGCGATCAGCACCATCACATAAAATATAATTATGGAAATAATTAATATTCCCCAAAACCGGAAATAAGATTTTAACCGCATAAAAGCAGCATTGATACTTACCTGATCGCCGTAATTAAACCCGTGTTTTAAACCTGCTGCAAATTGAAAGAGGTTTAAAGAAGGAATAAAAATAAGCATACCAAAAGCGAAATACAAGAAGCTCAGGCCGCTGCTTAAAGCTTTGGCATCCAAACCTGTACCATAAGTTTGCTGTAATTTGCCCACAACTGCGCTTACCGAAAATGCGCTGATAATGGTTAAAAAGCTAAACACAAAGCCGGCAATGCCTAAAAAGTGTGCCCATTTACCGGTTTCGCGCAAAAAATTTTCGGTTTCAAAAGTGATGAGCATTTCGGTTGTTTCACCTGCTTCTTCTGTATTTTCTATTTGTGCCATGCTGCTATTTAGTTCGATGATATAACAATTATTTGCAATACTGTTTTTACCCTATAAAAGTTTGCCGTGCATTATTATAAGTTCGATTCCTTTCAATTTCCGCTATGTTTTCCTCCATTTTGTCCTGTTTTATTTTGATAATATCTACCGGAAAATCCTGCAAAAATCGTTTAATTTTTTGAATTAGAAAGCTCAAATCCTGCTATCTTTGCCGCAAATTTCACGGTAACATCAGGCATCAAATTTTGCCGGACTGATACTGTTTTTATACGATAAAAATCATTAAAATATGGGATTACAATGCGGAATTGTTGGGCTGCCGAACGTAGGGAAATCAACTTTATTTAACTGCTTATCCAACGCAAAAGCACAGGCGGCCAACTTTCCATTTTGCACAATAGAACCGAACGTGGGCGTAATAACCGTGCCGGACGAACGAATTACAAAACTGGCAGAATTAGTTAACCCTCAACGTGTTGTACCAAATGTAATTGAGATTGTGGACATTGCCGGACTGGTAAAAGGTGCCAGCAAAGGCGAAGGTTTGGGCAACCAGTTTTTGGGGAATATCCGCGCCACCAATGCCATTATCCATGTTTTGAGGTGTTTTGATGATGACAACGTGATCCATGTGGATGGTTCTGTGGATCCGATCCGCGATAAAGAAATTATCGATACGGAATTGCAGCTGAAAGATTTGGAATCCATCGACAAAAAACTACAAAAAGTAGAACGCGCCGCCAAAACCGGTGACAAAGACGCTAAAAAAGCTTTCGAGGTTTTGACTACTTACAAACAGCATCTGATTTCCGGGAAATCTGCCCGTATGGCAACTGTATCTTTGGAAGATCAGGAGCATGTGGAGGATTTGTTTTTGCTGACGCTGAAACCGGTGATGTACGTTTGCAATGTGGATGAAGCTTCTGTGAACACCGGAAATGCTTATGTAGAAAAAGTTAAAGCTGCTGTTGCCAATGAAAATGCGCAGGTTTTGATTATTTCGGCACAAATAGAATCTGAAATTGCACAGCTGGAAAGCTACGAAGAACGGCAAATGTTTCTGGAAGATTTAGGTTTGACCAACTCCGGAGTAAGCCAGCTAATTAAAGCGGCTTATAGTTTGCTCAAATTAGCAACCTATTTTACGGCTGGTGTGCAAGAAGTTCGGGCCTGGACGATCACACAAGGTTTTACCGCACCGCAGGCCGCAGGTGTAATCCATACAGATTTTGAAAAAGGTTTTATCCGTGCCGAAGTCATAAAGTATGATGATTTTGTAAAACTAGGTTCGGAAGCTGCTTGCAAAGAAGCCGGAAAACTAAGTGTGGAAGGCAAAACTTATATTGTGCAGGATGGCGATATTATGCACTTCCGTTTTAATGTTTAAGCGTTTGTTGCTTCAGAAGATGTAATTGATGGATAATCCCGATACTGTTTTTATGCCGGTAAATAACAGTATCGGGATTTTAACTATGAGTTGTAAAATTAGGAAATAAATTGTTTATAAAGCTTTTGGTTCAATTTATTCACCCGTACACAAAACGGCCTTTGCACTATTTTCAGAAGAGAATGACAGGGCATCACTTATTTCCTCCAATCTAAACTTTTTGCCTGTTTTGGTTTTGAAATGAGGCATGTGGATTAGCCCACCAATATCTTTTAGGGCTTTTTCTAAATTTTGCGGATCCTGGACAGTTTGAGTTCTAATATTACCAAAAGGTTTTATTGTAATGCCTTTAGCTGTTAGTGTCCGGGTGTAAACTGTTAAAGGAGTATCGTTTCCAAGATAACCATAGGAATAAATGGTAGCGTTATTTGGGATTACGTCTATTATTTTATTTAATACTTCTCCGCCTACACCATCAAATATTGCCGTTGCTTCCAATTTTTGTGACATTTCATTTAGATGTATCTTAAAATTGCTATCATCTTGCACAACAACATTTTTTGCACCCAATTCTTCGAGTTCTTTTTTACCATCTTCATTTCTAACAATTGAGATCAATGGGAAGTTATAAGCCAAACAAATGCCAACCATTGCAATTCCCGTTGCCGAAGTGCCGGCAGTACTGATTATACCTTTGTGCCCCTCATTTGAAATTTGTTTTAAAAAGGCATAGGGCGTAATGATATTGACCAATGAACCTGAGTAATCCTCCGGATTTGCATCATCAGGAAGGATAACACAATCTAAAAAATGCATGTGGGAATATTCGCACCAAGTGCCCACCATGTTTTCACTAAATTTTAAGGAGCGGTACATAGCGACATTCTTTCCTTTGTAAGCCTCTGGAACACCAACCCCAACTGCTACAACCGTCCCCGAACCGGATGCGCCATAAACATTATAAAGACTTGTTACAGAACCAGGCGGCAGCGGACGGCTTATAAAAGCTTTGTCCCCCGGGTTTATCGCACAAGCGTTCATTTTGATCAACAGATGTTCAGGTTCTGCTTTTTTTGGTTTTTGAACCTCTTGTAGTATAACACCTCCAAGTGATGTTAAACAAATAGCTTTCATTACTTCATCCATATTCTATTTTTTCTTTTTTGATTTCAAATGTAAACCCGATACTATACTTTTACAAGTAGTATAAAGAAACTGTATTAGTAATAAAAACTATAGTAATTTGAAAATGAGTGAGAATAAAATTGATAAAAGACAAAAAATTTTGTGCCCGGTTGAATATGCAGTTAGTTTATTAAGCGGAAAATATAAATTGCGTATCCTTCATGCACTGATTAAAGAAAGTCCAAAACGGTTTAAGGTTTTAGAAAGAGAAATAACTGGCATTTCACCTACCATGCTGACTTCACAATTGCGGGAGTTAGAAGCTGATGGTTTGATCAGTAGGGAAATTTTCGCTACTGTACCGCCAACAGTAGAATACAAGCTAACCGAATTTGGCCGAACAACCTTTCCAATGATGCAGGGAATTAAAGAATGGGGACTTCAACATAGAAACCGTACTGATTTTTAATTGCTTAAATTGCATGTTTGATTAAAAAGTACAGTATTCCTTAAGTCAGGATTTCGGAAGCTGCTTGCAAAGAAGCCGGAAAACTAAGTGTGGAAGGCAAAACTTATATTGTGCAGGATGGCGATATTATGCACTTCCGTTTAATGTTTAAGCGTTTGCCTGCGCTTCTGCAGGAAAATAATATATTTGCAGCCAATGCTGTTTTTATCGGCATAAAACTGGCACTCGTAGTTCAATGGATAGAATGTGAGATTCCGGTTCTCATGATATAGGTTCGATTCCTATCGAGTGCACAATAGGGCATATTATTAAAAATCGATAATATGCCCTATTTTCAAGCAGCAAGTTAAAAAACTACAATTTTGATTGCTGCTTTTCTTATTTCTTGTAAGTCTGATCTAAGTTTTCCAAGTTCACTTTCAATTTCATGTAAACGGTACGGTTGATTGCAATTATTTCGCTCAATTTCTAAATCATTAATCATACCTTCATAAATACGGATACCACGTTTAGATTCTATATTGTGGATAACGCTTTTTGCCAATACAACAAAAATCCAAGAAGCAGGAGGAGTGGCAATGGAAACAATTGTTTTGATAGTTGGAGAAGGAATATAAGCTGCTGCAGCTTCGATGCAAGTTATGATTGTGGCTAAAAAAGTCCCTTCTTTTTGAGGATTGGATTTTGTGGTCACATCTACAGCCACTATTTACAAACTAACAAGTTGTTTTCTTTGAGAAATACGGTCTTGGTTTGTAGATATAGTTACCATTTTATCACCTTTAATAAAGGTAATTTTATCTGAATGTTTAGCTTTATGAAAAGCGTTGTAGGCAATAATACAAGAAATAATACCTGAAACAACGCTGATTAGTGCGATTATAACTGCTGTGATAGTTCCCATTTTATTATACCTTGGTTAGCTAAATATCTAATTTATATGATCAAATATACAACCTTGGCACACAAAAGTTAAAATAATATTGATTATTTTAATTTAGAGATTACAAAGATCAATGTTTATACAACTCAACTAAAATCTTTAATCAAGCATACTGCTTTATTAGTTACCTCAAAAACCGGTTACCAATCTCCAGACCCAAAGCTTCATCTTTGTACAAAAAATACACAATGCCGGCAGAAATACTGTTGTCGCTGGCAATAAACTCAACAGAAGTCCCCCAAAAAGTTAAACCCAGAATATTGGTGTTGATCACATTGATCACATTCAAAACTGTACAATATTGATCTGTTTGCATAGCTGCGTTTTGCCTGATGGTTCAGGAATATTTACTTCTACGCACGAATTTGCAAGCAGGTTTAAAGTTTTTTGTCTTTGGAGAAAACAAATTTTACCGGCATAAAAGAAGCATCTTGGTTTCCAGCTTTTAAAGCTTGTTCAAACCACTGGCACGAAGCACGGATTGATCACCAAAACGGCTGCGGATATGATCCAAAGCAGCGTACAATTTAGTGTTTTCTGTTTTTTCGGAAAACATATCCAGCTGGTATTCGCCTGTAATAAGATGGCTAAGCTTGACACCAATCAGCCGGACCTGCAAATTTGGATGATAAGATTTCCGGAACAGCTCTTTTACAGCCGCCAAAATCACATGATCAGCTGCGGTATAGCCGATTACAGCTTGTTTGGTTTCGGTGGAAAAATCTGCATAACGAATTTTGACCGTCACACAGCCGCTTAATTTTTTTTGTTGCCGAAGCAGGAAAGCTATTTTTTCCGTCATCCGTACCAGTTCGCTTTGCAGGAAATCAACATTAAGCGTATCACTTTCAAAAGTATTTTCTGTACTGATACTTTTCCGTTCAGAATACGGCACCACCGGAGAATCATCGATGCCGCTTGCCCTTCGGATCAGATCAAAACCGCTTTTTCCAAAACGCAACTCCATCAAAGCAGGATTAGATTCGCTCAGTTCTTTCAACGTAAAAATCCCCATTTGCCGAAGTGTGACCGCTGTTTTTTCGCCGATCCCAGGCATCCGATCTATTTTTAAGGTGGATAAAAACAGCTTTTCATCGCCGTGTTTTACTTCGATTTGTCCGTCAGGCTTGATCTCGTTGGTTGCAATTTTAGAGATCAGTTTGTTGGATGCCAGCGCGTAGGAAATAGGCAATCCGGTTTCTTTAACAACAGCTTGCTTGAGTTCTTTGGTAAACTGGCTGCAACCAAAAAAGCGGTCCATCCCCGTTAAGTCCACATAAAATTCATCGATACTGGCCTTCTCCAAAACCGGCACACGCTCGCGAAGGATTGAGGTAACCAAGCGCGAATAATGGCTGTAACTTTCAAAATCCCCGCGAACGCCAATGGCCTGCGGACAAAGTTTGCGCGCCTGCCTGATCGGCATGGCACTGTGCACACCAAAGGCGCGGGTTTCGTAACTACAGGCTGCCACCACGCCCCGATCTCCGGAACCGCCCACAATCACAGGTTTGCCAACCAATGAACTGTCTTTCAAACGTTCTACACTAACGAAGAACGAATCCAGATCAAAATGAGCAATAAATCTTTGGTTCGGATCGGCCATATTGGTATTCGATACAGCTAATTTACTAATTATTTTAGTGGATTAAAATTCCTTTTTTCAGACGATGAATCACTTCCAGCATGGCCCGCGAATTGTGGTACGGGCATTTCCATAATCCGGCTTTATCTTCGTCCGGTATCATGGCGTAATCCTCATCCAAACCCCAAATCCATTCGCCTTTGTCCGCACTAATAATATATTGCTGAATGAAAGCCCAAACCTTTACAAAATGATTAAAAAACAATTGTTCACCGGTAAGCTGCCAGGCATTTAAAAAGCCAACCATTGCTTCGGCCTGCACCCACCAATGGCGTTCTTTAACCAGATGGTTTTGGTCCGGTTTATATTCATAATACATTGATCCATCGCGGTCCAGTCCGTCCGCAGCTGCACGCGCCATTGCAACCGATACTGTTTTTACCGATGAAATTATGCCTTCATCACCCAAAACTTCTGCCGCTTCAAGCAACAGCCAGGAAGCTTCAACATCATGCCCGTAAGAAATAATATTGGATTTTGGCTGCCAGTTTTCATCCAGGAACAAAATCAAACGATTGGTTTTCGGGTCGATAATATGAGTCAGGAAATCATAGATCAAACCACGGATTTGCTTCTCCAAAAAATCATCTTTCCAGATGCGGTACAGATTTGTATAAGCTTCCAGAACGTGCAAATGCGTGTTCATGGTTTTTTTTTCGTTGTAATCTTTATCGCTCAAGCGTAAATCCGGCAGTTCTTTCCAGTTGCGTGCAAAAGCTTCCAGATAGCCGCCTTTTTCCTGATCGTAACTGTACTTTTCTATAACCTCAAAAAGCCTTTTTGCCAAAGCCAGTGCCAGCACATCTTCACAAGCTTTATGATATTCTGCCAGGCCGTAAATGGCGAAAGAAAGCGCGTATATTTGCTTTTTAGCATTCAGCGGCCTGCCCAGATAATCTACCGTCCAGAAAACGCCACCATAAATTTCATCCATAAAATAATGGCGGATATAGTCAAAACCACGTTTAGCCAGCTCCAGGTATTCCGGTTTTGGCTGATAATTGTAAGCTGCGGAAAAACTCCACAATATCCGTGCATTCAGCACAGAACCTTTTGGGGCCTGCGTATAAACCTGGTTGTCATGGTCGATTTTGCCAAAAAAACCACCATATCGCTTGTCCGGCGTGTGCATTATCCAATAATTTAAAATATTGTCAAACTCTTTTTTAAAGTCAGCAATTTTAGGTTTTGGCATTATAATTTTTGGGTATAGATGGTAGGTTTCAGTTTATTTTGAAAGATCATTTTCGGATCAGCATAAAACTTTTTAAAATCCGCAGCACTTGCCTGGCCCGGATACGGTGCAAAATAATGCTCCGCTTTCCAGTTGCGCCACGTTAGTACGTAAGCAGTTTTATATAGTTTTAAAGCCGGAAGCAATACTTGTGTCCACCAGTTCGGATCAGGGATCAGCATGTATCCGGTTTCTGTTAAAGCCGGAAGTTTATGATGCTCTGTGGCTACTTTTTCCAAGATTTGATAACGGTTGTTGAGATCTGATTTAAAATAAGCCGCATCTTTCGCCATATAAGCATCAAACCCGATGATATCCACGTAATTATCTCCGGGATAGCGTTCCAGATAATCGTGCTCGGTAGCGTAATCTGCCGCAGAATAACCAATAATCAAGTTGTGCAGTTTCTTGTTTTCGCGAAGATAATCCACCGTAAAACGCCAGAGCGCAGTATATTCTTCGGGTGTACATTCTTTATTTCCCCACCAAAACCAACCGCCGGTATGCTCATGCAACGGACGGAAAATCACGGGGATCATCTCTCCTTTCGGGCCTTTCAATTGGTTTATAAATAAGGCAAATTTATCCAGGTATTTCACGTATGCCGCATGATGGTCCCCGCCCGGAATGATCTGTTTGACCGTGGTTTTGGGCGTGCTCCAAGCCGTTGCGCCAGTTACGGGATCATCAAAATGCCAGCTGAATTCATTGATGCCGCCGCGGCCATATACTGTTTTTACATAGGAAATTATTTTTTTAAATGGTACACCATCCAGGTTTTTGGCACTGTCCAGTTCCAAATGGCCCAATTCCCAGCCATAAACCCCGGGATAAGAACCGGTAACACTTTTGACATCAGACCTGCCTTTTTCATATGCCCAGCCGATACCGTAAGCCAGATCGTCCTGATGGCCGAAAATAACATTCGTTTGTGCCAGCTTCTGCATATTGCTGTACAAAATCTGCGTTTCTTTGGTTGCTGCTTTATCACTAAGCGACGTATTTTGTGCAGGTATTATTCCGGCAAAACCAATTAAACTTAAAAATAATATGCTACCGGTTACCATTTGTTTAAGTGTCCTCATATTTGTTTTAGGATATGTTTTGTGATAAAAGTTTAACGCGATTCTACAGAAAACTATATTGCACCTTATAATCTTTACAATAGCTTTTTAACAACTTTTAAACATAATATTATTTTTTAACCTGCAAATATTTTTTTACCTTATATCATTAATGGTATTTTAACCCGACAATAAGCTATTTTTAACCTTAAATATTATATTTTAGAATTGATGCACACAAACGTTATTAGGGAAATAACACCGCTTACATCAAGCGACTGCTTTACTTTATTTTCGAGAGTGAAAAAAAAGTTCGACTTTCCGCTGCACTATCATGAAGAGTATGAGCTGAACCTGATCGTCAATGCCAAAGGTGCCAAACGGATTGTTGGGGATCATATTGATTTGATTGATGACCTGGAGCTGGTTTTGATCGGTCCAAACCAATACCATGCCTGGTTTACACATCAGTGCGAAAGTGAAGAGATTACAGAGGTAACGATACAATTCAATAAAGATCTTTTTTCTGATAATTTATTGAAAAAGAACCAGTTAAGTTTTATCCGAAACATGTTTGAGCGTTCACAGCGTGGCATTTTGTTCTCTAAAAGTACCATTCAGCGGTTAAAACCACGCATTATCGGCTTAAGCCAAAAAACCGGTTTCGATTCGGTGCTCGAACTTTTCTCCATTTTGCATGATCTTTCTACTTCAAGAAATATGCAAATCTTGTCTGACGCTACTTTTAACAATGAAAAATCGCATTACAACAGCCGGCGGATCGAGAAGGCTTTTGAATATATGAACGCGAATTTTAACCGCGAAATCAACCTGGCAGAAGTAGCCAAAATTGCCAACATGCCTGAAGCTTCTTTCAGCCGGTTTATAAAAAAACGGACCGGCATCACTTTTATTGACAGCCTGAATGAAATCCGGTTGGGCCATGCTTCGCGTATGCTGATCGATACCACGCAAACCATTGCAGAGGTTGCTTACAAATGTGGCTTCAACAACATTTCGCACTTTAACCGCATCTTCAAAAAAAAGAAGGTTTGTACGCCCAAAGAGTTCCGGGAAAATTATTCCGGCAACCGGATTTTTATCTGACAATTTTATGCCGATAAAAGAAGCATCGCCGTTCATTCTCAGTATAATTTATTCATTGCAGGCAAAGATATTATAGTAAAGCCGTTCATTTAAAAACCCTTAAAATACATCAGCCTTGAGAACTGTGATTTCAAGACTGATTAAAAAAGCACTACCAATTTTATGCCGATAAAAGAAGCATGCTGTTTTTACCCTATAAAAATTGCTGGTTTTGCTGTACCTGTTTGCAAATAGATTTTACCGTTTCTGCGGAGGTAAATTTATCTTCCGGCGTATTCATTACATAATCAACCAACTGATTTAGGGTGCTGGTGGCCACGTGCAGCCGCGCGTCTGATGAGGCATAGTAGATAAAAACTTTGCCGTCTTCATCCGCAATCCAGCCGTTGCTGAAAACCACATTGGACACATCGCCAACCCGCTCTTCACCTTCCGGAGCGATAAAATAACCATTTGGTTTGTGGGTTACTTTGGTCAGATCGTGCAAATCCGTCATAAACATGTACAACACGTAACGCAAACCTGCAGCCGTATTGCGTACACCATGCGCCAAATGCAGCCAGCCTTTTTCTGTTTTGATCGGGGCCGGGCCTAATCCGTTTTTAGCTTCGTAAACGGTGTGGTAAACTTTTTTATCCATCACAATTTCTTCTGCAACCACAGCCGGATCCATTGATCCTGACAAGCCGAAACCGATTCCGCCGCCGCTTCCGGCTTCAATAAAACTATCCTGCGGACGCGTATAAAAAGCATATTTTCCATCTACAAATTCCGGGTGCAAAACCACGTTTCGTTGCTGCGGAGAAGGTGTTTTTAAATCCGGCAATCGCTCCCAATGTTTCAAATCGTGCGTACGCGCGATGCCGCATTGTGCAATGGCAGCGGATTGATCGCCGGGCAAAGCAGCAGGATCGCGGCGTTCGGTACAAAACAAACCGTAGATCCAGCCGTCTTCGTGCTGTACCAAACGCATATCATAAACGTTGGTATCCACCGGATTTTCTCCTTGCGGCATTTCTATCGGATAATCCCAGAAACGGAAATCATCTACACCGGTCGGGCTTTCGGCAACCGCAAAAAACGATTTTCGGTCGGCACCTTCTACCCGAACTGCCAACACATATTTACCTTCAAACCTGATTGCACCGGCATTAAAAGCAGCATTGATACCAATTCGCTCCATCAGGAAAGGATTAGTTTCGGGATTGAGATCGTATTTCCAAAAATAAGGAACATGTGCAGCAGTTAAGACCGGATTTTCGTAACGACTGTAAATGCCATTTCCAGTTGCTGCTTCGCTATTTTTTTGATGTATTAATTGCTCGTAATTGCTTTTTATGGCAATTAAACGGGCATCAAAATCTGTTGTCATTTTATATTGATAGTTGTGTTTAAGGTTTAGTTTTCTAATTTATCCCACCAGGTTTTTTTAAGGATGAGAACGATAACCACGATCAGCGAAACGGTAATCAACAAAGGCAGTTTCATCCACAGGATGACGTACATAGGCAAAATAGTAAAGCAAGCTTGTGCTATTATGCCGATTACAACATTGAACATATCCAGTTTGAACCTTTTATTGCCTGTAAAAGAAGCATCATCAGCTACCACCAAATCGTGTATCGGTTTCCAAAAACCCCATGGCCGAACGGTGCGGTAAAATTTTTTGAGCACTTCTGTATCACTTGGTGCTGCGGTATATGTTCCGGCGATGCAGCCGATCACAGAAATTACCAACAAGAACGGCCAGTTGTATAAATCCAGATTAAAAAATATGGAAGGGAACCAGATTTTGACATAAGGCAACAATAAGGCTGATACAATACCGCTGGCCATTCCCCAGAAAAAACCATTGGCATTGAAACGCCACCAGTACCATTTCAAAACGTTCGCTGCGATGTAGCCGCCGTACAATCCGCCTACAATCCATTGCAACACGCTGTTTACATCTTTAGCGAAGAAACCAAGTGTTACACCAAGTACCACCACCACTATTCCAACCAAATAATTCATGGAAATAATAGTTTTTGTAGGCGCGTTCGGGTTGATGTATTTCAAATAAATATCATTGACCACATAAGCTTGCGCCGCATTTAGGGTTCCGGAAAAAGTGCCCATAAAAGCACCCAGTAACCCGGTTAATACAATCCCTAAAATCCCGACAGGCAAGAAATTGTTGATGGCCCCTGGCAAAATCCGTTCAAAATCCGTTCCGCCGCCCGGAGCTGCCAAGTCCAGCTGATTGTAATACAGCAAAGCCAAAACAGTTAAACCGATCACCATTGAATAACGGATCGGCAGCAACATGATCGACACAAAACCGGTCATTTTGGTTGCATCTTTGGGCGATTGTGTGGCCAACATTTTTTGCATATCATAATTTGGTGCCGGGCCAGCCCAACTTGCAAAAACGCCTTTGAACAGCATCATCATAAAGAAAATACCGAACAGGCCGAAACCGTCATCTTTGATTTTTTGATCGGCTGCCGGTACAATGTGCGACCAATCCATGTTTAAATGCCAGCCAAAAAACGGATTGCCCCAACCGGCCGGAACGTGCAGCGAATGTCCGCCATGTCCGTGCAAATTCACCATCGCAATAATGGCAATTGCAATACAACCAACCGTCATGATCGCGTATTTGATCACATCGCCCAAAACAATACTGTGCATACCACCCAAAATAGAGTAAAACATGGCGAATAAGGTGAAAATTATTCCGTAGAAATGCGCCACATATTCTGGTGCGACATGGAAAGGGACGTACGCTTCAACCAAATTCCAGGGCACGAAAATCTCGATAAATTTCCCCAACCCCACGAAACCATAAGCCAAAAACCCCAAACAGCCGATCAAAGCAAAAGCTACGGTTACATTGTGCGATGCTTTCACGTTTTTGCCAATGGTGCCAAAGCGCGTGGCCAGCCATTCTGCACCGGTATCGGCGTTGGACCGGCGCAGCCATTTGGCCAAAAACATCATGTTGAAAACCTGATTGAAAACCGGCCACAACCACGGGATCCAAATACTTTTTAGCCCGTAAACGAAGCATAAGGCCACCATCCACATCGTGCCGCTGATGTCAAACATGTCCGAAGCATCGCTCAGCCCAAGCATATACCAGGGCAGTTTTTTGCCACCCATCAGGTAGCTCTCTTTATCGCGACTGGCCTTTTTGCGCATGTACCAGCCGATCATCAGCATCAGGATGAGGTACGCAATCAGAATGGAAACGTCTAATAATCTTAATTTCATTTATTTAGGGCTGTATTATTTGGGGGTTGAAGTAAATTTTTGAATCATGTTCCAGGTAGATTTATCAGTGCTAAAAACAGCATTCAAGCCTTGTTCTTCCTGCGGCGGATCACCCATAAAATCGTCACCTTCTTTCCAAAATATTTGTCCGGGAATTGGCCGTGCCGTGCCGCCGAAAGCCCAGAAATTACATCCTGCAATAGGGCCATTTGTTTTCAGGCTGCGTTTCCATTCGTTAAAAACAGCCTGGTAATATTGATCACGGGAAGTTGTGGTTGATGTTGAATTGAAAGACTGCGCATCCCGTGGCAAGCCAAATTCTTCCAGCACCAATGGTTTATGGAGCACTTTTGCAATTGCTTCATGCTGGCGGATATAAGCAACTGATTTAGAAATTATCTGCGGCAAATCTTTTTTGATACTTGTATCCCCAAACCAGCCCCAGTTTTTTGGCCAGATGTGAATAGTCAGATAATCAATCGGCTTAAAAGTATGAATATCAGCAAACAGCGCAGCAGAACCTTCCGCTCCCATTACGCCTTCCGTTCCGGTGGTAACCAAATGGTTTTTATCGATGGATTTGATATAAGTTGCAGCAGCCAAAACCCATTTTTTAAAAGCATCAAAAGCTTCTGTACGCATCGGCCGTGGTTCGTTGGCCAGTTCCCAAGCCATGATTGTCGGATCATTTGAATAGGAAATATGGTTGTATTTATTTACATGCGTTATAATCAGTTTTACCTGTTTGTTATAATCCTGCATGCAACTTTCGCAACTATAAAACTTGCTGGTTTCGTTGCGCTGTTCGTCCCAAGTCATTTTTTTGCGCATCGTCGAATCCGATAATTGTCCGTTCCAGTTTAAGTATTGCAGAAATCCGCCGCTCCACTCCCAGTTGTTGCTCAAAAACAGAACGGCGCGCATGTTTCGTTTACGCATTTCATTCAGCAAAAAATCCAGGCTTTCTAAAATTTCCGGCTTAAAAACAGCATGTTCCGGTTGCAGTGCCGGGTTTACGCGCTGCACGCCGTTTTCCTGGCCCAAACCTTCTGATCCGGCCAAAACACGCAGGTTGGTTACGCCTTTTTGCTTCAGAAAATCCAGTTCCTGCTTCAATCTTGCCCGGCCTTTTTCGCCTTTTACCGCTTGCAGCAAACCGCCGTACCAATAATTTGTACCGATATAATAGTATGGTTTCCCGGAAATGGTAAACTGGTCCCCTTTGGTTTTGACAAAATTTTGTGCCGAAAGCGAAAAATTTATCAGGCAAAAACCAATAACAGCTGCAACACAGGTGAACAGCTTGCGGGCAAGAAATATATTTTTTTTACGCTGGTCCATTTCAACCCAAAGCTAAAGTTGCTTGGTTTACCTGGTTAATAGTGTTTTAACAATTAGTGGGATAATTATGCCGGATGCTGTTTTTATGCCCTAAAAATCAGTATCTGCACAAAACTTTACCTACCATTTTTTGAGTTTTTTGATGTAAGCTGAAACTTCCATCGCCATCACCTGGTGCTCGGCCATATCCGGATGTGTGCCGCAACCATGCGAAAACCGTTTGGAAAAGAAGTATTTGGATACGTTTTTGTCGCCGGATTTATTTAAGTTGCTTACAATCCCGGTCAGGTAATTCTTCAATGTTTTGGTCAGCGTAAAATCGCCCATTGGGCTTGTCAAACAAATAATTGAAGCTGTTGGATAATGGCTGCGGATATTCCTGATAAACTTAACATAACTATCAGCAAATTTTGCAGAATCCTGCACGCCATCGTTTTGGCCCAAACAAATAGTAACTACATCCGGCTGGTATTTGCTAAAATTCCATTTAATCGAATCCTGCCGCATATTAACCTTATCAAAAACCTGCGGCATCTCGATTTTCATGTCGCAGCAACTGTGTATCAGGCCGATACCGGAAACGGCCGTAAGCTGCCATTGCGCATTCAGTAACCTGGCCGAAGCCGGGCCATAACTCATGTAGGCATTATTTTGATCGTACCATTGGCCTTTATCGCAATCCACAACCGATAAATCACTGCCTGCCCCGCAGGTAATCGAATCGCCAATGTATTCGATTTTATGTTTTGGTTTTGTTGGAAGTGGCAGCAGTCCGTCGCAGATTATCCCCCCAAATTGAAGATAGCCGATGCCGCTTTCTGTGTCTTTACAAATCGTCAGGATGTGCGCGCCGTGATCCAGTTTTTTAGAGATGTTAATGGTATCGGTTTTACCTTTTAACTGAATGCGGTACGGCTTCTGGTTATCCACTGCCACTTCTATGTAATTGTGGTTATTACCGTACAAAACCTCATCATGCAAAATAACTTTACAGCTATTGCCTTTAAATTTAACTTGCACATAAACACCTGGCGACCAGTATTTTGGTAGTTTCCGATTGGAGAAATCCACGCGGCCGGTGTATTGAATATTGCTGTTGTCGGCAGCAAAAAACTTTGGGCCAATGCTGTTTTTAGCCCATAAAAATTGGGATAAAAGCAGCAGGGTTGAAACAGAAAAACTGTGTTTGATAAATTTCATCAGCAGGAGTTTAATTTTTATGGTGTAAACGAAGCATCAACACATCGTGCACCGGCACTTCGGTTTTCAAAGGCAATTTTGTAGTGCCGGCATCTTTCATCGTCTCCAGGTTTCTCAAAGAATAAGTTTGGTTTTGCGCGTTTAAAACCGCTTTGGAAAGTGTATCGGTGATGACTTCCTTCTTCCAGTCGAAATCAATTTTCTGCGATTTGCTTCCGCGGTTTAAAAAACAAACTGCCCAATCGCCGCCCTGCAAAGGTTTCAGCCAGGTTTCTACGCTGTCTTTTACGGCATATTGATAACCCTGAACGCCCATTGCATCCTGGTCAACAGCAATTACTTCCTTGTTTTTTAAAATGGCAGCCGTTTGTGCAGACATGCTTCGGAGATCATTTCCTGCGATAAGCGGAGCAGCGATCATGCACCACATGGCAAAATGCGCCCGGTCTTCGTTCGTTGCCATTCCGTTGCCCACTTCCAGCATGTCCGGGTCGTTCCAATGTCCCGGACCAGCGTATTGGCGCAAACCTTTCTGCAGATCCAGGATTTTCATCACGCTTGCGATGTTGTTGGAAATATCGCCGGTGGTGCGCCAGAGTTCACCCACCTGCGGTGCCCAAAACCAGGGCCGGTCGGTTCCCCATTCGCAAATGCTCAAAACCATTGGGCGGCCAGCTTTTTTCAATGCCGCGGCAATTGTCTTGTACGCGCCTTCGCCTTTTAAACCTTCGGCATTGCACCAATCGTATTTTAGATAATCAACGCCCCATTTGGCATACATCAGCGCGTCCTGAAATTCGTAGCCGCGGCTTCCCGGTTTGCCGGCACAGGTTTTTGACCCGGCATCAGAATAAATGCCCAATTTTAAACCTTTGGAGTGAACGTAATCTGCCAAAGCCTTCATCCCCGAAGGGAAACGTTTCGGATTTGGGTGGATAAAACCCAAACTATCCCGATCACCATGCCAGCAATCATCAATGTTAATATATTCATAACCAGCAGCTTTCATCCCGGAAGACACCATCGCATCAGCCGTTTGCCGGATCAGGTTTTCATCCACATTACACGCAAATTTGTTCCAGCTGTTCCAGCCCATCGGCGGCGTTAAGGCCAAACCTTTGTATTTGGTGTAATCCTGCGTGTAGTTGTTGCCCTGACTATAAGCAGTTGCCGACAAACTAAAAATGGCCAGCAATAGTTTTATTTTCTTCATGGTTTTAGGTCGATAAAAGAAGCATCTGCAATGAACAACAGATGCTTCTTTTAGATGATATATTTAATACAGTTTGCCGGATGAAGGTGCCAAAAAAACACCGATAAAAGAAGTATCCTAAAATAACTTTTCATAAAACTGATTTTATATGAGCCTCTGTTTTCAGTAATATTTTGATGGGATTTGTATCATCCGGCCAACCTTTGTTCCAGGCTTGTTTTTGCAGCCAAAGCTTTTAATTTTTGGGGCCGGTCTGTATAGAAGTAAGCGTTGTTTGGATGGACAGATCAGTTACAAAAAGAAGGGCAAGAAGTGAAGACAGGAAAAGTTTTTTATGTATTAAGATGGATTAGCCGATATTTTATGCGATAAAAGAAGCCCAGATCACTGAAAACTAAAAACGCCATCACCCATAAAAATATGGAAGATGGCGTTTAGAAGTAATGGTTTTAAATAAACCCTAAATCATCCACATAAAATGTACTTGGAGAAGCCACGCCTTGTGTCTGGATCACAAATTCGGTAATATTGCCAGGGCTGCCCAGGCTGCTTAACGGAATGGTATAATCTGTGTAAGCACCGGCTTTTAACGTAATGATGAAATTATGTGCATAATCACCATTGATTACTACGGAAGCTTTATCACCGGTAACAATGGCATTCCCACCGTAAATGGAGAACTTAATGGCTGATAAACCTGCGGTTTTGGAATTAAGGGTTGCACCGCCATAACCAATTTGCAATGCGCCATATCCGTTGCCAACTGTAACGCTGATAGCATTTGTTCCGCGCTTAACATTGGTGGTATTGGCAAAATTAAGGGTACTGCCGTAGCCCGTATAATTGCCCCAGCCGTTGCGCAAAGCATCATCATAAATCAACGCTTTAAAGCCAAACTGAGCCACGGTTTGTGTGGTGCCGCCAGCTGTTGTTACATAAATATAAGCTTGGACGATCCCAACCGGGACCAAAACTTTTATCTGGGTTGAAGTATTAGATACAATTTTGGCTGTTGCGGCGGTAGCTGATGTTAAACCAAACTTAACTGCCGTGGCACCATCCAGTACAGTCCCTACAATGGTTAATGTATCGCCGGCAGAACCTGCAAGCGGGGCAAAACTGGTGACTTGCGGTGCTGGCTGCAAAATTGGAAAATTGTAGCTAACCGTACCATGTGTTGTAGTTACGATCAGTTTATTGGATTGGCCTGCGAATGGTATCGTGTTTGGAACAGTAAAAATAACTGTATTATCAGTTAACAAAGCCGGGTTAAAATAAATACTTACGCCGTTTAGAGTTAAACTGGTTGTGGTTCCCAAATTGGTGCCCACAATCGCATATTGTGTGTTGTATCTTCCAGAAACAACAGTAGAATCAAACCCATGCGAAGAGTATAGCGTACCGGTAACACTTGAATCTAATGTTACACGTTTCACCACATTTGTTGTTGTATCCGATTTTGATAATAAACGGATACGCGTTACAGTTGGCGCACCCGTACCTAAATCACTTTTTTTACAGGATGCAAACCCTATCATCAGGATTGCGGGCAGCAACCAGGATAGTTTTATTTTATTGATTAAATTTTTCATTGTCATTTTATTTAAACACGTAAGGAACAGGTGTACCGGTTAGGTTTGGATCAGCAGAAACTTCTGTTGCCGGATAAGGAAGCCTGAAGTTAGCATCTGTAATATTAGTGATGTAACCATTTGCGTAACGAACAGGCGGCGTGCTGTTATCAGACGTGCCTCTGTCTTGTTGTTTGATAAATGCAATTGCCCTGGGATGAGTTGTTACATTAAACCCATCCAAACGGCCCAGATCGAACCAAAAATCATCTTCAAAAGCAAACTCTCTTCTTCTTTCTTCTAAAATATCATCTTTCAACACCACAGTATGGGCAGCAGCAGAAGGTGGGTTACCGTATTGATCTAACTTAGGGTTCGGGATTGAATAACTTCTTCTGATCACTGCCAAATTACCTAAGCCAGCCCTGTTTCTGATTTTATTTATGGCTGCCAAAGCAACCGGATCGGAGCTGGTTTGTGCCCCGGCCATTACAGCTTCTGCCTCAATCAGATATACATCGGCATAACGCATCATATAAGTATTGTTAGCGGCAGATTGTGCACCACCGGAACCACCATTATCAGCCGGAGAGCCAACCACGTATTTTTTAACTTGCAGATGTGTGCCTTGAGAATTAGCATCTAAAGGCAATGTATAGCCACCACCAGAAACATTTATAGTAGGATAGAAAGAACCCGGAACCATAATGGTGCCGTACAAACGGGTATCACCGGTTACGTATTCATCATATAAACTAAACGTTGGAGCTAAAACACCATAACCATCGCCTGTTGTAGTAATGGAAGAATTATAAGCAAAAGCCCCTTGCATCGGATTACCCAACCCGTATCCGCCGTTGCCAGCCCATTGTAATTGAATTATAGATTCTTCATTGTTATTATTAGCGGTTAAAAACAGATCGTTAAATGTTTTCCCTGCAACATCAGTTCCGTATAATTTAAACTCACCGCTATTAATTACTTTTTCAGCTTCAGTACGGGCGTTTGGATAATCCTGCATGTATAAATAAACTTTGGCCAATAATGCTGATGCAGAACCGCTTGAAACCCGCCCCTGCGCGATCGAAGAACCGCTTCTAACCATTTTAATACAATTGGTTTCAGCAAATTTCAGATCGTTGATGATGAATTTATAAACATCTGTTACCGGATTTGTATGCAACTGGTAGTCATTGATATAATTCTGTGCATTTTCAATTATTGGCACAGGCCCCCAGGTCCTAACTAAGTGAAAATAGGCCAAAGCACGCATTAAATGAGCTTCGCCCAAAGCATTGTTTACAACAGCTGTTGGCACTGTAGCAGGCACTTTTACCGGGAGGTTATTAATGAGTGCATTGGATTGTGCCACGACAATAAACAGCGCATTCCAAGCATTATCTAACTCGAAATTGGTATTGGTGACAGAGAAATCTCCAAAATTGGCTACATCACTGGAATAGCTGCGGCCATTGCCACCCAACATTTCTGTGATAGACCATCCGGCTTTACCGCACCATCCAAACCAAACCGCACTGTAGAGATCATTTGTGCTGGCTACAACCTGGGCAGAAGTTTGGTAAAAATTATCTACTGTTACTGCATCAACAGGAGCTTTGTTAAAAGATTCTTTTTTACAACTGGTGGATGTAATAACCGTGATCACTAAAACGCCAGCTAAAAATTTTATATATCGTTTCATACTGTTTTTATCTATAAAAAATTAAAATTCGGCATTTATTCCAAACGTGATTGTGCGGGGGATCGGATATCTGCCCACATCTACATTGGTTAAAAACACGTTTTGGTTTAAAGCCCCGATCTCCGGATCTAAGCCTTTGTATGGCGTAAATACATACAGATTCTGGCCGCTTGCATAAACCCTTAAACGGGCCAAACCTGCACGTTTGATAACAGAAGCCGGCAAATTATAACCCAACTGAACATTTTGAATACGCAAGAAAGAACCGCTCTCCAAAAATCTGTCTGAATTTAAAAGGTTGGGGTTATCGCCTATCCTTGGCGTTGGGATGTTGCTGGTTGAATTGGCCGGAGTCCAATAATTGGCAGCAGAGGCCAGCTGATTTTGGTATAAACCCGATAAGCCTGCATCCTGATAGTTTAAGGCATTAAATATTTTGGCCCCGTAGGAACCGTTTAAGAAAACAGACAGGTCAAAAGATTGATAGGAAAAATTATTGGTGATGCCATAAGTAAATTTCGGGTTCGGGCTACCCAATGCTACCTGATCATTGGCATCTACTTTACCATCGTGATTGGTATCCTGGTACTGAATATCGCCCAGCCAAGTTCCGCCGGTAGTATTTGATACCGGACGCCCGAATTGTGAAGGCGCGCTTCTTAATTGCGCATCTGTTTTAAACAAACCGGCTACTTTATAGCCATAAAATTCGCCAACCGGCAAACCTGGCTGCGTACGGGTAACAGGCAGTGATAAGAAACTGATGTTAATATTTCCTGGTATAAAAGGAGTACCGTTGGCCAATGAAATTACTTTGTTGGTATAATGAGAAAAAATTAAAGTGGTGTTCCATTTAAAGGCTTTTGCTGAACCGCCAACAAAATTTCTGGACGTGATGCTGAAATCAACACCCCGGTTGTTTACCTGGCCGCCGTTAATATAAGGAGGCGCAATTACACCTGTCCCTGAGTATTCTGCCGTTTGACCAAGCAAGAATGCAGGAAGGGCTGCCTGAAAAAGGAATTTTTTGGATGTCTTGTTAAAATAATCTACCGATGCATCAATCCGGTTATTAAACAAGCTAAAATCAAGGCCGACATCAGTTTGTAAAGCTGTTTCCCAGGTTAAGTTAGGGTTGGCAATATTTGATACGGCAAAAGCAGTACCCAAACCGGTTGTAAATGAATTTAAGGTTGA
>JAABUT010001602.1_pt1 | contig 25207 bp, 22 predicted proteins | sample 5559281 | NCBI WGS metagenome assembly JAABUT01 (sample SAMN10711880, study PRJNA513359) | rock metagenome | isolation source: Antarctica rocks | place: Antarctica: Victoria Land, Ricker Hills nord | collected 2016-01-04
GGCTTGCGAAGCAGCTCTTCGCTCGCTGACGGCTCGCTCGTTCATCGCCCGAGGTCGAGCCAGTCGCGCACGATGGCGTGGTGGGGTGCCCAGGCATCCCACACCGAGCGGCCCCACTCGTTGACCGCTGCGATGTGGCCTTCTGGGCTGCTGGTGGCCAGTACGTCAAGCACGGTGACGTCTCCTCGGTCGGGTGGCGGCTCCAGCCAGTGGAAGACGGGTCGTTGGACCATCTGGTTGTGCAGGCGGGGGCCTTCGCGCGGGTCAGCGCCCCGTTCGAAGACCAGACACAGCGTCATGAGGTGGATGCCGACCGACTGCGCGGCGCGGCGGCCTGGCACGCCGGGGTGTTGCACGGCGTAGGCGTAAACTTGGACCTGAAGGACGCCTTGTCGTCGCGGGTCCTGGTAGGTCCGGGCGCTGATCTCTCCGTAGGTCGCCCAACAGGCGGGTGAGGACAGGATGTAGGGGTGGGTGGGCCTGTCCACGGCGGGCAGCACGGCGCCGCAGCCGCAGCACGCCGAGGTCACCATGCTCATGCTCCCTTTCCGTGCGGAGTCTTCATCGTGGTTGCCTGCTCGAATGGATTCGGCATCGGCTACGGTTGTCGCCGCTGGTCCAGTCCAGGAAGACCCGGGCGGCGCGTCGCGGGCGGGCGCAGGGCTTGAGCCGGGACCAGCCGCCGGACTCCACGAGCAGAACAACGGCCTGGACCGCTGCTACGTCGCCTGCTTGGACGTGCGGCTGCTCGATGAGGGTGACGTGCCACCGGCCGGCCGCCGCGTCAGCTGCCACCCGGCGAGCACTGCCGCGAGTAGATCGTTCACCGCTGCCGTGCTGGCAGTCTTATCTTCAGCGGCTTGCGCGAGCCGGCGCCAGCTATGCGCCGTCCCAGCACCGTCGCATGGCTGCACCACGCGCTGGCCGAGCACACCGGTGACGGGCGTGGCCGCTGCCTCGTGACACCCGGTCATGGCCGTCCCGCTTGCCGGTCATACCGGCCGGGCTCATCAGGGTAGGGCGGGTAGGCTCCTCGCATCAGCTCGACCAACCGCGGGGGGTGCGGGTGAGCCCGATGGATCGAGGGCGGCAGCTTGCTGGCTGGACTTACCGAGAGTTCGGCGCCGCCTACTTCCGCGTAGTTGCGGTCGGAGGTTCCGCGGCCATCGCGTTTTTGAGCATTTGGCCGCTGTCGACAGTCGCAATCGTTGTACTGATCGCTGCGCTGGCGCCCGTGGCATCTAAGCTCCGACGGACCCAGAGTGGTCCGGCTGGTGAGACAAACGATTTGGGTGCACCCACGGCGCCCGTTCGGTAGGGCATCCCTGACCGGACACCGCGCGGACAGGGACAGCCTCGTGGATGCCGATGGCTGCGCAGGCGAGGGCGAGAGCTTCGCTGAACGCCACTCACGGGTTGTGGTGATTGGGGAGCCATCGGATCAACCTGCCGTCACGGTCCAGCAGCCGCAAAATCGCCGCTCGCCTCGACGACGCGGGCACCTTCTTGCAGAGGCGGCGTGCGCGATCAGACCTCGTCGAGCTGCATAATTGTGCCGCGGAAGGCGGCGTAGCGGGCCAGGCGTCGCCCTACAACGCGCACCGTCACCGGGTGGGTGCCCGCAGACGACGTCTATCGAGACTGGGGCATAGGAGTCCACCGAGGTTGGCGATCTCACCGCCTGCTGACTACGACATAGCGTTCGTCGTTGATCGTTCGTCCCCACAGTGAGGGGTCGCGAAGTTGGTGCACCGTTGCTTGGTGTCGATGTTCGAGCACAAGCGAGCGACACTCCGCGGCAGTCAGGCCGCCTCCGGTTGACCATCGCCCTTCGATCAACACGAGCAGACCCTGCGGGCGGAGCAAATCGGTCCACTTCGATAGCGCAGCGCGGGGGTCCGGGAGCGCCCAGAGGATGTGCCGTGCCAGGACGACGTCGTATGCGGACGACTCGAGGACGGGCACGCTGGCGTCACCCTGTTCGAACGTTGCCGTAACACCGGCAGCAGCGGCTTTCTCGCGGGCTCGGTCAATCATCCGAGGTGAAAGGTCGATGCCGTGCACGTTGTACCCAGCCTCTGCCAGCAACAGCGAAAGGCTTCCTGTCCCACAGCCGATGTCCGTGACCTTTGCCGGCGGCTCAGGCAGGTGTGCAGCGAGCAGCGATGCCCAGGCGTCGCGGACAACGGGATCTCGAAGACCGTGATCGGGTTCCACATCGTAGGTTTCAGCCTGCTGATTCCAGTACTCACGCATGTCGCCGGTCATACGGGGCAATACTCGTCCTCTCCCAGATGGTGAGGCGAACGGCATAGCTCACCGGAGAGCTGCTGGCATCGTTTGCCGCACCGGTGGGCATCGTCCTGCTGGGCCTGAACAAGGTAGTTGATCGCGAACGTCCGCTCGTACCCGTCCTCCGAAGCTCCACGGGTGCCCGCACCGAGACGCCGGCGGTCGCGACCAGCCGTGCAGCGGCCGCTGCGCCGCCGGCCGCCGGGCTATCGCCAGGGTCGTCGCGCCCGCCCGAGTCCTCCGGTGGGGCTGGTTGATGAGGACGGTGCTGGGATTGTGCGTCACCATCCCAGTTCTCCGTCGTCCTCCTGGAACGTGCCGGTCGGGCCGTCCTTGGCTATGGTCGCCAGGCGCGCGACGACCTGGGCACTGACCGCGGCCGGACGACCCGGGTGGGACTCGACGCCGCCTCCGCCGAGTTCGGTGGCGGTGATGCCGGGCTCGACCGCGTTGAACTTCACCTCCGGCACCGCCTTGGCGTACTGCACGGTCAGCATCGAGACGGCCGCCTTGCTGGAGCCGTAGACGATTGCCGGGAACCGCGAGGCGGGACGGGACGGCTCGTGGGTGGCCCAGAACGAGCCGAGCGCGCTGGAAACGTTGACCACGACGGGGTCCGACTTGCGCAACAGCGGCAGCGCGGCTTCGGTGACCCGGATGATCCCGACCGTGTTCGTGTCGAACACCTCCAGCACGCTGAGGCCGTCGAGCGCTTCACCACCACCGGCCCGCTTGGCGATGCCGGCGTTGTTGACGAGGACGTCAAGCCCACCCTCGGCCTCGATCTGTGCGAGGGCGGCCGCGACGGAGGCATCGTCGGTGACATCAAGGCGGACGAAGCGCGCGCCCAACTCCTTGGCCGCGGACCGGCCACGGACCTCGTTCCGTGCGCCGAGCCACACGGTGTGCCCGGCGGCGACCAGCAGGCGGGCGGTTTCCTTGCCGAGGCCCTTGTTGGCTCCGGTGATCATGCCTCAAGCCTCCGGCGGGCATGGGTTGTTAGCCAGCAGCCCGGTTTTCGTAGGACTGCCAGGGCCAGGACAACCACGGCGGCTGGTCGCACACTGGAGGGCGTGGAGGGGTGGGAGTTCGGCGGGACGCTGCGACGCTGGCGTGACCGCGTCGCACCAGAGGCGGTGGGCGTACCGGTCGGAGGCCGCCGGCGCGCAACCGGACTGCGGCGCGAGGAGCTGGCCGCTCTCGCGGGGGTCTCGGTCGACTACCTGACCCGACTGGAGCAGGGACGCGCGATCTCACCGTCGGAGCAAGTGGTCGAGGCGCTCGCCCGCGCTTTGAGACTGTCCGACTCCGAGCGTGAGCACCTGTTCCGGCTGGCCGGTCTCGCTGCCCCTGGGTTGGGAGTGATCCCGACGCGGATCACGCCCAGTGTGCAGCGCCTGCTCGACCGGATGGAGCACACGCCGGTATGCGTGCACGACGCGGCGTGGAACCTCATCATCGCCAATCCCCCCTACGACGCGCTCATGGGCGAGACGTCCACGTGGCGGGGGACCGAGCGCAACGGCGTGTGGCGCAACCTGGTCGGCCCGGGCAGCCGCGCCGTGCACACCGCCGCCGAGCGGGCCGAGTTCGAGGAGGGGCTCGTCGCCAACCTGCGCCTGACCGCTGGCCGATACCCGACCGACCGCAGGCTGCGCACACTCATCAGCGAGCTGCGCGCCGCAAGCCCCGGGTTCGTCGATCTCTGGGAGAAAGCAGAACTTCCGGACCCGCGTCAGCAGTCCCGGCACAAGATCATCGATCACCCCGACGTCGGACGCATCGCGCTCGACTGCGATGTGCTCATCGTTGCCGGCGACGATCTGCGCATCACCGTCTACACCGCCGAGCCCGGCAGCGAGGACGCCGAGAAGCTCGGCCTCGCGATCGTCCTCGGCACTCAGGCCCTCGTCCGTTAGCACCTGGGCGTCATCGACGCGGGCAAGAGCGCATACAAGCGACGTCAGGCCAATAATCAGACCGGCCACGCTGGTGCGGGCGGCAGTGGCTTCAGCGGATGTTGCCGCCCCCCATCCTCGCAGGCATCGAAACGACGTCGTGAAGGCGACGAGCTCTAGTAGATGCCCCCCTTGATGCGGCAGAACGGTACTCGGAGCCGAGGGGTCCGTGCAGCCTCACCGTTGGGATCTCAGCACGGCAACCTCAGGCCCCGGGTCGAAGCCGTGCTCGACCAGCCAGCGGACCCCCCGCAGGCTCCGCAGCGACCACCACGCGCGGATCACGTCGAGGTCGACGTCGGTGCCGTAGCCGGCGACGACGGCGCCGAGGTGCTCTTCGTGTCCGAGCGTCAAGGTGGCGAGGTCGTAGAGGGCATCGCCCTGGCTCGCCTCGGACCAGTCGACCACGCCGGTGATCTCGTCAATGTCGACGAACACGTGGGTGACCTGCAGGTCGCCGTGGGTGAACACCGGTGTCCACGGCCGCAGCGCAACCTCGGCAACGCGGCGGTTGCGCGTAACCACCTCGGTAGGAAGGACGTCGTTTCTGAGGAGCCACTCGCATTCGCTGTCGAGGTGCGAGGCCAGCTCGTCGAGACTCCAACTGGTCCAGGGCGGTAGCGGCGCGTCGTGCAGTGTCCGCGCCGCGGCACCCGCCCCGGCCCACGCCTCCGACGACGCGATCGACGGCTCGCCGAGGCAGCCGAGTGCCGTACCCGGGAGGGCGGCGAGCGCGAGTACGGGCGGCTTGCGCCACAGAACCTCCGGGGTCGGGATCGGCGCCATGGCCATCGCCTCGACCTCGATGTCGGTGCGCGTCTGATCTGTGTCGATTTTCAGGAAGATGTTACCGACGCGTAGAGTCGCGCGCTCGTGATGGGCGACGACGACCTCGACCTCTGTCATTTCGACCATTATCGCGGGGACGACCACCGGCGTCACTGGGTTTACTGCATGGGTGCTCGGTATTGGTCGTCCCACATTCATTGCCTGCGTCGGGCAGTTGATCCTGCCCACCTCGGTACACGTCGGCACTCGAACGGGAGGCGGGCGGTAGCCAGCGTCGCCAGGACGCGCAAGTACGCCTCTTCCCCGCTGGACATCACGCCAAGGCTGCTGAGCCCTTTCGCGAAATCATCGGCCTTGCGGGCCGACACCGTCCGAGCTGGGCTGGGCATTGCGTAGAGAAGATCATCGGTTTCGTTACGAGACAATGGGTGCCGAGCGTTCCCCGTTGCGGCACGGCGGCGATCCACTCTCCCGCCAGGGCCCCGCTGTGCCGAGCACGCTGGCAGTAGCGTTCAGATGAGACCCCTGTGTGAGGAGGGCGCGTGCGGTTCGCGCTGGACGTGTTGGCTGACGCATCCGTGGAGCAGGTCGATGAAGCTCGAGGCTTCTACACCTCGAGGCCAGCTGGCCGTGGCCCCAGCAGTTTCCAGCAGTTGAGGGAAATGCGGGAAAGGAGATCCGCTCCCTCTCCCTCTCCCGCCGATCCACCGGCCATCGCAGAGACGGTCGAAGCCGCGTATTTTATGGCCCATTCTCTGCACGCTAACTGGCACGGTTCCGAGCCGCAGTTCGAGTGCAGGACTCCTGGACGGTGATGCGGCCAGATACCTGGCACAAGAACGTGCCACGGCCAGGCCGACAAATAATGTGGCAAACTGTGCCAGACAATTTGGCGACCGACAGCCATGGTCAGTGACGCAGAATGGTGCTCGGTGAAGCGTCAGGTGGGTGCCCGTGTTCCGGCAGTCTTGGGCGGGCATGAGCTGCGGTTTGGCGTGGGACCGAGCTGGAGTCGTAGGACGCGGTGCGACAGCTCACTGGAGGCATGAAATCTGCTCAGTCGCAACCCTCCGGTAGTCATGAAATCCTTCAATTCGCGAATCCGCCAGAGGCACACAATTGTTCTGTCCGCAAATCCGACAGAGGGCATATAGTCCATTCGTCCGCAACAGTCTTGACAAAAATTCTAAGCTTGACAGCGCCGTGGAGTTTGCTTATGGTCCAGTCGTTCAGGTCCTCGCCGATCAATATCCGAAGGTGTTCATGACCATGCCTCCAACGTTGCCGAAGTTCAGGCAGCAGTTGATTCTTGCCGTTCTTATGTTGTGTTCGCTGCTGATTTGGCTGGACAATACTGTCCTGAGTACTACGCTGGAGACCCTTGCAGACCCGGTCCGTGGACTGGGGGCCAATCCCGGTCAGCTGCAATGGGCGACCGGTTCGTACACTCTGGCCTTCGCCACCTTGATGTTCGCTGCAGGCACATTGGGCGATCGCTTCGGTCACCGGACTGTGTTTTCCAGTGGGTTGGTGATCTTCGCTGGGTCCTCGTTGTGGGCGGCGTACGCAAGCGATGCGGGCCAGCTGATTGCAGCTCGAGCTGCGATGGGGGTGGGCAGCGCGCTGATCACGCCCGCCATGTTGGCCCTCCTTATGTGGACCTTTACTGGCCCCGCGCGGGCTGCCGCGATCGGCATTTTCTCGACGTCGGCCGGTGTCGGAATGGCTGCCGGCCCGGTGCTGGCGGGGTTCCTGCTCGATAATTTCTGGTGGGGCTCGGTCTTCCTGATCAATGTTCCGGTCGCGGCATTGGCGTTGGTCGGGCTCGCCGTGCTGGTTCCGAATTTCCGCAGCCCCACTCTGCGGCCACTGGACCCCGCTGGAATGTTGCTGTCGGTTAGTGGGCTCGTGGCGTTGGCCTACGGGCTGATCCGGGCGGGACAGGTGGCTGTGTGGAGTCGTACCGATGTCTGGGCGCCGATCGTTGTCGGTCTGGTTCTGTTGGCCGTTTTCGTACTCGTCGAACTGCGTGTCAAAATGCCCAGCTTTGATCCGCGACTGCTGGCGCAACGCGCATTCGGTGGCGGCAATGTGGCGCTCGGATTGCTGCTCTTTGCTGTGGCCGCCATCACCTTCTATAACGCGTTCTACCTGCAAGGCGCGCTCGGATTTTCGCCGATGAAGGCGGGTTTGGCCAATATCCCGACCGCATTCGGCGCGCTCGCGGGGGCGCTCCTTGGCTCGCGCCTGGTTCGCCGCCTGTCGCTACGCTCGGTCACCGTGCCAGCGCTGACCGTGGCTGCGCTGACCATGGGCGGGTACGGGTTCCTCGGACTGCAAACTCCGCTCGTCTGGATCGAGATCCTGTTGTTGATACAGGGTCTTTCGATCGGCATGGTGATCGGCCCCGTTACGGCCGCATTGATCAGCAACTTGCCGTTGGAACAGGCCGGTGCAGGATCGGCCGTCACCAACACCGTGCGACAAACCGGCAGTGTGATCGGAATCGCAGCAGGCGGCACGATCTTGTCGATCACGTACCGACGTTCGATCGAACCTTCGCTGGAGGGTGCACCTGGTCCGGTGCAGGATCAGGCGCGAGTTTCCGCCGAACAGGGCCGCCACGTCGCCACCGCTATCCACCGGCCCACCCTTGCTCAGGCTGCTGATAACGCGTTTATCCATGCTATGCACGTAGGCGCGGGCTGGATCGCGGTCATCGCACTCCTCGGAGCAGCTGTGCTGCTGATTACCTTGCCTGCTGTCGGAAAGAAGAAGGGTCCGATACCGCAGCCGGACTACCAAGAGGCCCGCAGCTTCGAGGCAGGGCCACCCAGGCGCCACAAAGTGTGATGGAATCCGAATCGGTGACGCCGGTGTCCGCGCAATCCGACCTGCGTGTGTCGGGCGACGCTGCGGCGAATGGCGCTGGCGCGGTCCGATGTCAGGAGGCTCTGCGGCAGCTTTCGCGAATTTCAGGCGCTGAGTTGACCGTTGGCTGCACCTGCGCGCGGCCGGACTTAACCTGCGACGGCTGCTGGTCCTGGGCCTCACCCCGATCGATGGGACATTGGCCCACTCTGGAAGACCCTCGCCGCGTGTGCCGAGACTGTCGATCAGCGATCGAGCGAGGAAGGCGTGGGTGCGCGACGCATGCGCGATCAGATTCTCGCCGAGTACGAGAGCAGTGGCCGCCCACCCAGCTGAAGCTTCGCAGCGAGTACCGCAGGCGCATCCGCCTGCTGCCATCCACGCGGTCAGCCGGCTGAGGGTGTGCGTCAGTGCTCCACTGACCGGCGCGACGTCCCTGGACCGATCGCATGTGTGTCATTACGGTTGCGATGTAACGCTTCCCGTGCACAAATGTTGCTGGGGTTGCGTTACAACGCAACGCCTACACGGCAATCGTCGAAGCGTTGACCTCCAGCAACCCCGCTTGCGCAGGGTGGTCATTGCGGATCATCCCCGGGTGGTGTGACGTCACGGACGTGGTGAAGTGCGAGGTAGACCGGGGTGGGCGCGATGCAGGTGATGCTCAGTGCGAGCCACAGAGTTGCGCGGAGGCCGATGTGTTCGCCCAGCAGGCCACCGACAAGCGCGCCGAGGGGGAACAGGCCCAGGACGAGGACTCGCATGGTGGCGTTGACGCGGCCGAGCAAGCGTTCGGGGCACAGGCGTTGCCGCAGGCTGACGTTGGTGATGGCGTAGATGATCTGGCCAAGTTCGCCGGCGGCGGTCCCGACGATGAGCAGGGCGACAAGTGGGCCGGGTCGAGCCAGTGCTCCGAGCAGCGTGATGGGCCCGGTGACGGCCAGAGCGAGCCAGATGATCCGAGCTGATCCCAGGTGGGCGGCGAGCTTCGGTGTCAGTGAGGCCCCGAGCATCACGGTGATGGATCCGAGCGCGAGGATGAGGCCGATCGCAGTGGGGCTTAGTCCAAGGGTGTCGGACATGAAGATGAAGGTGACCGCCGAAGCGATTGCGAAGCCAAAGTTACTGGCACCGCTGGTGATCGCCAGTGCCCGCAACACCGGATTGCGTCCCACGAAGCGCAGACCCTCGACGATGTCGGTCCGCAAGTGCGGCCGCTCAGGACTGAGGAGAATTCTCGGCTCCCGGACCCGGATCGACAGAAGTGAAACGGCGGAGACGGCGAAGGTGCCAGCTTGGATCAGAACAACGTTGGCAGCTCCGGCGAACGCGACGAGCCACCCGCCAACGCCGGGGCCGAGCACCTGACCGAATGCCCGAATGCTTTCCATCAGTGAGTTGCCGGCGAGCACCTTGTCTTTCCCGATCACACTGGGGATGTAGCTCTGATAGCCGACATCGGAGAACACTCTGGCAACGCCGACCAAGGCTGAGACCGCGATGAGCTGCCAGACGGTGAGGACACCGAGCCACCAGGCCAGCGGCACGGTCGATAGGACAACGGCACGGATGATGTCGCTGCTGATCAGGATCGGTCGGCGTCGCCAACGGTCGATCCAGGCGCCGGCCGGCAACCCGATCAGCGCGAACGCAGCGGTTCCAGCCGCGTTGACCACGCCCAGCTGCAGTGGCGAGGCGTGCAGGACGAGCACAGCCAGCAACGGTATGGCGACACCACTGACCTGTGCACCGAACTGGCTGGTGGTTTGGCCCAGAAGAAGTAGCCGGAAATCTCGAAGAGCGAAAGGAGAGCTGTGGCGCATGTGGAGCCTCCGTGAAGCTGGTGGGCGGTCAGAGACCCACCCACCCAGCTGCGAAGGCGTCGCTAGGGGAGGGGAACGTTACAAGACATGGCCCGCATCCGTCCACTCCGCTCCACCAGGCTTGCTGGACGACTCGACCTGGATGACGTACAACGACCCCATGGCGAAACCGCAGCCGCTCGCCGTAGGCCGGCAGCTCGCCACACCGAGGCGGTTGCTTGCGACCCTTGGGAGCCTGGCGGCTGTGGCCGCGTTCGCCATATTTCTCGGCAAGGGTCGTTGGGAAAGCGTGGCGTTGTGGAGTGTGTATTGGATCTGCGTGACCGTACGGCTCTGGCGTCCCGTGACCACGTTGACCGAGGCCGGCATCCGTCGGCCGTGGCGGCGTCGAACCTTCGTTGTCTGGGCCGACATTGAGTCGATTGTGCCGACGCAACCCGGCGAACGCTTTGTGCGGCTGGTGTTGACCGACGGCTCATCCCTGGCGCTGTCGGACGTTTCTCCGGATCAGGCGCCGCGGATCGCGGCCGCCGGAGGCACACCTATGGTCGACGCTGTGCCCGTTCGGCCCGCTCCACCACGGGAGATGCCTGTTTCCGAACAACAGCGCGCCGCCGACGCCGATCGCCGAATCCGACAAACTGGAGCGCGAACGCGCCGTCATGCTGAGTCAGTCGAAGCCACTGAGACCAGCGCACATCAACCCGACCTCGGGGACCTTCGATGAGCCGCGAGCCTGAGCACATCCGCCTTGCTGGCGAGGGTCGGTCATCCTCGTGCAGGTCGACGAGTTCGACGTGCGGGTATCAACCTTGCGGTTGTTGTCGGCGCGGCGCTGTTACTGGAGATCCCGGATGCCCACCATCGCAGACCCCGCCACCGACTCGGTCACTGCGTGGGTCCGGCAGCCCCCTAACTGGGATGACGGTCCCGACGCTCCATGGTGCGGGCGATCACGGTTTCGTGGCCGCCCTGGTCGGCATCGCCCGCGCGGCTGGCGTCGCCGCTCGACGGTGCTGGTGTCGGGATTCTGATCGGCGTCGGCCCTGCTCAGCATCCGTCAGCGGCGTGCCACGCCGTCGATGCGCAGCGACGTCGACTCGTCGCGGTGCGACCCACTGGTGCCGACGTGCTTGTCGCCGATCTGTGTCCCGTTCTTCAGCACGTAGTACAGCGCCATCGAGTGGCCGCGGCCGATGCCGTAGTCGGTCTTGAGCCAGTCCGCGACCACGGTGGCCTTGGTGGCGGCGTCGTAGCCGCGTTGGCTCGCCTCGGCGAGCAGTTCGGCGGGTGTCTTGCCGGTCTTGGTCTCGATCGCATCGAGATAGGCCTGGAACGACATGAAGGTCCTCCGGTGGAAAGGGGGTGGTGGAAAAGGGGTGCAAGGGCGGGTCAGGCGGGCTGGTAACGCAGGTTCAGGACGCCGCTGGGCAGCGTCGCGCTGGCCGCAAGCGTCAGTGGCACGGTGCCGGTGTCCTCGAACAGCCGCTGGCCCTTGCCCACGGCGATCGGGTGCAGCAGCAGGTTCAGTTCATCGAGCAAGCCCTCGCTGAGCAGCCAGCGGACGGTGGTGGCGCAGCCTGACATCCCGATGTCGCCCTCGCCGTCGGCCTTGAGAGCGCGAACCTGCGAGGCAGCGTCATCGCCCAGGACGGTCGTGTTGGTCCACATCGGCTCGTCGACCGGTCGGTGAGTGAGCACATACTTCTCGGCCCCGTTGATGTAGGACGAGAACGGCACGTCCGGGCCCTGGGCCGGCCAGTACTGCGACCACTCGTCGTAGAGTCGGCGACCGAGCAGGAAGGCGGTCTGCGTCTGCATGCCCTCGCCGACCACGCGGCCCATCTCGTCGTCGAAATAGGGGAAGTGCCACTCATGCGGCGCCTGGACAACGCCGTCCAGGCTGATGAAGAAATTCGAGACGATCCTGCGCATCCTGCTCTCCGTTCGGTCGTGGTTGTCTGTCGTGGGTAGGACGGGCCGGCCTGGATGAACTGGTCGGCGCCGAGCCAACTCTCTGGATCGACCAGTTCGCGTCCCGCGATCCGTCCTACCTGCGTGAGCCCCGCCCGTGCCCCGGATCTCGAGGTGCGGGTGTCGCTGCGCGCGGCGGACGGCACAGTTGCCGAGCAGATCCGGCTGTGCTGGGATCAACAACCCGCGGCCGCGGCGCTCCTGGACACGTTGACGCGCCTGGCTTTAGCGGCGAAAGGGTGCGGCCACACGCTGCGCATCGATGAGGCGCCGAACGCGGTCACTGCACTGCTCCCACTCACCGGGCTGGGCACACCGCACGGACCGGTCGACGCCGGGTCAGGCGGTGATGGCCTCCGGGAGGGCGAACCCGGGAAACAGTGAAGTGTCGAGGAATTGGCAGATGCCGGCGATCCGGCCATCGCGGACCTCGATCAGATGCAGGGCGAACGGCTCCCAGCGGCCGTCGCTCACCGGGTGGTACACCGCGACTGCGGGACCGCCGTTCGCCCGCGTTGGCAGCACCCGCGAACCGCGGCACACCGTCCCCGGACCGTTCCACCACCGTTCGATCTGCTCGGTGCCGCGCAGCCAGAACATGTACGGCGGCATCGTGAAGGTCGCGTCCTGCTGCAGCAACCCGACCAGCGCCGTCACGTCGTAGGCTTCGAATGCGGCGACATAGCTGTCCAGCAGGGAACGGTGCTCATCACCGAGGGGACGGCCGGGCGAGGACTCGGATGCGCTCTTCATCGTGGCGCGCGCCCGCGCGAGCGCGCTGGTCACCGAATCGACGGTGGTGTCGAGGAGGTCGGCAACCTCCGCAGCCGACCACTGCAACACCTCACGCAACACCAGGACAGCGCGCTGCTGCGGGGGCAGGTACGGCAGCGCCGCGACGAAGGCCAACCGCACCGACTCGCGCAGCAGCACACTCTCCGCCGGATCGGCCGAGTCGGGCAGCACCCTCGCGTCGTGGATCGGCTCGATCCACCTCGTCGACTCCAACGGGGCGCCGATGTCGGTCTCAGCACCGACGGTTCCCGGGCCGGTCAGATCCATCGGCAGCGCCCGGCGCTGCGGCGCACGGGCCATGTCGATGCAGACGTTGGTCGCGATCCGGTACAGCCACGACCGAACAGCGGAGCGGCCCGCAAAGTCATCCGCGCCGCGCCACGCACGAACCATCGTCTCCTGCACGGCGTCCTCGGCCTCGGCAGCCGACCCGAGCATCCGGTAGCAGTACGCCATCAGCTCGCGGCGGTACCGCGCCGCCTCGGCCGAAAGCTCCACCGCCCCGCTCACCCGCGCACTGTACCCAGCGCGGCACGCCTAGTCTGTGGCGAAGGCGAGCAACCGGTGACTCCCAACCGCATTGCGGTCCTCGCCGGCCCCGGCGCCACAGTGCGCGTCTCCAGCTCCCACTGAAATTGTGAGCGAAGCCCGACGGCGCTCGGAAAGTTTGCGGTCAGAGCACCTGCAGGAGACTGAGCTATGCGCACCACCGAATGTACCCCAGTCGTGGCGCCGGACTACCTGATCCGCCGCCCACACGTGGAAGATGCCGCGGAGATGGGCGAGCTCCACGTCGCCGTCTGGCGGCAGACCTATGCCGGGATGATGTCGGACGAGGCGCTCGCCCAGCTCGATGTTTCGAGGTTCACCGGCATGTGGCGGCGCATCGCAGAGACCGTGGAGGGACGGGAGAGTGGCGGCAACGTCACCCGAATCGCGCAACACCTTCCGGTCGGCGCGCTGGTCGGGTTCGCCACAGTGGGCGCAGCGCGCGACGACGACGCCCCGGTTTCCCGCCAACTGTGGGCGATCAACGTGCTGGCCGTGCATCGTGGCTCGGGGGTCGCCGATCGGCTCCTGGCCGAGACGCTCGGCGATGACGCTGCCTACCTTTGGGTGGTCGATAAGAACGCTCGCGCCCAATCTTTCTACCGCCGACACGGATTTGCTCCCGACGGCGGCAGGCTGCACGACGACGAGCTCGGCGCCGACGAGATACGGATGGTCCGGCTCTGAGATCCGCGCCGCATCCGACATCGCACGACGAGTGTGCGGCCGGGTCCCTCCTGAGTGCTCAGCGGCGCGCGATGGCTTTCCCCGCGCCACATCCGATCCCCACTCCGCATCCCGGCGAGGATCGACTTCCCTGTTCTGGTAAGGGTTATGGTACGGGAGGACAGAAGGAGCTGATCAGGGCCTCGTCATCGAAGTCGATCCTTGCCGGGAGCTGAGCCGGGTTGCCCACTGTCCGAGAAGCGCACACACAGAAGCGAAATCGCCGGCGCTGTCCAGGTCCGCCTCCGAGAGCTGTGCCGGAATCCATTATAGGCCAACGCATTTCACACCATGACTCGCGAGACCGTTTCGTCACGCTGACGCAATTGTCAGCTCGCTGGCCCGGCAACTACTGCAGTGCTGAGTCGTCCGAACGGTTGTCGCTCGCGCCACCGAACGAATCAGGAACGTCATCGCCGATGTTCTTCCTGCGCAACACATCTGGCGCCATCAGGGCGACGATGCGCTGCAGGTCGTCGACCGTCGCGAACTCGACAGTCAGCTTGCCCTTCCGCCGACCGAGTTCGACGCTGACCCGGGTGTCGAATCGATCCGACAGCGCACGCGCAAGATCCTCGAGGCCGGGCATGATCAGCTTGTTGCGGGGCCTGGACCGTCTCTTCGGCGCCTCGGATCCGATCAGCGTTACCTGCTCTTCGGTGCCCCGGACCGACAGCCCTTCGGCCACGATGCGTGCGGCCAGCTCCTCTTGGGCGTTAGCGTCGTCCAGGGCCAGCAGCGCCCGGGCATGGCCGGCCGATAGCACGCCGGCGGCCACCCGGCGCTGGACGGCGACCGGCAGTTTCAGCAGGCGGATGGTGTTGGAGATGACCGGACGGCTGCGTCCCAGTCGAACCGCCAACTCGTCGTGGGTGACGTCGAACTCCTCCAGCAGCTGCTGATAGGCGGCCGCCTCTTCCAGCGGGTTCAGGTTGGCCCGGTGGATGTTCTCCAGCAGGGCATCGCGCAGCAGGTCGGCATCCTCGGTCTTGCGGACCAGCGCCGGAATTGCCGTCAACCCCGCCTGCAAAGCCGCCCGCCACCGACGCTCGCCCATCACCAATTCGTACGAACCAGATTGTTCGGGCACTTCCCGCACGATGACCGGCTGCAACATGCCGAATTCCCGCAGCGAGTGCTCGAGTTCGGCCAGTGCATCCTGATCGAAAACGCTCCGGGGATTGCGCGGGTTGGGGCGGATCGCCGAGGGATCAATTTCCGCATAGCGCGGGCCGGGCGCGTCGGTCCGGACGGTCAACTGAACGCCCGATAAGGCCTCGATGTCGGGATCGCCGGGGTAGTGGTGCTCCGGAGACCATTCGAGCCCCACCTTGTCGGGTAGACCCCGGGCAGTGCTGGGTCCGTTCATGAAGATGTCGGACACCGTGTTCGTGGAGGGGCCGGTGGGAATCAGCGAGGCGATTCCGCGGCCCAGGCCACCCTTGGACTTGGTCATGCCGAAGCCTCCCGGCCGCCAGCGGGGACGCTGCCCTGGGACGCGCCGACCTGCCGCGCACCGGAGTTCACGCCGGACGACACCAGCGAGCCCCGGATCATGGTTCCCAGCTCGCTCCCCGTCATCTCTGCTGGTGAGCCGGCCGTGTCGGCGGCGACGCGTGACGGGGTGGCCGCATCCGCCGGGGACGCCGCATCCGACGGGGTGACGGAATCCGGCGGGGTGGCCTTATCCGGCGGGGTGGCCTTATCCGGCGGGGTGGCAGGGTTCGACAGCGGCCTGGCACCCCGGTGGGCGATCTCGCGGGCAGCGTCGAGGTAGGACATCGCCCCCCGCGAGCCGGCGTCGTAGGTGATCACCGACTGGCCGAAGCCCGGCGCCTCGGACACCTTCACCGACCGAGGGATCACCGTGCGCAGCACCTTGTCCTGAAAGTGCCGGCGCACCTCGTCCGCCACTTGATCGGCCAGCTTCGTGCGGCCGTCGTACATGGTGAGCAGGACCGTGGTCACTTCGAGACCGGTGTTCAGGTGCTGCTGCACCAGACCGATGTTCGTCAGTAACTGCCCGAGGCCCTCCAGTGCGTAGTACTCGCACTGGATTGGGACCAACACCTCCTCGGTGGCGACCATGGCGTTCACCGTCAGTAGTCCGAGCGACGGCGGACAGTCGATGAACACATAGTCGTACTCTCCCTTGATAGCGTCGATGGCGACCTTGAGCCGGGACTCCCGTGCCTGCATCGTGACCAGCTCGATCTCAGCGCCCGCCAGGTCGATGGTCGCCGGCAGGACCCCGAGGCGCGGCGCCTGTGGGCAGGTCTGGATCGCCTCCGCCGCCTCGATCTCGCCGAGCAGCACGTCGTAGACCGACGGAGTACCCGCCTTCCGGTCGGCGCCCAGCGCGGTGCTCGCATTTCCCTGCGGGTCCAGATCGATCACCAGTACGTGCAGGCCCGCGAGCGCCAACGCCACGCCGATGTTCACCGTGGTGGTGGTCTTGCCGACGCCACCCTTCTGGTTCGCCACCGTGAACACCCGGCGCTTGCGCGGCCGCGGCAACGTCAGATCGCCCTGCTGCACCTCGACGGCCCGCCGGGCGGCGGCTGCGATCGGCGTATCCGGCAGTTCGGAATCCGCGTCGCCCGGACCCCGCGCGGATGACGTTTCTGGCCGGAATCCCACCGGGCGCACGGTCGCCGACAGCCCGGCGCCCGTCGCGGCCGGAAGGGTCAACGGCTCGCCGGCCCCGGGTGCGCCGACTCGCCCGGACTCACTCATCGGCGTCCCATCCCGGCCGATTGCCGCCATCCGGTTAGGCGGCGGCCGGCCGGGAACGTCAGATTGCGCTTGCCACCGCGGCGCGCGGCGCGGCGCTCGTGCATCATCGCCGGGGAAATCGTGGGCTTCCTCGCCGTCGGAGTCGTCGGTATCCGCGGAGGAGTAGGCACCCGTTGAGGCCGCGGGCCCGAAGCGGGTTTCACGTGAAACATCCCCCGAGTTCGCCGAGTGTGGTCTGCGGGTGTCCCGCGATACCCATGCGGCGGACGCTTGCCCTAAGCCGATGGTTTCACGTGAAACCTCGGCTCGGGCGGCTGCCGTCGCGGGATGCGTTGAAAGCGCTGCCACCGCGCGCGACATCGGCGGGCTCTCAGCCGAATCGGAATCGGTCACCGTCACACGTCCTCCAGCACTGCTCGATCTCGGCTGCCTCGACCCTACGACACCGGATGGTCGTTTCCTGTCAGGCAGAAGACCGTTGCGCGCACCAACATCGACAGCTCGCGGGTGGGCTTCAATCACGACGGAAAGCGGCATCATCGCCGGGCAACAGTTCGCGGGCGGGGGCCTGCGGCCGCTGAGCCACTGCGGGAGCGAGCGGGTCCGGGTGTGGCCGTTTGGTCAAGCGCAGAGCAGGCAACCAGCAGACATGTTTCACGTGAAACCGTGGCCCCGCGACAGCGGCGGCGCACCGACTTCGTGCCCTGTCGGTCCGCTCTCCTACAGTTTGCTCATGACGTCCCCCACTCCCTCCAAGGCATCCATCGGCATGTGCTTCGACCGCACCTTCCCTCCGGGGGCGGTCGTCGAGTTCGCCCGACGACTGGAGGACGGCTCAGCCGACGAGTTGTGGTTCATCGAGGACTGCTTCTTCACCACGGCGCCACCGCTGGCCGCTGCCGCACTCGCGGTCACTGAGCGGTTGACCGTCGGCCTCGGAATTCTGCCGGCCGTGGCGCGGACCGCCGCCGTCACGGCCATGGAGATCGCCACCCTCGCCGGTCTAGGCCCCGGCAGGGTGGTCGCGGGAATCGGTCACGGCGTGCAGTCCTGGATGGCCCAGATGGGCGTAGCCACCCCGTCGCCGCTGACCACCCTCGACGAGGTCATCGTCAGCGTGAAGCGGTTGTTGGCGGGGGAGCGGGTGACCGTTCACGGACGGCACGTCATCCTCGATGATGTCCGATTGGAGGACCCGCCGAGTCCCGTTCCGCCGGTGATCGCTGGGGTGCGGGGACCGAAGTCGCTGGCGCATGCGGGCGCGGCGGCCGACGGAGTCCTGCTGGATGCACCCTGTCCGCCCCAGTACGTACGCTGGGCCCGGGAGCAGTGCGCAGCGGGTGCGGGTTTCCAGCTGCGCTGTTTCGCTCTGCTGTGCGTGGCCCCCGACCGCCGGGACGCCTACGCAGCGATGGCTCCGGTGCTGGCCCATCATCTCGATTCCGGCGTTCAGATGCTCCGGCAGCTGCCGTTCTTCGACGACTTGAGCGCCCTCAACGAGGCGAAGGGCGTCGACGGCCTGGCGAGCATGCCGTCGGACTGGTGGCAAAGCATCGGTGCCATCGGCACCGTGGACGACGCGCTCGGTTATGTCCAGGCCATGGAGTCGGAGGGGGTGCGGAGCATCAGCATGTTCCCGTTTCCGGACCTCGAGCTCGCCAGAGCGCAGATCGATGACGTCATGGCCATCGCCGGCCGCTGAGAGACCTCTCCTGGAGCTCACCGCGCCACCCACCACCGCCCCGCCCACCACCGCCCGAGCGCAACGAGGCTGAGCGCAACGAGGCTGAGCGCGACCGGGCCGACCGCGACCGGGCCGAGCGCGACAGGGCGAGCGCAAAATGTGCAGCCCCGGGGGATGATCTTTCGGTGGCCACCTACGCAGTGAACCCCGACGCCGTCGCCCATGCCCGAGCGCTGATCGACAAGCGCCAGTACGTGCTGGAAAGCGACTGGGGTGCCAGCCAACCAGACGCCGAGGCACAGAACGCATATTTGTCCCGTCACACCTGGGCGGAGTACGGGGCATGGCATCTCGGGCTCACCGAAGGGGCGAACGAGGAGACGAAGGCCCGGTTCGCGTTCGGCTTCGGGGATTTCCGCCGGATCCACCGCACCGGGCTGATCGCCTGCGTGTACCGCGCTTCGGAGTGGCGGCACAAGGACGTCGAGCTGGCGGCGCATGACCTGCTGCAGCACCTGGACGCCGTCAGCGGCTGATCGCCATCCCCACCTGCGGGGGTCCGGATACCACCGGGGCCCGCCGGCAATTGGGTCCGCCGGCAACCCAGGTTCGCCGACAACCGGGGCCGCCGGCGATTTTGTCCGCCGGCAACCGGGGCCGCCGAACTGGCCGCGAGGGAGAGCGGGTCAGCTCCCCGGCAGCGAGATCTGGCGGCTGGCGATGGCGGAGTTGCTGCTCCGGCGTCGACCAGACGTGGAGCCGGCCCAGGCGACCGGCGGATCGATCCGGCGCAGCAGTTCCGCCTCCACCACGAAGGTTGCGGGATCGACTGTTCCGCTTCCCACCTCCAGCACCCGGCCCGGGCCCAACCCCGCCGCGGCCAGCGAAGCGGCGTCACGCGTCAGCTCCTTCGCGGCGCTGGATCCCTTGAGCGGCAAGAACTTTCCCCCCACCCGCAGCAGCGGAACCGACGACTTGACGAGCTTCGCCAGCGGTGCGACCGCCCGGGAGGTCACCACGTCGGCGCCGTCCTGTGCGCCCTCACCGAGCGCGCCGAGAACATCCTCAGCCCGCCCACGCAACACGCGCACATTCGGAAGACCCAGTCCCGCAACAACTTCCGCGAGATAGAGAGTCCGGCGCAGCAACGGCTCGACCAGAATCAGGGTGCAATCGGGTCGGGCGATCGCCAGCGGGATCCCGGGCAGCCCGGCGCCCGACCCGATGTCGGCCACCGACGCACCGGCCGGTAACAGTGGAGCGACCACCGCGCAGTTCAGCACGTGACGGCTCCACAACCGGCCGGCCTCCCGAGGGCCGATCAGGCCGCGAGACACGCCTTCGGCGCCGAGCGACGCCACATACCACCGAGCCAGATCGATGCGGTCGGCGAAGATGTCGGCAGCCGCGGCCGGCTCTGCCTCTAGTTCACTGTCCTCGGGTTCACTGTCCTCGGGGGAGGCCACCATCTTCGGGTCAGGCAGTTGAGGTCCCGGGGCTGACGATGACCCGGCGCCGGGGCTCCTCGCCTTCGCTGGATGAGGACACTCCGTCGACCCCGGCTACCGCGTCGTGCACGACCTTCCGCTCGAACGGGTTCATCGGGGCCAGACGCACGGGCTCCCCGGAATCCAGCACTTCCCGAGCGGTCAGGCTACCCAGTGCGGACAGCTCGGTACGGCGCTTCGCCCGGTAGCCGCCGATGTCCAGCATCAGGCGGGACCGCTGGCCGGTTTCGGTGGTGGCGGCCAGCCGGGTCAGTTCCTGCAATGCCTCAAGCACCTCGCCGCGCTCGCCGACCAGCTTGTCGATGTCCGTACTGTCCCCGACAATCGAGACCGCGGCGCGCTCCCCCTCGACGTCCAGATCGATGTCGCCGTCGAAGTCGAGGATGTCCAGCAGCCGTTCCAGGTAGTCCCCGGCGGCGTCGCCCTCTGCGACCAACTGCTCGTGACTCGGCGCCCGCCGCGTTCCGGCCGATTTTCCGGACACCGGCTCGTCTGGCTCGTCGTCTCCCAGTGTCCCCGAGCCGACCTCGTCCGGGTCGCGGCCGTTCACCGGGTCGCCGCCGTTCTCAGGGTCGTGGCCGTTCACCGGGTCGCGGCCGTTCACCGGGTCGCCGCCGTCAGCCCAACCCTCTCCGTCAGGTCCACCGCCGCCGTGTGCTGCGGCGACATCCGCAGCGGCGCGGCCGTTGCCAGCGTTGAAGCCGTTCCCCGCCCCGCCGGCATCGTCGACGTCGGGACGTCCCTCGGCCTCGGGATCCCGGGCGGGATCCCGGGCGTCCGGGGGAGCCGGTTCCTCCAGCGCACGCACACTTGCCACCGCGGAATCGTTCAGCTGATCGGCCACCGACGGCGCACGGTCGGCGCCGGTGACGTCCAGATCGGGCGAGTCCTTGGCTACACCGTTCGTCACGAGGTTCTCCGTCATGGATCAGTCCTTCTTTCGACTCTCGAGTTTCCAGAGCAACCTGCCGGCGGGAGCGTCACCTCAGGGGAAACGGTTCACCGCCGGGGTGACCGCCGCCGGTCAGCGCCTTTTCTTCTTCTTCGAGCTTGTCCGATTCCGGGTAGCCGCCTGTGGCCGATTTCCCGGTGCTCTGTCGGCGCCGCCACGTCCGCCGGTCCCGGCCGTCGCTGGGCTGCTGCCGCTGCCCGGCGTCGCACCCGCGGTGCTCCCGTTGCTGCCCATCGCGATCCCCGGTTCCTCCTGCTCCGGCGTACGGGCAGCGGCTGGGCGTTCGGCGTCCGAAAGCATGCCGGGAGGCAACGGCAGGTCGGCGCCGTCGACCACCGGTTCAATACTCGAATTCTTGGTCAGCTGCGGTCTGGAACCGGGAAGCGGCTTCGCTCCGGGCTTAGGTCTGGCGCCCGGCCTCGGGGTGGAGAACCGGTCCGCCTGCTTCGACTCCTGAACTTGCAGCGCCGCGGCGGCACTTCGCTTGTCCTGCAAGGTGTGGGCCACCCGCAGCTGGCCGAACGTCCACGTGTTGTTGGCCAGCCAGTAGAACAGGATGGCCAACGGGAAGAACGGCCCACCGAAGATCACGAACGCCGGGAACACGTACAACATCAACTTGTTCATCATCGCCGCCTGCGGCGCCGCAGCGGCCTCCGGGTTCAGTTCCCGCTGCCGGTTCACCGAGCGCCGACTGGTCAGGTGGGTGGCGATGCCGGCCAGGATGGTCAGCGGAATGCCGACCCAGATGATGGTGTTACGGTCGCCGAACATGTGCTGCAGCTGGGCCAGTGGCATCGACATCGAACCGCTCAATGGAGCGCCGCCGAACAACTTGGCCAGCCCGAAGCTCTGCACATCGCCGCCGCCGAAGAAGTAGACGCGGTCACGGAAGTGGTAGGGCCCGAGCGAGCCGTCGGCCAACTTGTCCTGAACCGGCTGGAACATCCGCAGTACGTGGAACAGGCCGATGAACACCGGCGCCTGGATCAGCGCGGGTAGACAGCCGCCGATCGGGCTGACCCCGGCCTCCTTGTTCAGCTTCATCATCTCTTCGGCCAGCCGCTGCCGATCGTCCTTGTACTTGGCTCGCAGCGCCTTCATCTGGGGCTGGACGGCCTGCATCTTGAGCTGCGAATCCATCTGCTTCATGAACGGCTTGAACAAGATTGCCCGCAGGGTGAAGACCAGGAAGATCACCGACAACACCCAGGCCCAGCCGTTGTTCGGACCCATGAAGGAGCCGAACACCTTGTGCCAGACCCACATGATCCCGGAGACCGGGTAGTACAGGTAGTCCAGGCTGAAGAAGTTGAAGCTCACGCGGACCGGCTCCCGGCTGAGTTGTCGATGGTCGGCACCGCTGGGTGCGCATCTGGTGGGTAGGCGTGGTGGTGGCCGTCGGGCGAGTCGTCGCCGCAGCCACGGTGAGCAACGCCGGGGCCGCGATGAGGAACCCGGTCGCCGGTAGCTGAACTGCCGGACGGCGTCCGAGGTTCCCGAAATGGTGCCGCAGGGCCGGAGCGCCGGGCCGGCGGTACCGGATCGAAGTGCTCCCGCCGGCTCCACGGCTGGCAGCGGCCCAGTCGGCGAATGGTCAGCCAGCTGCCGCGGAGCGCACCGTGCACCTGCAACGCCTCCACCGCGTAGGCGCTGCAGGTCGGGTAGTAGCGGCAGGTCGCCGGCAACATCGGCGAGATGAACCGCTGGTACCACCTGATCGGTGCGACGAGGACTCGACTGGCGACGGTCATCGGGCGGCGCTCCACGTACCGGCTGCCGGATGCCCGGCCTTGCGGCACGCCGCCCGCAAGCCGCTGTCCAAGTCGGAGGCGAGTGATGCGCTGCGGGCCGAAGCGGCAGCTGGCAAGGCGCGGATCACCAGGTCGGTGCCGGCGGGCAGGCCGGCCAGCCTAGCCAGAATCAGAGGGCGCAGCCGCCGCGTCAGCCGGTGCCGCACCACGGAGTTGCCCACCTTGGAGGAAACCACGAACCCGGCGCGGACAGGGGCCGACGACGATCGATCGGCGGCGGACGCACCTGCCTGCTCAGGAAGGAGCAGATGTAGCACGAGGTGCCGGGTACCGGCCCGGTGCCCATACCGGACCACCGCTGCGAAGTCCCCTGAACGCCGCAACTTCGACCCGGCGGGAAGCACAGGAACGAGCGTGCCGACGCGCCGGCTCAGGCCGACAGTTCGGTGCGGCCCTTGCGCCGTCTGGCGGCCAGAATGGCCCGGCCGGCGCGGGTGCGCATCCGCAACCGGAAACCGTGCGTCTTGGCACGGCGGCGATTGTTCGGCTGGAAGGTGCGCTTGCTCACGGGGGTATCTCCACGTCGGATCGTTACGGCTCGAGTACATTGTGGCTCGATTCGTCACGGCTGACTCAGCTCACGCGCCCAGCCGGTGGTCTGGCTGCTCCTGATCCGGTCATCCAATTCGAACCTCGGAGGCTGACACCGGACCCGCAGCCGACACCTGGCCGCGGGACAGCGCACAGCCCACCTGGATAGGTCCAGGCACTCGGTTCAGGCTACGGAACGTCGGTGTGACGGTCAAACCGGCGCCGCGGCGCGCTGATCTTCATCCACCGATCTTGTGGACGACACGCCGGGTGGAAATGTCGGCAGGGCGGGCGGCCTTGTGGGAAGGCGTCCGGAGTTGTTAGCGTCGCCTGCTTGGCCCCGAACGACCAGAGCCTGCCCCTCACGCCCGAAACCTGCGCCAAGGGGCCTCACTTGGTTGTCCACTTTTGTGGACAACTACTGTGGATGGATGATCTTCACGGGTGACGATCTGTACTCGGGCATCGAGCACTAGCAGGGAGGGATTCACTTCAGGTGGGTGACGATCCCGGGGCCTCCCTGATCGATATCTGGCCGGCGGCCGTCGCCGACATCTCTGCTGGTCTGTCCCAGCAACAGCGTGCATGCCTGGCCCTGACCGAGCCGGTCGGCCTGCTCGGCACCACCGCCCTGTTGTCGGTGCCCAACGGGTATGCGAAAGACACTCTTGAGCGGACTATCCGCGAGCCGATCACCAGGGCACTGTCCAGCCGTCTCCGGTTGGCCGTCACCGTGGCAGTGACTGTCACCGAAGGTCCCACCCCTTCGGGAGGAGACGACGCACCGCCCGAGCGCCAGCTGCGGACCTCGGCGCCGGGCCCGAACGCACCGCACCTCCCCGCCGGCCCTGCAAGAACCGGCCCGGCCGGTGGCGGCTCCGATGTCGACGGCGAGGACACCGTCGACGAAGAGGCGGAGGCGCTGGCGACGGTCACCGCGATGTGGCCGACCTACACAGGACGTCGCGACCTCCCGCCGCCGAGCGCCCAAGAGAGCAGGCTGAACGAGAAATACGGCTTCGACAGCTTCGTCATCGGTGCCTCCAACAGATTCGCCCACGCCTCGGCGGTGGCCATCTCCGAATCGCCGGGCAGGGCCTACAACCCGCTGTTCATCTGGGGGGACTCGGGGCTGGGCAAGACCCACCTCCTGCACGGCATCGGGCTGTACACCCAGCGGCTGTTTCCCGGCATCCGGGTGCGGTACGTCTCCAGCGAGGAGTTCACCAACGACTTCATCAACTCCCTGCGGGACGACCGCAAGATGGTGTTCCAGCGGCGCTATCGGGCCGTCGACGTGCTCCTGGTTGACGACATCCAGTTCCTGCAGGGCAAGGAATCCACCCAGGAGGAGTTCTTCCACACCTTCAACACCCTGTACAACGCCAACAAGCAGATCGTCATCACCTCGGACTCGCCACCAAAGCGGCTGGAGACTCTGGAAGACCGGATGCGCACCAGGTTCGGATGGGGTCTGATCACCGACATCCAGCCACCCGAGCTGGAGACCCGAATTGCCATCCTGCGCAAGAAGTGCGCTCAGGACCGGCTCAAGGTGCCCGACGACGTCCTGGAATTCATTGCGACCTACATCGAGCGCAACATCCGTGAACTGGAGGGTGCGCTGATCAGGGTGACCGCGTTCTCCTCCCTCAACAAACAACCGACCGATCTGGCGCTCGCGCAGACCGTGCTGCGGGACCTCATCCGGGACTCGGCCAGCAAGGACATCGACGCGCCGACGATCATGGCGGTGACGGCCGAGTACTTCGACCTCACCCTGGACGAGATCTGCGGGCCGATGAAGACCAAGGCCATCGCCGGCTCCCGCCAGATCGCGATGTACCTGTGCCGCGAACTCACCGACCTGACGCTTCCGAAGATCGGGCAGTTGTTCGGTGGACGCGACCACACCACCGTGATGCATGCGGACAAGAAGATCCGCACCGCGATGAACGAACGTCGGCAGACCTACGACACCGTCCAGGAGTTGACCACCCGCATCAACGATCGGGTGCGGCGCCCGTAGCGGGCTCCCTAAACGGTGACAACAGCAGTCTCGATCGAGTGACGAGGGTCACGCAAAGCATTCACACTGTGTGGATAACCCTGTGGACAACGGTGGACAGACAGGGGACCGATCCGCCGGCGTCCGGGATACCTCGCGTGCCGGCCGCCCGGTCCACCGAATCACATGACTGAGAC
>JAABUT010001603.1_pt1 | contig 25194 bp, 28 predicted proteins | sample 5559281 | NCBI WGS metagenome assembly JAABUT01 (sample SAMN10711880, study PRJNA513359) | rock metagenome | isolation source: Antarctica rocks | place: Antarctica: Victoria Land, Ricker Hills nord | collected 2016-01-04
CAGGCGCAGCTGGCCGGCGGCGTCACCGGCCGCGCGGTGAAAGCCATGGCCGCGGTAAGGCGTTGGACGCTGCGCGCCAGGTAACCGGCTGCCCCAGGTTCAAAGAACATTGCGTCGTCACGCAGGATCTACCGACCCGGCCAGGGCCTGGCGACGTTCCTGCCGTCGGTGCGCCAGCCCGACCAGCGCACCACCAGCAGTGAGCGCGGCCAGGGCGGTGAGCGCGGCCCAGAACGGCCACGAGCCGGGTTCGGAACCGTAGGCGCCGAGCGCGACGTAGGCCGTGGTCGCGGGCAACATACCCAGGGCGGTCGCGGCCAGGAACACCCGCAGTCGCAGCGCAGTGACACCGGCGACGTAGTTGACGACGGTGAACGGCACCACCGGGATGAGTCGGGCCACCAGGACGGTGAGGAACCCGCGCTGGGCGAGCTGCGCATCGAGCTGGTGACCACGGAAGCCGGTCAGTCGGTGCAGACCGTCACGGCCGAGGGCCCGGGCCAGGTAGAACGCCAGAACCGCGCCTGTGCAAGCTCCTACGACCACCACGATCAGGCCCTCGGCCAGGCCGAACACAGCGCCGGCGGCGAGGGTGAACACTGACTTCGGCAGTGGGGACAGGGTCGCGGCGGCATAGACCACCGCGTAGACGCCACCGGCCCACCACCCCAGGCCGGCGAACCGGGTACGCAACTGAGCCGGGCTCGGTACGCCGATGAGATAGGCCCCCAACAACGCCGCACCGATCAGCCCGAGCAACGCGATTAGTCTGAAGACGGCGGCCCTGCGACTCATGGCCCCACAACACTGAAAACGGTGCACGCCTCGGGCGGCAGATCGACGCCGATGCTCTCGCCGATGGTGATCGATCGACCGGCGGGATGGTGAACGCGTAATCGCTGGTTCCCGAGTTCGACGTCGACGGCGAGGTGAGTGCCGGCGAACCGTGCGGCGACGACCCGACCGATCCTGCGCTCACCCCCGACCCGGGGTGCAGCACCGAGCTGGATCACTTCAGGCCGGATCACCAGGACCGCGTCGCCGTCGGGAAGATCGGCATCGACGTCGATCGCGGAATTTGTCACGGTGAACCGGTGGTCGCTCACGCGGCCGCTGATCTCGTTGGTCACGCCGAAGAACCGGGCGGCGGCCAATGTGTCCGGGCGGGCGTAGAACGACTCGGGTGTGCCGTGGCCGGCCAGCGTTCCGTCGAGCATGAGGGCGATGGTGTCGGCGACCTCGACCGCTTCGCTCTGGTCGTGCGTGACGAAAACGGTGGTGATCCCGGAGTCGTCGTGCAGCTGACGTAGCAGCGCACGCATCTGGGCGCGCAGGGTGGTGTCCAGTTGGGAGAACGGCTCGTCGAGCAGCAGCACCTTCGGCTCCAGCACCAGGGCGCGGGCGAGGGCGATCCGTTGTTCCTGCCCCCCGGATAGCTGGCCAACCCTGCGCTCGCCGAGGCCGGCGAGCTGCACCCGGTCGAGCATCTCCGCGATCCGGCGGGCACGTTCGTGGCCGCGCATTCCGCGCATCCGCAGGCCGAAGCCGACGTTGTCCGCGACCGACAGGTGCGGAAAAAGCAGCGGCTTCTGGAAGACCAGCCCGACCGGTCGGCGCTCCGCGGGAAGCCCGAGGATGCTGCGCCCGTCGAAGTGGATGTCGCCGATGTCGGGTGCGGTCAGGCCGGCCAGCATCGACAGGGTTGTGCTCTTCCCGCATCCGGAGGGTCCCAGCAGGGCGGTGAACGAACCGGCCGCCAGCTCCACGCTCAGATCATCGACCGCGGCCGTTTCGCCGAAGGATTTTCCCAGTCCGGTCAGGGTGATCGCGGTCGCCGTCATAGCCGCCCCAGTCCGATGACGGCACCCGATCGGGCGGACAGCATGCGGGCCGAGGCGACGACGAGCAGCAGCGGCGGCCCGATGAGCAGCAGCGCCAGCGCCGCGGCAGCGGTGGTGTCGGAGGAGGAGATCGCGGCGAACAGCAACAGCGGCAGGGTGGTGACCTGCCCGCCGCCGATGAGCAGCGTCAGGACGTATTCGCTCCAGGAGATCAGGAACGCGAACAGGCCCGCAAGCAGCAGTGCCGGGCGCATCAGCGGCAGGGTCACGAAGAGCAGCACCCGCAACGGGCCGGCACCCAGTGCCCGGGCCTGGCGTTCGTAGTCGGTGTCCAGGTTGGCGAACGCGGCAGCCAGCACGGTGGCGGCGTAGGGGACGGTGGGAATCAGCTGCACCAGCACCACACCGGCAGCCGAATCGGCCAGGCCGTAGCGGATGAAGAACACCTGCAGCCCGACCGCGGAGGCCAGGCCGGGGACGATGACCGGCGCGAGCAGCAGGAACTGCACGGCCCGCCGTCCCCGGAAACGGTAGAGCCCGACAGCTCGACCAGCGGGATAGCCGACCACGCCGGCCAGGACCGCCACGGACGTAGCGATCACGGTCGAGGTGAGCAGGGCCTGCGGGATCTGGGACCGCGGATCGGCTAGCAGCCGGATACCCCGCAGGCTCAGCTGCTGCGGCCGCAGCGCGGGGTAGCGCCATTGGCCGGCGAACGCCCACACCACCAACGGAACCAGCGGCACCAGCGCGCCGGCGATCAGCACCGAGGCGCCGAATCTGCGGCCGACGGTTCCCGGGACGCCGGCCACCCCGGAACTGGTCACAGCGCGCGCCGGGACAGCCGGGACACGACGAGCTGGTATCCGGCGACGGCCAGGCCGCTGAGCACCGCGATCAGTACCGCGACCGCCATCGCCTGCGGCCGCGAGGTGAGGTCGGTGTCGTTGTAGTACTGCAGCGCCACCACGGGCAGCGTCGCCGGGTAGGGCCGGCCGAGCAGGTAGGGCACCTCGTAGGACCCGGCCGCGAACGCGAACACCAGGATGGATCCGCCGGCCAGGGAGGGGGCCAGCAGCGGCAGCGTGACGTGTCGCAGCCGTTGCCCCGCTCGTGCGCCCAGGACCCGCGCGGCCGCCTCGAGGTCGGCGGCGCCGCGGCTGAGCGCGGCGAGCACCAGCACCGTCAGGAACGGGGTTTCCTTCCACACGTACTCGGCGATGATCGCCACCCCGAACCGGTCGTTGGTGATGGCGGGGAAGGCCGCCGGGTTCACCGTCAAGCCGACCGCGTGGGCGAGCCGGGACAGCAGCCCACCTTGGGAGAGCAGCAGCAGCATGCACAGTGCGCCGACCAGATGCGGTACCGCGAGGTTGGCCTGGAACAATCCGGTGATCGCGGCCCGGCCGCGGCCGAGGCGGCGGATCAGGAACGCAGCCGCGACAGCGAGCACCGCGGCGAGGGCGGTGGACAGCACGGCCACCCGTGCGGTGAGCAGCAGTGACGACCGGACCGCCGGGTCCGTCCACAGCGCGGTGTAGGCGTCGGTGGACAGTTGGCTGCCGGGGAGGTAGGGCTGATAGCCGAAGCTCTGCGCCAGGGCCTGTCCTACCCCGCCGAGGAAGAACACGCCGACCACGGTCAGGGCGGGAGCAAGCAGCAGGCAGATGCGGACCGCCTGCGGCAGCGGCCGCCTGGTCGCGCGTCGCCCAGTCGACGCTGCCGGACCGTGGGGCCGGCCTGGTGCGGGGTCGAGTGCGCCGGTCATCGCGGTCAGTGTTGCAGCACCTTGCTCGTCCAATCCTTCTCCAGCCGGGTGACGTAGCCGCTGGCCAGTTCCGGCTGGGCGTGGGCGGTGAGCTGCGACAGCGGCAGGACCGACGGGTCGAGCGGGACCGCGGCGAACGCGGCCCGGGTGGCGGCGTCGGTCTTGGCGACGTCGATGCCGGGGTAGGTCCCTTCGGTTTTGTAGAGCGCCAGCTGGGTCTGCGGATCCTCCAGGACGTTGGCCAGCACCAGCGCCGCGGCCTGGTGGGCGGCGTTGTCCGGGATCGCCAGGAAGCTGTTGTTGCTGATGTTGCCCGGCGACGGCACGGCCTCCCTGGTGGATTTCGGGTACAGCCCGTTGCGGACCTTGTCGGCGACCGCACCGGGCCCGTAGGTGAAGTACGCGCTGATCTCGCCGTCGCCGTAGAGCTTCTCCACCGCGTCCTGCGTCTGGGGGTAGGTGGTGCCGCCTCGCCACAAGGACGGCTCGAGCGCGTTCAGCCGCGCCCACAGTGCAGTCGCCGCCGGTGCGTACTTGCCGGCGTCGAACGCTCCGGCCAGTGGGGCGGGGCCGCCGAGGCTGCCGTAGAGGATGGTGCGCACCGCCATGGAACCTGTGAAGTCGGGCAAGGCCGGGTAGGTGAAATGTCCCGGATGCGCCTTCGCCCAGGACAGCAACTCCGACACCGACGCCACGTCGGCGGCGTCGAGCTTGCTGCTGTCGTAGACCAGGGCGGAGTCGGCCTGCTGCCACACGGCCTCGCAGCCGTTGACCGGCACCCCGAAATCGCTCGTCACGGCGGGGTTGGTGAAGTCGACGTAGCGGGAGTTCGGCAGCGCCTTGTCCCAGCCGCAGGACCACATCTTGGCCTGCACGCCGGTGCTGAAGTTCTCGCCGTTGACCCAGATCGCATCGACCGACCCGCCGCTGCTGCGCCCGGCCTGCTTCTCGCCGAGCACCTTGTTCACCGCATCGACGGTGTCGGTGATCTTGACCTGCTTGAGCGTCACACCGTCCTTGGCCAGGGCGTCGGTGACGTAGCCGGACAGGAAGCCGTTGAGGAGGGTGTCGCCGCCATAGGCGTAGAAGTTCACCGTCTGCCCCTTGGCCTGGGCCAGGACGGAGGGCCAGTCGGCTGCGTCCAGGGCCGGGGATGCGGTAGTGCTGGTGTCGCCGCACGCATTCAGGGCCAGGACGGCGGTGACGGCCAGCGCGGTGATCGCGGCGCCGCGACCCTTTCGCGCGCGAGGGCGGAAGCCGGTGGTCAGGGGGCGGGTCATCGAGTCTCCTGGGGCAGGATCGCAGCCGCCGTCGGGCGGCGCAGGGTGTGGACGCCGAGCGCGATGCGCTGGACGGCTGTGAGGGTCACGGCGGCGGTGAACAGCCACACGATCAGCGTGGCCCGGTCCGGCAGCAGGCACAGCAGCACGTAGACGACGACGGTTTCGGTGCCTTCGGCCAGACCGCCGACGAAGCGGAGTGACCGGCCGTCGGCGGCAAGGGTGGTGCCGCGCCGCTCCAGCAGGGACGACAGGGCCAGGAACGCGGTGCCGGACAGGTAGTAGGCCATCAGCAGCGCCAGGCAGGCCAGCCGGGCGCCGGGTTGGGCGATGGCGACCGCGACGATGAAGCCGGAGTAGATGCTGAAGTCCGCGACGATGTCCAGGAACCCGCCCAGGTCGCTAGGCCCGCGATGTCGCGCGACCGGCCCGTCCAGGCCGTCCAGAAGCCGGTTGAGCAGCCACAACACCAGTGCCCACAGCCACGCGTGCGCCACCACCGCGAGGCAGGCGGCGACACCGGCGGCCCAGCCGGCAGCGGTCAACGCGAGCGCGGGGACGCCGGCGGCCGCGAGCCGGCCCCCGACCGCGTCCAGGCCCGGGGACAGGACGCGGCGGACCCGGGCGTCAAGCATCCGTACCTGCCGCCTGCCGCCGGCGGCTGACCGGCGTCAGGGGCAGCAGCGCCCGCAGGGCGACGTTCTCCCCGGGGTCTAGGACACTGTGTTGTACGCACGCCGGCACGAGCTCCCCGGTCTCGGGATGGGCCATCGCGTAGGAGCAGGCGGCCAGCCGCTGCTGGGTCTCGGCGGTCCGCGGGTCGTCACTGACCTGCCCGTCCTGCATCGCCTTCCAGGCGGGGGCCACGTCGGCGGCGTCCATGAAGGAGTGCATCACGAACGTCACCGGTCGGATACGGTGACGCAGCAGCCGCCGGAGGCCGACGGTGCGCGCGGTACGTTCCGCCCATCCCACCGCCGAAACCACTGCGCGAGGGTGCCGGGCGACCACCCGGGCCACCTTGGCCAGCAGCAGCGGCAGCGGGGTGCCGGAGAAGCTGATCCCGCCGAAGTACGTGAAGAACGCATCGCGCACCGCCAGATCGGCGGGCTTCTCCTCGTCCAGGACCGGAAAGTAGTCCTGCCCGACGTAGAAGCCGTAAGTGGTGCGGTTGCATCGCTCGTCGCCGATCTGCAGCGCGCGGAACGGCAGCCGGGTGCCGGCACCGGCCTCCACCTGGGCCCACACGGTGTCGGCGGTGGTGTCGCGGTAGCCCTCGTGCCAGCGGCGGTCGTCGCCGATGAATGCGGCCGGCTGGAAGGAGAACAAGCCGAAGCCGAAGCCGTGGCAATCCCGGATGACCTGGGCGATCTCACCGACGTTGCGGGGCGTCACGGTCATGTTGTGCGCCAGGAACGATCGGACGCCGTGCTCGCGGCGCAACCGGCTGAACATGGCGACGAACCGCTGCCGGTACGGGTTCAGCGCAGCCTCGTCGGCGGGCCGTTCGATGCCGCGCCGCCCGAACATCAACGAGTCGAAATGCGCGGCGAAGGACAGCCGGTCCAACCGCCGCGCTCCGTCGGGTCCGACGGCGAGGGCCTTCAGATAGTCGTAGTCGAAATCACCGTGACTCATGCTCATTGGCTCGCGGCCGTGCTCCCGCATGATCAGCAGCGCCGCCGCGTGATCATCCGGCGGCAGCAGCGACACCTCACCGCCGATCAGCTGCGCATGCGCCTGCGGACCGCGCCGACGGCGCAGCAGTCCCATCTGCGCCCGTACCTCGGTCAGGGTGTGGCTACCGCTGATCGCGACCCGGTTCGCGTCCCGGGAGTGATAACACGGCGTGCAGGCCAGGTCGCACTTCGGGAACACCCCGTGGGTGCCCTCGCAGCCGACCGCATGCTGGCCCAGGGCCTGGGCCGGGGTGCGGACATGTTCGGGCAAACCCTGCCAACGGGTTTCCAGAGCGGCCGCGGTCTCCTCGTCGACGGGACGGGTACGGCGCTCCAGCTCACGGAAGCGTTCCGACAACCTCATCGGGTTCCAGCTCCGGCGTCGTGTACCGTGACGGCCCCCCAGAACGCGACATGGTTCTTGATCCGGCGGGCCAGCGGTGAGGGGTGCCGGTAGGTCCAGGCGGCGTTCCGACTGACCGATCCGTCCACCTGCACGCTGTAGTAGGACGCCACACCTTTCCACGGGCACAACGACTTCGTCCGGCTGGCATGCAGATACTGCTCATCGACAGCGCTGGGCGGGAAGTAATGGTTGCCCTCGACCACGACGGTGTCATCGCTACGCGCGATGACCCGGCCCTGAAAAACTGCCTCGACCATGCTCACTCCAGTACTTCGGCGCTGCTGGGCGTGCGGATGCCGCCCGGCTCTGTACAGGGAACCCGGTGGCTGTGCGGCAAGCTTCCCATCCCGGCGAACTCAGCCAAGCTCAAAAGGCTGACGAGCCGGACGGATCGGTGCCAGCCGATCCCGGGTCAGCGGGACGTGCGGCGGCCGGCGAGCGCCAGCATCAGAAGGCCCAGGGCGAGGCCGACCAAGACCTGCTCGGCCAGGAACGTCGGGTAGTCGACCATCTTGGCCATGTGCGTGATCTGATCACCACTACCGAAGACCGCCGCGGCCAAAGGCAAACCGATGAACGAACTGATCACGAACACCGCGGCACCCCACACTGCGCCGGCGGCGACCAGCATCATGCCGCGCAGCCGGGTCAACGCCACCAGAGCCCCGAACAGGGCGCCGTACATCGCCCCGATTATCACGTGGATCACCGCGCCCAGCACAGCGGGACCGCCGTAGAACACGAACGTCGAGCCGCCCATCGCCGACTGGGCCGACATCATCCTGTGATTCGGCGTGATGAACGTCGAGGCGATGTGGCAGTGCGGGGTGAAGAATCCGGTGTGCTGGTAGGTCGCCGAGGCGATCATGGCGTAGCCGGCCATCACCAGCGACGCGATGACCCCGGCGCCGGCCCCCAGACCCACCGAGCGGACCAGACTGGTGGATGATGCGGCGGCGGGGCTGAACGGCTCCAGTGGTTCGGGTGAACATGATGTCCTCCAGAAGCGCCGGGCGAGTCGCCAACATGCGTTTGCTGTCTGGGAAACCCGGCGCCCTCCCATCGATTCCCGATCAACGAAAATCTCTGGCCGACTGAGCGTTTCTGCTCGGACGCTGCGCACGACGGCGTCGGCGAGGACGACGAGCAGGCCACCTCGGACGGCGAGGTCGGCGAGGTTGAATGTCGCCGGGTAGGGCGCAATGTGGATCCAGTCGATGACCGCGTCGTGGGCCACACGCACGAGAAGTTGCCCAGGCCGCCACCGAGGGCGACCGCGAAGCCGAGCCGTTGAAGCCGGAACGCGCTCCTTGCCAGCCACAGCGCCAGGGCAACCGTCACCGCGACGGCCACCAGTAGAACCAGCACTGGGTAGCTGCCGCCGATGCCAAACGCCGCACCGCGGTTCTCCAGCAGGGACAGGGTGACACCGAACGTCGGGGCACTACCACCGTTCGGCAGGGAGGTCCAAGCCCACCCGGTGCTAGCGACGTCCACCGCGACGACCCAGCCGTCACGATCACGGCCTCCCACCGCCCGCGTGCGGATGATGGAGCTGACTCTCGATTCACTGCAACGGATCTGAGTTCATCGGCGCAACGGCCGGGTGAACCACCACGCTGCAATCGCGAGCACATCGATGCCCCAACTGATCTCGCTGTGCCCGGATCGGGCCAGCACCTCGCTGGTCACGACGAGCGCGATCGTCGGCGTCCAGGACAACAGAGACCGGATCAGCAACCCCCCGGCCCGGGGCGACTCCGATTCCCCGTCGGGAAGACCGGCCAACTTCGCCACGCGAGCACCACTGGGGTTGGTCAGAACCTGCGCACCCACCCGGACGGTCGGCACGGTCTCGTTGCCGCTGTTGGACGCCCGAACCCGCGCGCGGGCCCCCTCGTCCTCCCAGATGTTGCGCCAGGTCGCCACGACACCGCGGCGGGACAGGTCCGAGCGAAGAGACGAGCAGTACGGGCAGCCAGGCCGCCAGAACACCTCGACATCGACCGGTGCTGCGATTTCCTCAGGAATGCTCACCACACGGGAACCCGCTGAAAGCATCCAATCCTTCCCGACGAGGGATCGCTGCCGGCACTTCAGTGGATCGTGAAGATGCTGCGCGCCGCCGCGGACGCGGCCGCGATCGCGGCGCGCACGTCGACCGGGTCCGGCAGCCCGGACACGCCATCAGCGGTGCGGTAGAGCCGGCACGACATCCCCACCGGCCCCGAACTGGGACTTGGGTCGATGCCGTTGATCCGCAGCGACGGCGATCCGGTGAATCCGCGAGCAACCGCCTCGTCCTCGCTGCGGATGACCGTGGTCCGAACGGTCATACCAGTGAGTCCGAACTCGTCCACGATGGCGCGCAGTTGCGTCTGCGCCGGAACCATGTTCGGGCAGTCCGGCACAACCATCAGCTCGACCGGCGTCGGCGTCTGCGGGGTGTCACGCATCGGGAGCAGGCAGGGCCATCAGCGCGCCAATGACACCGTCGAGGGTGGCGGCGCTGACATCAGCGGGCGTGAACGCCGGGGTCGGCTCGTTTTCAAGTCGCGGGCACCAGCCGGTGGTCAGACCGGTGGCGTGCGCGCCGTGGATGTCCCAGGAGTGGACGGCGACGAGCGCGACCCGCCCGGCCGGGACGCCGGCGGCGCGTAGCGCCAACTCGTACGGGGCGCGGGCCGGCTTCCACGCCCGAGCCTCGTCGATCGACAGCACTCGCTCCACGTACGCAGTGAGCCCGGCCCGGTCGAGGAAGGCCTCGGTCGTGGCGGCGGCGCCGTTGGACAACGTGAACACCCGCGCCCCCGCCTGCGCCGCAGCCCGCACCGCCGCGACCGCGTCGGGCTGCGGCGTCAGGTGCCCGAAGCCCGCAACGACGTCCTGGACCTGCGCGTCGGTGAGTTCACCTCGGGTTTGCGCGTGCAGCGCTGAGGCTGCGACGTCGGCGAATCCGGCGTAGTCCCCGGCCAGGGTCAGTGCCATCGCATCGCGCAGGATCCGGGTGAACCAGATGGGCAGCAATCCTGCTGGTAGGCCCACCCTGGCCAGGCGGGTCTGCACGGCGTCCAGACTGGCTAGTGTCTCCACGACGTCGAAAACGACCACGTCGGGCCTCACCCGTGCGGGGCCGGTCACGGCGTGAGCTCCGCAGCGGCGGGCAGGTCGAGGTCGGTGCGGGCGTAGTGGTTGAAGTAGTTCGTGAACAGGTTCACCGCCAGGTGGGCGAACGCCTCCGACAGTTCCACCTCGCTCCAGTCGGCCTGCAACGCGGCGCTCCAGGTGGCGTCGGACACCTCGCCGACGTTGGCGGCGGCCTCACGGACAACAGCCAGCAGCGCAGCGAGTTTCGGGTCGAACTCGACGTCTCCGCGGCGGATTTCGATGGTCTGGGCCTCGCTTAGGCCGGACTTGATGGCCGAGGGCGTGTGCGCGGCCTGGCAGTAGTCACACCCGTCCTGCGCACCGACCGCGAGAGCGATCGCTTCCCTGGTGCGGGCATCGAAGCTGGACTGCTTGGCCAACGCCTCGCTGATACCGGTATAGGCGGCAAGCACGACCGGCGCGGTGGCCATTTCTCCATGGATGTTCAGGAGCCTGCCCGTGCGTCGGGTCAGTCGCTCCAGCGTCGGGCGAGCCTGCTCCGGGGCGGTCTCGAGGGTCTGGACGGGGATACGGGACATGTATGAAATCCTTCATCTGGAAGTCGGGGTACCGGACGGTAACCCGGTGAGTTCACCGGTTCCTTCCCGCCTGGAGCCGTGATCTGTCAGGCGTCGTCACCGCACCATCAGCGGCCTACTGTCGGCCAGTATGAGCCCGGCAACGCCGGGATCGACCGGCCATCCGTACGGGCGGCAAGGAAGGCGAGACGACAGCATGTCCCAGCCACCCGAGCACCCACTGGATGCACCGGCACCGACACTGGCCGCAGGTGTGCCGGTGCGGTGGGTAGACGTGTTGATCATCGGCGCGGGGCAGGCCGGTCTCGGTGCGGCGTACTGGCTGGGGCGAATCACCGGCCTGCAAATTCAGGTCATCGAGCAGAACACGGTGGGCAATGGTTGGCTCGAGCGATGGGACAGCCTGCGCCTGTTCACGCCGCGCCGGTTCAGTGGGCTGCCGGGCATGCGGTTCCCGGTGGGTGCGGACTTCCCCGACAAGCGGGAGGTCGCTGATTACCTGCGCGGCTATGCCGAGCGGTTCGCGCTGCCCGTGGAGACCGGTCACCAGGTGCGCCGTCTGTGGCAGTCCGACGGCCTGTTCTATGCTCGGACCGATCTTGCCGAGTTCCGGGCGCGGTACGTCGTCGTTGCTGCCGGACCGTTTTCCCGGCCCTACCTCCCGCCGGCGAGCGCCTTGTTGGATCACGGGGTCTTCCAGTTGCATTCCGCCGCCTACGGTCGCCCCAGCGACATCCCCGGGGATGAGGTAGTCGTCGTCGGCGGGGGAAATTCCGCCGCACAGCTGGCTGTCGAGCTGGCGCGCACCCACCGCGTGACGGTGATCAACCCTCGCCCACCGTGGTATCTACCGGTCACGATGCTCGGCGTGGACCTGTACTGGTGGCTGTACCTGACCGGGACGCTCAACGCCCGCGCGTCGTCGCCGGTGTCGCGTTACGTGCGACACCGCGGGGATTCCATCATCGGAACCGAATTGCGACGCGAGGTTCAGTCCGGCCGTGTCCGCCTGATCACCGGACGCGTCACCGGCGCCGGCGGACAAGACCTGACGCTTTCCGACGGCTCCCACGTCCAAGCGCAAAATGTGTTGTGGTGCACCGGCTACCGGCCGGAACTGGCCTGGATCGACCTAGCCGGCGCGCTCGATGCACGCGGTGAGCCAGTGCACCAACGCGGCGCCAGTCCCGTGACCGGGCTGCACTGGATGGGTCTGCCCTGGCAGAGCCGGCTCAACTCCTCGATCATCGACGGCGTCGACCGCGACGCCCACGCCACCGCGAAACGGGTCCGTGCGCTCGAGCGAAGATCGAGCAGCGCTCCCTCGGTTGACCGCATCAGCTGATGCCGCTGTGGCGCAACAGTTTCCAGGTGGGTCCAGATGCCGGTTCCAGCAAGCAGGATGCCGCCAGCAGATCTGGGTGAGTGGGATCAGAGCGTTGGGTGGTAGTCGTTCCAGACGCCGATCGCGGCGATCGCCAGCAACAGAATTCCGGACGCGATACCGATGAGGCGGTGGTGCACGCTCAGAAAGCGGGTGATCTGCCGTTGGAAAGGTCCGGCCAACAACGGTAGGACGACCAGTGGCCAACCGAAATCCGAGCCCGAAGAACAGGAAATAGGCCAGGGAACTCACGAAGGCACTGCTGCCGGCGACGCTGCCCAATACGAAGGCCGAGATGATCAGCGGGCCGGTGCACGGCAGGGTCAACGGGGCCATCAACGTGCCATAGACGAACGCCGACGCCGCCGGCCGGCGGAGCACCGGGATCGAGGTGGTCGTCATCCGGGAAAAAGGATTCTTCCCGGCGATCATCAAAATTCCGAGCACCGCCACCAGCACCTACATCGTCGGCAGCACCACCGGCAGCAGCCTGGCCACCGGACTGCGCAGCAGATGCAGGACGGGGTCTGCACGGTCACCGGTCGCTCAATCCTGGGACAGCCGTGAGAGCGCGAAGCAGCAATTCGGCGACGAGATGGAGGTCATCCAGTTGCGTCTCGCGGCCCTCGGGATGGCCCGCATCACCCTGACCGACCTTTCGGCGTGATCTTGGAACCAGCGCCGGGCGTGACGTGCGGCGTCCTCCTGCAGTTGGGAGTCGGCTGTCGCGAGCTGCGCACGCACAAGTGGGCTGGCGGCCGGATCCAGGGAGAGCCGGACGATGTCGAGCAGATCGGTCGCCTCCTTCGCTGCGCCGCGATTCATCACCGACTGCAGCTTCATCGCGACCAGGGGCCCCGGTTCGGCTACTTCGACGGTCAGACCGGGCATTCCGTCGGCGCGGATCACGACGGGCGTGGCCGTGGCGGCCGCCCAAGCGTGAGAGAGCACGTGCAGGCGGTCAGTGGGATCGTCCGGGAGGTTAGCCAGCTCGGCGTCGGTGACCTCCAAGACATCGACCTGCACCAGCCCCGCCGGCGTGGGCACCAACACCCCTGAGACACCGCTGACCTCCGCGCCGCTGGCCACCAGAAGCTGCAACTGCGGTGCTTCACCCGTCCCGCGCCGACTCATCGTGTCCAGGTCGCTGGTGACCCGGTAAGGGCGGGACAGTCGGCACACCACGGCCAGACCGCCGATCACCCACCACCTGCCGACCGGTCCTGGACACAATCGCCGGAATCGCGCATGCCAAGGCCGACATCGACGTGCCGACCAGGTCAACGACCGGGATCGGATCGCTACCAGACACGTCGGCCCCCATGATGTGGTGTCCATCCGTCCAACACTTCTCGACCTCGCCCGGCATCCTGCGCCAGGTCGAGAGCGACAAACAGTGGCAACGCAAGCGGCCACACCGGATTCGCCCAACCCGCCGGGTCGACTCGGTTGGCGCACACCATCGGGACAGGAGCGATCCGGAGCGTTGCACCTCGACTATCGTGATCGGCGGCCGTGCCCAACAGGTGAACGGCGCGTCGCAAGATCCCCGAGTCGGGAACGTAGAAGTCGGGCGGGTGATCCGATCGCAGGGCGACAGGTGCGCCGTATGTCGCTGCTGCCACGGAGTCGCTCAGCGCCCAACCACTGGTCGTAGCAATGGTGTCAAGGCCGATCTTCAGCGCATGGTTCACCGCGCCGTCACCCTGTGCCGGAACGGTTTTGACGTCCGCTTGGATCGGTCGCCAGATAGCGGCGAGCTCCCAGAACAGGTCCGGAAAGGCGGCCCGCCGATGCGCGTCGACCAGCCCAGCTGCCTGCAGGGCGGTCAACGTGTGAGAGACCGAGCTCGGTGCCCGGCCGAGTTCGGCCGCAATTTTCCGCACCCGCGCGGGCTCGTCCGGGCTCAGCAGCAATTGTGCGGCCACCTCAACGCCCACCCGACCGGCAAGCGGCGCCGACCGGACCGAAGCCTCACCCATCGGCGGGACGTCTGCGTCTACGAACAACCCAGGACCGGCCAGATGCAGATGCCCCCGAAGATCCAGCCACCCCCAGCCGGCTTCTTTGAGCACCTCGCGGGCCTCGCGAGTCACGCGATCGGCCACGACTACCCGCAGACCCGAGTTGCCAGGTGCTTGACTCATCCACCGGGCAAGACGCTGATTCAGGCCCTCCGCTGATGCCAGTGACTGCTGCTTGAGCTGCAGCGGGACTCTGTCCCCGGAAGGCGTCACGACGACCAGGTCCGGACCAACATCAGGATCGGGCCCTTCGGGTTCCACGTTCAGCCCCACCGCGGCTGCGGCATCGCGCAGAGCTGACATGCCGTCGGCGCCAAGACTGAAAGTCATGCTGCAAGACTCGCACCGAATTCGGTGTTCGGTCAATACCGAACACCGAACACCACCTGGCTACATGCCGATGACTCCATGCTGGTCGATCGACGATGTCGCGTTCTCACCCGGCTCAGCCGCGCCTGAGAACGGTCTTCGCGTTCAGACTGAGTTCGTTGGGAGGCTCCGAACCGTGGGTACGCGGTCAAGCATGAGGCAATTGACCCTCCCTCCGCAATCGGCGCGACCGAGGCGGCCGGCGGATCATCCCGGCCCGCCCGTCTCGGCCTGATATTGGGCGGCATCCTGACCGCTACCAGGGCTCGAGCGTCCCCGTTCTACTGTGCGCCCCCTGGCGACGGTTCCGGTGCTGTCGGAGTGACGACCGGTCGCCCACCGCGGGAGGGGTCTGCAACGTCCCGGCCCTCAATGCGCTGAGCCAGAACAGATATCGATTGCACCGATCTCGTCTGTGTAGTTCACAGGCCCAGCATGTGATCCCGGCGCGCATAGGCTATGTGTTCCTAGCATCGACCATTGACCCGAAACATGTTATAGTGAAACATGTTTCGGAGCTGGTGCGCATGGAGGGATTCGAACCCCCAACCTTCTGATCCGTGCGAGACTCGTTGCACCGTAACCAATCTCGACTCATATAGGTTGAGGCTTGCTCCATGTGAGACGCTATCAAATTATGGTAGTGCGACTGTTCTGGCGTTCGCCCCGAGGTCCCGGATAATCTCCCCCAGACGCTCTCGCTGGATTGGTCGATCCGGCCCTGGTGATCGAAAGCGGCACCTATTGAGCCGCCCGCAGAATCCTTTACCAGTAACAACAACCTACCCATGCGCCTCCGTTCTCGTTCGCCACGTGCGAACGGATTAATCCGCCGATGTCGACGATAGTGAGACGATATTCTCAACTGCCCACCGACATTCTGACTCAATCAGATACTCAGGAGCAACTACTGCAGGACTGGGTGCTCTGGCAACGCGGCCGCGGCATGTCCGACAAGACCATCACCGACCGCCTCACCATCATCCGCCGCATCCCCGACGCCGCCACCATCACCCCTCAAGGCGTCGACCGGTTCCTGACCTCCGCCGCCTGGGCCAAGGCCACCCGGGCCAACTACCACGGCGCGATCCGCGCCTGGTGCAAGTGGCTCATCATCACCGGGCAACGGCCCGACGACCCCACCACAATCGCCACCACCCCGAAGGTCAAAAGGGGCCGACCACGCCCGGTCGCTAATGAGCACCTCACCATCCTTCTCGACACCCGCATGTACCGGCGGACCCGGGCGATGATCCTGCTCGCCGCCTACGCCGGACTGCGGGTCAGCGAGATCGCCGCCATCAAAGGCGACGACGTCGACACCGTCATCAACACCATCACCGTCATCGTCATCGGGAAGGGCGACAAGGAGAGGCAGATACCGCTGCACCCCATCCTGAAGGACCTCGCCGCAGGGATGCCGCGTAGGGGTTGGTGGTTGCCCACCTACGTCGGCAACACCAAACACCTCGCCGGCGGACCCATGCTCGGCAACTCCGTCTCAGCCAGCATCTCCAACGTCATGGACCGCGCCGGTATCCCCCACGCCCTCCGCCACTGGTTCGGCTCCGCGCTCCGAGAAGCCGGCGTCGACTCCCTGGTCATCAAAGAGCTCATGGGCCATGAATCCCTGGCCACCACTGCCATCTACGTCGATGTACCACTGAAGCAACGAAGCGCCGCCGTGGAGCGACTTCCCCGCATCAACTCGGGGTGGGCCCGATCAACTTTCGCGGACGAGCAAAGTCAACTTTCGTTGTTCGACTGACAAAGGGCTCTGGCTGGCGGGCGAGCGAAGGCGTTGCGTTGCGTTGCGTTGCGTGCCGGTTGCCAGTGTCATCGGCAGTTGATTCAGTTTGACTACCGCAGAGGTCGATCCCCACCAGGGCGACACGGCGGACCGACTTTTGAGTGGCTGGCGCGCCGGCCGCGCCGTGAGTAGCAACTACGGTGACACTGCCGCGGAACTCTGTCCGCGACCCTGTCTGGACGACCGCACGGATGGCCATGCCCGCGACGTGATGGGTACGGCTGCTGGCGGATTCTGCTTCACCGGAAAGATCGAGGTAACACTTCACATGATGAGGGTGCATAGATGAGTCAGGACTTGCTTGTCGCCGGTGTCGACGTGGGCGGCACCAACATCGAGGTGGGCCTGGTCACGGCCGACCACCAGGTTCACGCCAGAGCAAAGACCGACACCCCGACCGGTGGTCCCGTCGAGGTGCTCGACACCATTGCCACCCTGATCCACTCGTTGGACCAGACACCGATCGCCGTCGGGGTGGGCATACCCGGTGTGGTCGATCAGGGCCAGGTACTGACCGTTCCCAATCTGGAGAACTGGCACGAGCACGTCGATCTCGTCGAAGAGTTGGGATCACGAATCGATCTGCCCATTGCTCTGGGCAACGATGCCAACGTCGGTCTGCTGGGTGAGTGGGTGGCCGGCGCGGCCCTCGGCGTCCGCAACGTGCTGGGACTGTGGATGGGCACCGGGATCGGCGGGGGCCTGATCCTGGACGGTCGGCCCTTCACCGGATCCCACGGCGGCGCAGGCGAACTGGGTCACATGATCATCCGGCAGGGTGGAGCGTTGTGCACCTGCGGGCGGCGGGGTTGTACCGAGGCCTACGCCGGGCGCCGGTCGATGAGAGGCACCGCTACGGCCATGGTCGACGCCGGCCGCTCGACGTCGTTGTTCCAGATCCGCGACGACGAGAAAAAGGGACACCTGACCTCCAAGGTGTGGGCACGTGCGTTGGACCAGGGCGACGAACTCGCCGAGCAGCTGTTCGACACCGCGGTCGAAACTCTCGGGGTGGCCGTCGGTTCGGTCGTCAATCTGCTCGATCTGGAGCTGGTGGTCATCGGCGGCGGCTTGGCCGAGAAGCTGGGGTCCAAGCTTGCCGATCGGATCGCCGAGGCCGCCGCACCCTGGATGCTGCAACCCAACTCGGAGCTGAAGTTCGTCGTCTCGGCACTGGGCGACGATGCCGGAGTGGTCGGCGCGGCCGCCCTCGGGCGGGCGTTGGTGATATCCGCCTGATCTAGGTAGCTGGCATAGTGGCCGCGAGAGAAAGAGAACAGATGCCGAACCTATGGCCGAATGTCCGCGATACGGTCCGGAGCCAGTTGTGGCCGCTGCCAGTGGCGGCCGTCGCGCTCGCGTTGATTGCTGGGTTTCTACTGCCGCAACTCGATGCGCACGTCGATGCCTCACTGCCCTCCTGGCTGGCTGGTGTGTTGTTCGGCGGTGATGCCGACGCCGGCCGGACCGTATTGGACGCGGTATCCAGCTCACTGATCACGGTGACTTCGCTGACGTTCTCCCTCACCGTGGTGACGTTGCAGTTGGCCAGCAGCCAGTTCTCGCCCCGCCTGCTTCGTACCTTCACCAGCGATGTGTTCGTGCAGGCCACTTTGGGTCTATTCCTGGCCACGTTCACCTACTCGCTGACGGTGCTGCGTTCGGTTCGGAGCAGCAGCGACTCGGCCGCGCTGTTCGTGCCGAGGATTTCCGTCACGGTGTCGTTCGTGCTGGCCGTGGCCAGCGTGGTCGGCTTGGTCGTCTTCCTGGCGCACCTGGCGCGGCAGATCCGGGTGGAGGCGATGCTGCGGGATGTCCACCAGGATGCCTCCGCCACGGTGCGCGTCGTGTTCGCTGACGAAGATGTCCAGGGTGCCCAGCCGCCGCAGACCCCGGAGCGTACCGAAGTACTGGTGGCCAGCGAATCGGGTTTCCTGGTCCGGATCGACCGCAGCGATCTACTGGCCGCAGCACTGGCCGCGGACGCCGTCGTGGTCATTACTGCGCACCCGGGCAGTTCGATGGTTCAGCACACCCCGATCGGCCGGGCCTGGCGACCCGCGGGCCTCCTGACTGCAGAAGTACGGGAGACCCTGGAAGCAGCGGTGGCAGGTGCGATCGTCGTCGGATACGAGCGGACCGCCGCGCAGGACGTCGGCTACGGATTGCGACAGTTGACCGATGTGGTTAACAAAGCACTTTCACCAGGCATCAACGACCCGACAACCGCGGTACACGCCCTGGGACATATCTCTGCGTTGTTGTGCGAGCTCGCCGACCACGATTTGTCGCCGGTGGTGCTCACCGATATCGACGGACATCCGAGGGTGGTGCTGCACCGCCCGGACCTGGCGGAAATGGTCGATACTGCCCTGACCCAGCCCCGCCGCTACGGCGCGTCCGACCCGCAGGTGATGGCCCGCCTGTATCAGCTGCTGGCCGAGTTGGCGTGGCGGTGCCGACCGGACCAGCACCACATCGTGACCGGCCAGCTGGCCCGCCTCGGGGATACCGTCGCGGCACAGGATTTCGATGCGGTCGAAGTTGAGCAGCTACGCGACGCCGCCGCCCGGGTCCAAGCAATCGTGGGCCGTCCGCCGACCTCGAACGGAGCCCGATGATGATCACTGCGGTCTCGGACCCGATCTAGCTCTTCGGGGTCACGCTGGTCGGTATCAGCCGCACCAGCGGGGTCAAGGTGTTGTTCACCGTGGCGTTGGTACTGCTGGTGCTGTTGGTCCGCCGCGTGGCGATCGGCCTGGCTCGCAGGCTGCTCGGCGGGGCGGTGGCCGACAACCGCCGGTTCTGGACCCGGCAGGGCATCCAGGTCATCGCGGCGGTCGTCCTGATCCTGGGTGTCGTCTCGGTCTGGGTCATCCCACCTCGGCAACTGCGTCTCGGATCTCGTTGTGATCCTTGATGACATCTTTGGTTTCGCTGGCCGCACTCGTTTCGCCTCCGCCGCCGGTGCCGATTTTCAGCAGTTGTGGGTAGAAGAGCGCCTCCTCGGCGGCGGCATGCACGTCCAGCAGGATCTTCAGCCGTTCCCACACAGCGCCCAGGGCTGTGGTGTTCGTCTTCTCGATTTCGTCGAGGTAGGCGAATAGGCGACGTTGCTCATGATGATCGTTCAAGATCAGGTCGGTGATGTCCATCGTTACTCCAAGTCGGCTGGGAAAGGTTGGTCGGTCGGCTGACCAGCATTCGGCGTGCGGCGTATTCGTTCGAGAGCTGGCGGATCGGGCCCCGGGGTGTTGACCTCCGGGCCGGGTGCGCGGAATGCGTTTCCCAAGGCTGCGAGGGGAAGCGGGTGGGCCGTCATTCGCGGTTGTCGGCGTCGTCGGGGACCCGATATGGACGCTGGCTTCGAGACCGGACAGCATTCCGGAGCTCCGCGCGGGTGAGCTTCGGCGTGCAGTTGTTCGACCAGGTGCGGGTGGTGCAACTCGAAGGCGGGGCGTTCGGAACGGATGCGGGGTAGCGAGTCGAAGTTGTGCCGCGGCGACGGGCTGCTGGTGGCCCATTCCAGAGAGTTGCCGTAGCCCCACGGGTCGTCGGCGGTGGTGACCTCGCCGTACCGCAGGGATCGGAAGATGTTCCACAGGAACGGCAAGATCGATGCGCCGAGGATGAAAGCACCGATGGTGGAGATCGTGTTGAGGGTGGTGAAACCGTCGGTGGGCACGGCCAAGATACCGGTCGAGCAGGCCGGGGGCGATGGCATTGGCGGCAAGGGTACCCACCGTGCTGGAGCCGACCCAGTACTCTCGGCGCTTCGGGTGGTCCGCGGCGTAGAGGACACCGCGGGCGGCGAACTCCGGCTGGTAGATCGGCGGCACCGGTTGGGCCTGATGGGGCAGCCGGGACAGCACCCAGGAAAACTGCGGAGTATTCACCCCGGGCATCTGCGGCATCGTGACGCGGACGTTGCTCTTGTCGTGCAGCAGTTCGCAGCGCAAAGCCTCGTGGAACCCCTGGATGGCGTGCTTGGCACCGCAATAAGCGGTCTGCAGCGGAATCCCCCGATAGGCCAACGCCGAGCCGACCTGCACGATGGTTCTGCGGTCCCGGGCCCTCATCTTCTTCAGCACCGCCATCGTGCAGTACACGTAACCCAGGTAGGACACCTCGGTGACCCGCCGGTACTCCGCCGGCTCGATCTCGCCGAACGGGGAGAAGATCGAGGTAAATGCCGCGTTCACCTCACAACCACGATCTGCTCTTTCATCGAAGTCCTTTCGCGTAGGGACGACCAGACGCGTGTTCCCTGCTCAGCCCACTGTGAAGCTGATCGGCTACCGACGGTTCCGCCGGCCGTGCTGCCGGTGTGAGGCGGGGATCGAGAATTGGGGAAACGGACACCGGGTGCACGGCCCGCGGGTGGGCCGGCGCCAGCTGGCTGGGGAGTGACCTGTTGGTAGAGCAGGGTCCCGCGCGACCAGCCGTGCAGAGGCGGTGATGCCGTTCCTGGAGTGCCGACATACAGCGTAAGTGCGAATTGCGGTGACAGTCAACGCTCGGAATTGGTGCACAATCGCCGACCTGTCGACCTACGCCGAGACGTCGCTGCCATGGCACCCAGTGACCCGCGAGTACCGACTCGACCGAATGTCGAGTGGTCCGCGATCCGCCGGGCTACGCCGCGATCACGGCGATGGAAGGTCCGGGTACATGGCTCGATTCTCGCGCAAACCTTGCGCACGTGCAAGGGTTGACCGCATCGTGCAACGGGTATAAGACGTCCCATAGTCCGCGCGGCCTCAGTGGGCGAGCAGGCTACCGCCGTTGCCGGACACTGTGCAGGACAGGAGAAATCTGGTGAGCCATCGTAGCGATCAGGTAGCTGTCCAACGGTCGGACCTGAGTGACCCGGTCGCCGGGCGAGGGAACAGGAACCGACCCTGCAACACCACCCCGGGCAACCTGGTCCGGCCTCTCAACGAGAGCGCCGCACTGACTCTGACCACGAGTTGCCACTTCCGGGCGAGCGCCGCACGGCCGCCCACTTCGACATGCAGATCCTTCCGCGCTACTCGCCTTCTTGGAGCCGGCAGACGAATGGGCTGAGAAGTTCCCACCGGGGGTCGACCGCGCGAGCAGTGCTCGACGGGGCTGACATCCGTTACCACGGGGCTCGTCCGCTACGTACAGCGATGAACAAGGTCTTTCCCGACCACTGGCCTTTCATGCTGGGCGAGGCGGCGCTCTACTCATTTCTGGTACTGCTTCTGTCGGGGGTCTACCTGTCGCTGTTCTTCGACCCCTCCATGGCCTACACCGTCTACAACGGGGTGTACAACAAGCTCCGGGGTGTTCCGATGTCCATGGCCTACTCCTCAGCACTTGATCTGTCCTTCGAAGTTCGCGGCGGACTGTTGATCCGGCAGATCCACCACTGGGCCGCTCTGATCTTCATCTTCGCGATGATGCTCCACATGATGCGGGTATTTTTCACCGGGGCATTCCGCAAACCTCGCGAAGCGAACTGGATACTCGGAGTGCTCATCCTGGTGTTAGGAATGGCCGAAGGTTTCCTGGGATACTCGCTACCCGACGACCTGCTGTCCGGAACAGGACTCCGGGCGGTCAGCGCATTCCTGCTGTCCATCCCGGTCATCGGGACCTGGGTTGCACTGGGCGGTCTTCAGCGGCGACTATCCAGGTGATGTCATCATTTCACGTTTCTACTCGCTACACATTCTGGTCATCCCGGGTGTCATCCTGGCATTGATCGGCTTGCACATCGCCCTGGTCTGGTTCCAGAAACACACCCAATTTCCGGGCGTGCGTGAAACTGAGAAAAACGTCGTAGGCGTTCGGGTGCTACCCACGTTCGCAGCCAAAGGTGGCGGATTCTTCGAATTGGTCACCGGGACGGTAGTCATCATGAGCGGGTTATTCCAGATCAACCCGATCTGGACCTACGGACCCTACAACCCGGCCATGGTATCCGCCGGTACCCAACCCGACTTCTACATGGGCTTCCTGGACGGGATGGTCCGCATCTGGCCGAGTTGGGAGATCCGCAACCTGTTCGGCCATTATCTGATCCCGGCGGTCTTCTTCTCCTCGATCCTGGCAGCGACGTTGTTGATGATCCTGGTCCTGTCCTATCCATGGATCGAACGTTCCTTCACCAAAGACCGTGCAATGCACAACCTGCTGCAGCGACCCAGAGACGTACCGGTGCGTACCTCACTGGGTGCAGCGTTCATAGGATTCTGGACCGTCAACCTGATGAACGGAGCCAATGATCTGTTCGCATTGAAGCTCCGCATGTCACTGAACGCGCTGGTCTGGGTCGGTCGCATCGGGTCGATCGTCGTGCCGGTCATCACCTATGTGATCACCTATCGCCTGTGCCTGATATTGCAGCGATCCGACCGGAAGGTCCTGGAGCACGGCATCGCCGGCATCGTCAGACGGCTACCGAATGGCGCATTTATCGAAGTTCACCAACCGCTGGGTCCACCTGACGTGCACGGTCGAGCGGTCCCGCTGGCATATCAAGGCCCTCCGGTGCCCAAGCGGGTGAACCAGATCGGCGCGGCCGGCACCGCCATCCCCGGATTGATCCGGCATTCGACGAGTCCGGACGATTGACCGACCAGGACGTCGATGTCGGCCGTCACCGACCCCATGATCCCCTCTGATGCAGTAGCTGTCCTGGTCGGCCATCCATTGGACGCCGAGGACCTGATCTTGGTGCGCCGCACATGCTCTACTGGTGAGGTTCTTCTTTCTGGGTAGGCAGGTAAGTGGCGGTGTTCCTCAGTACTCGTCGTCATCCTGATCCCCGCCGGTCGTATGATCCGAGATCACTGGCCGACGTATCAGCCGGGCCGGATTGGTTCGGGAGGTATGAGCATGGCGGTATTGGTCGGCTTGACCAGCATGGCGCTGGTGGCGCTGGCCGGAATTCTCGGCCTGTGGGGGGCGCACCGGTGGCTCACCGCCGGCCGGGTCACCGATCCGGCCGTTTTGCCCTTCCTGTCCGGTTTCCCTCCGGTGGCGCACGCGCTGTCCCGCTACCACGTCCGCTGGTACCCACTGACGTTGCTGTTCCTGGCTTTCGACGTCGAGATGCTGTTCATGTATCCGTGGGCGGTGGTGGTCGCCGAGGTGGGCGCGAGCGCCGTGATCGAGATGTTCGTGTTTCTGGCTCTGCTGATGGCCGGCGTCTTCTGGGCCTACCGCGAAGGGGCGCTCCGGTGGGTCTGAGAAACCGGATCGCCGCGCTGGCCTTGAGCGAGGTGCATGTGCTGCTGGTCGAGCGGCCTGGTTGGTCGCTGACCCGGATCGCCGCGGAGCGGGCCGTGGCCGCCCGCGGCTGGCGGGTCGCCGACTCGGCTGCCGCTGCCGATGCGCTGCTGTGCTGCGGGGAACCCGGCCCGGAGTTGAGTCCGCTGGTCGAAGCCATGTTTGCTCAGCTCCCCCCACCACGAGCCAGGGGACGGGTGGACCATCCGGGCGAGGTGGCTGCCGTCCTAGATCAGATCCTGGCCGCGTTGCGAGCTGATGATCCTGTTCCCGTGCCGCCCCGGGACCGGCCGGCGCGCTCCGTGCACGCCGCCCAGCCGGCCGCCGACCACGGCGACATGGACCACGCCGTTGATCCGGCCGCCGACCACGGCGACATGGGCGGCGGCGACCAGGACGACATGGGCGATATGGACATGTCTGGGCAGGGTGGGATCCCGCTGGCCGGCGGAGATCAGGACCGCGACGGCCTGGAGATGGACGTGCTGCCGGTGCGGCTCGGTCCGGTGCTGCCGGCCTGGCCGGCCGGACTGGTGCTGTCGGTCGTCCTGGCCGGCGACCTGATCACCGACTGCCACGCCGACACGGTCGACGCAAGAGCCGAAAACCCTCTGCCGCCGCAGCTGTCGCAGCGTGAAGACGCCGCGCTGGCCGTCGACCGGATCGGCCCACTACTGCTGCTGGCCGGCGCCGGACGGGCCGAGCGCCGGCTCCGCCGGGTCCGCGACGCTCTGCTCGACGGTATCGAGATCCCATGGTGTACCGCGCTATTGTGGCGACTGACCGACAGGCTGTCCCGGTCGCGGTCGCTCCGTTGGTCGCTGCGCGGTTTGGGCCGCATCGATCAGGTCGCCCTGCAGGAGACGGACTGTCCGCTCGGCTGGTCCGGTGATGTCCTCGATCGGTTGCACCGACGACTGGCCGGCCTGTCCGGGTTGCTGGCCGAGTTGAGCAGTCCAGCGGTGCCCGGCTACCGGCTCGAAGGGCCGTCGATGACTCGGGCCGGATTGGATCTCGTGTGCGACGCGGTGCGCGGCCTTGACCTGGGGGCGGCTCGGCTGGTTATCGCCAGCTTCGATATCGACCTGTCCGGCAGTGTCGGAAGCACCCCGGCCGCGGCGACCGCCGGGCCCGGTGCGTAGTCGTGACGTTCCCGGCGAGCATCGCGGCGGCACTGGCGCTGGCGGTCGGTTTCGGGTTGGTCACCCTGGTTCCCGCGATCCTGGGCGCGAGGTTGAACGATCCCGCGCCGCCGGGGGCCGGCCGTTGGCGGCGGGCCGGGATGGTGCCGTGGGTGCGGCTGGCCCGGACGTTGGGTCAGCGCCGGGCCCCGACGCTGGCCGCCGACCGGCTGCTGGGCCGGACCGCGGTGGTGGCTTTGCCGGTGATAGCCCTGTTGATGGTGGCGCTGCTCCCGCTGGGTGGTTTCCGGCTGGCCGATTCAGCAGTGGGATTGGTCTGGTTCAACGCGCTGGATGTGATGGTGTGGGCGCTGTTCTGGCTGATCGGGTGGGGACCCAACAGTGTGTATCCGCTGATCGGTGGTTACCGGTTCCTGGCCCAGGCGATGTCCTACGAGCTGCCTTTGATGTTCGCGATCACCACGCCCGCGGTGGCCGCGCACAGTCTCCGATTCGCCGATATCGTTGCCGCGCAACAGGGTTTGTGGTTTGTGGTGTGGATGCCG
>JAABUT010001604.1_pt1 | contig 25184 bp, 25 predicted proteins | sample 5559281 | NCBI WGS metagenome assembly JAABUT01 (sample SAMN10711880, study PRJNA513359) | rock metagenome | isolation source: Antarctica rocks | place: Antarctica: Victoria Land, Ricker Hills nord | collected 2016-01-04
CCTTGACGTTGGAGTCACATCAGTCACTTCAACCTCACCTGTCCCAGCATCCTGTGGTGGCCAACGACACGCCGATCAGGCACCATCAGTTGTCATGGCCAAGCCCCCGGAGTCCACGAAAACGTCGTTGCAACAGCGGCTCTCTGCCCACGCCCGCACCGCGTGGCCGCAACTGGCCCGCGTCGACGCGCGGTTCCGCGGTGAATACGCCTACATCAGCGGGCAACTACCCGACGGCGAGAACATCCCCCTGATGCGCCTGCACTACGGCGGCTCCGCCGCCTCCTGGGGCTTCGCGATCTACCTGGCCAGCAAAGACGGCTACGAACCCGCCGTCTTACCCACCGGAGTCTTCGCCGGCGCACCCGAAGACGCCCTGGACACCGCCTGCGGCCTCTACCTCGACAACCCCTGACGAACTATCGAGCGAGACCACCGGTGCCGGGCCGTTGCGCAGCGCGGAGACCGTCAGCACTGATCATCTCGTCGCTTGTGATAACAGCATCATTCCTCTCCGTCCATTTGTCAACGTCGATCAGGTCTGATCAAACCATCAGATGTGGGGTAGGCTGGGCGCATGAGCACACCGATCACCGCAGAGAACCGCGGCGATCGCCGGCGGGCCCGGACCCGGGCAGCCCTCGTGGCGGCGGCCCGGGAGTTGCTGACCCACGAGAACGGCACCGAGTCCAGCATTCAGGAGATCACCGATCTCGCCGACGTCGGCTTCGGATCCTTCTACAACCACTTCCCGGCCAAAACCGACCTCTTCAAGGCCGCGATCACCGAAACGCTCGAGGAGCACGGCGCGATGCTCGATGAGTTGACCGCCGACATCGAGGACCCCGCTGAGGTTTTCGCCACCAGCATCCGCCTCACCGCGCGACTACCCAAAACTCATCCCCAGATGGCCAAGATTCTCCTCAACACCGGAGCCGCCTACTTCGCCGCCGAGACCGGACTCGCGCCGCGCGCGCGCCGCGACATTCTGGCCGCCCGCGACGCAGGTCGTTTCGCTGTCGGCGATCCGGAGGTCGCCCTGGCCTGTGTCGGCGGAGCGTTGCTCGGCGTTCTCGACCTTGCGGTCACCAGCAGTGCCACACCCACCACCCTCGACCGGGCCGCCGACCAACTGGCGCTCTACCTGCTTTCCATGTTCGACGTTCCACGAGAGGACGCCGAGCGCATCTGCGCCCGCCACCTCCCCACCGTCTCCGGGTGGGCCCGCTCCCGCTGACCGGTCTTCGCCAGCGGTGACGGTGCAGGACCCCGCCGTCACGATCCCGGGACCGGCACCCACCCGGCGCCGACGTCCGGGGATGTACCCCGGGAGCCTTCGCCGTCTCTACCGGCGAAACCAGTCGTAAAGATAGAAGATAGGTGACCCAGCACCGCTCACCGCAGATCAGCCGAAGCCAGCGCCCCGGATCACCCCACCAGCCAGCACACCCGCCGTGGCGATCCTGCCTGGACGCCTGCAAGCGGTGGTCGACATGCCGACCACAGGGCGAAATCAATCCGTCGAACCTTGAAGATAATGCCGTGAAGGCCTGCCACTGACCGCCATGGGCGACAGGTCAGGTGGCCGGAGAGAAGTCGGAGATTGCGTTGGCCAGCTCGGTGGGCGCCTCCAGGGGGATCAGGTGTCCGGTGCTCGGGATCACCATCAACTTTGCGCCTGGCAGGTAGGGGATCAGGTTTTGTTGCAGGATCTGGGCGGGCTCGACGTGGTCGTTCTCCCCGGCGATGACAAGGGTGGGGACGTTCACCAGTTGGGTGCGTTCGGAGATGTCCTGGGCGATGCCTCGTAAGGGCCACTCGGTGCGGGCGGCGTCGGCGCTGGACCGGGAGTCGGTCACGATCTGTGCCTTGAGCTCCTCGGAAAGCGCTCTTGCCGTAAGGATGTTGTCGCGCGCTTGGGCCGTTGACTCTTCGCTGTCGTAGGCGTGCGAGAGCTGTTCCCGGTACTCGGTGGTGATCTGCGCCCCGGCTTTGGCCGGTCCTGATCCCACCATGATGAGCCCGCGGAGACGGGCGGGGCGGGTGCCGGCGACCAGTTGTGCGACCTTGCCGCCCATCGAATGACCAACGAGCACATAGTCGCCGGCGCCGGCATCGTCCAGCACGGAGAGGGTGTCGGCGGCGAGTTGGCTCAGTGTGTACGGGCCGGGAAGGCCCCGGGACCGGCTCCACCCGCGGAAGTCCATGGTCAGAACATCGTGGTCGGCGAGGCGGTCGGTGACCAGATTCCAGGTACGCGCCGAACCGCCCCAGTAGTGAAGGAATACCAGGGTGGGCCCGCTCCCCCGGCGGTGGTCGTAAGCGGGTAGGACCTGCTTGGTGGCGTGCATAATCGCTCCTCTGATGATATTCACGGTGTTTGCTCTTGGTGTCTATTGCACCGCAAGCCCGAGGCTGGCGCATCGGTCGGAATGGACCTCGGGTAGTGGAAAGTGGACATGTCAAAGATTCGGCAGCTGACCTGGCAACCTGCGGGCGCGGTGGCGCGCCCGGTCGAGGTGATGACGTTCGACCGGCTCCGCACGCTCAACGACGGTAGAACGCAACGGGCCGACTTCCACGTCCTGGCCGTCATCCAAGCCGGGCACGGATCGGTCTCGATCGACTTCTCCAGCTATCCGCTGATCGAGCGGACCGCGATGTGGATCGCGCCCGGCGCCGTTCACCGTTGGGATCAGATGGCCGACGTGGCAGGCCACGTCGTGCTGTTCGTCCCTACCGCCCCGGTCACACCCGCCACCCGGCAGCTCGTCGCAGCGCCGGACCTGGTCGCCGGATGGCGCATCCCGGCCGATCAGTGGGAGCTGGTGGCGGCCGCGATGACCCACCTTCGGCTTGAGGCATCTGCGGCACCGACTGGCCCAACGACCGAACTGCTCGAAATCCTGGTGTCCGCACTCGTGGCTCGGCTCAGGCCGCCGCCAGCCAGGGCTCGCCCCGAGAACACCATATTCCGGTTGTTCCGCTGCCACGTCGAGGCCCACTTCCGTGTTCACCACGACGCCGGCTACTACGCCCAGGTCATGGGCTATGCGCCGCGGACCCTGTCCAGGGCCGTCCAGCAAGCTACCGGCCGGACGACGAAGACCTACCTCACGAACCGTCTCGTGTTGGAAGCTCAACGGCTGCTCGCCCACGACCGGCTCACCACCAGCAGATGCGCCTCTGAACTCGGCTTCCTGGACGCCTCCAGCTTTTCGGTGTTCTTCCGCAACGCGACCGGACAACGCCCCGGCGCATGGCAGACAACCAGTTTCACCCGCTAACCCCCGCCCCTCGGGACCAGACCAGCAGCTATCTTCGTCTGCCCTGATGGGGTATCCCCCGTTAGAAGTGGTTCGCTGGTTGCGGGGTTGACCCCTGTAGGCGGCGTTTTCTCGGCCTGAGCCGAGCGACGTCCGGCGGCGACCAAGGTGCCGGCCGCGGAGCATGCCGGATCGACCACTGGCGTGCAGCGGTCTGTCGGATCGGTCGGACGGGGTTTCGGTGTCAGTTCTGGACGGTGGGCCGGATGGTGATATCGCCGATCTCGACGTCGTGGGGTTGTTCTATTGCGAAGGCGACGGCGCGGGCCACGGCGTCGGCACCGATACCGATCGCGGCCATCCTGCGCTGGCCCTGTTCCCGGATGTCCGGATCGTTCACGTGATCGAGAAGCTCGGTGCGGACGAAGCCGGGTGAGATCGAGGTGGTACGCAGGACGCCATCGGTGGATTCCTGACGCAACGCCTCCAGCAGCGTGCGGACAGCGTTCTTGGTGCCGGCGTACACCGCTTGCGTCGGCACGATCTTGAGCCCAGAGGTCGAAACGATCGACACCAGATGCCCGCGGCCCTGACGACGGAAGATCGGCAGCGCCGCGGCGATTCCGTGCAACACACCACGCAGGTTGACATCGATCATCGCCTCCCATGCGTCGACGTCCAGCTCGTCCACCGGGCCGGTCCTGGCAATTCCGGCGTTGCTGACCAGCACGTCCAGACGCCCGAACTGCTCGACCGCGCCGCCCACCAGCCGCTCGAGATCTACTCGCCGGGTGACGTCCACCGGTTCGATGGCGACCCGGCCGCCGGCGTCCGCGATCCGGGTCGCCAACCCCTGCAGGCGATCCGTGCGGCGCGCGCCGAGCACTACCGCCGCGCCGCGGCCGGCGAGTTCCAACGCAATCGCCTCACCGATGCCGCTGCTTGCTCCGGTGATGGCACAGACCTGGCCAGCAACTCCACTCATGCCACAAGCTCCCTCACCTACACTCGCGGACAGTTGTCCGCTAAGGCCCCCACCGTACCGGACAATTGTCCACTTGAGTAGGAGGACCACCGCGTGACCCGAGCGCAACGCGCCGACGCCGTCGACAACCGAGATCGCATCGTCGCCGCGGCTCGCAGCGCGCTGGCGCAGTCCAACGGCGCCCCCGACGAACTCAAATTGCACCTCGTCGCCAAGGCAGCCGGCGTGGGTCAGGGCACCCTCTACCGGCACTTCCCAACCCGTGAGCACCTGCTGGCCCAGGTCTACCAGCAGGAGATGCGCGAACTGGTGGAATCGGCCTCCGCGTTGCTCGCGACGCTGCCCCCGTTCGAGGCTCTGACGCAGTGGCTGGACCGCATCGTGGACTATGCGCGGGTCAAGCGCGGCGTGATCGCAGCCATCGAGCTGGCCGCATGGCAGGGTCTTTATGCCGATCACCACCACCGATTCGACCAGGCCCTGGACGACATGCTCGATCGCGCAAAGGAATCAGGCGATGTCCGTGACGACGTCGACGCCACCGATGTGATCCTGCTGCTCGCAGTGCTGACCCGCGTGCCGCCGGCCGAGTGGGAGGCCCGGTCCAGGAAGGCCGTTGCGGTCATTCTTCAAGGCCTACGCACCTGGTGATCCAGGTGAGAACCGCGCATTGGTGATTCTCCTGCGCTTCTATCCGACGGCAGAAAAACAACTGGAGAACGGGTGTCAACCTGACCGATCCGAAGCTTCGGTGAGTTCTCAACTTTTTTGGTTCATCAGTTGGCATTGCGGCTGATGCCGCGTCCGTTGGTGGGGCCAGAACCCGCTCACCATCGCAGCACCCACCCCTGGCACGGGACCGACGTCGCGATACCCTGCCCCGTTTCGGGGTGACGGTGAGCGTTGGTGATGGCCGTGGAAGACCGGGACCTCGGCCGGTCAGCGGCCGAAGGGCTTGCGCGGTCGGTGGCACGACGCTCGTTGGGGCCGAGCAGGTGTCGTGTCAGTACAGTGGGAGGCGGCAGTGCTATAGCGGCGGCCCGGCCGGTGATCGTGGAGAAGGTGCGGAAAAGTCCGATGTATTCGATCGAGCACTCCGGTGTGCCTGCGGTGGCAGGAGCCCTGGTGTTGTGCGCATTGTTGGTACTGGCCGGGGCGTTCCTGACCCGGTCAGGGTCGTGAGCCCGCAGCCGCACCGAACCCTCCCCCGCCGAAGCGCTCTGCGATTGGCGTGGAAAGCCTAGTCCTATAACCGGTGGGGAGCCGGAAGTGGCCTGGGGTCGGGAGGGAGTCGGAGGCGGTCGTCGTACCGATCGAGCCGTGCGGACAACACAACCGTCGGTGAGGGAAGGGCCGCTGCTTCGTTGGTGCGCGATGGCTGTGAAGGGGGGGGCCCGGTGAGTGCCGTTTCGGTTAGTTCCACCGCGGTGGGGTCCATCAGTGACCCGGGTTTGTGCCTTACAGCATGCGCTGTACCGGTCGGCTAAGGCCGATCCAGAACGTAGGTTCCACGCGTTGCATGACAAGCTCTACCGCAGGGACGTCATGCAGCGGGCGTGGGCTCTGGTGCGCGTCAACAAGGGCGCACCGGGCGTCGACGATGTCACCTTGGCCGATGTTCAGGAGTACGGCGATGACCGGCTGCTGGACGAGTTGGCTCTGGACCTTCGGCAGGGGCGGTGGCGGCCGTTACCGGCGCGGCGGGTAGGACGTCTTGCAAAGACCTCCGAACCGGCCGGTCCGGCCCCAAAAGTCGATCGTGGTGCCCGTTGGACGATCGGCGACCGAAGCGGGATCGTCTACGGAAGGACCCGTGTCAGCTTGGGTCTTGCCCAGCAGTGTGAGCCGGTCGCGGATCTTGTCGGCGACGGCGGTCAGTGTCGCCAGTTCCCCGGGGGTGAGCTGATCGATAACCGCCGAGCGGACATCGGCGACATGTTGCGGGGCAGCCGCTTGGATCAGTTCGCTACCTCGCAAAGTCATGCAGACCACTGCGCCCCGCCGGTCGTCGAGACACCGCTCGCGCGAGATCAGGCCACGAGTCTGCATCCGGCCCAGGTGTTGCGAGAGCCGGCCCTTTTCCCAGCGCAGCAGATGGGTCAGCTCGAACGGGCGCAACCGACCGTGGGCTGCTTCTGAGAGATGCGCCAACACCTGGAAGTCGGCGTGCGAGAGGTCGCAGCGGTTGCGCAGTTGCCGCTCGATGAACTCCTCGAGGCCCTCCTGCATGGCCATCAGGCTGCGCCAGGCCCGCTGTTCCCGATCGTCGAGCCACCTCATTTCGGTCATGGATGTCAATCTAGCCAGCTCTTGGTTCAGGTGTGAACAAGATAGGCGTAGCATTTGGTTCACACGTTAACCATCGGGCGCGGCAGTACGGCGTCGACGCCGGATCCGCAACCATCGACCGAAGGAGACCGAGATGAAGATTGTGACCATAGGGCGGGGGACGATCGGCGGGGGCCTGGCCAAGCTCTGGCGGACGGCGGGCCATCAGGTCGATGAGCTCGGCCGGGACGGTGGGGATGTCTCCGCCGCCGACGTCGTGCTGATCGCGGTGCCCGGCGCGAAGATTTCGTCGGCGCTGGGCGCGGTGACCGGTCTGGAGGGAAAGATCGCGATCGACGCGACGAACGTTTTGCCCGAGCGTCATGGCAGTTTCCCGTCCTACGCCCAGGAGGTGAAGTCATTCACCCACGCCCCGGTGGCCAAGAGCTTCAACATGAACTTCGGGGGGCTTTTCGACAAGGTGCACGAGCAAAGGGTGCGACCGAGCAACTGCTACGTCGCCGACGAGGGTGCCCGTGAAATCACCGAGCAGCTGATCCGGGACGCCGGCTACGACCCGGTGCACGTCGGTGATCTGTCCCGGGCCCGCGATCTGGAGAACGCCGCCGCCCGGCTGCTCATGGGCGTCCAGCCGGTCGGTGGGGTGTTCTACCGGTTCGCTGTGCCCGGAGAGCTCTGAGCAGACACGACTGCTACCCCAAAGTTTTTTCAACAACCGGCAGAAGAGGAAGCAATCAATGAAAGCCGCAATCGTTTCGGGTCCGAATCAGACACCGATATACGGTGAGTTCGACGAACCCAAACCGCAAGATGGGGCGACGGTCATCCACGTGGCGGCCTCCGCGCTGTCCAACGCCACCCGGGCCCGGGCGGCGGGCACGCACTACTCGATGACCGGCGGGTTCCCCCTGGTGCCAGGCCTGGACGGCGTCGGCCGGACCGAGAGCGGCGCTCGCGTCGCGTTCCTGCTGCCGGAAGCACCCTTTGGTGGCATGGCCGAGAAGACGCTGGTACGGGACGCGCTCTGCCTACCGGTTCCGGACGCGGTCAGCGACGTGGTCGCCGCAGCGATCCTCAACCCGGGTCAGTCACCGATCGGCGCGCTACGCACCCGCGCGGGGCTTCAACGCGGCGAAACCGTCTTGATCAACGGTGCGACCGGCACCACCGGGCAGGTCGCCGTCCAGATCGCCAAACACCTCGGCGCCGACCGGGTGATCGTCACCGGCCGCAGCACAGGCGCACTGGCCAGGCTCCTCGAGCTTGGCGCCGATACCACCATCGACCTCACCGCCGATCCCGAAGACATCCAGGACGCGCTGGCAGCGCATTTCGCCGACGGCGGCATCGACATCGTTTTGGACTACCTTTCCGGCCCACCCACCCAGACCGTGCTGACCGCCATCGCCAGCGGCCACAAAGCGGCCAAACCGGTCCGCTACGTCATCGCCGGCACCTCGGCAGGCGCCTCGACCAACGTGCCGACCAGCGTCCTGGGCTCCGCCTCAATCGTCCTGATGGGCGCCGGGATCGGCGCGGTGCGGGTCCCGGAGATCCTGCAGAATTCCGCCGAGGCCCTGCAGATCGCCGACTCCGCCCACTTGCAGATCGAGGTGATCCAAATGCCGCTGGCCCAGGTTGAGCAGGCCTGGGTCTCCGACTACGGCCGCAGCCGCGTCGTATTCACCACCTGACAATGTGAAATTGCACGGTAAGGGATCTTGCTCAGTTGTGCTCGTGTGGACGAGGGGCTGAGGGGCGGCAGGTTCCCGCACGATGAAAGCGACGCGCTGGGATGCTTGGTCCGGGGCGCCGCTATCCCGGCCCAAACGCAGCGCGCGGCACACCTGCAACACCGTCACCTTGCAATCACCTCCCGCAGAAATCGGGTGTCGATTTTAGCCGCGATCAACCATCCATCAGCGTTGTAACTGGGTCGAGTTAAGTGTAACGCCGTTCAGTAACGGGATCCAAGAGGAATGGCCTTGTCCGGCGCCAAGTGATTCGACTAAATGGCCGATGTTCGGTTATAGAGGCGATCTAAGAGCCATTAGGGGGAACGGCCTGCCGGGCGTGCGATCATCCCGACTTCGATCTTGCTTTCGGTTCGTCGCCACGGTTGCTTGATGTGATCGGGCTGGGTGAGCTGACCCGGGTGGTCGACCGGGACACCGTCGATGATGTGCTGGGCAAAGCGAACCGTCACCAGACCAGTGCGCGGCTGATACCGGCCCGGGCGGTGGTGCACCTGGTGTTGGCGTTGTGCCTATTGACCTCCGACGGGTACGACGAGGTCGTTCGGAAGCTGACCAACGGTCTACGCGGCTTACAGATCTCCTGTCCGGTCAGTGGAAGTTCCGACACCATCGCCGATCTCGCAAGCCCGGACTCGGCCGGGTCAGGAGGTGATGGGGCGACTCTTCGAAGCCGTCTGTGAGTCGGTCGCGACCCGGGCGACAGTAAGGGCGTTCTTCAGGTCCTAGCTACGTAATCCATCTGATAGCCCAGCTCGATGAGGGACCGCTGGACCAGGTCTCGCATCTGCGGGCTGACGTTGACAAAGTTATTGACCACGTTGGAAACGGTACGAGTCGAGACACCGGCATGCTCGGCGACGTCCTTCATCCGCACCTTAGCAATACGGCGCTTGGGTACCAAAGCATCATGTGTGCTTATCGGAAGTATCTCAGCGTTTGGCAACACCATAACTGGACCTAGGACGCCGAAAAATCGAATCGGACGACATTGGTGTATGTCTCGCCTGGCTTCAGATTCGCCTGCGGAAAGTGAGACTGGTTGACCGCATCGGGAAAGGTCTGGGTCTCTAATGTCAGTCCAGCGAAGGCGCTGTAACGGCCGACAGGCGGTTTGCCAGTGACACCGTCGAGGTACCCGCCCGTGTACAGCTGCACCCCAGGCTGGTTTGTCGACATAGCGAGGCGGCGGCCGCTGTGAGGGTCGGTAATGGTGAGCACCTCACGCATCCCAGTTCCTTCGAGTACCCAGTTGTGATCGTAGCCGGCACCGCTGGTGGTTACGCGGCCGGCACCGGACTGTTCTACTTTCGCAATGTCCCGTCCGATTGGTTTAGGTGCCCGGAAATCGAATGGAGTGTCTGCAACAGATAGAACTTCGCCGGTCGGAAGCAGCGATTCGTCGACCGGAGTGTAAAAGGAACTACGCATCTGCAGGAGGTGGCCGAGGACGGATCCCGAGTCGTGGCCGGCTAGGTTGAAATAGGAGTGATTAACGATGTTGACCACCGTTGTCGCGTCGGTGGTGGCCCGGATCTCGATGAGAAGCGTTGACCTGAACAGGCTGTAAGTCACGCTTGTTGTCAGGGTCCCGGGATAGCCCTCTTCTCCATCTGGGGATATTCTCCAGAACGTCACTTTCTCACCATCGGCGCTGGCCGCTGAGCTCCAAAGATGGCGGTCGAAGCCTCGAGTCCCGCCGTGCAGGTGGTTGGACCCTTCGTTGACGGAAAGCTGTAGCGGCCGGCCGGCCACGGTTACTTGCCCATTACGGATTCGGTTGGCGTAGCGGCCGGCGGTGGAGCCCATGTAGTTGTCGTCGGTCGACATGTCCTCTAACGATGGTCGTTGGAGAACAATATCGGCAAGATTTCCGTCGCGGTCAGGTACGTGCAACTCCATCAGTCGCGCACCCAGGTTGGTCACAACAGCCTTACATGTGCTGCTGGTTAGGGTAAAGACGCTGACTTCCAGCCCTTCCACTTGAATCGTACTGCTGGTGTCCACAAGATATCCGTTTCGGCAGGCTTGATGTGAATTGTTGGGCTTAGATCTCCCTGCGATCGCCGTCGGCTGGTTGGCAAACCTGCATGGGCGACAAAGAACGCCGCAGATTGCGGTGCAGCAGCAAGCTGTTGAGCGGTGAGGTTATCGACGGCTAAATCGTGTCCAGCGACGGTGACGCACGACGAGTACGGGACAGGTACTGTCACCACAGCCAGCAGGTCTCCTTGCGAGCTGAAGTGGCGAACTTCGCCAGCCGCCCAGATCGCCACCCACAGGTCACCGTTCGCGGCCGCAGATACCGGCTGGCGAGCCACCGAGAACTCGGAATGCCCCTTGCCGCTGCCGCCAGCTTCCGGTGGACACGTCGTAAGGCCGACTCCAGACAATACCGGGCGTCGCGTCGACACTGTAAAGCGTATCGCCGTTCGGTGACTATGTCGTCGAAGTCGCCCGCGCGGTCCAGGAAGTGCGCTTCGACGAGGCGAGCCCCGACCGGTGTCAGCGCGATGCTTGGTCCAAGCGCATTCCTGATCTGTATCAGCTCCATGCTAGGCGGCCGCTCACTGCCGAATGCCTCGACCGAAATTGTCATCAGTGCCTCCATGAATCGTTGTTGCCGAGCTTGTCCCAGACGGGCTCGGTCCGGCGGGTCCCAACGGCGTGTATTGCCGCTAAGTCGCCGAAGGGCAGTCGGGCAGCTGGTCGCGCCGCGGCAGTGTTTCCCAGTCGCCGGTGCCGGCGAGCGCATAGGCTGCGACGCGGTGGCCGAGGGCTATCGACTCGAGCACGTCCGCGCCGCGGATCTGGCCGAAGATGAACCCAGCGTCGAAGGCGTCGCCCGCGCCGACGACGTCGGCTATCGAGACGACTTCCTGCGGGATGGGCACGAGAGTCAGGGTGTCCTCGCCGGCGAGGTACGCTCCGATTGCCCCGTCGCGGATCACTGCAGATGCGGCGCCTGCGTCGCGCAGACGCCTGGCCAGGTCAGCGGCCCCGGCACCGCCGAAAAGCAGCTCGCCTTCGTCGCGACCACACAGCAGCCAGTCAACGTGGGGCAGGATCTCCTCGGCGGCGGTCCGAGCTTCGTGGGCGTCGGCCCACAGCCCTGGCCGGTAGTTCAGGTCGAAGCTCACCCTCAGCCCCGCGTCAGCGGCCTGGCCGACCGCCGACAGCACAGTTTTGCGGCAGCTGGGCGATAAGCCCAACGTGATGCCGGTAACGTGCAGCCACCGTGCCGCACCAGGGGCAAGGCTGAAGGGTTGTAGACGGGTCGCCGCCGAGGTCGAACGATAATATAGTCGAGTCGTTTCGCCGACTACCCGGGTTTTGATCATCACGCCGGTGTTGGCCGCCGGGTCGCGTGTGCAGCGGTGCAGGTCGACGCCTTCGACGCCCATGACGTCAATGATCAGTTGCCCGAACACATCGTCGCCCAGGCGGGAGATCCATTCGGCGTGGACCCCGAGGCGTTCTAGTCCGATCGCCACGTTGCTCTCTGCGCCGACGAACGACAGTCGATACCCGCTGTGGAGCTGCGGCAGCCCGTCTTGGGTGGGATCGAAAAGGGCCATCGACTCGCCGATGGTAAGGACTTCGACGGGTCGAGGGGGTCCGGCGTGGGCAGTCGCGGCCGAAGCAGCGGGCATGGCTGTGCGTCCCTTCAAGCGTGAGGTGTCCATCGGTTGCGCCGCCACGCTAGCGGCGGGGGATCGTGAACCTTGGGTTTATCCGCCCGGGTACTGGCGAGTCGGCGATGAACAACGCGCCGTGGACGCTGTCGGTGGTCACCGCGTAATCGTCGGGGTCCTCTCGGGCCGTGGTGATCGCCATGCGCCACCGGTTCCGGTGCTGAAAGAAGGCAACGTTGGTGACGTTGGGTACGCCGACGACCACCTCGGCCTGGAGGGCGCCATCCGGGCTCACGCAGATGACTCGCCCTGCGCCCCAGAGGGCGACCCAGACGTTGCCTTCAGCGTCGACGGCGATGCCGTCGGGGGTCCCCTGCTGCACGGGGAAATCAGCGATGCAGCGCCGCTCGACCTTGCCTGCGGACAATGTGATCATCTCGACGCGTCCGGTTGGTGTGTCGACGTAGTAGAACCTGGTGGGGCTCGGGCCAGGCCAGGCGATGCCATTGGACTCGGTGACGCCCTCGAGCATGCGGTGGGTGTGTCCGGCGGTGTCCAGGCGCCACAGGCTGGCGGTGCCTGTCTCGCCGGCGCTGCCGGCCCAGAATTGGCCGGTGGGGTCGCATGCGCCGTCGTTCATGCGTTCCCCGGCGGCGACGGTCAGCTGCGGTCCGAGTTCGCTAACCTCGCCGGTGGTGGGGTCGATCAGCGCGAACCCAGTGCGGTGGGTACCAACGAGTCGGTGGCCGGTGGTGAGGCCGATCGCGGTCACCATCTGTGTCAGGTTCACGGTGGTGACCGAGCCGAGCGGATCCAGGCGGTGAAGATTGTGGCCGGTGATGTCAATCCAGTACAGCTGCCCGGTCCAGTCGTCCCATAGGGGCGATTCGCCGAGCTCGCTGCGCGAGCCACCCAATGCTTGCGCCTGCACACTGCGCACGGGGTCAGTCCCCCTCAGCGTGGGTGCTGTTGGCCACGGCGCGGCTCAGCGACCAGGCCCGCCGGCGGACCTGGTCGAGGTCGAGATCGCTGGCTCGGCGTGGGATCAGCCAGGTTGCGACGGCGACGGCGACCGCGCCGGCGTCGAGGTACGCCTTCGCTGTGCTGTCAGAGATTCCGCCGGTGGGGATCAGCGGGATGTCCGGGACGGGGCCCTGCAACGCGGACACGAACGCTGGTCCCAGGACGTCGGCGGGGAACAGCTTGACTGCGGCCGCGCCGGCCTGCCAGGCCCTGATGACCTCGGTAGGGGTAAACGCGCCGGGCATCACCGGCACACCGTCATCGGCGGCGGCCTTGATCAAGGCCGGGTCGACGTTGGGGGTGACCAGGAAGCGAGCGCCGGCGCTGCGTAACCGGTTCGCGGTCTCAAGGTCCAGGACGGTACCCGCCCCGACTTCCAAGCCTGGCTCGGCGCTGAGCGCGGCGATGCAGTCAGCTGCGTTCGGGCTATTGGCGGTCACTTCGACCGCCAACAGCCCGGTTTCGCGAAGGACCTCGGCAAGGGCCGGCATGTGGGTGTGGTTGTAGTCGCCGCGGATGATGACCACGACGCGGCCGCGACGCACCGACTCAGGAAGCGACGGGCGCGCAGGTAACACCATGCTTAGCGGGGCTGGGGGTTGCATAGCTGCCTCTCAGAATGCGGGTGGTCGCTGGCGGTGGTCGCGGTCTAGTCCGGTGAGCCCGCCGACAAGCCGCCGTCGACGACGAACTGCTGGCCAGTGCAGAACGAGGAGTCCGGCGAGCACAAGAAATAGGCGACGGCAGCGACCTCCTCCGGCCGACCGATGCGGCGGAGGGCATGCAGTTTCCCGGCACGCTTACGCGCCTCCACTGGGTCGCTTTGGAGGTCGAGGTAGCGCTGGGCCATGCCGGTATCGATGTAGCCCGGGCAGATGCTGTTGGCGCGGATCCCGTCGCCACCGTTTTCGATCGCGATCGACTTGGTCAAGGTGATGACAGCGCCTTTGGCGGCGCAGTACGCGCCGAGCTGCGGCTCGACCCAGAATCCGTTGACCGAAGCCATGGTGACGATGGAGCCGCCGCCGCGCTTGCGCATGAGCGGGATGGCGGCGCGGGCGGCCAGGTAAACGCCTTTGACGTTGATCGAGAACACCATGTCCCAGTCGGCGGGGGGCGTGTCCTCGACGGTTCGTTCGTACTGCACCGCGGCGTTGGCCACCAGCATCTGCGGGCCGCCCAATTCGTCGGCCCGGTCCATCACCTCGTCGATGGAGTCGGCATTGGACACGTCGGCCTCGAGGGCTTCGGCGTAGAACCCGGCGTTGCGGATGTCGGCCACGGCGGTGGCGAGTCTGTCGCCGTCTCGGTCGACCAGCAGGGTGCGGGCGCCTTCGGCGGCTAGCCGTTGTGCGACGGCCAGCCCGATTCCGTTGGCCGCGCCGGTGATGACTGCGACTGGGTTCTCGGCGAACATGATGCCTCCTGGCTGTGCGGTCTTGCGGTTGTCGTTACAGGGCGGTCAAGGCGGCGACTGCACTAGTGGGGTGCGTAGCCGTGGGTCGTGTCAGCTGCGGCCGATGACGGGGGGGATGAAGCGCACCGCCTCGTCGGTGTCGGCGCGCAGAAAATCGAAGTCAGCACCCTCGGGCGCTTGTAACACGTGCTGCTCGTAGAGCAGCGGCCAGCCACGAACGTGTCTGCTGACCGGTGGACGCCAGTGGGCAAGCCTGGCGTCGATGTCCTTTTGGGACAGCTCGACGTTGAGGCGGCGGTTAGGGACGTCCAGACATACCGTGTCCCCTGTGCGCACGGCCGCTAACGGCCCACCGACGGCGGCCTCGGGAGCAATGTGCAGCACGCAGGTGCCGTAGCTGGTGCCGCTCATGCGGGCATCGCTGATGCGAACCATATCGGTGACGCCTCGCGCGGCGAGCTTGGCCGGGATGGGTAGCATCCCCCATTCGGGGTAGCCGTCACCGCCGCGGGGCCCCGCGCCGGTCAGCACGAGCACGGAGTTGGCGCTGACTTCAAGTTCGGGGTCGTCGATCTGGTCGAGCATGTCCTCGTAGCTGGCGAACACGACGGCAGGTCCGCGGTGGTTGAGCAGCGCGGGAGTGGCCGCCGAAACCTTCAGGACGGCGCCGTGGGGGGCGATGTTGCCGCGGACGACGGCGAGGCTGCCCACCGGCGCGACTGGCTCCGCCCACGTGCGGATGGCGGTAGAGCGACTGTTTCCGATGTCGGGGTTGGCAGGGGCGGCGCGCAGCGTGCCGGTCACAGTCGGGACGTCGAAATCGATGATGTCGGCGAGTTCGCGGAGCAGGACGGGGACGCCGCCGGCGGCGTCGAAGGCGGCGATATCGGCGCGACCTCCGGGGAGCACGTCGACCAGGACCGGGACCCGACGCGCGGCGGCGTCGAAAGCGTCGAGCGGCAGCGGGATGTTGCGGCGCCCGGCCAGCGCGCACAGGTGCACGATGGCGTTGGTCGAGCCACCGACGGCGGCCAAGACGGTAAGTGCGTTGGCGAACGCGGCAGGAGTGAGGATCTCGCTGATCGTCGGTCCGTTGGTGGCTAGCACCACGGCGCGCCGGCCGGCTTCGGCGGCCGCATCGGTGATCTGTGGATCGTCGAAAGCGAGTGTGGCGGTCCCGGGAAGCATGAGGCCCATGGTCTCGGCGATGATCGCCATAGTCATCGCGGTACCCATCACGTTGCATGCGCCTTGACTGCAGCCGAGCGCCAGCTCGACCTGCGCCCACATGCCGTCGTCGACCTTGCCGGCGCGCCGCTGCTCCCAGTAGCGCCAAAGGTCGACGCCGGCGGCCAGTGGCCGCCCGGCGACCCGACCTGGCCGCCGGTAGCCGCCGGTGACAAGCACACCGGGCAGCCCGGCGCTGGCGGCGCCCATCAGCAGGCCGGGGACGGTCTTATCGCAGTTGCCCATGAGCACCACCGCGTCGACCGGGTTGGACCGGATGTATTCCTCAACCTCCATGGCCAGCAGGTTGCGATAGAGCATTGCCGTGGGCTTCATCAGATCCTCGCCCAGTGACATGACCGGCAGCTCCACCGGCACCCCGCCGGCCTCGTAGACACCCCGGCGGACCGCGTCGACCTTTCCTCGTAGCGGCAGATTGCACGGGTTGAGATCGCTGCTCGAGATCAGTATGGCGACGACCGGTCGCGGCTGCCCGTCGCCACGGCTATCCGGCAGTCCGGCGGCGTGCAGCGCGGCCCGGTTCTCGACGGCGACGTCGTTGTCGCCGTCGAACCACGATTGACTGCGCAGCCTCATCACACTGTCGCGAATGTCGCGTCGCGCAGCAGCGTGAAAAGGCGGTCGACCTCGATGACGGTCTCGGGGTCGAGGGCGAACCCGGCCGGCCCTCGTGAGTAGGTCTCGGGCAGTACGCCTTGCTTGTGCAGCAGATGTTTTTGGACGGTGACGAAGGCATCCAGACTGGTTTGCACGGACACCAGCGCGCACAACAGTCCGTTGAGGGCGTCGACACGGGCCTGATCTGCGGCCTCGAGCGCGGCCCACAACGCGACCAGGGCCCAGCACACATCCGGGCCGGGCATCGTTCCGGCGATGCCGCGCCGGTAGCTGTCCACCAGTGCTAGACCGCCGGTGCCTTCGTAGATCTTGGCGGCGCCGCCGGTAGCGTCGCGCAGCGCACTGAGCTTGGGGCCGATCGGTTGAGCCTCAGGCTTGAATAGGGCCCGGTCGCCGAAGGTGGCGTGCAGGCGAGCCTGCAGTTCGATGGGCAAAGGCCGGCCGAGGTACCCGCTGGCGTCTTGCACCACCACCGGTATGTCGATGGCCTCTATCAACGCGGTGTAGTACCGCATAAGCTCGTCGCTGTCCACGGCCGTCGCCACCGGCGGAATAGCCATGACCGCAGTCGCGCCGGCATCGCGGGCGGCGCGGGCGTAACGCACGGCGGTGTGCAAGCTTTCAGCGCCGACGCTGGTCACGACCGCGCCGCGGCCGTCGGCTGCTCTGCATAGTTCGGTGGCGAGCTGGTCGCGTTCCTCGCTGCTCAGGCGCAGCGTTTCGGACACCATACCCATCACGATGCCGTCGACTCCTTGCTCGAACAGCCAGTCGACCTCGTCCTTGACGACTCCATAGTGGATCTCGCCAGTGGCAGTGAAGGGTGTAGCCACTACCGGCAGCACGCCGCGCAGTTCAGTGGTCATCGTTGTTCTCCTTAATGAAAGCTGTCGTAGCGCGATGCGGCCACGACTGAGATGGTGCACGGAGTAGGGCCGCTATTTGCCGATGCCCATAGTCAGGCCCCGGACCAAATGGCGTTGCAGGAGCAGGTAGACCACGACCGCGGGCAACGCGCTCAGCGCCGCGCCCGCCATCACCACCGGCAGGCTTGTCACGCGGCCGGCCGATAGGACACCGAGCCCGGTGGTGATGGTCCGCTGCTCGGGCGTCTGCAGGAACAGCAGCCCGACCAGGAGGTCGTCCCAGATCTGGATGAACTGCAAGACGACCACCGCGGCGATGGCCGGGCGAGCCATGGGCAGCGCGATGCGCCAGAAGATCGACCGGTAAGCCAAGCCGTCGATCAGGCTGGCCTCGATCAGCTCGTCGGGGAACGAACGGAAATACACGGTCATGAGGAAAGTCGCGAACGGGGTACCCAGCGCTGCGTAGATCAAGATGGGGCTGAGATAGTTGTTGACCAGCCCAAGATGACTCATGTTGGTGAATTCGGGCAGAATGATCGACTGCACGGGTACCATCAGGCAGGCGATGATCGCGGCCGCGACCACCGCGCTACCGGGATACCTCAGCTTGGCCAGACCGAAGCCCGCACTGGTGGACACAGCAACGATGATCACGAGGGCAGCGACGGTAATGAGGGTGGAGTTCAACAGCTCCTGCACCACCGGGAGCGCGGTGAACAAAGTTCGCCATGAGCCGAGCGAGTGGCCCGCCCCTGCTTGAAACTGCGTCGAGGTGCGCAGCGACGCGTCCACCATGTAGTAGAGCGGGTACAGCATGATCAACGCGAGCAACGACATGATCGCGAACAGCAATCCCCGCTTGGCTCGCCGTGCTGCGCGGGGGGGCCTGACTAGCTCAGTGGCGCTCACCATGGCCGGCTCACGCATCCTTGACAAAGATCCGGCCGAGCACGAATACGATCACCGTGATCAGCGCGACGAGTACAAACAGCACAACCCCCAGCATCGCCCCGAAGCCGAAGTCTCCCTGGGTAAATGCCTGCTGGTAGACGAAGAATTCCAAAGTGGTGGTGCCATCACCCGGGCCGCCGCCGGTCATCACGAAGATGAGGCTGAACAGTGCAGTGAAGGCAGTGATGATTGTGAGCACGGCGGCGAACTGAACGAAGCGCGCCATCTGCGGCAAGGTGATGCTCCAGAAGATGCGCAACGGGCCGGCGCCATCGACGCGGGCCGCTTCATCCAGCGACGGCTCCAGGTTGGCCATCCCGGCCACGAAGATGACGATGTTGGGCCCCAGCTGCGACCAGATGAAAGTGATACCGACCGCCAGCAGAGCGGAACGCTGGTGGGCGAGCAGGTTGAGTTGGACCGAGTGCAGCCCGACGCCGTCAAGCAGGTGGTTGAGGATCCCGTCCTGGGCGAAGAATCGGACGGCGAAGGTTCCGGTCACTACCCACGAGATTGCGGCAGGGATGAAGTAGACGCTCCGGAAGAACTTCCACCCGGTCACATGGGTGTGCAATACCGCCGCCATACCCAAGGGCACCGAAACGGCGACCGGGACCGTGAGAAGTAACAGCAGGTTGTTCTGCAGCACGTCCCAGAAAGCTGGGTTGCTGAACAACCGGCTGAAGTTCCCCACCCCGACCCAGTGAGCAGTGAAGCCGTCCCAGTCGGTCAGGCTGTAATAGACGGCCTGCCCGATCGGCACGATCAGCAGCGCGGCCACGAGCGCGACCGCCGGCAGCGTCATCAACGCACCCGACCGGCGACGACTCGCGTGCAGGCCGCCGCCGCGCCGCGGCCGGCCGCTGAGGGCGGTAGCGCCGCCGGGTGCCGAGCCTTCGCCGCGATCGCCCGGCAACACCTCGGTGCGAGCCGCGCTCATTGGTAGCTGCTCCCCCGGCGGGCGGCGGGCAGGTTGTTCAACGTGCTGGACAGCGTCGACAGTGCCGAACTCGGCGTCAAGTTGCCGGCCAGGACGGACGGCAGAAACTTGGAGCCGGCGTCGACGACCTCGGGCTGGAGGACGTTGTCGAGCATCGGGTAGCGGGTGTACCCGTCCTTTGCCGCGAAGTTCAACATCTGCTGGGCCAGCGAGTCGGCGTCGCTGTAGCCGCTGACATTCGGGATTAGCCCGACCTTCGCGATGATATCGCTGGCCTGTGGGGTGGTGATGAACTGGAGAAATTTCGCAGCTGCGGCCTGGTGAGTTGAGGACTTGGTGATCGCGAAACCATCGCCGGAGTACTCGACCACACCCTTAATCGGCGTGTCACTAAATGGCGGGACGAACGCCGCGACGTCCTTGCCGAGAGCCTTCTGGAAGGTCGGGAGATCCCACGTGCCGTCGATGATCATCGCTGCCTTACCGGACGTGAAGTCGGCGAGGTTGTCGGTCTTGGTCACCACGTCGTTGTTGGTGTAGCCGCGCTGATGCAGCGCGGCCCATTTGGTGAGCTGCGATGTCAGAGCCGGCGAGTTCCACGCGGTCTTGCCGCTGTAGAGCTCCTTGAGCTGGTCGGGCTGCATGACGCCGGCCGCGAGGTAACTCAGGTCGTACCAGGGTAGGAACTCAGCACCGAGCGCTTGGCCGCCGTTGCCGTAGACCAGCGGTTCGATGCCGGCGGCCTTCAACTTGGCCGACGCGGCGAACAGTTCGTCCCATGTGCGGGGCACTGAGGTGATGCCGGCCTTGTGGAATAGCGCCTTGTTGTAGTAGCCGATGTAGAGCTGGTCATCGAGCGGCATCACCAGGCTGCCCTGACTGGGGTCGAAGCCGGGAGCAGTGAACTGCAGGCCCTTCTGCTTGTCCAAGTCCGCTTGGGGCACGAGCCCTTTCAGATTGACCAACAGGTTCTGGTACTTGAGCGCGAACAGGCCGGTCCACATGACGGCAAGATCCGGTCCGGTGTGCGAGATCGTGGCCGATTGCAACAGTGGGAAATAGTTGTCGGCGGGCTGGCTGACCACCTTGATCTTGATGGTCGAGTTGTTCGCCTCGAACGCCGTGACGAGCTCGTTGGTGGCGGTGGCGTTCGCCTCCGTGCCGTAGTTGTGCCACAGCGTGAGGGTGGTATCGCCGGCCGCACTGGATCCTCCCCCTGCGGACCCCCCTCCCCCGCTACTGCCAGCACATGCCGCTAGCCCAACAGCGGCAATGCCAACCACGGCGACCGCGAGAGCGCGGCGCACCGGCGAGACGATGAACCCATACTTCATGGACACTCCCAAAGTTAATGTTCGGTCTGGCCGAACGGCGGTCGGCTTGACAGAACAGAGTTTCGCATCGCTCTAATCGAGTTGTCAAGGGCGATCTCACCCGTAAACTGGCGGTCCCCGAAGGATTGGTGACCGCCAGGTGCATGGCGGGTGGAGCCCACCCCACATTGATCGGTGTGGGCATACGATGTTCGGTGTGTCAGATCAGGTTGCGCCCATCGCGCACAACAAGTACATCGTGCAGAGCGTGGCCAGATGTCTGCGCTTGTTGGACCTGCTGGGGCTGCACGCCGGCGACGGACTGTCGCTCACTGAGGCGGCCAAGCTGCTGATCACCTCAAAGAGCGCGACCTTCGCTCTGGTGCAGACGCTGATCGCCGACGACTTCGTCGTCGAGGTCACGCCCGGGCCGCGCTACCGACTCGGACCCGCAATACTGCGCCTGGCCGACAGTCAGCTCCGCTCCATGCCGATGATCGATACAGTGCGACCCGTCCTGCAGGCATTGACCGCCGAGACGGGATGGACCTCCCGGCTGGCCGTGTCCGAACATGGCTATGCGGTGTTCATGGACCGCGTAGACGGCAGCGGAACCATCCGATTCTTCACACCATTGGGCAGACGCGAGCGGCCCCACCACAGCGCCGCAGGCAAGGCGATGCTCGCTTCCATGACCGACGAAGCGGCACGCGCGATCGTCGCCGAAACCGGCCTGCCCGAACGCACGCGCTACACCATCACCAACATCGCGGCACTGCTGCAGGACCTTGCGCTGATCCGCCAACGCGGCTACGCCGTCGATGACGAAGAAGACGACGAAGGGGTCCTGTGCGTCGCAGCGGCGTTCGCCGGGCCCGACCGAGCATGCGCCGGCGCCGTCAGTATCACCGGCCTGAAGAACGGCGTCCCCCCCTGGCGCGTGCAAGAACTAGGGCGGCTAGTACGAGCACATGCCGACCGCATGGCCGAAGTGATCGGCGGCCGCCCCGGCCATCCCCTGCCCGGAAACAACGAACAGGCACACCCACGCTTGGCCCACACCTGAAAACGAGAGCACCACTCGGGTAGCTGCGAACGCTGGTGTCATGGGACTGTAAATTGGCAAGCTATTTGGCCGCTTCTGCATGGTATTCGGCACCATTCTCGCACCTAAGTTCAAGCACCACGACGCATCTGAGCGTAAACCACGGCAGGAGGGCCATATAATTCGCCAAGACGGCCAAATAGCGTGCAGAGACTGTGCCACCTACCGGGTTCTGGTTCAAGTTTCGTGAAGATGGCGGCTGATTGATCGCGTCGAGGATCGACGCTCGGTTCGTGCGGCGGGCCGAGTGCACGATGTTGGTGGCCACGACCAGCACACCCGACGCCGCGGCTGGTCGGGCGAAGAATGTGCAGCCGCTGGGCCGCGCGAGTACAACTTGGCCGGCTTCACAAAACTTGAGCCAGAACCACTTATCGTGCAAGTTCACAGGCGTAGACCAGGTCCTATTTGGTGGTGACTCGATGGGCGATTTGGGGAAGATCTGCGGGTCTGGGTCGTCTGCGCGATCTCGATTCGGACGCTGCCCAGTTGCGACCGGGCACCGACTTCACCGCGACCGTCGCCGCTGTGTGGTCTTTGACGCAGCCCGTTCGACGGCGAGACTCGTTCCCTATGAAAAACTTTTTAGGTTCGACCGTCCCGGAGAGCAACCTCCGCCTTGGCGCACTATTGCCCGGCGGAAATTCTGCATTCCGCCGCGCCGACTCGTAAGACCTAAACCTCAGCGCCCGCTGGAACCTCGGGCAGGCATCCCATGCTTTTGCGAGGTGATGAACCAGATCGCCGCGAACTACGTTTTGCTGATGCGACCAGCAGACCCGCGGCGCAGACCAGGCGCCGGGTGGCCGGGATCACCCCGCCCTGGGCGACTCGGCGGGGCCAGCCGCATCACCGGGATGCCCGAGGCTGATGGGGGTGGCGAGGTTTTCGGTTCCGATGACGGACAGGAGGGCTAGGGATTCACTTGCCGATGACCGGTGCGGAGCGGTGAACACGATGATTCTCAGATCCGAGCCGTGAACGGATAGGACGTCGCATTCCAGCTCAATGGGACCAACTATCGGGTGGTCGATGATTTTGCTTTCTCCGCCGTGGTGGCCAACGCCTGCGATGCTCCAGATGCTGTTGAACTCTGCGCTGCCGGAGCGTAGGTCTTGCACCATGGCGGCGAGGTCGTCATCGTGAGGGTAGCGCACGGTGACCTCGCGAAGATCGGCGACCAGGGAGTGTTTGTACTCGTTCGGCTTCGGGTGACGCACCGGGCCGGGCTCGCCGAGGAAGGTCCGCCACACGATGTTGGTGCCCCGGTGGGGCCGCTCTCGTTCGTCACCGGTCACCGCGGACCAGAGCACATTTTGTTCCACTCGCGTCCACGCGGCGTCGAAGACGCCGATCGGGACGTCGGGGAGCCGGTCCAGGAGTCGTTGCACGCTCGGGGTGATGTGCTGCGGGACCTCAGCCTGGAGGTGGCTGGCGTGTCCGGCAAGGCGGCAGGCCAGTTCGTACTCCGCGCCTGAGAGGCGTAAAGCCCGGGCAAGTGCGCGGATGACGCTGCGGCTGGGGTGGGAGCGGCCCTGCTCCAGTCGCTTCACGTAGTCCGCCGACACCCCGGCCAGCCACGCCACTTCTTCCCGTCGGAGTCCGGGTGTCTTGTCCGACCCGCGACCGAAGGGGGAGCCGACATCGTGGGGTTGGATCCGCCCCCGCCATGCTCGGAGCATCGCGCCCAGTTCCGATGATTCGCTCATGCCATCATTGTCGCTGGTCTCGGCGTGGCCACGGTGGGACAGATTGGGCCACGCCGATCGGTTCCCGATGGTTGAACCTTGACTCATGACACAGAATCTTGCTGGGACACCCCGGATCGCGTTGGTGACCGGGGCGAACAAAGGCATCGGATTGGAAACGGTTCGTCGCCTCGTCGAGGGCGGTTTTGAAGTCTACTTGGCCGCACGGGACCCCGAACGTGGCCGAGCAGCCGCCGCGGAAGTCGGCGCGACGGCGATGGTCCTGGACGTCGGAAGCGACGAGTCGGTAGCTGACGCAGTGGAGCGGGTGCGGCTGGCCGAAGGGCACCTGGACCTGCTCGTCAACAACGCCGGCATCACCGGGCCGCTGCGTGAGGTCCACGACTACACCGCTGCGGACATCTCAGAGGTGCTGCTGACCAACGTCGCAGGCTACGTCCGCGTCATGCACGCTTTCCTGCCCCTGCTCGAAGCATCCACCGATCCGCGGATCGTCAACGTCAGCAGCGGACTGGGATCGTTCGCGCTTTTCCATGACCTGGACCGGATCGAAGCGACCGCCGGCACACCCCTCTACGCGGCGTCCAAGGCCGCCATCAACATGCTCACCGTCCGGTACGCGCGGCTGCTCCCCCACATCCGCATCAACATCGCCGACCCGGGGATGACCGCGACGGATCTCAGCGGCCAACGCGGCCACTCCGTGCAAGAGGGCACCGACGCCATCATCGGCTTCGCGTTCGCCGACGAAGGCGGCCCCAGCGGCACCTACCGAGACCGCAACGGCGAACTCCCCTGGTAACTGGTTTTCCAACGATCTCACCCAGGTAGCAATCCTGGTCAACGCAGTAACCCACGAAAGGAACAACCCATGTATCTCGTCATCGGCGGCACCGGCAACGTCGGAGGAGAGCTGGTCAAGCAGCTCCTTCACCAAGGAAAGCAGGTGCGCGCACTGGTCCGCGACGCCTCCCGCGCCGCGGCGCTGCCCGCGGGTGTCTCGATCGCCGTCGGCAGCCTCGAGGACCCAGCCAGTCTGGCCGCGGCCGCGCAGGGCGTCGACGCAGTGTTCTTCATGCAACTGGCTCCCATCCCCGCCCAGGCGCAATGCTTCATCGATAGCCTCCGCTCCGTCGGCGTGAAACGGGTTGTCGTCCTGTCCTCCGTCGGAACGCGACTGCACCCCGCGCCCACAATCGGGGCGTTCATCACCGCCCGCGACGACGTGTTCCGCGCCTCCGACCTTCACGTCACCTACGTCTACGCCAACGGCCTCATGTCCAACGCGCAGTGGTGGGCCCCGACGATCCGCGAGTCCGGAAAGGTCATCGACGCCACCGAGCCGGGAAAAATCGGCGTCATCGACCCCTACGACGTGGCCGCCGTCGCGGCTGTTGCGCTCACCCAGCCCGGCCATGTCGGCCACGGCTACTTCGTCACCGGCCCCGAGGCCCTGTCGCCCAGTGAGCAGACTGCGATCCTTTCCGAAGTCCTCGGCCGGCCACTGGAATTTTTTGCCTCGACACCTGAAGAAGAAGCCCAGCGCAGCATCGAACGCGGAACCCCACCGAACATGGCCGCTGCCCGGCAGAACCTCGACGAACTGTTCAGGCTAAGCCGCGCCGGCGTCCTCACCGACGACGTCTACAACCTCACCGGCACCCCACCGCGAACGTTCCGAACCTGGGTTCAAAACCACACCACCGACTTCGCCTGACCTGTCTCCACCAGTCCCAGGGTGGCGGTTCAATGACGGTTATGTCACACCGGACGGATTTCTCGATGCTTGTGGGGCTTCAGTGATGGTCTTAACGTTTCCGTATGACCCCTCAACAGCGATCGCGACCCGTCGACATCGGGTCGGATCAAGCACAACAGCGCATCGCTAGCTACTTTCCCATGAAAAAGTCAGGGCCTGAGTCGTTGCGGCGCAGCGGGTTTCGATACTCACGTCCGCTGATTCGGGACCTGCTCGTGGGAGAATAGGTCCAAGGATCGGGTCGAGCGGCTGGGAGTTGTTGGATGCTGAGAACTCATGCTGAGCAGGTCAGCCTGTGGGAGG
>JAABUT010001605.1_pt1 | contig 25177 bp, 21 predicted proteins | sample 5559281 | NCBI WGS metagenome assembly JAABUT01 (sample SAMN10711880, study PRJNA513359) | rock metagenome | isolation source: Antarctica rocks | place: Antarctica: Victoria Land, Ricker Hills nord | collected 2016-01-04
CGCCTCATAGACGAAGTCGAAGAGGTCATCATGCAACGGGACGGCCTTCTTCACATGCTCGATGTACCGCATCAGGCGGACGAGATAATCCGTGAAGAGTTGGACGGTGGGCACGGTGCCGACGCCGCCGGGGTAGAGGGTGGACGGGTGGACGTGCCGCCCCTCCATCAGGCAGAACATCTCGCGCGTGTAGCGGCTGACGTTCAGCGCCTCGCGGTAGTAGTCGCCCGTGAAGGGGTTGAGGGCGCGCATGATGTCCGCGATCGTGCGGTAGCCGTGGATGTTCGCGTGCGGCGCATCCGTTGCCTCGGCCCTGGCGAGCATCTTCGGGTTCGTCTCGCGCACCATCTGCTCGCAGAAGTCTACGCCGACGAGATTCTCCTGGTAGATGTTGTGGTCGAACATGTACTCGGCGGCCTCACCGAGGTTGACGATCCACTCGGCCATGTTCGGCGGCTTGACGCCGAAGGCCATGTTCTGCGCGTAGGTGGCGCAGGTGGCGTGGTTGTCCCCGCAGATGCCGCAGATGCGGCTGGTGATGAAGTGGGCGTCGCGCGGGTCCTTGCCCTTCATGAAGATGCTGTAGCCCCGGAAGATGGACGAGGTGCTGTGGCACTCGACAACGTGCTTGTTGTCGAAGTCGATCTTCGTGTAGATCCCCAGGCTACCGACGATCCGGGTGATCGGATCCCAGGACATCTCGACGAGTTTCTTCCCGCTAACCGGTACCTTCTCCTTGACGACCATGGTCCGTTCCTTTCGTGGTTCGTCGTTCGTCTCAGTCACCGTGCTACGCGTTCTTTGGCAGCCTGCCGGAGGCGCTCGTGCCCATGTTGACGCCCTCCTCATACCCAGTCGTCAGCGTGGGGCCGTTGTGTCGCCACTTCGGTTCCTCATTGAGCGTATGGTTCGTAATTTTGCGGAGCCGTCGGATCACCGCGCCATATCCGCTGACGGCGGCCGAGGAGAGTTTGCCGCCCGGCGGTTCGTCCATGAATGGCATGAACTTGTCCGGGAAGCCGGGCATCGTACAGCCAATACAGATGCCGCCGACATTCGGGCAACCACCAAGCCCGGCCATCCAGCCCCGCTTGGGTACGTTGCATTGCACCACCGGGCCCCAGCATCCCAACTTGACGATGCACTTCGGCGAGCCGTACTCGGTGGCGAAGTCGCCCTGCTCGTAGTAGCCCGCGCGGTCGCATCCGTCGTGGACGGTCTTGCCGAAGAGCCAGGTGGGGCGCAACTGGTCATCGAGCGGGATCATCGGCGCGAGACCCGCCACCTGGTAGAGCAGGTAGAGGAGCGTCTCCATGAAGTTGTCCGGCTGCACCGGGCAGCCCGGCACGTTGATGATCGGCAGGCCGGCCTTCGATTTCCAGCCCCAGCCGAGATAGTCCGCCAGGCCCATGCAACCCGTCGGGTTGCCGGCCATCGCGTGGATGCCGCCGTAGGTCGCGCAGGTGCCGGCCGCGACGACGGCGACGGCCTTCGGGGCGAGGCGGTCGATCCACTCGCAGGTCGTGATCGGCTGGCCGGTGAGGTCGTCCGTACCGAGCGCCGCCCAGTAGCCCTCGCCGCTGAGGTGCTCGTTCGGGATCGAGCCTTCGATGACGAGCACGAACGGTTCCAGCTTCCCCTCCGCTGCCTGATACCAGTACTTCATAAAGTCGTCCCCGACTTCGTATGCGAGCACCGGGTTATGGAGGTGAACCTTCGGCAATCCGGGGATGGCGCCCATCACCACATCCTCGACGCTCGGCTGCGTCGCGGCGGTGATCGAGATGGTGTCGCCGTCACAGCCGAGGCCGGCCGTGATCCAGAGGATGTGAATCTCCGCCACATCCGGCGGTCGTTCGGACATCGTGCCGTGGGAACTCATTACCTGTGCCATAGCCAACCCCCTTCGGGAACAAGAACAACACTGTCGCCCGGTTCACGGTCAATCACGAGGAACTTGAAGGCGTGTTGATACAGTCTCGCTGCTTCGGTATCTCCTTCTACGTCTCCCCTCGCAGTATGGATCACTGAATTACTCAATTGACTGAGTACACCCCCGTGCCGCTGGATTCTCTCTCGGTACGTGGAGACGGTAGTACGGGAGAACCCGCGCCATCAGGCTGACGATCTCCGCCTGCTCCTTGTGCCGGGGTGTGGCATCGAAGCGTGCACGATCAAGCGATCTCGCCGACCTCGTGCTCTCCATAGCGTCCTCCTGTACGCAGGATCGCAACGTGACGCGCTTAACGTAGAAATTAAGCCTACAACGACAAGGTGTCCCCGTCAAGGGCATATCTCTGACAGGGTGTGCCACAGCGATTTGCGGGGTAGTGTTGCGGGAGGGAGGGATGCATACTGGTGGGAAGATGTTGGCGCGATTGCACGAGGAGGGGAGCAGATGGATGGTCTCTCGCCGCGACCTGACGAGGAGGGGGATCCCCTCAGCGATACCGCCCGCCGCGACCTCGCTGCGTGGCGTGCTGCCCATCCCGACGCCACCTTTGTTGAACTCGAAACGGTCGTCGAGGAGCGGGTGCGGCGGGTGCGCGGGCAGATGCTCGATCTGCTGCTCACCCTGCCGGTTTGTCCCGCGACGGACGCGACCGCTGCCCCCCGCACGCGCTGTCCGGTCTGTGGAGAAACGATGCAGGCACGCGGCAGCCGCACGCGCCCGGTGACGGTGGCAGGGGATCAGACACTCTTGTTCACCCGCGCCTATGTCGTCTGCCCCGGCTGTCGTACGGGGCTTTTCCCCCCTTGATGAAGCCCTCGCCCTGCTGCCCGGTCAGTTTGCCCCCCGCATCGTCGAAGGCATCGTGCGCCTGGGGGTCTGGATGCCGTTTGAGCGAGTGCCGGAGGTCTTCGCCTTCTTCACGGGGGTGAGGGTCAGTGCAGAGACGGTGCGCCGTCTGACGGAAGAAGCGGGAGCGGCACAGGTTGCGGTGGAGCGGGCAGCGGTCGAGCGACTGGAAGCAGACCCGCCCGTTGCGCCGCAGGGTCCGGCGATCCAGCAGATGAGCGTGGATGGGGCGATGGTGCCCCTGGTTGGGGGCGCGTGGGCGGAGGTCAAGACGCTGGCGATTGGCGAGGTGACCCGGACAGCGACGGGCGCGGTGCAGACGACGGCGCTCTCGTATTTCTCCCGCCTGAGTGACGCCGAGCAGTTCACCCGCTGGGCGCGCGGGGAGACCGAGCGGCGCGGCATGGAGACGGCGGGCATCGTCTGTGCGGTCGGCGATGGGGCGGAGTGGCTGCAACACTTCGTCGCTCACCATCGCCCGGACGCGGTACGGATTCTCGATTTCCCTCATGCCGCGCAACGGGTCTGCGCGGCGGCGCAGGCGGTCTGGGGTGCGGGGACGGCAGCAACGAGCACCTGGCTCGACGACCAGTTGCATTGCTTGAAGCATGGTGATCCGACCGTGGTGCTGGCTGCGCTGCGTGCGTTGCCGGTGGCGGAGGCACCCTCACCCGTCGAGGCGGCGCTGACGCGCGATACGGTGGTGGCGTATCTGACCACGCGGTGGGAGCAAATCCAGTACGCGCGCTTCCGCGCCTTGGGCTATCCGATTGGCAGCGGAGATCGTGGAGAGTGCGAACAAACTGGTCGTGGAGGGGCGATTGAAGGGCAGTGGGATGCACTGGGCACGGGCGAACGTCACGCCGATGGTCGCCTTGCGGGCGATGGCGTGCAGCGAGCGGTGGGCGGAGGCGTGGCCGACGATCTGGCAGGCGTGGCGCGCACGCCGACAGGCGGATCGGGTGCAACGGGCGGCGGCACACCGTGCCAAGGATATCGCACCGGTCGCCGCCGTTCCCGCCCGCCCGCCGCTCCCCGCGCCCGCTACCGCGTCACCCGTCCCTCGCCCTCGGCTGGTCGTCGACGGTCGTCCGACCGCGAATCATCCCTGGCGCAAACGATTGCTTCCTCCTCGTCCCGCGACGACCATGCCCGCAAATCCGTAGGGCACACCCTCTCTGACACTCTGACATCCGGACATAACTCGGTTCAACGAGCAGGAATCATGCAGGGCGTATGCGTCCTTCGCCATCGCCGACGTCCGGCAGAACGAGGGCAACGGCGGCACGACGCCCTTTGCCTTCGTCGTCACGCTCTCCCCGTCGAGCAGCCAGAGCGTCACGGTCGCCTACGCCACCGCCGATGGGACGGCGACGACCGCCGACAGCGACTACCAGCGCGCGAGCGGCACGCTGACGTTCGCGCCGGGCGTCACGACGCAGACGATCACCGTGCCCGTCAACGGCGACACGAAGATTGAGGCGGACGAGACCTTCGCCGTCGCGCTGAGCGGCCCGACGAACGCGATCATCGCGCGGGGGACCGGCACCGGGGCGATCGTCATTGACGACCGCGTCACCGTCACGGCGGTGAACTCGAGCGGTGGCCCGGTGGGCGGTGGCGCGTCGGTGACGATCACCGGGATGAGCTTCGCAGCGGGCGCGAGCGTGACGTTCGGTACGATGGGCGCAACCGTGACGAATGTGACGGCGACGACGATCACCGTGACGACGCCCGCGCACGGGATGGGCGTGGTGGACGTGACGGTGACGGTGAGCGGCATGAGCGCGACGAAGGCGGGGGGTACACCTACTTCGTGGACGCGCCGCCACCGGAGTCGCGGGTCACTGCAACGCCGCCACCGAGCATAGCTACCGTTGCGGCACCCACATCGCGGGCATCCGGCCCATCGTCCGGGGTGCCTCCCGCATTGCCACCGCTACTGCCACCATCGCGCTGAGCGGCATGGCGCGCTTACACTCGACGGTGACGTGACCAAAAATCACGTCACCGTTTTTCGCATGGATATGCGACGTTATTAGCAAACGATGATCGCGAGTGCTAAATAGAAAAAACGAGGAAAACCCATGAAAAGAGCGCTAATGATGGATGAGTCAGGCTCTCTGTCCCTGTAAGCCGTTGCATATATCGGGCACCGTGAGTAGGATACGACTGTTAGCACTCACGAATGAAGAGTGCTAATCGCAACAGGCGATTTGGATCGCGGATGTGTAGTCTATCGCAAAGGGAGGCAGACTGTCCATGAGTGCAACATCGACCACACTTCGCCCATTGGGTGATCGCGTCGTGATCCGCCCGGTGAAACGGGACGAGATGACGAAGAGCGGCATTGTCCTGCCGGACACGGCACAGGAGAAGCCGCAGCGCGGCATCGTCGTCTCCAAAGGTAAGGGCCGCAAGCTCGACGACGGCACGCTCGTCGAAATCGACCTGAACGATGGCGACGAGGTGCTGTACGCGAAGTACGCAGGCACCGAGTTCAAGATGGAAGAAGAGGAACTGCTCGTCATCAGCGAGAAGGACATCCTCGCCGTCATTTCTCAGTAAGTCAGTATGTTCGCGCGTTCGTCATCCATCGGGGTGACGTGTTTCGTAGTTGATCTATGGGAGGATCGCCTGATATGGCAAAACAGATCGCATTCAATGAGGACGCGCGTCGTCGCCTGAAGGTTGGCGTCGACACGCTCGCGAACGCCGTCCGCACGACGCTCGGCCCCAAGGGCCGCAACGTCGCGTTGGACAAGAAGTTCGGCGCCCCGACCGTCACGCACGACGGCGTCACGGTGGCGAAGGAAATCGAACTCGAAGACCCCTACGAGAACATGGGCGCGCAGCTCCTCAAGGAAGCCGCCACGAAGACCAACGACATCGCCGGTGATGGCACGACGACCGCCACGGTTCTCGCACAGGCCATCGTCCACGAGGGCCTGAAGAACGTCGCCGCCGGCGCGAACGCCATGCTCCTGAAGCAGGGCATCGACCTCGGCGCGGCTGCGGTGGCCGAGTACCTTAAGGGCCAGGCGAAGCAGATCAACGGCAAGGTTGAGATCGCCCAGGTTGCCTCCATCTCCGCGCAGGACAAGGAGATCGGCGATCTGATCGCGGACGTGATGGACAAGGTCGGCAAGGACGGCGTCATCACGGTCGAGGAGTCCAAGGGCCTCGAGTTCGAGATCGAGTACACCGAGGGCATGCAGATCGACCGCGGGTACATCTCCCCGTACTTCCTCACCTCGCAGAGCGAGCGGCAAGAAGCGGTCATCGACGACCCCTACATCCTCATCACGGACAAGAAGATCTCCGCCGTCTCGGATATGCTCCCGGCGCTGGAGAAGGTTCTCCAGATGTCGAAGAACATCGTCATCATCGCGGAAGATGTCGATGGCGAGGCCCTCGCGACGCTCGTCGTGAACAAGCTGCGCGGCACGATCAACGGCCTCGCGGTCAAGGCCCCCGGCTTCGGCGACCGCCGCAAGGAAATGCTGCGCGACATCGCCGTCCTCACCGGTGGCGAAGTGATCTCCGAGGAAGTTGGCCGCAAGCTGGAGAACGTCACGGTTGCCGACTTCGGTCGCGCCCGCCGTATCGTCTCCACCAAGGACGACACGACGATCGTCGATGGCGCCGGCGCCGATGACGAGATCAAGGGCCGGATCGAGCAGATCCGCGCGCAGATCGAGACGACGACCTCCGACTTCGACCGCGAGAAGCTGCAGGAGCGGCTGGCGAAGCTCTCCGGCGGCGTCGCGGTGATCAAGGTCGGTGCAGCGACGGAGACCGAACTGAAGGAGAAGAAGCACCGCGTCGAGGACGCGCTCTCGGCCACTCGCGCGGCGGTTGAGGAGGGCATCGTCCCCGGTGGTGGCGTCTCACTCGTCAACGCGGTCCAGTCGCTCGACAGCGTCAAGGCCACGGGCGACATCCTGACCGGTGTCAACATCCTGCGCCGTGCGCTCGAGGAGCCGATGCGCGGCATCGCGCAGAATGCCGGCCTCGACGGCTCGGTCGTCATCGAGACGGTCCGTCGTCATAGCGCGGACGGTGGCTCGAATGTCGGCTACGATGTGATCACCGGCCAGTACGGCGACATGATCAAGCTCGGCATCACGGACCCGGTCAAGGTTACCCGCTCGGCGGTCGAGAACGCCGCCTCCATCGCGGGGATGATCTTGACGACTGAGGCCCTGATCACGGACATCCCGGAGAAGTCCTCGGCCCCGGCGATGCCGCAGGGCGGCATGGATTACTAGACGAAGTGCTGAGTGCTGAGTGCTGAGTACGAAAGCCGGAAGCCCGCTCCCAGCGATGGGGGCGGGCTTTCTTTTGTTCGTTTGGAGATACTACCGTGCCTGCATGTCTCACCGCGTTTCCCTTCATGGCTGATTTCCGTAGCAATAGTATGCATGACGAGCGGTCAGCCGTCAGTGGCAGGGCGTATCCATTGTTCAATGCGCTGCCACATTACCTATCGTGTTTCGGGTGATAGCATGCGTTGTATTCGTGGTCGAGAATGCTGTACGTCTCCGCATCATGCCACTGGCCCGCAGTGAACCACCGGTCGCGCTACGTGCCCTCATGCACGAACCCGACCTTCTCGTATGCGCGCCTGGCGCGCATATTTTCCACGTCTACTTCAAGCTAGACGCGATGGATACCGCGTTCATTGAAGAGCCATTCCAGGAGCAGGACGAGTGCTTCAGAGCCGTATCCTTTGCTCCAGACATCCTTCTCACCGATGAGGATGCTCAGTTCGGCGGAACGGTTCGGCAGTCGGAAGCCCTCATACTCAATCTGGCCAATCGCCCGTCCCGTCTCGTCGCAAATGCAAAAGTAGCCATCCTCCCCGAAGCGTGTGAACGGTCCGTCGGGTGCGATGTCCGCCTCGAACGAATGCGCCGGGAGGAGCGGGAAACGACGATTCCAGAAGCGCATGACTTCCGGGTCATTGTGCCATCGCCGTAGCGCAGGCAGGTCTTCCGGCAAGAAGGGTCGTAGGGCCACGCGTGTGCCAGCAATCATTGCAGTTCCCCACTTTCTTTGCTGTCTCGTATTCAAGCACGGAGAATCCCTCCTTCAACGCACGGCGCGTTCATTGTCCGCATGAGGAAAGGAGTCCCGTAGAAACGATGGTGTCGCTCGATTAATCATCTCTCGGGGCAAATCCTTGCCACGGATCGTACCATCCCTTGCCGCATTCCGCGCTGTTGCATCCGCAGTCTGGTTCAATGCCCTGGGTGGGCATACGAGGAGCATTCTGCCTTCCCGATAGCCGGACAAATTTCAATCCATGGCATTGATCTGAGCAAAAGTACTATCGGGCCGAATCGCCGACTACTGGCATCTCGTGACCGATTGCGGCACAATAGCAGGAAGACACGCGAAAGGAGTGCTGCATGGCAACCACGCTGATACACCAACCGACACCAACCGCACCGACGATTGACCGCGCAACCCTGATTCGTCGACTCATCAATCTGCTCGGCCCGGAGTCCGTGCTGACGCAGCGGGGCGACCTGCTCGTCTACGACTCCGATGGGACGCACGAGCACGCGCTGCCGGATGTCGTCGTGCTGCCGACGAGCGTGCAGCAGGTCTCCGAGATCGTGAAACTCGCGGCGGCGGCGGGGATGCCGATTGTGCCGCGCGGGGCGGGCACCGGCCTCGCGGGCGGGAGCACACCGATTCGTGGCGGCATCGTCATCTCGCTGACGCGGATGAATCAAATTCGCTCGGTCGATTATGCGAACCGCCGCGCCGTTGTGGACCCCGGCGTTGTTAACCTCCACCTCTCGCAGGCGACGCTGCCGCACGGCTACTACTATGCACCGGACCCGGCGAGCCAGCGCGCCTCGACGATTGGCGGCAATGTGGCGACGAATGCCGGGGGGCCGCACTGCCTCGCGTATGGCGTGACCGTCAACCATATCCTCGGCCTCGAAGTCGTGCTGCCCGACGGGCGGATCATGGAGACAGGCGGCGTGCTCGACGCGCCGGGGTACGACCTGACCGGGATGCTCGTCGGCTCCGAGGGGACGATGGGCATCGTCACCGGCGTGACGGTGAAATTGCTCCGCTCGCCGGAGACGCTGCGTGTCCTCCTCGCGATCTACGACGACCTGGAATCCGCCTCGCAGACAGTGACGGGGATCATCGGGGCGGGCATCATCCCCGGCGCGCTGGAGATGATGGACGGGCCAGCGTGCAAGGCGGTCGAGATGACCTATCATGCCGGCTACCCGGACGACGGCACGTCGATCATCCTGTTGATCGAGCTGGACGGCCTCGCCGAGGGGCTGGACGAACTCTCGGAGCGCGTGACCGCGATCTGCAACGAGTGCGGGGCGCGCGAGGTGCGCGTCGCGGCGACGCAGGAGCAGCGCGACGCGCTCTGGGCGGGCCGCAAGGGCGCGCTCGGCGCGATGGGCCGCCTCGCGCCGAACTACTATCAGCAGGACAGCGTCGTGCCGCGCACGAAACTGCCGCAGATTCTCAATTACGTCGCCGAGGTCGCGAAAGACGCGAAACTGGCTGCGACGAACATCTTCCACGCGGGCGACGGCAATCTCCACCCACTCCTCCTCTTCGACCGCAGCAAGAAGGGTGAGATCGAGCGGACGCTGGAGGCGGCGATGGAGATCACGCGCGCTTGCATCGACATGGGCGGCGCGATCACTGGCGAGCATGGCGTCGGCTTCGAGAAACGCGGCGTGATGATGTACTCCTTTACGAATGAGGACCTCGCGGCGATGGCGAAGTTGAAGCGGAGTTTCAACCCGCACGATCTCTTCAACCCGGAGAAGATTCTCCCGAGCGCCAATGTCTGCGGCGAGATTCGTGAGTTGAAGGAGAGCGCCATCCCGGCGCGCTATGCGGAGGTCGCGTCGATGCAACCCGCCGCGCCGATTGGGACGGTCGGGCCGAACTCGCCGACGAGCGCGCACGAGCACGACACGACACCCACCGAACTCGCCGACTTCGCGGTGCCGCGGCATGACGACTAACACCTACGCCGCTCCATCGGAGCCAACGATGCTGCGGCAGGCGATCATCTATCCTGGCGAGGATGGATACTGGGTAGCAGAGTGCCCGAGCCTGCCCGGTTGCATCAGCCAGGGGGAAAGCCGTGCGGGGGCTATTGCAAATATCCGCGAAGCGATCCACGCATATGTGGGCGCACTCGAAGCCGATGGTTTGCCGGTGCCGCCCGAGCGGTTCGAGACGCTTCTGGTTGCGGTATAACGGTGCTCCCGCGCGTCTCAGGGCAGGAATGTATCAAGGTGTTGCAGAGAGTCGGGTTTGTGGTTGTGCGGCAGCAGGGAAGGCATGTTGTCGTGCAGCGCAATGATCCCTTCGCGCAACTCGTCGTGCCCGATCACAAGGAACTGGATCGTGGTACGCTACGGGCAATCATGCGACAAGCAGGGTTGACCGTGGATGAAGTCGTGGGTCTTTTGCGATGATACAAGCGAAGCGAGCGAAACTGAGAGACTGAGAGGCTGAATGGCGTCTGAAGTATCGGTGAACCTCGATCAACTCGCGGCGGCGGTCGAAGGGATCGTTGGGGCGGAGCACATGCACACGGGTGATCGCGCCGCCGGTCACGCAATCGGCACGCAGACGCCGCATGTCGTCGCGTCGCCAGGCTCGGCGGAAGAAGTCGCCGCGCTGCTGCGGTCGGCGGATGAGGCGGGTGCGGCGGTCGTGCCGTGGGGTGGCGGGACGCAGCAGACGCTTGGGTACGCGCCCCGCCGTTACGACATCGCGGTCAGCCTGCGGCGCCTGAACCGCGTCCTCGACTACTACCCGGAAGACATGACGATGGCCGTCGAGGCGGGCATCACGCTCGCCGACCTCGATAGCGTGCTCGCCGCCCGCGAGCAGATGCTGCCCTTCGACCCGCCACTGCGGGATCGCATCACGCTCGGTGGGATACTCGCCACGCACGCCTCCGGCCCGCGCCGTCACGGCTACGGCACGATCCGCGATTTCTGCATCGGCCTCCACGCCGCGTACGTGGACGGCACGCTCGCCAAGGCGGGCGGGATGGTCGTGAAGAATGTCACCGGGTTCGACCTGATGAAGATGCACCTCGGCGCGCTCGGCACGCTCGGCGTCGTGACGCGCGTCAACCTGAAGGTGCTGCCGAACCCCACGGCGGAGCGGACGATCGTCTTCCAATTCGCCGGCCCTGGCCCGGCGTTCGCTCTCGGCGCGGCGGTCGTCGCCTCGCAACTGCGGCCAACCGCCATCGAGTTCAGTTCCCCGACGACGACCGCCGCGATTCACTCCCCGCTGCCCGGCTATCTCGTCTGCGTCCGCTGCGAAGGTGGCGAGGCGACCGTCGCGCGGCAGGAGGCCGATCTGCGCGCGCTCGGCGCGGCGATGGGCGTGGAGGAGATCGCGACGCTCGTCGGCGACGAGCACCTGCGCCTCTGGTCGAGCCTCGCGGACTGGAACGCGGCGGCGAGCCTCACCGCGCATATGGCGGTGCTGAAGCTGACGACCGTGCCGACGGACCTGCTCGCCGCCGTGACGGAAACCGTCGAGGTCGGTCGCCGGTACGGGCTGACCGTCGCCGTCCGCGCCTCGGTGGGGATCGGCGTCGCCTACATGCGCGTCACGGGGGACGAATCGGGTGAGGGACTGCGGCAGACGCTCGACGCGGTGCACCAGCACTGGCCGATGCTGACGGTGCAGGGTTACGACCCCGCGCACGCGGGCAGGCTGTCTGTCTGGGGCGTCGAACCCCCGACGATCAGCCTGATGCGCGACCTGAAAGCGCAATACGACCCGCGCGGCACGCTCAACCCCGGTCGATACATCGGCGAAATCTAAACTGATACATGATGGAAGGTGGTGGCGGGCTTCGGCCTGTCATTATCGAACCGCCGTTGTGTATTGTGGGAAGGGGAGAACGGATGTCGGAACTGGCGCGGGGTATCATCTCCGTCGAGCAACTCAAGGAGCGCGTCGCGTCTGGCGAGATTGACACGGTCATCAATGCGTTCTGCGACATGCAGGGGCGGTTGATGGGCAAGCGCGTCACGGGGGAATTCTTCATCGACCACTGCCTTGAGCACGGGACGCATTTCTGCGTCTACCTGCTCGGCACCGACATGGAGATGGCGACGCCGGACGGCTATCGGCTGATGAACTGGGAACGCGGCTTCGGCGACTGGCAGGCGCGGCCCGATTGGGGAACCCTGCGCGTCATCCCATGGCTGGAGAAGACCGCGCTCGTCCTCGCAGATGTCGTCGATGAGGCAAGCGGCGCGGAGGTCGCTATCGCGCCCCGGACGCTCCTGCGTCGGCAGATCGCGCGGGCGACGGCGATGGGCTTCACCGTTAAGATGGCGTCCGAACTCGAATTCTATCTGCTGACGGAGACATACGAGGAGGCGCACGCGCGGCGGTATCAGGATTTGCGGCCCTACGGGTGGTACAACGAGGATTATCACCTGTTCCAGCCAAGCAAGGCCGAGCCACTCTTCCGGCAATTCCGCAACCAACTCTCGGCGGCGGGCGTGCCGATCGAGTTCTCCAAGGGCGAGGCCGCGCCCGGCCAGCACGAGTTGAACATCCGCTACGCCGACGCACTCGAATCCGCCGACCGCCACGCCCTACTCAAGCACGGCGCGAAGGAGATTGCCATGCAGAATGGCTACTCCGTGACATTCATGGCAAAGCCGGACCATGCGTGGACGGGTAGCAGTAGCCACGTCCACCTCAGCGTCTGGGGCGATGACGGCGCGCGAAACCTCTTCCCCGATCCCGTGGGCGACCCGGATGCGATGTCCTCGACGATGCGACACTTCCTCGGCGGGATGCTGGCGTGCGCACGGGACTTCTCGCTCTTCGTCGCGTCAAACGTCAACTCGTACAAGCGGTACGCGGTCGCGAGTTGGGCGCCCGTCAATGTCGTCTGGGGTAGGGACAACCGGACGTGTGGCTTCCGCGTCGTCGGGCGTGGGCAGGCGCTGCGGATTGAAAATCGCCTGCCGGGTGGCGACGCGAACCCGTATCTCGCGTACGCGGCGTGCATCGCGGCGGGTTTGTACGGCATTGAGCGGCAGATCGAACCGCCCGCCGAGTATCGTGGCAATGCGTACACTGCGGCCGATGCCCCGCATGTGCCGCACTCGTTGTACGAGGCAATCGAGGCGCTGGAACAGAGCGCGATGGCGCGCGCTGCCTTCGGAGATGCCGTGATCGACCACTACCTGAACATGGCGCGCGTTGAGCAGCAGACGTATGACGCGGTCGTCACGACGTGGGAGCGCGAGCGCTACTACGAGCGAGGGTAGGGCCGCCGCAACCGAATCGATGCAGAAGGCGTGGAGACGCGGAGAACACGAAGGAAAGAAAAGTATTGCCTGACTCCTTTGCGATCTTTGCGTCTTCCCTGCGGCTCTGCGCTTTGTTGGATTTTACGAGGATGGGGGAAGCGGGATGCGGTTACAGGGGAAAGTGTGCGTCATCACGGGGGCCGGAAGTGGGATCGGGCGCGTGGCCTGCGGCATCTTCGCGCGCGAGGGGGCGCACGTTGCGGCGTGGGAGATCGTCGCCGATGCGGGTGAGGAGACGGTCGCGCAGGTGCGAGCTGCGGGCGGGAACGCGACGTTTGTTCGGTGCGACGTGTCGGACGAGGCGAGCGTGCGCGCGGCGGTGGCGGCGACCATCGCGCAATACGGCGGCATCGACGTGCTGTACAACAACGCAGGCATCATGCCGGAGGCCGACCATTCGGTGCTTGACACGACGGTCGAGGTGTGGGACAGCGTGATGGCGGTCAATGTGCGCGGCATCTTTCTCGGCTGCAAGCACGTCATTCCGGAGATGCTGAAGCGCGGTGGTGGGTCGATCATCAACATCGCGTCATTCGTCGTGCTGGTTGGGTGCAGCGTGCCGCAGGATGCCTACACCGCCTCGAAGGGCGCACTCATCTCGCTCACCAAATCGCTCGCGATCCAGTTCCGGCCCCAGGGCATCCGTACGAACGCGATCTGCCCCGGCCCAATCGAGACGCCGTTGATGACCGAGTGGCTGCTGAAGGATGATGCCGCGAAGCAACTCCGCCTCAACCGTCAGCCGAGCGGGCGCTTCGGTACGCCGGAGGACATCGTCAACGCCGCCCTCTACCTCGCCTCGGACGAGTCCGACTGGACGAACGGCGCGGTTATGGTCGTTGATGGCGGCATCACGAGCAATTACTTCTAATCGCTAGTAGCTGCTATTTCGTTCGCGCGTGCGGCGTCACGCAGCGAGGCATGACTCTTTAGCATGATGACACACTAATTATGGGCCACCAGCTATTGGGCATTTCCCGAAAATAGCGAGTCGCCACGTGAGTATGCGACAATCAGGGGCGATGGACGACGAGAGACCGCGAGACGGGGAGCGAATGGACGAGGCGCGGCGGGTGCTGATTACGGGGGCAACGGGGTTCGTTGGTCCCCATCTGATGGCACATCTGCGGGCCGCGTACCCCAACTGGCATCTCACCGGCACGACGCTCAACGGCGAATCATCGCCCGATCTTGTCCGTTGCGATCTGCGCGATGCTGGGGCAATCGGATCGCTCATCGCGCGGGCACGACCGACGATGATTGTGCACCTCGCGGGGCAGAGCAACGTCCCCGCCTCGTTCGCGGACCCGGAGGCGACGCTCGCCAACAACATCATCGGCGCGCTCCATCTGCTCGATGCCTGCCGCGCTCACACGCCGGATGCGCGGCTCCTGATCGTTAGTTCCAATGAGGTCTATGGGCCGACGCCCCCGGAGGCGCAGCCGCTGCGCGAGGATCGCCCGCTGCATCCAGCCAACCCATACGCCGTGAGTAAGGCGGCGCAGGAGATGCTCGCGCTCCAGTATGCCCACTCGTACGGCCTCGACGTCGTCGTGGCGCGGCCCTTCAATCACATTGGGCCGGGGCAGACGGATAAATTCGTCGTTAGCGCGTTCGCGCGGCAGATCGCGGAGGTGGAGCGGGGGATGCGGCACTCCATCTCCGTCGGCAACCTCGACACCGCGCGCGATTTTACCGATGTCCGCGATGTCGTCCGCGCATACGGGCTGCTGCTCCTGCACGGCGCACGCGGCGGCGTCTACAATATCGGGCGCGGGGACGACGTGACGATCGCGACGATCCTGGAAACGCTGCGTCGCCTCGCGCGTGTGGAGATCACGGTGGAGCGCGATCCGGCGCGCCTTCGGCCCTCAGATGCGCCCGTCATGATAGGCGATACGACTGCTATTCGTCAGGCGACCGGCTGGGAGCCGCACGTCGCGCTCACGCAGTCGCTCAGTGACACATTGGCGTGGTGGCGGACGCATCTTGCGTAAGCGCCGACGATGAAACCGTCTACTCCCCTCTCCATCGCCGCTGCAACTGTGACGTGTCGAAGCCAAGGGGCGATGGAGAGGGGCCGGGGGTGAGGCACTGAAACGGACGCTGAGAAGGAGGAATGAGTGAGCGAAGTCACGAGTGCCCCGCCGCGCATCGACCCCGACGTGCTGCTGCGCGGACCGCGCCTCGGCCCGGCGATTGCCGTCTCACCGGACGGCACGCGCGTCGCCTTCACCTGGAACCGGGACGGGCAGTTCCAGTTGTACGTTGTGCCGCTCGCCGGGGGCGAACCGCTCCAACTGACGGATGACGCGGACGCCGCGCAAGCGCCGGAGTGGACGCCGGACGGGCAGTCGATCCTCTTTCGTCGTGATCATGACGGCGATGAGAACACCAATCTGCTGCTCGTCCCCGCGACGGGCGGCGCGGCGCATCGGGTGACGGAGACCCCGCAGACCGTCGATGCGTCGCCGTCGTTCACGCCGGATGGCCGGACGGTTGTGTTCGGGTCGAACCCGGATGGCCCGTACCACCTCTACCGCGTCAGCGTCGATGGCGGCAGGTCGCAGCAGTTGACGCGCGGCGACCTCTCGGAACTCGCCGTGCGGGTCTCGCCCGATGGCAGCCGCGCCGCCTTCGCACGCCGGAAAGCCGACGGTGCGCGGATGCTCTCCGACCTCGGTGTGCTCGATCTCGCGACGGGTGAGGAGCGCGTGCTCGGGACGTTCGGCGTCCATGCCGCCGAGCCGCGCTGGTCGCCGGACGGCGCGACGGTGCTCTTCTCCGATGACAAGAGCGGCTTCCAGCAGGTGATCGCGGTGGATGTGGCGACGGGTGCCGTGACACCGATTTCCCCCGCGACGCATGACGCTGTTGGCGGCGCGTTCTCCCACGATGGGCGCGCCATCGTCTACCTGGAGAACCGCGACGGCAATCTCGTTCCCATCGTGCACGATTGCGCGACGGGTGAGCGGCGCGAGGTGACGGCCTTCCCCGATGGCGTGCACGCGAACCCCGAACTGACCGCCGACGGCGCGACGCTCGTCTGCATCTACAGCGGGCCGCAACACCCCGGCGATCTCTGGGCGATCCCACTCAACGGCGACGCGCCCCGCCAACTGACGGAGAGCCTGCCGGACAGCATCGACCATGCCGCCCTCGTGCGCCCCGAACTCGTGCGTTACCCGTCGTTCGACGGGCGACTGATCCCGGCGTGGTTCTATCGCCCCGTCGGCGTGGATCGCGCGCCCGCGATTGTCCTCGTGCACGGCGGGCCGACGGGGCAGACGATGAACGGCTGGAATGTGCAGGTGCAATTCTTCGTCTCGCGCGGGTACGCAGTGCTCGCGCCGAACAATCGCGGCAGCAGCGGGTATGGCAGGGAGTACCGGGACGCGAACCTCCGCGATTGGGGCGGCGCGGATCTGAAGGATCTCATCGCGGGGCACGAATGGCTCCGGGCGAGCGGCGGCGTTGACCCTGCGCGCATCGGCGTGACGGGCGGCTCGTATGGCGGGTACATGACGTTGATCGCGATGACGAAGACGCCCGCTGTTTGGGCGGCGGGCGCGTCCGTCGTCGGTATGTCCAACCTGCGGACGCTCTACCGGACGACGCGCAAGGGCGACCTGCTGCCGTACCTCATCCAGCAGATCGGCACGCCGGACGAGAACCCGGACTTGTACCATGACCGCTCCGCGATTAACTTCATCGACGATGTGCGGCGACCCCTCCTGATCCTTCAGGGCGGGCGCGACCCGCGCGTTCCCCTCGCGGAGGCGGAGCAGATGCGCGACCGGATGCGCACGGCGGGCAAGACCGTTGATTACCACGTCTACATGGACGAGGGGCACGGCTTCCGCAAGGTCGAGAATGTCGTGGACGCGATGCACCGGACGATTGGATTCTTTGACGAGCACATGGCGGATCGGCCCTAACCCCCCGGCCCCTTCCCCACGGAGGAAGGAGGATGGGAATCGGGATCGGGTCCGCAGCTGTTGGATAGGGCACGATGCCCGAATTGAGACACCCCTTCCCCCGTGGGGAAGGGGCCGGGGGTTAGGGAGAAATGCCCATCGAGAGCGCCGCGAACCCACTGATGAAGCGCATGAGGGCGTTGGAGCAGCGCAAGGGGCGCGAGCGCGAGAACGCGTTCGTCGTCGAGGGCATCGGCCCGGTCTGGCAGGCGGTCGAGGGCGGCGCGGCGATTGAGACGCTCGTCGTCGCACCGGAATTGCTGACGAGCGAACCGGCGCGGGCGATGATCGCGGGCCAGGAAGCGGCGGGCGTGCGCGTTGCGGAGGTGAGCGCGGACCTCTTCGCGCGGGTCGCGGCGCGGGAGAATCCGTCCGGCGTCGCGGCGATTGTGCGGATCGAGCGGCGGGGCATCGACGCGCTCGCGGCGCCTGCGGATGGGTTGTTCGTCGCGCTGTGCGAGGTCGGGAACCCCGGCAACCTCGGCACGATCCTCCGCACCGTCGATGGGGTGAGCGGCAGCGGCGTCATCCTCGTCGGCGACACGACCGACCCATACCACCCGGTAGCGGTAAAGGCGAGCATGGGGACGTTGTTCCGCGTCCCCGTCGTGCACGCGCCGACGTATGCTGCGGTCGATGCGTGGTGTGCATCACACGCCGTCAGCACCGTCACCACGTCCGCCCGCGCGACAGCGGATTGCTGGAGCGTGACGTACCCCATATCGGTCTGTCTCGTGTTCGGGAGCGAGGGGCGTGGGCTTCCGACGGACGTGATGCAGCGGGGCACAATCTCCGTGCGCATCCCGATGGAGGGGAGCGCGAGTTCGCTCAATCTCGCCGTTTCCGCAGGGATACTCCTGTACGAAGTCTTCCGCCAGCGACGGGGATAATTACGCGCTTTGTCGCCACTCGTGCCGCGATTTCATGTACAACCGCCAGCCACAGTACGCCGTGAAGAGGAACAGCGGCACGGTGATAAGGCTGCGCCAGTTGCCCTGGCGGATGAAGTAGATCGACGTGATGCTGAAAATGAACGCCATCTGAACCCAGAGTATCCAGAGCAGGATGAGGAATTGCTTCATTGGTCGGGGCGCCTCTCCATTGCCGTTTCGTTGCCGTTTCGCGCGCCGACACGCGGCGCTTCTCAGCAAGTATAGCGGCATTCGTCCATATGTGACGACGTGCGTTATTCCGCCTGCCCAATGCCATCGACGGCGGCGGGGTTCTCCAGGGCGGTGATATCACCGAGCGGGAGATCGAGGTATCGCGCCTTGATGATGCGCCGCATTACCTTCGCGTTGCGCGTCTTCGGTAGGTCGCGCACGAACTTGACGGACTCTGGTTTGAGCGACTTGCCGAGTTCACCCGTGATCCGCGCTTCGATCTCGCCCCGCAACGCCTCGCTCGGCGCGTGGCCCGGACGGAGCACGACGAAGGCGACAATCGTCTCGCCCTTCACGTCGTGCGGCACGCCGATGGCCGCCGCCTCCTGTACGGCGGGGTGCCCGACCGCCGCCGATTCAACCTCCGCCGGGCCGACGCGCTTGCCCGCGACCTTGATCGTGTCGTCGGAACGGCCGAGGATATACCAGAAGCCGTCCGCGTCGATCCGCGCGAAGTCGCCGTGCACCCAGAGGCCGGGGATGCGCGCCCAGTATGTCTCCTCGTACCGCGCGCGGTCGTTCCAGAAGCCGCGCGTCATGCCCGGCCAGGCGTTGCGGATCACCAATTCGCCCACGGCATCGCGCACTGGGGCGCCCATCTCGTCCACTACGTCCACCGCCATCCCCGGCACCGGTGCGGAGAAGCACGTCGGCTTGAGCGGCAGGATGGTGAAACTGCTGACGATGCCGCCGGAAATCTCCGTACCGCCGGAGTAGTTGATGATCGGGCAGCGCCCGCCGCCGACCTGCTCGAAGAACCAGCGCCACGGGTCCGGGTTCCACGCCTCGCCGCTGGAGCCGAGCGCACGCAACGAGGAGAGGTCCCGGCCCTGCGGCCAGTGGTCGCCCTGCGCCATCAGCGCCCGCACGACCGTCGGCGCGACGCCGAGCACCGTCACCCCGTACCGCTCGACGAGCGACCAGAGGCGGTCCGGCTCCGGCCAGTCCGGCGTGCCTTCGAACAGCACGAGCGTCGCGCCGAGTGTCAGCGTGCCGGTGATCGCCCACGGCCCCATCATCCAGCCGAGGTCCGTGAACCAGAGGAGCGTGTCGTCTTCCTGCACATCGAAGCAGTGCGCGAGGTCCTGCGTCGCCTTGATCGGGAAACCGTCATGCGTGTGTAGCGCCCCCTTCGGTTGCCCCGTCGTGCCGGAGGTGTAAATAATCATGTACGGGTCTTCCGCTTCGGTGCGCTCAGTCTCCCGCTCGATGGGCTGGCGCGGCACGATCTCGTGCCACCAGCGATCGCGCCCCGCCTGGAACGGCACCGCCGCGCCGGTGCGTTGGAAGACGATCACGGAGCGCACCGTCCCCACATCGGCAATCGCGGCGTCCACCGTCTCCTTAAGCGGCACGACCTTGCCGCGCCGGTAGAAGCCATCCGCCGTGATGAGCGCCTTCGCGCCCGCGTCGCGCAGCCGTGTCGCGACAGATTCCGCGCCGTAGCCGGAGAAGATCGGGATATAGATCGCGCCGAGTTTGGAGACCGCGAAGGTCGCCATCGCCGTCTCCGGCAGCATCGGCATGAAGATGCCGACGCGATCGCCCTTGCCGACGCCGAGTTCCGCGAGCGCGCCCGCGAGTTGATTCGTTCCTTCCAAGAGTTCGCGGTACGTCAACTGCCGGGATGCGCCGTCGTCGCCCTCCCAGATGATCGCGGGCTTCCCCGCGTGCGGGCCGACGGCGTGCTTGTCGAGGGCGTTGTGGACGTAATTGTACTGCCCGCCGACAAACCATGTCGGCCACATCGCGCCATGTGAGCGATCGATCACCTGCTTGTACGGGCGGTAGAATTGTAGGTCGAGGTCTTTGATGGTGGCATCCCAGAACCACGCCGGATCGTCCGCCGCCCGGACGAGCAGATCGTCGAACGAGGCAATCCGCTCATGCTCCATGAAGCGGCGCAGGCGACTCCGCTCCAAGTATGCCGCGCTCGGACGCCAGACGATTTCCGCATCACCGGAATCCGTACCCACCGGCATTGTCGTCGCGACATTGCCTTCCGCCATCCCCATCTCCTTCGTCGCGTCTGCCCATCGGGCGTGCTGAACCATCGTTACCGCATATCATCGCACCGATGCGCGGGTCGCGACAATTGGCGCGGGCCTCCTGCACTTCACCGTCTGGCACCAACTCTGCATATACCCTTCGCACGTCGTCGGGCGCTCAATCGGAGTTGCGCCGCACCGACGTATCCAGGGCAGGAGCACCGATTGGATAGTTGGCGGCAAACTCAGGGTGACACCGGCGATCTCGATGTCTACTTTATCGTGCAGGGCGAGCAGACGAGCGCCGGTGTCGCGAACCGGTTGGCGGTGTTCATCCGGGGAGCGCAGCGCAGTCTCGACATGGCGCTCTACGACTTCCGTCTCAGCCCACCGCTGAAAGCCATTGTCGCGGGCGCGCTGCGCGAGCGTGCGGACGCGGGTGTGACGATCCGCATCGCGTATGACGCCGACAAGCCGGAGCCGCCGCTGACCGCGCAGGGGATGGACCCCGCGCCGCCCGGCACCGGTGCGTTTGTGCGGTCGCTCGGGTACCCGACGCAACGGATCGGCGGCCCGAAATTGATGCACCACAAGTACATCATCCGCGACGGCCCAACGCCGGACGGATCGACGGGCGACGCATCGACGGGCGTCTGGACCGGATCGACCAACATGACGGACGACTCGTGGAGCGTCGAGGAGAACAACATCCTCCAGATCGCCTCGCCCGCGATGGCGCGGTGGTACGCGCAGGATTTCGCGCAACTCTGGGAGACGGGGACAATCGGCAACAGCGGCGCGTTCGACACCGCGCCGGTTGCCCTGATGTACGACGGCACGCCGCTGACGGCGCAGGTTCGCTTCTCACCGGGGCGCGGCGAGCAAATCGACGGTGTCGTGGCGCAACGGGTCGCGGGGGCACAACGCCGGGTGCGGATCGCGAGCATGTTGCTGAACTCCGGCACGCTGATCGGTGCGCTCAACGACCTGCTGCGGGAGGGGCGCGTCCCCATTAGCGGCGTCTATGACCGGACGCAGATGGCGGGCGTGCTGCTCCAATGGCAGGACGTGCCGCACAATGTCTGGAAGATCGACGCGATCCGGCAGATCATCGCGCAGGCGGGATTGATCGGCAAGAACTCGACGCCGTACACCCCGACGACGATTCACGACTTCATGCACATCAAGGCGCTCGTCGTCGATGACACGGTGATCACCGGCTCGTACAATTTCTCCCGCAGCGCGGAGTTCAACGCGGAGAACCTGCTGATCCTGGAGAGCGCCGCGCTCGCCGACCGATACAGCGCGTTCATCGACCACCTGATGACAAAGTATGCCCCCGGCAACCGACCGCTCTGACGCGCGGTACAAGCGCGGCCAATGATAGGAGTGACGCAGTTCGCGAGAGAAACCTGGTAGTGGCGGGGGTTTTGGGGGGCTCTGGCAGGCTAAAGCCCGCCACTACCAGGGAAATTGTCCCAACCGCGTACGTCCTACAACGAAACGAGGATCGAACGTGCCCGATGCACCGAAGGATGACCTGCTGCCGAACTTCACGCTCAACCGTGCCTCGCGGCGGGGCGAGCCGACGGAGGACCGGAAATTTCTCTCGTGGACGGACCGCGACCGCGCGCAGACGGCGGCGTTCACCCACAGCGACCCGTGGCGCGTGATGCGGATCACCGGTGAGTTCGTCTCCGGCTTCGACGCACTCGCGGGGATCGGCCCGGCGGTCACGGTCTTCGGCTCCGCGCGCACGCGGGGGGACGACCCGATGTTCGCGGCGGCGCGTGAGGTCGGTGCGGCGCTCGCACGGGTGGGGTTCGCGACGATCACCGGCGGCGGCCCCGGCATCATGGAGGCGGCGAATCAGGGCGCGGCTGGCGCGGGCGGCATTTCCGTCGGTGCGAACATCGAACTGCCATTCGAGCAGGGAATGAATCGGTACGTCAACCTCGCGCTGAACTTCCGCTACTTCTTCGTCCGCAAGACGATGTTCGCCAAGTACGCGGAGGGGTTCATCTGCTTCCCCGGCGGCTTCGGCACGCTCGATGAATTGTTCGAATCGCTGACCCTGATCCAGACGGGTAAACTCGGCATGTTCCCCGTTGTGCTCTTCGGCGGTGCGTATTGGCAGGGATTAATTGACTGGATCAAGGCGACGGTACTCGTTGAAGGCAAGATCAACGCGGCCGACCTCGACCTGCTGACCGTCACCGATGACCCCGATCATGCCGTGCGCGTGATGGTCGAGGCGTACCACCACTCGCAGGAGCGTGGCAGCAGGGACAGCCTCCCGGAGACGTGGGACCCGGACATCAAGCGTGTCATCTCCGTGCCGCCGGAGCCGCCGAAGCGCTAAACCCCTGAGATGCGGTCGGCATACGCGCTACATCGTCTGATCCAGCAGTTCGATGACGGGCGCGAACCGCTCGATGCCCGCGACGCCCAGCTGCTCGAAGCGGAGGACGAGATGCGTCACCCCGGCGTCAGCGAACGCGCGGAGTGCGTCTGCGACCTGCTCCACCGTGCCAACAATCGCCTGCTCGTTCGGCTGCGCCGATTCGCCCGCCTGCAGGACGCGCACGGCGGTGAATGCGGTCAGGGCGAGCGTCGCCGGGTCGCGCCCAACCTCTGCGCACGCGGCCCGCATGTTCGCCCAGAGTTCAATGGCGCGCTCCGCCGAGAGGATCGTGTCGGTGTTGTAGGCGTCCGCGAACCGCGCGGTGAGGCGCAACATGCGCGGGCGCGTGCCGCCAATCCAGATCGGCGGGCCGGATGGCGACGGGCCACGCGGCTGGAGCACGGCGTCTGTGGCGTCGTAGTATTCGCCGTGAAAATCCACGCGCCCCTCGCGCAGGAGCGGCGCGATGATCTGCATCGCCTCCTCGAACCGGCTGACGCGGCGGTCGAATGGCCAGCCAAACATCGTGTACTCCGGCTCGTTCCAGCCGCTGCCGACGCCGAGGATGAACCGCCCGTCGCTGATCTCGTCCAGGCTGTCCGCCATCTTCGCGAGGAGCGCGGGGTTGCGGAACGAGGTGCACGCGACGAGCGGGCCGAGCGCGATGCGCGTCGTGGCCGCCGCGAGTGCGCTCAGGAAGGTGAACCCTTCCCACGTCCCAATGTTCTCGCCCGTCGGCGCGCGGAACAGCACATGGTCGGCGAGCCAGAACGAGTCAAGCCCGATTGCCTCCGCCGCTTGTGCCATCGCCTGAATGTCGCGGTAGCGCGGTGTCTCGCCGCCGAGGGAATCGTCCTTCAAGGAGGGCATCGTGCCCAGTTTCATCCGCCGCCCTGGTGCATCGTGGCTCATGGCCGCCTCCATTTGTTTTCGTGTGCGATTGCTCGTCGCCCGCGCATCTTCCTACGGGGGACGCGCGCGCGCAACGGCAGGGTTGGCGGGGGCGATGGTACAATCGCGCCGTCAAACGTACGGGATCAATGGAAACGATCGATGGGAGCGTACCAACCGATGTCGCTGATGCCGACCTTGCAGGACGAGATCGCGGAATGGGAACCGGAACTGATCGCCACCCGGCGCGATTTCCACATGCACCCGGAGTTGGGGCTGAAGGAAGTCCGCACGAGCGGCATTGTGGCGGAGCGGCTGCGCGCGCTCGGCTTTGACGATGTGCGGACCGGCATCGCCGTGACGGGCGTCAAGGCGGTGCTCCATGGCGGCAAGCCGGGCAGGACAATCATGCTGCGCGCGGACATGGACGCGCTCCCGATTGAGGAGGAGAACACCGTTGAGTATCGTTCCCAGACAGCGGGGACGATGCACGCCTGCGGGCACGACGCGCACACGGCGATCCTGCTCTCTGCCGCGCGCATCCTGATGCGGCATCGGGATGAGATCCCCGGCGCCATCGTCTTCTGCTTTCAGCCCGCCGAGGAAGGCGAGGGTGGTGCGCGGAAGATGATCGCCGAGGGCGTGATGGATGACCCCCATGTGGACGCCGCCATCGGCCTGCATGTCATTCAGGAGATGCCGCTGGGCATGGTCAACGTCATGCCTGGCCCGATGATGGCGGGCGGGGACGTCTTCTCCGTCACGATTCAGGGCAAGGGTGGCCACGCCGCGATGCCGCACAAGACGGTGGACGCGCTGATGGTTGCCGTGGAGATTGTCGGTGTGCTCCAGACGCTCGTCAGCCGCGAGGTTGAGCCGGTCTCACCCGCCGTTGTGACGACGGCGACGCTCCACGCGGGCGGCACGGCATCGAACATCATCGCGGACACGGCGACGTTCAGCGGCACGACGCGCTGGTTCGACCTTGAAACCGGCGATTACCTCGCGCAGCGGCTGCCCGCGCTCGTCCGAGGCATCGCGGAGTCGATGCGCGCGACGGCGGAGGTAACGGTGACGCGCATCGTCCCGCCGACGGCGAACGAGCCGCAGATGGCAGCATTGGTGCGCAGCGTGGCGACGGACATCGTCGGCGCGGACAAGGTGCTCAGCGGCCCGCGCACGATGGGCGGCGAGGACTTCTCCGAGTTCACGTACCATGTGCCGTCCTGCTTCTTCTGGGTCGGCTCGCGCGATGAGGCGAGCGGCAAGGTCTGGGGGCACCACCACCCGCGCTTCGACATCGACGAGCGCTGCCTCGCGATCGGCGTCGAGATGATGGTCCGCACGACCATGCGCTATCTCGAACAGGGCGGCGTTGTCGGGGAATAAAGCGGCGGGCTTCAGCCCAATGCGGCTCAGAGGAGAATAGTTTCCGCCCCTACGGAGGTGGAGTATCTCAAGCAGATATACAAGATACCGTGATTGCTAGTCGGCGTTGACGCAGAGAAGGGCAAACAGCGAGGCCAGCACCTTGCACAGCCAGCCTTCGTGCGTCCGCGCGTGCAGCCGCTGTACCCCCCACGCTTC
>JAABUT010001606.1_pt1 | contig 25088 bp, 28 predicted proteins | sample 5559281 | NCBI WGS metagenome assembly JAABUT01 (sample SAMN10711880, study PRJNA513359) | rock metagenome | isolation source: Antarctica rocks | place: Antarctica: Victoria Land, Ricker Hills nord | collected 2016-01-04
CTCGCAGGCGGTGGCGAGCCGGTCATGTTCGCAGTACATCAGCGCACTCCTGTCGTGACGACGAACGCCTTCGGGCGGGCGAGCTGCACGTCACCGCGCCAGAAACAGAACAGGCCCACTTCGCCGGTGTCGAGGTAACGCTGATCCATGACCTTGACCGAGAACTGGTGCCGCACCCCGATCATCAGGTTGCCCCAGTCCGCGGTGAACACGTCCGAGGCGTCCACCGAGGTGCCTTGGGTGAGGTTGATCGGTACCTGATTGGTCGGGTACCGCGGCAGGTCGGCGATGTAGTCGGGCATGCGCAACGGCTGCCCGGTCGAGTCCTTCAGCTTGCCCAGCTCCCGCTCGGTGCGCGGCGCGTCGATGACGGCGGTCGCGTCGAAGTTGTTGTCCGCGAGGGTGCCTTCGGCGTCGACGAGGAAGTCCCAACTGGTCGGGGCGGCACCGTTGGCGCCCGAGCTGAGCGTGGTCACCCCGGTCGCGGCCTTCACGCCCTGCGGCTCCGGGGCGATGCCCGATCCGTACAGCGCGGCCAGGTCGACCTTGAGCGCGAACGTGTCGCCCATGATCTGCTTGACCAGGTCGTCGACGCCGGAGGCGTCCTCGAGTAGCTCCAGACTGAACTTCACGATGCTGGTCAACGCCCGCGCGGTGAACGTGACGACTTCCAGTGTTCCGTCGGACGGGGTGATCGTCGCGGACTCGGTGTGCCACGCGGCGGACGGGTCGGAGGCCACCCGCGCCATCTTCAACGTCGCGGACTCCATCGGCACCGTGCGCGCGCCGGCCTGGATCACCCGCGACTGGTTACGCATCCGGTCGATGACCTCGGCGGACAGGGGTGTCGGGACCATCGCCCCGCCGCTGGACAGGGTGCCTTCCTGCATCGCCTTCAGCTCACGCGGGGCGCCGGTCCAGTCGCCGAGCACCGTCCCGCGGAGCCACTTCTGCAGGCTGAGGTCCTGCTCGTCGTCACCGACCATGCCACGCGCGGCGACGTAGTCAGTCATCCGCTGCCCGGCCGCGAGCGGCTGCCCGTGCTGGAATGACGCGGTCGACCGAGACCAGGCCGGGTCGGCTACCAGTTGGGAGCGGTCGACGTGGTTGACCTCGGGGTGATCGGCCGCGAGCTTCTGGGCGAGGACGTCGAGTCGCCGGATCTCGTCCTCGTGCGCGTCGTAGTCGCGCCGATCACTTGCCTTCATGTCCCTACCGTCAACGCTGACCGCGGTCAGGATGGCGTCGCACGCCTCCCAACGCTGACGGCGGGCATCGCCGACAGCAGCGAACTGTTGGGCGGGGGTTTGGTCGGCGGTCTGCTCGCGCAGCTCCGCCGCAGTCTTGATCGTCATTGGTTGCTCCTTGGGCACAGGACGAAACAGAGGGTTTCGCCGCGGTGCGGAGCACTCACACGGTCACCGATCGCCCAAGGGTGCGGGGCACTCGCCCTGAACCGATCTGCTCCGATCATAGAGCACCGTCCGGGCGTTCCGCCCCGTCGCCGGGAGGCAGAATCTCGCCGATGCCGTCCAAGTCCGCCTCGATCGCCTCCACCCCCGAAGGGACCACGACGTGCCGTGCGGCGTCAGATAGCCGAGGCGTCGAACTGTTCGTCCGGGGTCGACTCGCATCCCGAGATTCGCCCGGTTTCACCGAACGCAGCGGCGCTTTCCGAGCGGTCATTCGAGATCCCGTCCTGGTGGGTGAGGAAAAACCCGATAGATAGAAAAAGGTTGAGAGGCGGGTCAGGCGCGGTCGGCCGTGGAGTTTTGACCGGCCCCCGGGGTCACCAGTTGCGGGCGGGTCAGCGCGCGGGGCGGCGGGGAGTTTCATAGTCCCCTCCCCGAAGTCTGGCGGTCACGGTGTTGGGCTTGCCGGCGGAAGCGTTGCGCCCGGTCGCTGCTGCGCCGCTTCGGGCGGGTCGACGTGCACTCGGGACAGCCGGTCCCGCGGGGTGTCACGGGCTGTTCGGGATGGTTTCGACATACGTAGTTGCTCATGACGCGGTCCTCGCGGTGTTGGTGATTGGCGCGTAGGCGAGGCGCGCCCATGGTGAGAGAGCAGCGAGGGCGACGGTGATCGGTGAGCATCCTTCGCTGCGCTCTTGGTGCTCGTCGTCGGGTACGACACGCAGCGTGCGGCCGGGGTCGTCGCCGTCGCGCGTGTCGTTTACTGCTTCGTGCTCACGTGCGTTCGCGCTCTTCTTATTGAGGTGCGCAACCAGGTTGCGCACTCCCGCATCGTCGGAGTGCCTATTGCATTGCGCACTGGTGGCGGTCGGAGTGCGCAAGTTTTGGCGCACTGGGATGGACACGACGAACCTGCAGCGTCGCCCGTTGCCGCCGCGCTTCACATCGGTGCGGGTGATCCATCTCGCCTCGGCCGCTTTCCAAAGGTGCCACTGCACGGTGCGCCGCGGGAGGCCGGTGGCGACTGCGATCTCGTCGTCGGTGACGGTGATGCGGCCGTCGACGGTGACGGGCAGGCACAGCAACGTGGCTCGCACGACGCGCATCTTGGTGGGGTAGTCCGGTCCGCGTACCGCGGCGATCCACTGCCGCCGGGTCACCATGGCGACATCTCGAGCTGAACGTGGTGGCCGGCGAGTTCGATAGCGACGCTGACGTCGTCGAGGTGACGTCGCGGTACGAGGTACGCGTGCCGTCGGTGGTCGTACTGCCACGCGCAGCCCACGGCCTTGATCGCCGGGTGCACGACGCGCACAGGACCGGAGATGACCGCGGAGTGGCGCGTCTGCTCAACCGTGACGGTGAGCGGCTTCATGCGCCGCTTGGCGGCCGTCGCCGGACTTCGCCCCGGCGCACGCGTAGTTCGGCCTGCGTCGGCTGCGTCAGGACGGCCTGCACTGGCCGGGCGGCGGCGGCCCAGGCAGCGGCCATATCGGCCTCGGCCTGCCAGTAGCCGATCTCGCGGCTCACCGTGCCGACGTACACGATCAGCGCGACGATGTCAGGATCGCGAAGTAGACTAAGGGCTGTCGTGGGGACGACGTCGGGGGCCGCTTTCAGGCGGCCTCTGTCATTAGCCACGGCGTGGCCCACCCGACTGAAGGGGTCGCTCTCGGACTAGACGGTCGTTGGCCTTGAATCCTCGCGGCCAACTCCGCCCGTGATCCGGACATCTGCCGTCGACCGCGAATCTGTAGACACACCCGCGATCGCGGCATCGCTTGAGCTCGACGGTCATTAGGCCGCGTCCCCGCCGCGTAGCAGCAGCGCGAGCCGATCGCGTTGTTCGGCTGATATTTCGGGTGCCTGGTCGACGACTCGGCGAATATGCGCAGCTAGCTGCTCTTCGGTAAAGCGGCGGCGGCGCTCGAGTGCGTCAGGGTCGGAGCGGTTCCATCGGACGTCCGCTGCATTGCGCGCGTTGGCGCGGCGACGAGTTGGATCTGTTGCGGGCACGGCGGGACAGACCTTTCGGTGTGTCCGCTCTTGCCCAAGAGGCGGTGCTTCGCCGTACCCACGACGGGCAGCTCCAGACTACCTGCGATCACGTCGCACGGAGGACAACACGCGGGGACTTCGCAGGTTCCGCCTCTGCCGCCGCCAGATCCTGTCGGATGCGCTGCGTGGGGAGGAATACCTCGCAGTGGCATCCGCACGTGAGGACGAGAGGACTCCGGAACGGAGACTCGGGGGTGCCGAGCCCGTCCATCTCGTCCAGACGCTCAGGCGACTTGATCGGATGAGGTCGCGCGACTGGGCGCATTCTCCCGGTGGCCTTGTAGACCACCTCATGACGCGCGACCACGTACACGTCGCCGTGTGAGCGCTCGACCGTGAGCAACACGTGCTGCTTCTGCCCCTCGCAGACGTAGGTCAGTAGGACTTCGTCGCTACCTGTCTCGTTCATTGCGGTTCCCCGCCCTTCCAGTCGATGCCGACAGACTCCGGTCTGAACGTGCGGACCCCGCGACCTGGTGGGTGAACCGTGACCGTTGCCAGCGTCGCGACCACGGCACGACGCCGATCCACGCTGAGCGCGTCCCACGCGGCTCGAACGTCGGTCGCGCCGACGAGCGCGCCCAGGACATCTACCCGGCCGGCGTCTGCCATTTCGCGTTCGACGTCGGCGAGCTTGGTTCGGATGCGTTCTGTGATTGTTCGGAGTTGGCTGGCGGTGATGTTCCCGTCGGCGTAGTCGGTTGCCGCGCTGTTGAGGCGGGCGCGGAGTGCGACGGCGTCGTCTCGCAGCTTTCCCAGGTCGGGGCGGCGGTGGTCGACGAGTACCTCCGTGGCGTCGGGCAGGGACAGCCGCGCGACGATCACGGCCGCCACGTAGTCCTCGACGGGTTCGGCCATGCGCGAGACGTGCCCCGTCGAGGCGCTACAGCGATAGTTCCGCACCCCGCGGCGCGGGCCTCCCCCGCCGTGCACTGTGGCGCCGCAGACGCCACACAGACCGAGCCCGGAGAGCACGCTGCGCCCGTTGTTCGGTGCGCGTCGCCGGGAGTGGTCGCCGAGCAGGGCGACGGCGGCCTGCCACGTCGACTCGTCGACGAGAGCGGGCCAGGTTGCATCGGTGACGATCTCACCCCGGTGGGCGCGCTTGCCGACGTTGCGCGGATTTAACAGTACGTGACGGACGTTGTCCCGGCGCCACGCTCCAGGCTTGCCGGTTCGGTGCCCAACCTGTCCCGTCGTAAACCCTCGCCGGTTCCAATCGCGGGCGACCTCACCGAGCGACACGCCAGTCAGCACGGCCGCGTAACCGTCGCGGATCGCTCGGGCTTCGTCCTCGCGGACGGTTTCGCCGTCAGGCTCGTACCCGAACGGCGTGCGGCCACCCACCCGGCGACCCTGCTCGACCGCCTGCTGCACCTGGCGCCTCTGCCGGTCGGACTTCATCTCGACCTCCAGGCGGGCCACGCTGCCGAGGTTGTCGGCGACAAACCGGCCCGCGGCCGTCGAGAAGTCCAGCTCGGGACCGTTGACCAGGGACAGCACGACCCCGTTCCGCTGGCAGCCTTCATATAGGCGCACCTCGTCGCGGCGGTTTCGTTGCAGCCGATCCAGAGACCAGGCGACCACCACGCCAGTGGTGCCCGATTCGACCGCCTTCAGCATCGCTTCGAATCCTGGTCGGCGTTTGCCGCTGCTCGCGGACATGTCGTTGTCCTGCTCGACGGACGCGACCGTCCAGCCACGTTCGGCTGCACGCCTGACGCAGTCTTCGCGCTGGCGGGTGACGCCAGCCTCGAGCCCGGTGCGGTCCTGACTTATTCGGATGTAGACGGTCGCTCTCACATCTGCTAGTTTACCATCCTCGGGACGCGCAGCACCCGATCGAACCCGCGTGCGCTGAGCAAACCGCCTTCTAGGTAGTTCTCCGCGGGTCGCAGTGCGTTGGCCGGCAACAGCCACTGCGGTGCGCGCAGCGTCGAACCGGGCACGTCGGCGTTGAGGCGCCACGGTGTGTCCTCCCATCGCGTGGCTGCCGCTGTGCGTGCCGCGGCGACGCGCGCGGCCACCTCGACACTTGATTCACGCCCGGACGAAGCGTCGAACAGGTCGACCCGTGACACCGGGTCGACCTGGACGCGTAGGTCGATCCGGTCCATCAGTGGTCCGGACAGACGCTGGGTGTGCCGCCGGCGGGCCTGCGGCGCGCAGGAGCACAACGCCGCGCGTTGAGCGCATGGGCACGGGTTCGTAGCCAGGACGAGCTGGAAGCGGGCGGGATAGCGCACCACCCCGCCGCCGCGATGCAGGACCACGTAACCGTTCTCGACAGGCTGGCGCAGGGCGTCCAGTGCGCGCGGCGAAAACTCCGAAGCCTCGTCCAGGAACAGCACGCCGTGGTGCGCGAGGCTGATGGCACCGGGGCGGGCGAGGTGAGACCCGCCGCCCACCAGGGCCGCTGTCGAGGCCGTGTGATGCGGGGCCTGCAGAGGTGGGCGTCGTACCAGTCGGGCGCGCTCGTCGAGCAGTCCGGCGATCGAGTGCACCGCCGTGACTTCGAGCGATGCCGCCTCGCTCAGCGGCGGCAACAACCCGGGCAGCCGCTCGGCGAGCATGGTCTTCCCGGCACCAGGAGTACCGATCATGTACAGGTGGTGCGCACCGGCTGCTGAGATCTCGAGGGCACGCTTGGCCGCGGCCTGTCCCGCGACATCTGCGAGGTCGGCCGCTGTGGGCGGCTCAAGTTCTGCTGCGGATTCGTCGCACACCTGATCGAGGGCGGGGCCCTCACCGGTCAGCCATTCGACGACATTGCGCAGGTTCCCCGCGGCGCGCACGTCCATGCCGCTCACCAATGCCGCTTCCGCGGCATTGCCCCGGGCGACGACGACCCGTCGCACGCCCAGCCGGCGGGCAGTGAGGACGGCCGGGAGCACGCCCGTCACCGGACGCAGCCGCCCGTCCAGGCCAAGTTCGGCGATCCACACCGCACTGCGGACGCCGTCCGGCGGCACCTGTCCGCCCGCTGCGAGCACCGCCATGCCCACCGCCAGGTCGAAGCGCGAACCGCTCTTGCGCATGTCAGCAGGCAGCAGGGCCACGGTGATCTTCGTCTTCGGCCACTCGGCACCGGAGTTGGACACGGCCGAACGCAGCCGATCGCGGGATTCGACGACGCAGATGTCGGCAAGGCCGGTGAACGACAAGCCCGGCAGCCCGGACGAGATGTCGCACTCGACCTCGACCAGGCGACCCTCGAGGCCGGTCAGCGACACCGCGAGCGCGCGGGCGAGCGTCATCAGAACACCCCTACTAGGTGTTCCACCTCGACGCCGCTCGCCGCTGCGCGCACGACGCAGACGAGGTCGAAGCGCACGGAGGTCCAGAAGGCGGCGTCTTCGGCAAGGCGGCGCTCGAGCATCCAGCGCACAGCAAGTTGACGGATCCGCGCGGTCTTGCGCCGGTCGACAGCTTCGGCCGGCGATCCGTACGCGAGCGAGGATCGCGTCTTGACCTCGACGAACACCAACGTGGTGCCTTCGCGTGCGACGATGTCGAGCTCGCCGGCGCGGCAACGCCAGTTACGCTCGACGATGGTCAGCCCAGCGGATGCGAGGTGCTCTGCGGCCACCTGCTCACCGAAGCGGCCCACCGCGTCTTTGACTCGCATGCGCCAACGGTGCCGCGTCCGTGCGGGTCCCGCTGAGGATCCCGCGTAGCTGTGTACGCCGTCGCGAATGCGGCATGACACACCCAGCGGCGACCAGGACGTCCTGGCTGCATCGCCTGTTCAGCGGACCTCATCCCCGTAGTCCGCGCTGGGACCGATCTGCGTCCGCGGCCGCTGCCGGGTCGTTCGAGCGCGAATGGCTCGCGCCTCCTCGTCGGCCACCGAGAGCACAGCCGCGATGAATCTGCGCGCTCGGGGACTGACTTGCAAGGCCGTCCCCTCCGGGATCACGGGCCTGTGTTCGTCTTCCATCGAGCCCGAGGCTAGCCCGCTTGTGGAACCCGTCAAGAAATCCTGTCCGATACAATGCCGACCCGGCTACCATCACGACATGTCTTCGCCGCAGACGGTTCTGGCCCACCTTCTCGACGGCCGAGAGGAACTGGTCCGCGAGGTTGCGCGCCTCACGACTGCGATCGCCGAACTGGACGCGGTGATCGATCGAGTCGGCGGCGCATCCACCGCTGGCGTGGCACAGTCATCGGGGAGCCTCACCCCCTCGTCAGGCGCGACCGGCCCGACGGGTTCGGGGGACGAGGCTCGTCGCGCTCGGCGCGGCACCTCCCGCGGCGCCTCCCCCAGCGCCGGTGGGCGAGCGCGCAAGGCAACCTCCCCGACACCGCGGTCGTCGTCGGCGAAGCGAGCGACCCAGCGCAGATCCAGCGGCGGCGGGCAGAAGTCGATCCGCGTACACGTGCTCGAAATGCTGGCATCCGAGAACCGGGATTTCGGTCTCGCCGAGATCATCGACCGCATACACGGGGCCGGGATCACCGCCCACGACGACGCGGTCCGCTCGATCACGATCAAGTTGATGAAGGACGGCCAGGTCGAGCGGGTCGGGCGGGGCCAGTACCGCCTCGCCGCAGGCCCCCGGGGTGCAGCATCCGCCGACCCTGACCCGACCCCAGATCCCCAACCGGCGTCGAACGACCCGGCACCGGACGCCACCGCCGCGTCGCTCAACCTCGCGGCGCCGTGGAACTCCCCGCAGCGCTAGTGTCGCCGCTCAATCGGCTCCCTCACGAAGGCTGACCTGCACGGACTCGACCTCGCAGAGGGCACGCAGCACCGCGCCGACGTGTGCGGCTGCCTCTCGGGAGAGCCCGAGCTCACTGCTCAGGGTGCTCGCCTCGATGGGGCGCCGCTCGTCGGCCGTGCGGGCCAGCGCGGCGACCCAGATCCTGATGTCGATCTTCGTCCCGTGCAGCACGGTGCCGGTGAGCACCGAGAACTGACGCCGGCACACGCCGCATTTCCAGACCCGCCGAGGCGACGGGTGACCGGATCTCGTCCGGCGGGCACGGCCACCGGACGGATGCAGGAAGTAACAGCGCGCGGCTGCCTTGCAGTGCGGGCAGCGAAACGGCAGGGCGCCCCAGCGCAGCTGTTCGAGCAGCAGGTACGCGCTCGCGGTGTCCTCGGCGGCGCCCGGGTCAGCCACGTCGCTCAGCCGCCGAAACCACCCTTTTCGGGCAGGCTGAGATCGGGCTTGTCGAGCTCTTCGATGTTGACGTCCTTGAACGTCAGCACGCGAACGTTCTTGACGAAGCGCGCCGGGCGGTACATGTCCCAGACCCAGGCGTCGCGCATGGTGAGCTCGAAGTACACCTCGCCCTCGGTGTTGAGCGGACGCAGGTCGACCTCGTTGGTCAGGTAGAAGCGCCGTTCCGTCTCGACCACGTAGCTGAACTGGGCGGCGACGTCGCGGTACTCGCGATAGAGCTGCAGCTCCATGTCGGTTTCGTAGTTCTCGAGATCTTCAGTGCTCACGCGATCTCCCCCACCACATCCGGCTGATCCGTGCCGCTGGTACCTGCGTACACAGTGTCGCGCACTTCGAGGGCGCCGCCCAGCGCCCGGCGCACGTTGACGTAGCGGCGGCGGTGTTCCGGGCAGGGTCCGCGGGCCAGCAACGCGGCCGCGTGGCCCGGCGTGACGTAGCCCTTGTGCTGCCCGAACTCGTAGTCGGGCCAACGATCGTGCAGATCGGTCATGATCGCGTCCCGGGTGACCTTCGCGAGGATCGAGGCGGCGGCGACGCAGGCAATCGTCGCATCGCCCTTCCATACCGCAGTGGACGGGACCCCGAGCCCGGGCACCGGGAATCCGTCGGTCAGCGCGTAGCCGGCGGCCGGGGCCAGGGTGCCGAGCGCCCGGCGCATCCCGGCCAGGTTTGCCACATGCAGCCCGTAGGCGTCGATCTCTGCGGCGGGGATGACGATCACCGTGTAGGCCAGCGCGCGCCGGACAATCTGCGCGTAGAGCCGCTCGCGGACCGGCGCCGCCAGCAGTTTGGAGTCGTCGAGTCCGTCGATGCGCCCCTGACGGCCGGGTGGGAGGATGCATGCGGCGACCACGAGCGGGCCGGCACACGCGCCGCGGCCGGCCTCGTCGGCACCGGCCACGTACTCGAAACCCGCACGGGCGAGCGCCGATTCGTAGCCACCGAGCGGCCCGTCGCGGCGCACGACGAGTCGCGGCGGGCGGAAGCGCAACCCGCTGGTGATGCTCTTCGCGGCCATGACGATGACCGAGATTACTCGGACGCAGGCCGCCGCCGACGGCGGCGACGCACGATGACGATGGGCGCTACGACGGCCACGGCTACGACGCTCGGGACGCTCGGCGCGAGCGACGATGCCGCGCTCTCGAACGTCGACGGTGTGCCCAGCGTGCGCCACCGCGACGGTGGCCACGCGATCACGAACGCCTTTCCGATGACGTCGTCGACCGGAACCGTGCTGAACTTGGGATCACATGCGGTGTCGTCGGTCGTGTCGTGGCCGTCCGGGCCGCAGTGGTAGCGGGAGTCCGCGGAGTCGTTGCGATGATCGCCCATCACCCAGAGCCGGCCCTTGGGCACCGTCACCGGGCCGAACGTGCGCTGTCCCCCGGCCGCGTCGACGAAGACGTAGGGCTCCTTCAGCGTCCGGAACGGCCCACCGCGCTTGCTGACCATCACGTTGCCCTCGGCGTCGCCCTGGACGCGCTGCCCACCGGTGGCGATGACCCGCTTGACGAGCACCTGGCCGTCGGGCGGCACGAAGCCCACCAGTTGGCCGAAGCCGCGCACCGCGCGGACGAACGGGTTGCTCGGCGGCTTGCTCGACGGCTCCTCGTCCCAGCCCTTGGGCGCGTGGAAGACGACGATGTCACCCTGGTGCGGGTCGCGCAGGTCGTAGATCGGCTTGTTCACCAGGATTCGGTCGCCGTGGCAGCCGGGACAGCCGTGCAGGGTCTTCTCCATCGACTGCGACGGGATGTAGAACGGCTGGACGACAAAGGTCTTGACGACGATCGCGATGAGAATCGCGACGACCACCAGCAGCGGGAGTTCCCACCACGGGGTCTTGCGACGCGGTTTGGCGGCCTTCGCTGCCTTCTTGCTGCGGCGACGCTCTCGAAACGACGTGCCGGGCACCGGCTCGGGGGTCGAGGGGCGATCATCATCTGCGGAACCGGGCTCCGGCTCTGCGGCCGGCGAGCTGATCACCGGTTCGGCCTCGGGTGGGTCGTGCCCCCCGGACTCGCTGTCGTCGGTCATACGCTCCAGCCTGCGACGCGCTCAGCGCGCGACGGGCTCGCGCTTTTCCTTGATCTTTGCAGCCTTGCCACGCAGATCGCGCAGGTAGTAGAGCTTGGCGCGCCGCACGTCGCCTCGGGTGACGACCTCGATCCGGTCGATGACCGGGGTGTGCACCGGGAATGTGCGCTCGACGCCGACACCGAAACTGACCTTGCGGACGGTGAAGGTCTCCCGGACTCCCCCGCCCTGGCGACGGATCACGTTGCCCTGGAACACCTGGATACGCGAGCGCGTGCCCTCGATGACGCGCACGTGCACCTTCAGGTTGTCGCCCGGACGGAAGTCGGGGATGTCGGCGCGCAGCGAGTCGGCATCGAGCGTGTCGAGGGTGTTCATGTCGGGTATCGCTCTCGTCGTCGAGTGTTCGGTCCGGGTCGCGTCGGCGTCCGGAGCGGATCCGGTTACCGGGCGGGCGGCCCACAGTTATCTAGGTGGAGCGCTTTCGCGCAGCGGGCAACCCCACGATGATGCCACATCCGCAGACCTAGCCCGAAACCGGCGGCGCAGGCCGCAGCAGGTCCGGCCTGCGCTGTTCGGTGCGCTCGCGGCCCTGTTCTGCGCGCCAGCGCTCGATCGCGCCGTGGTTGCCGGAGAGCAGGACGGGCGGGACGTCCAGGCCGCGCCAGGATGCTGGTTTGGTGTAGGCGGGCGCCTCGAGCAAGCCGCCGGCGGCAGCCGCGAAGGAGTCCTCGAGCGCCGAGCGGTCGTTGCCGAGCACGCGGGGCAGCAGCCGGGTGATCGCCTCGGTGATGACCAGCACGGCCGCCTCGCCGCCGGAGAGCACGTAGTCGCCGAGCGAGATCTCCTCGACGGGCATCCGGCGCGCCGCGTACTCGGCGACCCGCGCATCGATCCCCTCGTACCGGCCACAGGCGAACATCAGCCAGGGCTCGCGGGCCAGCCGGGCGGCGTCGGACTGGGTGAACGGCCGGCCGGCCGGCGACGGGACGATCAGCCGGGGCTGCGATCTCGCCCCCGCCGGCGCGATCTCGTCGAGCGCACGCCCCCACGGCTCGGGCAGCATCACCATGCCCGGGCCGCCGCCGTAGGGCGTGTCGTCGACGGTGCGATGCACGTCCTCGGTCCATCGGCGCAGGTCGTGCACTGTGAGCTGCACGAGCCCACGCTCGACCGCCCGCCCGAGCAACGACTGCCGCAGCGGCGCCAGGTAGTCCGGGAAGATCGTGACGACGTCCAGGCGCAGGGTCGGATCGGTCACAGGTCGAACAGTCCCTCGGGGGCGTCCACAACCACGTGCCCGCCCGCTACGTCGACCGTGGGCACGACCGCGCGGACGAACGGGATCAGCCGCTCGCGGCCGTCCAGCTGGACGACGAGGTAGGTGGCACCGGATGCGTGCAGGACGTCGATGATCGGGGCGAGGTCTTCGCCGTCGAGGTTGCGGGCGGCGAGCCCGATGAGGTCCGAATCGTAGAACTCGTCGGGGTCTTCGAGGCTCGGACGTTGGGCGGGCTCGACGTAGAGCGTCGTGCCCCGCAGCGCTTCGGCGCCCGGGCGGTCCTCCGTCCCGGCAAAGTGGACCACCAGCTTGCCGCTCGCCCGGCTGGCACTGTCCACCTGCAGGGGGCCGGCGGATTCCGGCTCGGTGCGTAGCACCGCCCCTGCCGCGAACCGTTCATCCGGCGCGTCGGTCCACGGTTCGACGAACAGGTCGCCGCGAACGCCGCGCGCCGGACCGATACGGCCTACGGCTACGAGATCCTCGGCAGGCGGCTGGTCGCCGCCCGTCGCAGAGCCGCTAGCGGCGGTCGACATCGACGACGTCGACGCGGATGCCCTTGCCGCCGACGCCGTTCATGACCTGCCGCAGGGCCTTGGCGGTGCGCCCGTTGCGGCCGATCACCCGGCCGAGATCTTCGGGATGGACCCGGATCTCGAGCCGCTGGCCGCGTCGGTTGTCGATCATGTCGACGCGGACGTCTTCCGGGTGGTCGACGATGCCCTTGACCAGGTGCTCGAGAGCCTCCTCGAGCACGTCAGCTCTCCGCCGGCTCTGCTGTCTCGGCCTTCGGCTCCTCGGGCTTGGCCGCCTCGGCCTTCGGCTCCTCGGGCTTGACCGCCTCGGCCTTCGGCTCGTCGGGCTTGACCGCCTCGGCCTTCGGCTCGTCGGGCTTGACCGCCTCGGCCTTCGGCTCGTCGGGCTTGACCGCCTCGGCCTTCGGCTCGTCGGGCTTGGCCGCCTTGGCGGCCCGCTTCTTGGGCGTGGTGGCGCTGCCACCGCCGGGCTCGCCCGGCCCGCCGGAGACCTCGGCAAGCGCGGCATTGAACAGCGCCTGCTTGTCGGGCTTCTCGGGCGCCATCTTCATCGGCGGCGGGGCGTCCTCGTCCTTGAACTTCTGCCAGTCGCCGGTGACCCGCAAGATCGCGGTGACGGCCTCGGTCGGCTGGGCGCCGACGCCGAGCCAGTACGCGGCGCGCTCACCGTCGACCTTGATGACCGAGGGGTCGTTCTTCGGGTGGTACTCGCCGATCGTCTCGATCGCGCGGCCGTCCCGGCGGGTGCGGGCGTCGGCGACGACGATGCGGTAGTGCGGCTCGCGCATCTTGCCCAGACGCATGAGTTTGATCTTGGTTGCCACGAGGGTCGGTGCTCCAGACTTCGTCAGGGTGGACGCAGCGGTGCCAGGTGGGGTGCACCGGCGCCGGACTGCCGTCCGGGTGGACTGACCGGCTCGCGGTGAGAGGGGCCACGGACCAGTCGGTACTCGACGCGTCATTCTGCCAGACGACGCGCCTTCGACCGAACCGGCGCCGGTTTCTGCCACGGGGCTCAGGCGACGACGACCCCGCGAAGCACCATGCGGCGCGGGCGCAGTACGGCGGCCAGGTCGGTGCGCGGGTCGCTGTCGTAGACCACGAGGTCGGCCGGTGCGCCCTCGTCCAGCCCGGGCAGGCCCAACCACTCGCGGGCCCGCCAGGACGCCTGGGCGATGACCTCGGCCTGCGGGATCCCGGCACCGACCAGAGCGCGGATCTCGTCGCGCACCAGCCCGTGTGGCAGTGAGCCGCCCGCGTCGGTGCCGGTGTAGATCGGGATGCCGGCCTCGTACGCGGAGCGGATGCGCTCGCGCGAGGTGGCGAACAGCGCCCGCATGTGCACGGCGTACTTCGGGTACTTCTGCTCGCCGGACAGCGCGATCTGCGGAAAGTTGTCGATGTTGACCAAGGTGGGAACGACCGCGCTGCCGGCGGCTGCCGCCGCGTCGATGAGGTCGTCGGTGAGGCCCGTCCCGTGCTCGATGGAGTCGACGCCGGCCGCGATGAGGCCAGGCAACGCCTCCTCGCCGAACACGTGCGCGGCCACCCGGACACCCAGTTCGTGCGCGCGGCCGATGGCGGCCAGCAGCGCGTCGTGCGGCCAGGTCGGCGTCAGGTCGCCGGCGTCGCGGTCGATCCAGTCGGCGACGAGCTTGACCCAGCCGTCGCCGGCCGCGACCTGCCGCTCGACCTCGCTGACGAGCTGTTCCGGCTCGACCTCGATGCCGAGATCGCGGACGTAGCGTTTGGGCCGCGCGATGTGCCGCCCGGCGCGGATCAAGCGGGGCAGATCCTCGCGGTCCTGCACGCTGCGGTTGTCCACCGGCGATCCGGCGTCTCGCAGCAGTAGCGCTCCGGCGGCGCGGTCGAGCAGCGCCTGCTCAGCCTGGTCGTCGGCATCGGGCACGTGCCCGCTCGGCGCCAAGCCGACGTGGCAGTGCGCGTCGACGAAGCCGGGCGTGATCCACCCGCCGGACGCGATTGTGTCTGCCGCCGCGGCCGGGCGGGTGAACGTCAACCGTCCGTCGAGCACCCAGGCGTCGCGTTCGATCTCGTCCGGCAGGAAGACACCCCGCAGGTGCAAAGCCACGGGAGGCAATTTACTCGACGGCGCGTCCGCCGATGCGAATGCGGTCGTGTGCAGACGCGCGCGGCATTCGCGGCGCGCATGCACACGACCGCCGCGCGGAACCGCGGATCAGGCGCCTGCCGGGTGCGTCCAGGCATCGGCGAGCTCGCAGCGCGCGTCGGCGAGCAGCTGGGGCAGCACCCGCGTCTGGCCGACGATCGGCATGAAGTTCGTGTCCCCACCCCATCGCGGCACCACGTGCTGGTGCAGGTGGGCCGCGATCCCGGCGCCGGCCACGCCGCCCTGGTTGATGCCGAGGTTGAATCCGTGCGGCGCCATCACCGAGCCGATCACCCGCATGGCCCGCTGGGTGAACTGCGCGAGCTCGAGGGCCTCCGCCTCGTCGAGATCGGGGTAGTCGGCGACGTGCCGGTACGGCACAGTCATGAGGTGCCCGGAGTTGTACGGGTAGAGATTCAGCACGGCGTAGACGCGGGTGCCACGCGCCACGATCAAGCCGTCCTCGTCGCGGCGCCCCGGTGCGGCGCAGAACGGACAGTCGCCCCCCGCGTCGCCGTTCATCGGCCTGTTGTCGCCTTTGATATAGGCCATCCGGTGCGGGGTCCACAGCCGGCCGAACCCGTCCGCCTCCCCGGCGAAGTCGCCGGCGGGCTCGGCAGGCGGCTCAGGCATACAGCTGCGCCGTGGGTGAGGTGTTGACCCGGCGTGTGACGACGTCGGCGATCTCGTCGACCGCCTGCGCGACCGGGATGCCGTTGCGCTGTGAGCTGTCGCGGTAACGGAAGGACACGGCGCCGGCCTCGGCGTCGGTGGCGCCGGCGATGAGCATGAACGGCACCTTCTGCCGCTGCGCGGTGCGGATCTTCTTCTGCATCCGGTCGTCGGAGTCGTCGACCTCGTACCGCAGGCCGCGCGCGGCCAGTTGCCTGCCGACGTCGTGCAGGTAGCCGATCTGCTCGTCGGTGACCGGGATGCCGACGGCCTGCACGGGCGACAGCCACGCCGGGAACGCCCCGGCGTAATGCTCGGTGAGCACGCCGATGAACCGCTCGATCGACCCGAACTTCGCCGAGTGGATCATCACCGGTTGCTGCCGGGTGCCGTCGGCCGCCTGGTACTCGAGCCCGAAGCCGCGCGGCTGGTTGAAGTCGTACTGGATGGTCGACATCTGCCAGGTGCGGCCGATAGCGTCGCGCGCCTGGACGGAGACCTTCGGTCCGTAGTAGGCGGCCCCGCCGGGGTCGGCGACCAGTTCCAGTCCGGATTCGACGGCGACGGTACGCAGCACGTCGGTAGCGATCGCCCACTCCTCATTCGATCCGACGAACTTGTCCGGCTTGGAGTCGTCGCGCGTCGACAGCTCGAGGTAGTAGTCGTCGAGGCCGAAGTCGCGGAAAAGGCCGAGGCAGAATTCCAGCAGATGCTTGATCTCCCCGGGCGCCTGCTCGGGGGTGACGTAGGAATGCGAGTCGTCCTGCGCGAAGCCGCGCACGCGGGTCAGCCCGTGGACCACCCCGGACTTCTCGTGCCGATACACGTGGCCGAACTCGAACAGCCGCAAGGGTAGGTCCCGGTAGGAGCGCCCTCGGGACCGGTAGATCAGGTTGTGCATCGGGCAGTTCATTGCCTTCAGGCGGTAGTCGCTACCGTCGACGTCGAGGGGCGGGAACATCCCTTCGGCGTAGTAGGGCAGGTGTCCCGAGGTGTGGAACAGCTCTTCCTTCGCGATGTGGGGGGTGCCGACGTAGTCGAAGCCCTCCTCGATGTGCCGGCGCCGGACGTAGTCCTCCATCTCCCGCTTGAGCACGCCCCCCTTGGGGTGGAACACCGGCAGTCCCGAGCCGATCTCGTCCGGGAAGCTGAACAGGTCGAGCTCGCTGCCGAGCTTGCGGTGGTCGCGGCGGGCGGCCTCTTCGAGCCGCGTGAGGTAGGCCTTGAGGTCGTCCTTGGTCGCCCACGCGGTGCCGTAGATACGCTGCAACTGCGGATTTTTCTCACTCCCGCGCCAGTACGCCGCTGCGCTGCGCATCAGCTTGACGACCGGGATGCGGCGGGTGTTCGGCAGGTGCGGGCCGCGGCAGAGGTCGGTCCAAACGCGTTGCCCCGACTTCGCGTCGAGGTTGTCGTACATGGTCAACCCGCCCGCCCCGACCTCGGTGCTTTCCTCGCCGCTCGCGGTGGATTTCGCGCCGATGAGCTCCAGCTTGAACTGTTCGCCCTTCAGCTCCTCGCGGGCCTCGTCGTCACTGACCGCGCGCCGCGAAAACAGCTGCCCCGACTTGATGATCGCGGACATCTTCTTCTCGATCGCCGCCAGATCCTCCGGGGTGAACGGGCGCTCGGGCAGGAAGTCGTAGTAGAAGCCGTCTTCGATGGGCGGCCCGATGCCTAGCAGGGTGCCGGGAAACAGCTCCTGGACGGCCTGCGCCATGGCGTGCGCGGCAGAGTGCCGCAGCACCGCCAGCCCGTCCGCGGACTGTGCCGTGACCGGCTCGACCTCGGCATCGTGCGTAGGCGCCCACGCGAGGTCCTTGAGGGTGCCCCCGGCATCGCGAACCACCACCGCGCCAAGCGGACCGGTGAGCTCGACGCCGGCCTCGCGCAGCGCGTCCATGGCCGTCGTGCCGGCCGCGACCCGGACGGTCTCGGCGGGCTCGCTCGGTCGGGCGCTGGCAGACAACGTGATCTCCTCGATGGTCGTTGGGCCGTTGGGCAGGCGGGGTCATTCGCGCGCGGGCACAGCTCGCCCTGGATGCTAATGCGGTGAACCTATTCGAGTACGAAGGCAAGCGACCGACGATCGCCGACGACGCGTTCATCGCCGCGACGGCCACGATCATCGGCGACGTGACGATCGAGGCAGGTGCGTCGATCTGGTACGGGGCGGTGTTGCGCGGCGACGACGGGCCGATCGTCGTGCGTGAACGGGCGAATGTTCAGGACGGCACGGTGATCCACACGACGCCGGACGTGACCACGGAGATCGGCCCCGGTGCGACGATCGCCCACCAGTGCATGGTGCACGGCGCGGTCGTCGAGGAAGAGGCGCTGGTCGGTAACGGGTGCGTCGTACTCGACGGCGCGCGGATCGGGGCTCGCTCGCTGATCGCCGCCATGTCGCTCGTCCAGGCCGGCGTGCAGATCCCGCCCGGCGTGCTCGCCGCCGGCGTCCCCGCCCAGGTGAAGAAAGACATCGCCGGCACCCCGGCGGAATTCTGGGTGAAGATGAACCCCGTGTACTACCCCGAGCTGGCCAGGCGGCACGTCGCCGGGATCAAGCCCGTCGAACGGTAGTGACCGATGGAGCGGGAGCGCGACAGATCGATCACGTCTTCCTCGGCTGTGGTCGCTCCGACGGCCCAGCAACGTCGCCAAACGAGGAAAACGTGATCGGACGGACGGGCCCTGCGCCCAGGGTCACCCCCTAGGATTCGCGCATGACCGGAACCCCCGCCCCAGGCTGGTACGCCGATCCGTTCGGACGGCACGAAGCGCGCTATTTCAGCGGCACGGAATGGACCGAGCACGTGTCCTCCCACGGACGGGCGAGCATCGATCCGCCGACCGGCGGCAGTCACGTCCCCACCGTGCAGCGCGCGCCGGAGAAGGTGCAGCGGGACGTGCAGTCCGCGGGCAAGGCCGGCGTCGCCGGCTACGAAGGCGGCGGCACGATCTTCACCGAGCCGATCCTGGTGGTGAACCAGAAGGCCAAGTTCATGGAGATCAGCAACGAGTACGCGATCTACGACCAGAACGCCCGGCAGATCGCCGCGGTGCGCGAGGTCGGGCAGAGCAACCTGAAGAAGGCCGCGCGCTTCCTCACCTCGCTCGACCAGTACATGACGCACAAGCTGCAGATCGTCGACATGAACGGGACGCCGCTGCTGACGCTGACCCGGCCGGCGAAGGTCGTGAAGTCGCGCATCATCGTCCAGGACCCGTCCGGCAACGAGATCGGGCAGATCGTCCAGCAGAACATGATCGGCAAGATCCGGTTCTCGTTGGAAGCCGGCGGCCAGACGCTGGGCTCGATCAACGGTGAGAACTGGCGTGCGTGGAACTTCAACATTCGCGACCACACCGACACCGAGATCGCCCGGATCACCAAGACGTGGGAGGGCCTGGCGAAGACGATGTTCACCAGCGCGGACAACTACGTCGTGCAGATGCACGCCCGGCTGGAGGGTCCGTTGCTGCCGCTGGTGGTCGCGGCCGCACTGAGCGTCGACACAGCGCTCAAGCAGGACTCCCGCGGCTTCAACTGACCTGGTTAGGGTGGGCGGCACGGTCGGCGTTAGCCGGCGGCGACGACAGGAACAGTGAGGAGAAAGTCCTATGCAACTCGAGCATTCCTTCACCGTTCCGGTCGGCATCGACGACGCCTGGCGGATCTTGCTCGACATCGAGCGCATCGGCCCGTGCATGCCGGGCGCGGCGATCGACTCGGTCGATGGTGACGACTTCACCGGCACCGTCAAGGTGAAGCTCGGGCCGGTGAACCTGACCTACAAGGGCAAGGCCAGCTTCGTGGAGAAGGACGAGGCAACGCATCGCGCGGTGATCGACGCGCGTGGCCGCGATGCTCGCGGCAACGGCACTGCGGCAGCCAAGGTAACCGCCACGCTGGGCGCGTCGGGCGGCCAGACCACCGTCACGGTGCTGACCGATCTCGACATCACCGGCAAGCCGGCGCAGTTCGGCCGCGGCGTGATGGTCGACGTCGGCAACAAGCTGATCGGCCAGTTCGCCGACTGCCTCGCGAGGACGATCGGCGGTGACACCGGCGATGCCACTGCTGCAGCGGCGCCTGCCGCAGCGTCGCCCGCCGCAGTGCCCGAGGTCGCGCCCGCAGCCAAGCCAGCCGCGAAGAAAGCGGCGAAGAAAACCGCACGGCCCAAGCCGACGTCGAGCGCGGCGCCGGTCGAACAGTCGGCTCCGCAACCGGTGGAGCAGGGCGCTGCGGCCGCGCAGGAGGAGCCCGCCGTCGCGGCACCGGACGCCGACGCCGCGCCTGCCTTCGGTGCGCCAGGCGGCATCACTGCCCCCCAATCGGACCAGGAGCCTTCAGTGAACGGGCACTCCCGCAGCACGCCGCAGAAACCTCAGCGTGAGGTCGAGCCGATCGATCTGCTTCAGTCCGCGGGTCCGGCGATCGCGAGACGAGCCGCCCCGATCCTCGCCCCGGTGGCAATCGGCATCGTCTTCGTGCTGGCTGCTCAGCGCCGCCGCCGAGGCAAGCGGGCCTGATCACCGACCTGCGCGGCGAGCCAGTCGACGATCTCGGCGCCGGCGCGCACGCCTGAGTGCGTAGTGACGGCCACGTGCGCGGCCCGCCATCCGCTGGCCACGAGCTCGCCGTGTCGCGCGGCGATGCCCGCGTCGGCCGCCTCGAGCAGGTCGCCGTCGAGCAATGAGTCACCGGCGGCGAAAGCTGTCTCGGCGTCGGTGCGGCGCGCCACCTCCGCCACGGCCGCGCTCTTGGTCAGCGAGCGCGGCACCCAGTACAACTTGCGCCCCTGCAAGGACAGCTGCCAGCCGCGGCCGGCAGCCCACGCCGCGGCCTCGGCGAGAAACCCGGCCGGCAGCCGCGACCGGTCCAGCACGGCGTAGCAGAACAACCCCTCGGCATTGCGCAGCGTGTGCGTCCACTCCGGCCGGCAGATCTGCCCGGCGTAGCGCCACACCTCGTCGAGGCCGGCCACCTTCGCCAGCGCTGCGTCGACGACCACGGCCCACGACCGGTCCGGCTGGTCGTCGACGAGCAGGATGCCGCCGTTGGCCGTGATCGCGTAGCGCGGTGGCGGTCCGGGCAGTCTGATGCGCCGCCATTGCTCCGGCGTGCGGGTGGTCACCGGCACCACCACCGCGCTGCGATGCAGCTGCGCGAACGCGCGCGCGGCCCCGGCGGTCATCCACGACGCGTCGGCGTCCAGGTAGCGCTCGACGGCCACCAGCTCCGCTCCCCCGTCGCCGTGGGCCTGCACGGCACCCGCCGAGTAGATCAGCGTCCGGTCGAGGTCGCTGGCGACGAGCGCGGTCATCCGGCGGACGTTCCGTCGGCTCCGGTCGCGCCGCGGGTGAAGCGCGGGTGGATGAGCCCGACGCAGGTGTAGGTCAGCCCGGGCACCTCGTGCACGGCAACCCCGCGCCGGTGCGCGAGAAGCAGCACGTGTCGCAGTTCGCGTTCGGCGCCGGGCCGCACGAGCACCGCCCATGGAACCCGGCGCAGCAGCACCCGGGTCGTCTCGCCCACCCCGGGCTTGACGAGGGTGACGTCGCCGATGCCGTACTGCCGGCTTAGCGCCTCGACGTCGGCCCAACCTGCCCACGTCGGCCGGCGGTCGGCGCGCTGGCGTGCCGGCCACACGCTGGCGACGTCGGCGGCGACGTCAGTGAAGCGGGCGGCGACCGTGTCGACGAAGCGCTGCGACACGTCGTCCGGTGCAAGCGCGCGGTAGAACTTCGCGCCGTGGAACTGGCCGGGCGCGAGGACGCGGCTGTTGAGCACGGTGCGCGACACGAGCCCGGACACCGTCGAGTTCAGGCATGCCGACGGGACGAGGAAGTCGTCGCGGGTGCCGAAGGTCTCGACACACGAGCCGGGGTCGGCGAGCACGGCGAGTGCCGGCGAGAAGGCAACGCGAAGCGAGGTGTTGACCTGCTCGATGGCCGCGCGCAGCTCGCGGGCGATGGCCCCCTTGCCCGTCCAACCGTCGACGAACACCACCTGCGCCGGGTCGTGGTGGGCTGCGAGGTAGCGAAGCGCGGCGGTGTCGATGCCGCGCCCGCGCACGATGCTGACCGCGTAGTGCGGCAGGTCGATCCCGTGCGCAGCCTGGGCCCAGCGGCGCATCAGCACGCCCACCGGTGTTCCGGCGCGGGCGAGCGAGGCCAGCACCGGGCGCGGTCCGCGCTCGGCCAGCACGATCGCGGTCACCACCCCGACCGCGTGCGCGATGCGCGCCGCGGACTCCTCCAGCGCCTCGTCGAAGAGCCCGCGGTACTCGGCGTCGGGCTGGTACTCGATGGGCAGCGACTCGGCGTAGTGCGCGCCGCCGGACTGGATCGCCTCCTCGCGTTCCTCGGTCGGCGCCTCCAGCGCGACGTCGGACAGGTCGGTGAGCAGCCACGCCACGTCGTCGGCCGGGTAGCTGCCGAAGTCGGGTCCGTGCAGTGCCGGCGGCAGCGGGTGATGGCACGGCAACGTCACCACGTGCACCCGTTCGCAGTACGGGCGCAGCGCCTCGACGAGGCCCAGGGACAGTTCGGGGGTGTCGGCGTCGGCATCGGTGACCACCACGACGTCGGTGAAGCCGCCTGCGACGTTGTAGGCGTAGCGCGGGCCGGGGTCGTCCTCGACCCGGTCGTGGCTGCCGAAGCCGACCGCGTTGCGGATCGGGTAGCTGGGCTCGTCCAGCACGAATACCGGCGAGCGGGTCGTCGAAGACATGCGGACCGTCGGCACGTCCTCGGCCAGCCCGAGCGCGATCAGCAGCGGCGCGTACATCAACTCCTCGGTGCCGAGAACGAGTACCCGGTCACCGGCTAGCTCGGTACGCACCTTGTCCGCGACCGCCGCGGCGGCGTGCCGTGCAGCCACCACGTCGTGCGGGCCGAACCCGTGCCGCCCGCTCTCGCGCACACCGGCCGGCCAGGCCCCCACGCAGCGCACGACGTCGGCGCGGGGGGTGCCCGGCGTCGCCACCTGCGCTTCGCCGACGGCTGCCGCGGCCCGGGCAGGGAAGTCGGCCGGGTGGTCGAGCGAACCGGCTGCGAGCGAGACGACGTCGATGCGGGTGCCGAGCTCGGCGGCCAGGGCGTCGACGACGAGCCGGTCGGCGGCCGAACGCAGGTCCACGAGGGTAGCCAGCACGTACTGCGCGCGAGGCGCGAACGCGTGCAGTGCCGCGATGGTGTTCAGCGCCGTGCGGCCCGTCGACATCTCGTCGTCGACGAGCACGAGCGCCTCGGCACCGGACAACAACGCCGGGTCGTCGGGCAGCAACCGGTGGCTCGTCGCGTGGCTGTGCTCCTCCTCGAAGCCCGCGTACGGACGTGCCCCGGGAACGCTGCGCCGCGTCGAGTGCAGGTAGCGCGCACCCAGCGCCTCGGCCACACAGTGCCCGAGCCCGGTGGCGGTCTCGGCGAACCCCAGCACCACCGGCGTCCCGTTCAGCGTCTTCGCAACCCGCCGGCCGAGCTCCAGGCCGGCGCCGTGCACGATCGCGGGGTCGGCGGGGACGTGCTTGCCCAGGACGCTGGACACGAGCAGGTGCGCGCGACGCGGGTTGCGGCGCAGCGCGAGCCCCACCAGATCGTGCAGCGAGTCGTCGCCGGATAGCCGGACGCCGAACTGCTCGCTGACCCAGCGCCCGTCCCACCCGTCGCTCACGAGGGCAAGCCTGCACCCAGCAGGTCGACGAACGATATGCCCTCCCGCGCGACCCCGAAGGCCCGCGCCCGCCGCACGGTGCGGTGCGCCCACGCCGTGTGCGGCTTGCTCTCGTTCATTTTGTTGCCGAAGCTCGACGCGGCCGCCCCGCCGCGTCCCTCGGTGGCGAGCACATCGCACGCGTCGGCGTACTCCTCGTGCGGCACAACGGACAGCGCATGCACCGCCGCGACGTGCAAGGGGTGGATCACGGTCTTGCCGGTGAGTCCGTTCGCGCGGTCGAGCACGACCTCGCGGATGAGCCCGTCGAGGTCGGCGGCGATGAGCTTCGTGCGCAGCGCGTGGTCTTCGTGGGCCGCGAACGGCGACTCGCGAAGCTGCGGCTTGAACATCCGCTCGGCGGAGGAGAAGTACTCCCACACGGGGCCCGCGACGACATAACTGCCGGCCTCGACCCGGCCGAACACGTTGACCACCGCGCACAGCACGTCGGCGACGACCCGCAGGTCCCAGACGGTGAAGTCGCGAGGGCGGCGCAGCCCGTAGGCCGCCGACAGGTCGGTAGCGCCGATGCGTATGGCCGGCACGTACTCGCGGTACTTGTCGAGCAGCAGCCTGGTGGCGAGCAGCTCGGCCGGGCGGGACTCGACGTAACTGAGCTCGGCGGATTCCAGCACGGGCATGACCAGCAGCCGGCGGCCCACGGACGCGCCGGCACCCACGACGGCGTCGAGGTACGCGTTGCCGTTGTGCTGGTTGAACTTGGGGACGACGAATCCGCTCAACACGTGCACCTGATCGCCGAGTGCGTCGACGATCATCGGAATCTGATCGACGCTGCGGACCCGCACGAAGATCATCGGAACGGATTGGCCGCTACGGCCGAGTTGGCGCAACTGGGCGACGGCGTTGCGCTCGGCAGCCAGCAGGTCGTGATCGGCGACGGAGTCCTCGAGGCAGACGACGATGCTCACGACACCGCGGGCCCCGCGGCGGACGATGTCGTTCGCGAGCTGCGGGCGGGTGGCCGGGCAGTAGAGCGTCGCGCCCAGGCAGACACCGAGCTGCTCCGGGTCGTCGTCTGCGCCGAACTCGTGCGGGGCGCACACGAATAGCCGATCGCGTTCGGCGTCAGGCAAGAAGTCGAAGTGCCGCATGAGCGCATGGTGCCACGCGAATATGTCCGTTCTGGGCCGCTCGGGTGATGTTCTGGCACGATTCGGTCATGAGTCAGATGAGCATGGGCGCCAACCTGGAGGTGCCCTCCGCGACGGTGCGGGCAACGTTGCGGTGGACGGCCGGGCCGGGCATCCCGGAGGTCGACGCGTCGGCGTTGCTGCTCGCCGAGAACGGTGAGGTCGGCTCGGACGCGGACTTCGTGTTCTACAACCAGGCGCAGCACGGCAGCGGCGCGGTGCGCATGTCGGGCAAGACCCCGCCGCCGACGGCCTCGGACTCGATCGACATCGACCTGGACCGTGTCCCGGCGGGTTACCGGCGCATCGTGCTCGCCGCCTCCACCGACGGTGGGTCCTTCGGTCAGGTGCCCGAGTTGCAGCTGGAGCTGCTCGACATCGCTTCTGGGGCGCTCGTCGCGTCGTTCCCCATGCGGGCCGACACCGAGACGGCCTTTGTGTGCGCCGAGCTCTACCGTCGCGAAAGCGGCTGGAAGTTCCGCGCCATCGGCCAGGGCTACGCGAGCGGGCTGGACGGGCTCGCCACGGACTTCGGAATCTCCGTCGGCGGTTCCCCGACCGCCGCGCCGCCCGCTGCGCCGCCCCCGCCAACAGCGCCGCCCGCGGCTGCGCCTGCCGCCGCTGCGCCGCCACCAGCACCTGTCGCACCTGCTGCCGCTGCGGCGGCGCCGGCGGCGTCGGGCAACCTGCTCGATCTGGACAATCCCGTCTGACCCACGCTCGCCCACGCACCCCGTACCGCCGCCCGGGTCGATAGGCCACGATGGGGGCATGACGACGATCTCCAAGGGCGCCAACCTGCCCATCGACGCCGCCTCGATCCGCGCGTCGCTGTCTTGGACAGGCGGGGCGGGCGTTCCTGACATCGACGGTTCAGCACTGCTG
>JAABUT010001608.1_pt1 | contig 25041 bp, 29 predicted proteins | sample 5559281 | NCBI WGS metagenome assembly JAABUT01 (sample SAMN10711880, study PRJNA513359) | rock metagenome | isolation source: Antarctica rocks | place: Antarctica: Victoria Land, Ricker Hills nord | collected 2016-01-04
CGGGGAGGCCAGAAGAGCGACGCTGACCGGCTGGCCTGGGCCTCGGCCCAGGCCAGCCGGTCATACAGCGGGAGATGGGCCAGAATTCATCAGCACTGCTGGGCCGAAATTCATTGTCACAGCCAAACCACCCACCACCAGCCCAGAAGGCCCGCCATCGTGCGAGCCTTCTGCGTCCCCCTCGCTGTCGAGGTCCGGGAGGATGGCGACTTCCAGATCTCGGCATGCCGCTGCCGCCTAAGCAACCTACCGAAGGCCGGACGGGATCGCGGAGACGACCCTGGTCCTCCTCAACACGATAGGAACCGACGCCATGGGATTACCAACACACGTCGTGTTCACCACGGTGACAGTGGACCGCGTGCAGGCCAAGCACGCCGTCGAGCTGCTGCGGGATCTGCCCGGCAGCTACGGCGCAGAGATCGCGGCATCGAGCGACGGGAACAAGGACACGATCAAGGTGCAGTCGGCCCGGAGCGGCGGCCGAATGGACACAGACGAGCAGGATGACGGGCTCGCGTGGTCGCTGCCGGGTGCCAAGATTGTTAGCGTGATGCACCACCTGGACCAGAGCGGGCAGTATGTGCCGGTTCCCTTGCAGGCCAAGCTTGACACCCCGCTCGGAGCCCCGTCGCACGGCCCGTCAGGAAGATCATCAATGCCGACCTAGCCGATCGTATCCATCAGGCAGTTGCCCACCCGCGATCCAGGGCGTGCGGGGATGAAGTCTGCGATCCTGGCGCGGCTTCGTGACCGGGCCAAGCTGGACGCCGAGTTCGCCGAGCCGGGACATGACCGCTGGCGCAAGCACAAGGCCCGCCATGAACTTCTCCTCGAATTCATCGCAGAAGTGGAGGCACTCGCCAAAGACCGGCCATGATTGGCTGGCCACATCCGCTCCAGTTCTGGATCGCGTTGGTGTCCAGCATCCTGCGCGACGGCGTGAACAGGGAGTGCGGGGCTGTGCGGGAAGCTCCGTCCATCACCCCACTGTTCCGGGCGTGTCCCCGCCAAGCTGGCGGGGACCGGGCTCTATCGCCGCAAGCGCGGCGACGGAGCCACGCAAGCGGCGCGTCTCCGCCCTTCGGGTAACGATCCCATCACGCAAGGCCAGGCAGGCAGCAAGGAAGCAAGCCCTGCCTCGATCCCTGCGCTGGGTCCTGCCTGTTCCCTGAAGCCGCCCCGTCGTGATGCGGCCCACCAGGCTGGCAGGGCCAGGTCAAAGGGTGGGTCCTCGCCATGCTCACCGGGCCAAGTGGCCCGCCTCCGCGTGGCTTCGGTCCCGCGTCGTGAAGAACGACGCGCCTGTGACCTGGCCCTGCCAGCCTGGTCCAGAGGGCCTCACGACGGGGCGGCTCCAGGGAACAGGCAGGCAGGACAGCGGGAGGCTGCCCTGCCTGACGCGCGCCAAGCGGCGCACGTCAGGCAGACAAGCCAAGACAGCAAGCAAGAACTCGGGGGCTCACCAAGGATCAGACCGAAGTATAGAAAGGGATGCAAGCGGTTTATGCTGTTTAGATGCTGTGCCGGATGACATTTAGTTTAGCATTATCAGCAGTATAACCCTGATTTATTGTTGACTACTGCGGGGGTTGGTGTATTCTACAGATGCGGAAACAAGAACCCCCGCAGAAGCCACCCCCCGCCCGGTGCTCGAACACCAGAACGGGGAATTAACCTGAAACACAATGGGATAGCATCATGTCGCAAGCTGATACCAACATGGCCCAGGCCCTCGCCACCGCCAAGACCATCACCGGCAAGGGGAAGGCCAAGCCCACCACGGCGCAGGCCCCCGCGCCGCGCATCATGACCGGCACGCGCACCATCATCAGCCTCATCACAGCCCAGCGCATCTGCGCCACCGCGGGCATGGCCGCTAAGATGACCACCCTCTACGGGCTGCACGAGGTGGACTACGACGGCATCCGCGAGGCGCACAAGGAGCACATGGTCAAGGCCGCCGAGGCATTGGGGGCGGGCATGGTCAACGGTGACGGCACCCCCAACGAGCGCGCCATCGAAATCCACTTGCAGCGCATCGTGGACAGCTTCGTTCGCAGCGCACACGGCGCAGGCGAGTTCTTCGACAAGAAGGCCGCCGAGGCGCGCAACGCATCCAGCGCGGTTGCCAACGCCGACCGTGACGAGGACCGCCAGGGCATCGACGGACTAGAGAACCGGGCCCAGCGCGCGTGCAGCTTCGCCGCCCAGCTTGGCTTGCAGTCATACGCCATCCTGGCCGCAGCGCACGGAGCCGTGGACGCCTACACCCACGTCGTCGGCAAGGAGTGGAAGCCCTACGAGGGTGCAGGCGGCGGCGCGGTCAGCACCAAGGCCCTGGCCGTCCAGGCAGGAGCCTTCGACCGGGACTAGCAGGACCACAGGCGGGGGCCGGATAGGTCCCCGCCACCCCTCCAGCTCACCTGGAAGGCATGGAGACGGACAATGCCGCACTATCCCGGATGCACTACGAACCTGGATTGCCTGGACGACGAGGAACTCAGCCTTGAGTTGCTGAAGGCACAGAGCGAATGCGCCCGCGGATGCCTCGACATGGAAGGCATGAGCGCACGCGTCGAAGCCATCCGTGACGAACTGTTCAACCGCACGCATCCCTGAACCAGCGCAACCGGCGGGGGCCAAACCAGGTCCCCGCCACTCGCTACCCTTCTCCCCCACCGCCAAAACGAGGCCACTATGATCCCACCGGCAGCACCGGACGACGAGGCACGCCGCAAGCTCGTCCGCAATGAACAGCTCAAGCTTACCGCGACAGCATCGAACAACCTTGCCATCGCCGCCATCGTTACAGGCGGGATCGGGCCAGCCGTGGCCGCCACCTACGGGGTAGGTGCGCCGCATGGACCGTTTTGGAGTGCATTCCTGCTGCTATGGCTTACTATGGGCGTATCACTCCACGTCACCGGGCGCAGCATCCTAAAAGGCATCATGCCATGAACACCGTCCAGATCCTCGCCTTGGCCGCACCCGTCATCATCGCCGGCGGCATGTTCCTCTATTCCAAGTGGCTCCTCCGCCACTGATCAATCCCAGCCCGGATGGCACATGCCGCCGGGCCGGACCTGCCACTAGCCAGTCGCCCCCCGGGGCGTCAGCCCTCCAGCATGGCCCGACCTCGCTGCGCCTCAACCCCGCCCCAAGCGGGGCGCCGCGCCAACGCGCGGCTCCAGCACGTCCCCTCCGGCAAGGCTGGGCCGCCCCGGGCGCAGGCCCCAAGCGGCCCGCACCCGGCGCAGCCCAGCCTCGCCAGGGAACATGCCTCCGGGGTTGACCCACACCGAGGCCAGAAAGCAAGGCAAGACAGCCATGGCACCTGCAACACTGCCCGGTGCAACCTCGATCCAGCCCTAAACCAGTCCCCGCTCGCCCACATCACATCAGGGGCAGTCGGGAAGGTTGCACCAGACGCGCGCAGCTCCGGGCCGGGCTGTGCCGACTGCGAAGCTGGACCCGCACCCACGCTGTGCCCCAGCTCATACCACCCCGACGCAACCAGCCGCGACGCACTCGCTTAGGGCTGCCAGTGCGGTTGCCCGTGTCGGCCGGCCAGTCCACCCCCACCACAGACCGCTGCATCCCTCTTCTCGCCTCCGACCACGGACCTTCCCGGACAGGTCGAACCGTCGCTGTGCTCGCCCCTGGTCCACAAGGGGCTTTGCGGACCAGCAGCACATTGATTCTGGGGGTCCATCGACCGGCATCGTCCGTTACCTGCGCGGTCTGCATGGGCGGGCAAAGGGGAAAGCTTGCCGCACCCTGGCAGACCGGACTTGCTCCAGCCGCCAGGCTCTGGGCGTCTCCCCCGCGAAGCCGCGAGGGCCGGGCTCTATCGCCGCAAGCGCGGCGACGGAGCCACCAAGCGGCGTCTCCGCCCCTTCGGGGTGACGATCCCTAACGCAGCAGGCAAGGAAGCCCAGGAAGCAAGGAAGAACAGCCCCAGCCCCGGCGCCTGTCCCCCGGTGTCGCCCCGTCGTGAGATGAGGCCCACCGGGAGGCCAGGGCCGGGTCAACGGGTGGGTCCTCGCCATGCTCACCGGGCCAAGCGGCCCGCCTCCGCGTGGCTCCGGTCCCGCGCCCAAGCGGGCGCGCCGTTGACCCGGCCCTGGCCTCCCGGTGAAGAGGGCCTCACGACGGGGCGATACCGGGGAACAGACACCTCACAGTGCGAGGCTGTCATGAATACTGCCAAGCGGCAGTATTCCTAAAGCAAGTAAGAAAGAACTCGGGGGCTCGCCGAGGAACAGACCGGGAGAGATGGACAGTCAAGCGGGGTTGTTTAGCAATCTATGCTTTACGTTCACTATTATGTTACCAGTAAAAACAGGTATTTCCTGCCTTTTCAGTTGCTTGGACTGTGTGGATGTGGGATAACTAACTCGCGGTTGATGAGGACCGCAGCGGGTTGCCCCCGCCGGTGTGAAGACCGACAGGGGCGGCCATAGAACAGAATGGTACTAGCATCATGTCCGACAGCAACAACAACATCGCTATGTCCGCCGCAATGAGCAAGGCCCAGGCCGACAAGTCCAAGGTTCCCGCCAAGGGCAAGACCTCCTCCACCAAGACGCAGGCCCCCGCGCCGCGCATCATGATCGGCACGCGCACCGTCATCAGCTTCATCACCGCACAACGCATCTGCGCCAGCGCCGGCATGGCCGCCAAGATGACCACTCTCTACGGGCTGCACGAGGTGGACTACGACGGCATCCGCGAGGCGCACGAGGAACACATGGTCAAGGCCGCCGAGGCGCTGGGGGCGGGCATGGTCAACGGCGATGGCACCCCCAACGAGCGCGCTATCGAAATCCACTTGCAGCGCATCGTGGACAGCTTCGTGCGCTCCGCACACGGCGCAGGCGAGTTCTTCGACAAGAAGGCCGCCGAGGCGCGCAACGCATCCAGCGCCGTTGCCAACGCCGAGCGCGACGAGGACCGCCAGGGCATCGACGGACTAGAGAACCGGGCGCAGCGCGCGTGCAGCTTCGCCGCCCAGCTTGGCCTGCAATCTTATGCCATCCTGGCCGCAGCGCACGGAGCCGTGGACGCCTACGCCCACGTCGTCGGCAAGGAGTGGAAGCCCTACGAGGGTGCAGGCGGCGGCAACGTCAGCACAAAGGCCCTGGCCGTCCAGGCAGGAGCCTTCGACCGGGACTAGCAGGGGTCAAACCACGGCGGGGACCGCATTAGGTCCCCGCAACGCCTCTCCCGCGAAGGATCATGCAATGATTTGGACCCTGCAAGACGTGCTGGACGCCCCGCACCGCCTGGCAACCGAAACCCTGGACCACGACGAACGCTCCCGCTTGGAGGAGATCGTTGACCTCACCCCCGAACTGGTCGCCGTCGCAGCAGCCCATGCCCGGCAGCTACAGGTGAAGGTGGACGCCAGGCCATGCGACCACTGACGATGCCTCCCTTGCACCCGAGGCACAAAGAAGAACGCCTGAAGCTGGGCGCAGGCGGGTGCCAGCTTATCGCTATCGCCCTGGTCGGTGCCGCCTACATCGCACCCGTGTTCAATCAAAGCCTTGGAGCCACCATCGGCACCGCAGCCACCGCAGCCGTCATCGCCGTGGCCTTCGAGGGTGCAGCCATGTGGCTTCTGCGCTATATTCCGTTTGCCCCCTGATCACCGCTAACCAGGAGACCGGCCATGCTCAACTTCCTGATCAATGCCGCCATGGTCACGACGATCTTCGTCGGTGGCACCCTCATCACCGTGCGGGTGATGGACTACTTCACCGAACGCACCTGACACCCCGCAACCCGCCGGCGCACCCCCCCCGCGCCGGCGGCCTAGCCTGGCCCAGCCCCGCCGGGCGTCAACCCTGCCCTTGCAGGGCACCGCGCACGCGCGGCTCCGGCCCGCGCCCCACGGCAGGGCAGGGACGCCCCGGCCGCAGGCCCCAAGCGGCCTGCGTCCAGCGCGCCCCAGCCCCGCCAGGGCGCAAGCCTCCGGGGTTGACGCCCAGCAAGGCCAGCAAGCCAAAGCAAAACAGCCACGGCACGCAGCCAGCACACCTCGCCCACCCGCGATCCAAACTTCGCCTGTTCTCCGTCCGCGCCTCACGTCAGGGGCAGACGGGAAGGTTGTAACAGCCGCGCGCAGCTCCGAACCGGACAGCGCCAATCGCCAGTCGCCAGGCTGGACCTACCTCCGCATCGTGCCGCAGGTCGGGCCATACCGATGCAACCCCATGCCCCGGCCAGCCCCTCACCCCACGCCGCAATCTCCAGCCCAGCCCCACCTGCGCCAGCGCCTCCCGGTGCAACACACCCGTCAGCTCCTCGATCGCGCTGGTCACGCCACCGCCCCGGTGAGCAGTGCATCGCTGCCATGAAGGCCTGCATCTCCTAATCCACCTCGGCGGCTGACCTTCCTCCGGTAAGCCGAACCGTAACCGTGCATGCCCTTGGGCAGTCGGATGACGTGTCCCAAGCATGTCCTCCCGATCCCTGTTCTGGGCGTGTCCCCGCCAAGCTGGCGGGGACCGGGCTCTATCGCCGCAAGCGCGGCGACGGAGCCGCGCAAGCGGCGCGTCTCCGCCCCTTCGGGGTAACGATCCCTCACGCAAGGCCAGGCAGCCAGCAAGGAAACCAGGCTGGCAGGGCCAGGTCAAAGGGTGGGTCCTCCCCATGCTCGCCAGGCGAAGCGGCCCGGCTGCGCGTGGGTCCGGTCCCGCGCCGTGAAGGACGGCGCGCCTATGACCCGGCCCCTCCAGCCTGGTCCAGAGCACCTCACGACAGGATAGCTCCAGAGAACAGGCAGGCAGGAGAGCGGGCTATCAGGTCATGAACGGAGCCGCCCAACAGTCCGGTGCGGCAGCAGCACAGAGCCATAGATCAACCTCCACCGAGCAGAGGCCACCATGTCCAGCACAATTACCCAGATCAGCCCTGCGATGCGCCCAAGCCAGCTGACGCGCGTCCTCAACAAGCACGCCCACGGCATCCCGCCCGGCGCACGCTTCATTGGACGCGGGTCGTGCTGGGGCAACCCCTTCGTCATCGGACCCGATGGCACCCGCCCGGAGGTGGTCGCCAAACACAAGGCATGGGTCGTCAACCAATCACGCCTGATGACGCAGTTGGACGATCTGCGCGGGCATGACCAGGTCTGCTTCTGCGCGCCGCGCCTCTGCCATGGCACCACCCTGCGGGACCTGGCCAACAGGCCACGCCTGCAAGCCGATGGGCTGGTCGAGCACCTCGATTGCAGCACCGGAGAGATCACCTACGTGCGCGCCGGCAGCGACCAAGACGGCAAGCTCTGGAAACAGCACAGGATCGAGCACCTCCGCAGCCTCGTCGGGTGCTACCAGGCAGACAGCGGCCGAACCATGGCGCCACGCGAGGATGCCGCCTGGGAAGCCATCCTGGCCGAAGCCATCGCCGACGCCATGACCGCCGGCGCCGACGGGCAGGACATCCAGGCCGCAACTGCCTAGCTCAATCCCGACGCGGCACGCCGGCCGCGCACATGCTCCAGGTGCGCCTCACGCAGCTCCGGGCTGATGTCGGCCGCAGCCGCCTGCAACCGAGACCAGGCAGCATCCAGCCGCACTTGGTCGCGGCACCCCGCCGGCATGCCCGCCAGCCGCGCCGCCAGGTTCGCCAGCTGCACGACCGAATCCTTCAACTCAGGACAGAACGTCGCCGAGCCAGTCGCGACTACCAGCCCCAGAACCGGCACTCCAGCACCCGCCATACGCCCAACTGCCTCCGTGTGCCGGAAATTCTGCCGCAACGGGTTCTGGAACGTCGCGCGCACCCGCCCACCCTGCAAGTGCTGCGTCCACTGCCGCCAGTCGGCCGAGCCAGACACCCAGCCAGACAACGCCTTGGTCTCCAGCACCGCAATGCCATGTGGCAACCGCACCAGGTGGTCCACCTGCGTCAGCCCCAGGTCGTCCGGCAGGATCACGTCGTGCAGCGCCGGGTATCCCAGCCGCGCTACCACCACGATCACGGCATCCTCGCCACGGCGGCCCTTTATCTCCATCTTCGCCGCACGCAGGTGCTGCCGCGGCGTGTCACCGGAAGCAGACGACATGAACGGCAGGTCAGAGAACGGCTTGGGGCGGATGACCTGCCTGGGCCGCTTGGCCGGACCGCCAAGCAGGACGAGGACGCACAGCATCGCGGCGAAGGGTACCAGCGCCAGGCTATAGGAGGGTACCTGGCCCGCCAGTGCGGCAACCGCATCGATGAGCCCCGACTGGTCGCTCTCCATCGTAGGAGCCCCGTCAGCAGCCCCGCTCAGCATCGCCATGCCCCGTTGCCAGGCCACGATCCCGCAAGCGACAGCGATCCCGCCCAGGGCAAGCGAGACCGCAAACGCACGCAGGTCCCGCTTGCCGGACGCGACCTGGCCCAGCAGCTTCAGCGCGAATGACAACGCCAACGCGCAGGACGGCCCAGCCAGGATGAGCGGGACGGTCTCCCAAGTAAGCCAAGTGGAAAGGATGAGCAGGACGTTCGGGGGATTCTGGTTCAGCATGATGTCCGCTCGGCGCTAGGGGGCGATACCCCGATAATCCGATCAAACGGCGCAAATGGCGGTCCGCCAGCTCGGATGCCACCAGACCGGACGGTACCCTGGACAGGCGAACGATCGCGTCACATGGACGGCGCCCGGCCCCGCCCGTCCGGCAGCCCCGTCGCCAGCAGAATTGTCACACGGTCTCGCCGGAGGAGTGCAACGATGCCGCTTCGGCAGGCGGGTTTTGAGCGGCATCCCTATGGGGGAGCGGCTCACGCTTCGCGTGCAGCCGGCATCCGGCAGAGACCGCAACCCGGTAATCCCGGTCGCCAGGCATCAGGCCCGCCCAGTTCTTCTGGTGGCCTTCCAGCCGCCCTCGAAGCGCAAACTCGAAATCCCCGGGGAACCCCGCCCCGAAGCTGCCGATGACATCCAGCGCGAATGCCTTGACATGCGACGCCTCGATCCCGCCGAACTCAAGAAGCAGGGCAACGTAGTTCGAGAACCACACCAGGCTATGGCCCTCCATGATATCCCCATCCGGTTGCCCGCCTGCGTCCTCCCAGAACATCAGGTGCGCAGCCTCGTGCAGCACCGTGTCGTCCCACGTCTCCTCTCGGGTGAAGATCTCCCACTCGGCCGTCGCGTAGCCGAGCAGCCGATAGTGCCTGGGCATGCACTTCACGTACGGCCTCGGCATGCCCAGCGTATCGAACACACGGTGCGCAAGCCGCTTGCCCTCCGCGAATGTCATCGCCCGGCGGTTGGGCTCGATCCGGTCGCGCCACGTCTCCCCAAAGATTTGGTATGTTGCCGTGTCCTCGAAGGCGGCCCACTCCCGGCCACCTCCGTTGGGAACGTCGTCCAAGTCGCCTGCGGCTATCGCAGGCACGCCTTCAGGGCCTCCTTGAATGGTCCTGATGGTGTCGCCCGTATCCGCGGCCGGAGTAGAGCCTCCTTGGCCCATCCTACGAGCCGAAGCCGGGACTGCCGTCTGACATTACCGACGGCACGCAACGGGCAGCCGGTGCGTATGGGTTGGACCATGGCCGCAGGTATCGGGCCTCGATCCACCCTTCCTGCCCGTTGAAGCGCAGCACTTGTAGGAACCCGCCCGAGGATTGCGGCGGATCCCTCACGAGCACGACCGAGGCGGCATAGTTGACGATGCTACCTGACCGCGAGGGAGCGTTGAGGATCGGAACCCCCACCTTCGGGTCAAGCGACTGGTCAGGCGTAATGGCAAGCTGCATGCAGACATAGCCGGGAAGAGGCCGGACTGCCTTCAACCCTTGAGCCTGAGCCGCACCGCAGGTCAGAAAGACGGAGAGAGTAATTGCTGAAATCTGGCGCATAGCAAGCTCCTACGATTTGGCTAAAAGGACGGGGGCAGCCGCCGCAGAAGAGCCGATCTTGGCGGTGACGCTTGCCCGCCACTGGCCGACCGTGGTGCTAGCTGGATCAATGCCGTTGGACTTGAACTGTGCAGCGGTCAGGCCCGAGATTTGAGAAGACATGAGGTCCCCATCATTGGCCCGTGCGATGGCGACCGCGTTGCCTGGTCCGAAATTGTAATAGCCGCGCACATCGAGCACGGACGGGTTCGCGATGCCGTTGTTCTGCAAAGAAGTGGCACCCTGCTTGAGGTACTGTGCGGCGGCGATGCTCTCCGTCGCCGGATCGAGCTTGCCGGCCAGCCCAGGCACGATGTTGGCCGCCAAGGAGGGGTTGGCAGCCACGGCCGCCTTGATCATCGCCGTATAGGTGCTGTCGAACATCTGGAAGGTGCCCGTGATCGTGGTGCTGCCCGAGGCCGGGTTGGTCTGGCAGCCGCTGGCCTCGATCTGGCATGTCGACGCCAGCGCCACCGGAGTGATCCCGACCGTCTGTGCGTTCTGCGCCGCAGCATCCCCCCAAGACCTGGACATCATGGACGTCATCGACGTGCTGCCAGCACCATCCACCGAACTGCCTGTTCCGGTGGCGCCGCTGCCAGAGGTCGAGGTGCCGCCATCAAAGGTCGAGGTGCCGCTGTCCGTCGAAGCAGCGCCGCCTGTCGCCGTGCTGGCGTCCAGAGCAGTAGCCCCGACAGGCATCGAGAAGGCCGGCAGCCCCGTCTCCTCGAACACTGGAACAGGCAGGACCGGAACACCTTTTAGCGTTTCCGGCCCAACCCCCGCCACGGCAACTCCGGACCCGAGGAGGACGGCCGCCGCAAAGATGGCGGCCGACGTGTGCGCCTTCGTCCACGCTTGGACGACACCGGGACGCTCAACGGTCATGAACCGTCCTGGCAACAGCATGCCAGCGGCAGAGCAGGGTTCGCCGTCGGGATGGGATTGCATCGGGCCTCCGTGTTGCTGACCACCCCATCATCACCCACCTTGGCGCAAACAGCGGCGCGCCCGGCCCCGAGACCTACTGGCAGGCGAAGGTGCTGGTGCGCGCCTCCTGACGGCAGGACTGCATCCCCGGCAGCAGCCGCATCACCACCGGGGTCTGCGTGCCCTCGTACTGGCACACCAGGGTCAGGTTCTCGGCATTGCCGAACCGCCAGATGTTCACGGAGCCGTTCGGACCCTGCTGCGTCGTCGCCGGCGCTTGCTGCACATTGTCCTCCGGGCGGCCCAGATAGAGCGAGCCGCCGTCCGTTCTCCGGAGATGGTGCCCGCCAACCGCGGGAGGACATCCGACCGCCGCCGCCGCCGCAGTGGCAGCAGACGCGATCTGGGACAGGCCGACGAGGACCGGCACGATCAAGCTACGACGCATGTGAGACAACATAGAACTGGCTCCCTGTATTTGCGGCCGTGGCACCAGGGTTGGTCCACGAAATCGTCCGGTAGGACGCCGCATGATCGGTCCACTGATCCATGACCTGTATGCCCTGCGCGTTCTGGCCCAGGTAAATCGCAGCGTGGCTGCTGCCATCCGTCGCGTTGGCATAGCGGCCGGAACTGTCGAAGGTGGCGATAGCGGTGCCGGGTTGGATCTGCGTGTTGCCCTGAACCTGCGCACCTTCCGCCCAGGTCTTCGTCAACCCAACCGACGAGTCTGCCGTTTGAACCAGCGCCACGCATTGTCCGGACCCGACAGCCTGGCCGGCATACTGGGTCCAGGACGCGGCAGCGCTGCCGATGCTGTCGCCGTTCCCGGTAGCTGACGTGGCACCACTACCGCTGCCAGTGCTCCCCGACGCAGTGCTCCCATCGCCGCCGGCCGGCATCTCGGTGTTCAAGGCCGTGGCACCCACCGGCATCGAGAAGGCCGGTAGGCCCGTCTCCTCGAACATCGGCACCGGAAGCACGGGGATGCCCTTCAACGTCTCGGCAGTCGTGTCCGCGACGGCAGGGTGGCCCGCCATACCGACGAGGCCGAGCACCGGCATCATGCGGATGATACGGGACCAGGGCCATCGCCCGCTGCGGTAGGGGTGCAAGCTGTCTCTCGGCGGCGGGATCACGGACTGCATCAGGGGCCTCATTGCTCCAGGAGACCGCAGCATCGGTCACCGTGGCGCAAACAACGTCCCCTCATGACCCGGCCAAGAGAAGTTTCACGTTGCAAAGCGCGTCACCCGTCTGCGGCTGCCTGAACGTCGGAGCTGCCTGGCACTGCCTGATCCGCTCCAACAGCAGCGCTCCGGTCGCAGCTGCCGGGTCAGGTGTCCAGGCTCGCCAGGTGTAGCCGCCCAGCACCAGGCCGCAGGCCACGGCGGCGATCGCCACCGCACGCCCCCAGAGCGCCGACTGGTTATACCGGCGCTCGCGCAGCACCACCGCCCCGCTGATCTGCTTGACGATCTCCGGAGCCACGGACATCACGAACTTGCTCACCACCTGATCCACCTTGACCTCGGAACTCGCGAGGGCGCTCTGCGCCTGGGCCTGCAAAGCGACCGCAACCTTGTTTGCCGCTTGCAACCCCTTCAGCTCAGCCGCCGCCGCCACCGCATGCTCCCTCGATGCCGCCTGCGACTGTGCCGCCGCGGCCTTCGTGAGCAAGCCGAGGGAGGTCAAGGTGGTCAGCAGCATCGAGATGAACCGGCCCTCCAAGTGGTCCGGACGCACCCCCCACTCCCGGGCTGCAACCAAGGTCTGCTGAACCAGGCGATCCAGCTCGGCCGTGGCCCGCGCCGCTTCGGTCTCAACCGGTTGGACGGCGGGTGCCTCAACCATCTAACGCCTCGCCGCCTGCCCAGAGGCCAACCGCGATCTCTGTCAACGCCAGGGGTGGCGTGGGTATCGAGGCGATGCGCTTGCACGGAATACCTTGCCGCTTCAACTTACCCGCAAGAATCGCCACCCCGTCTTGAACCGAATGCTCCGGTGCCAGCGATGGCTCCAGCAGAAGAACCTTGGCATCGAGCTTGCGGGCCATCTCGATGATCGGCTCACCAATGCCGGGGGCCACCATCGCAACCAAGGTGATCCCATGCTGACCGCGCTTCACCTGCGGGGGGAGCGCCATCGACGCGAAGGCCAGCGCTTCCGGGTCGAGAACGATCACCCGCGCCTCCGATGAGAGGCCAGTACACACCACTGCAACAGCATCCCCAGCCGCCACCGGTATAGCGATGGTGACAAGCGGCTCCAGCGCTTCTGCAAGGTCGGCATGTGCCCCTGCGAACAGAACAGCTGGCACACCTTGCGGCACGGGCCGTTGATGGAGGGATTGCCAGATCAAGTAGAGAGCGTGCGCCTCTTGCTCGATGTTTGCCTCGGACACCACGATCATGGTCGGTGACCGCACCACCAACGCCGGCGCCGCCTTGGGATGCAGGGAGGTAGAGACCCGGATGGTCTTAGGGTCGAGCACGGTTCCGAACGCCTCCCGGACAGCTTGCTTCGCCTCCTCCACGCTGGCAGCCAGCTGGATGGCATACCGCCCGCGATACAGCTGCGCCCGCTTGTCAGGGGGCATGGCCTCGATCAGCTTCGAGGGGAAGGTCACCACGGAGGCTGCGCCGACGTCTGACCACGGCGTGGACACCAGCCGATGGCCGAACTCCGCGATGCCGCCTGCAAGCCTGGCCGGACGGTCGGCGCAAGGTGGCCTGTTGCGGAACAGCGGCATGGTCAGAGAAACCGATGCACCCGGCGTCTGGTAGTACTGCTCGCACTCCCTGAACTCCGCTGCGGTCTCGAATACCGCCGATGCTACCGGCGTCCGGTAGATGTAAGGCGGCATCAGCGGCGAGAAGGGCAGACGAGGGACACGGATCAGGTAAACCCCAGGCGATCCCAACACAGGCCGTTCCACGACTTGGGCGAAGCCCGGGTGGTCCACCAACGCACGCTGGCTATTGACCCTGTGCCAGTTGACGATGCCGGCGTGCGTCGCCGCTTTCCAGATGTCGCGCACCGCCCCGGCCGACATCACACCGGCCGATACCAACCGGTTCGCCCCGATGCAGACCTGGACCGCAAGGTCCTCCGGGCCAGCACCATCACGGATCGGCAGCAGCGAGGCTGTCACCTCCGGCACACCCGCAGAGGTCATCAGGAAGCGCCAAGGGTCGTCCGTCGCCTGGATGCGTGTCTGGCCTGCATCGGCGAGATCGAGCAACCAGGCGTCCAGTTCGGGGCGGGCAGGCGAGACGCCAGCGCCGAACACAAGCTCGGACACTTGGGCGAGCAAGGGGCCACCAGATTCGTAGATGTCCCACGCCCGGGACCCATCGACCAGCTCCCATAAGATAGCCTCGGTGGGATCGTCCACCATGTGCGAAAACGCCTGGTGGACGGCCTCGTCGCCCATGCCGTTCATCGCCTGGACGAGAGAGGCACACGCTGCATGGATCATAGGCGTCACAAGCGCGAGCCGCTCCTCGCCCTCGGTGTCAGCCATCTGTTCCGCTCCGCTTCTTGCCTGACGAGGGCTGGCCCATTGCCGGTCGCACAAAGCCTGGCATCGCCGGAAGCCAAGGAGATGGGATCACTCCGAAGAAGGGTGGCAGCTCCCTCTCCCACCAGGTGGCCACCCTCTCCTGATCGAAGAAGGACAGCGGCGGCTTGCCAGGGGCAGGCACGCCGTTCATGGCATCGGCGAACGTCAAAGCGCGGTCAGTGACGGCCGACATGCAGGCCAGGCTCGGCATCATCACGGTCTTGGCGCCCTTCCGTGCGGCCTCGACCAGGGCCGGGTGCTGCAACACCGCCCCGAACGCGAAGGCGGCAGACCGGCCGTTGAGCACCAGCCCCTGGTTGAGCACGATCAGCGTGGCCTTGGGAGCGAAGAGGTTGCCCGCCAGAAAGCGCTCCAGGTAGTCGAGGTCCGCCATCTCCGGCCCAACGACATGCGCCAGCACCACGCGATGGCCCCGCCGCTCCAAGGTGCGGACGATGGCCACCTCCTCTACCAGGCGGCTTAGTGGGGTCTCGCCGCCGCCGATGTCTAGCAGGGCGTTGTATTTGTTCACCACCATGTCGGTGAACTGGGTTTCAAGCCAAGCCTTGCCGTCCTCTGGATCGGCCGAGGGCGGCTCAAGCACATCCTTGTGGAACATCGACAGGCTGTAGGTGCGGTTCATCTTGTCGGCGTTCCACAGGACGAACTCGGCCCCATGCGCCCGGAGGAACTGCGCCGTCGTGTTCAGGAACGACGTCTTTCCCACGCGCTGGCGGCCAGCGGCAATGAGCAGGATCGGACGGTGATCGTCCGCATCAGGCACGGCAACAGCATCAGACATGCTCTTAGTCCTCCTTCTTCGGCGGGTTCACGTACCGGTCCGCCCATGCGAACTGGCGTTCAAGGGCCGCCAGGTTTTCCCTCACGTCCTCGGGCAGGTCCTCCGCATCCAGGAGGGAGGTCCCTGTCCGAAGCGGCAACTCCGCCCGAGGCACAGCAGGGTCACAAAGTGGCCCAGCCACGCGTGCCGGATCGATCGATGCGGGCCGCGCGGTGGCCGGTATGCGCGATGGATGGCGGCTTCGCCCGTCTTTTACTGCTAGCCGTGCCTGCTCGCCGGCTTCGACGTCGCGACAGACACGCCACCACACATTGCGGACCGACGTTGGCGACGCAGGCTTTCCGTTGTTGCCCATCACACCGGCAGCCGCGATCTCGGCCGCAATGCTCGCCCACGTCGGATTGAGCTTGGCCATGGCCCTGCTCAGCGCACGGTGCTGGCTTCGCATGTGCTGATACAGCTTCGATTTGCCTCCATGGGCATGTGCCTCAAGACGGCGTGAGAGCAGGCGTGTTGTCTTCGTCCATGCCCGCAACCTGCGCCGACTTGGCGCAAACAGCGGTATGCCACCGGCACGCCAACGGCACGTCCAGGGCACGCCGCCGGTACGCCGATGGCACGCCGGCGGCACGTCAGAAGCACAAGGAAGTCGGCATATACACCATTGCACCGCTCGTGCAGTTGACGCGGCGTGGAACCACCGTCTCAAAAGCAATAACCGCCGTTTGCGCCACAGCGACCGATCCTGCCGCGACCCAAGGAGGCGCGCATGGACACGACCCTGAAAGAGACCCTGGACGAGCTGAGGGCGCAAAACCACGACATGGCGCTCGCCCAGGCCTCGCAAAGCGAGCAACTCGCCGTCCTGATCGAGCAGGGGGCAGAGATCATTAAACTGCTCACGCCTGTGAAGGGTGACGGACCGACCCTGGAGGAGATGCTCGGGCACATTGTGGGCCAGCTGACCGAACTCACCGGCCTCGCCCGGCAGCAGGCCAGGATGCTCAGCGCCATGGAACAGAACCTGCCAGGCGACGTCGCCCGTGCCGTCACGACAAGCACAGGCAAACCTGCCGGCCATAACGGTGCCGCTGCAGGACCCAGTGGGGGCAACCGGGGATGATGTCCTTCCGGAAGCTGTCTGCCGCAAGCAAGGGCACGCTCTTGCGGGCTTACTTCACAGAGAACACCCCTGAGCCGACCCATGATCCAGGACCGGCGGCCGGACGAACCCTGGACGCCGGCGGAAGACTGACGGCCTACTACACCGGGCGGGATAGCAGGGCGACCTGGCGGCCGGACATGCCACTTGCCGCAGCCCAGGCACTGGGCATCGATCCGACACGCATGCCACGCGACCAGGACCTCGAAAGGCTGTTCGAGGCCAAGCGCGCCGACAACGGGGAAGCCTGGTCCAAACACGACCGAAAAATCAGCGCCTACGACTTCACGTTCTCGCCCCACAAGTCGGTCACGCTCGCAGCGGAGTTCGCACAGACGCCGGCCGAGAGCGCCGCCATTTGGAACGCCATCGACCGGGCTAACGATGCCGCCATGCGATATGTCGCCCGCGAGCTGGGCTGGGCGCGCAAGGGGAGTGGCGGGGAGGACGGCGCGGACCCTGGGGCGGTAGGCTGGGTCAGCTTCCGCCATCACACGGCGCGGCCGACACTGGCTGTTCAGGACGGACCGGACGGGGCCACCTATCTCGCCGACGCACCCGTGGGCGGCGATCCACAAGCCCATATCCACAACGCCCTGTTCAACATGGTCGCCACCGATGACGGGCGGGTGGGCTCGCTCGACACCCAGCGCCTGCATTCGCGTGTGCACGAGTTCGGCGCCTATGGCCAGGCATGGCTGGCCGACGAGCTACGCCGCCTCGGCATCCGCGTCGCGTATGACAAGCAAGAGCAGGCCGTCGTCTTGGAGGCGATACCGCAGCACGCCAACGACACATTCAGCAAGAGCAGCAGGCACATGCTGCGCGATGCCAAGGCGTTCGCCAAGGAGCAAGGCCTCGATTGGGACACCCTGCCGGCGGAGAAGAAGTTCGAGATGCTGCGCGAGAGCGGCATGGCCGAGCGACTTTCCAAAGACGCTGCCAAGACCGACCGCGAACTTTGGCGCGAGCAGGCGGAGGCCATCAACTGGGCGCATACCACGGTGCTCGAAGATGTGAGGCACGAGCGCCTGCCCGACGCTCAGCGGTTCGACCTCGCCTACGCCTTTGCAGCCCGGCACCTGGAGCAGGAGTTTTATACGGCCGCGGTCCTCGACCATGACAAGCTCCGCCTGCACGCGGCACGGGGCCTGATCGGGACTGGGATCAGCGGCCCCGAGGACATCGACCGCGTGTTAGAACTGCTGGAAAGCCGCGGCATTCAACTCCAAGGCGAACACGTCGCGCTCATCGTCGGGGTGACTGACGATCTGGTTCGGGTCACGAACACCGCCCAGGTCCGGATCGAACGGAACCTTGCCATGCAGGCCAAGGGAGCTGCACTCGACAAGTCGGGCGCCCTGTCGGCCGAGGCCATCCGCTCTGCCGTCACACGTTCCGGCCTCGACTTCACCACAGAGCCGGAGCACGGCCGGGCGCAGCTCGCAGCCATCTACGCGCTGGGGCAGGGAGGGGCGCTGACCCTGCTTACTGGCGTCGCCGGCTCCGGCAAGACGACGCTGCTGCAGCCGCTGGTCGCCGCCTGGCGAGCCGATACGCGCTATGACGCGAGCGGACGCGAGTTGGTCGGTCTGGCGACAGCCCGGAAGCAAGCCGATGCGCTGCGTGATGCCGGCATCGACCGAACCATCGCGGTATGGCCCATGCTGGCCGCCATCGCCTCGGGCGAATTCCAGCCGACGCGCAACACGGTTTTGGTGATCGACGAGGTAAGCCAGGTCGGTCCACGAGCCATGCTGCAGTTGCTGGAATTGCAGGCGCGCACCGGCATGACCATCAAGGCCCTGGGCGACCGCGAGCAGGCGCAGGCCATCGAGGCAGGCGACACCATCGAGATCATGCGCCGGTCCTTGCCCAAGGAGGCCAAGCCAGAACTGCTCACGACGGTGCGACAGGAGACGGAACGCGGCCGAACCATCGCCGGGCTGTTCCGCGGCACTGACCTTGGCCCCTACGTCAAGCTGGCGGCGCGGAAGGAGCATCGGCTGGCCGAAGTGACCCAGGCTCTGGACATGAAGCGTGAGGACGGAACCGCGATGCTGGTCGGCGGCGACCAAGACCAGGTCGTCGGGCGCATCGCGGACCTCTACATGCAGCGCCTCGATCACCTGCAGGCGTCAGGCACCGGACGCACCATCACGGTCTCGGTGCCGACAAACGAGGATGCCGCCGAGGTGAGCCGGGCCATCAGGGCGCGTCTGAAGGCACGCGGCCAGATCGGCACGGACGAGGTTGTCCACAAGGCGATCGACCAACGCGGCGAAACCTACGACCTGCCGGTCGCCACGGGCGACCGCCTGCGCCTCTACCGACGCACCTTGGCCAACATCGACGGACGCCGCGGGGCGATTGGCAACAACGGCAACGTAGTTGAGGTCGTCGGACAGACCGAGACCGGCCTGCGCCTGCGCGACAAGGATGGGCGGATCGGCGACGTCGAGTGGCGCCGCGTGATGGACACCAAAACCGGCCGGGTGCTGCTGGGGTTCGGACACGCCCTGACGATCGACGCGGCCCAGGGCATCACATCGGGCGAACACATCAACGCGCTTCCGCGCGGCAGCGCCGGCCTCACAGGCTTCAAGGCTTATGTTGCCGAGAGCCGGAGCCGGGGCGCCACCTGGACCATGATCTCCGAGGCGGCCGTGCATGACGCGGAGAAGCGAAGCCGGGCACTGGGCGACGCTTCCCCCGTGACCGAACGCGATCTGTGGAAGCGGGTAGCAGCCGACATGGCCGCGAAGCCGTACAAGGCGCTTGCGATCGACCTTGCCGGGGCTGCCCGGGCCGGGCGCGCGAAAGCCGTGGATGCCTTCATCCAGATGAGCCACCGGTTGGAGACCATGGTTGCAGAGGGCAGGAACCCAGGACAGGAGACACGCCGGCACGTCGTCGAGCAGGCGGCAGAGCGGGCGGTGGCCGGCAACCGTATGGCGCTTGCCGGGGCGTTGAACGCCACCGACACCGGGCTGCGTGCCTTGGGAGATGAGATCATGGGACAGGAACGCGGGCAACGGGTGCGCGCCTTCGTGCAGCAGCAGGCGGCAGAGCGCCTCACCGGGCAACGGCCGGAGGGGGAAGCGCGCCGCACGGCGCAAGCGGAGGCGGTTCGGAAGCAGCTGACCCGGCATGTGGCAGGGCTGGATGAGGCACTTCGCCAGAATGCCGGGCAGTTGGGCCTGCTTGGGGAAGATATCAGGCGCAATCTCCAAAGTGCCCGCCTCGACGCTGAAGCCGCGCGGCGGACACTTGAGGCCACCGTGCGCCGTCCGTCTTCGCCATCGCCTGGTATGTAGCAGGCGTGCTTCGCTTCAGGTTGCGAGCGGTGCCCTATTCACCGTGGCGAGGGGCTTCTTGATCAGGTGATGATCTGCCGGCGTTACGGCTACGCCGAGTTCACGATACCGACGGAGGGGATGCCGATTCTTCATACGCCGAAGGACGTGCACTGAGCAACGATACCGGCCAGACTCCAACCAACCTACGCCGTCTCATGCCTCCCGATAGAAAGTGGCATGGAAGCCATAGCTCCCTCGCTCATGCGCCGGGGGTGTTGACCTCACCATCGAGCATGCAATGCTCGTCGGACTGCGCTATCGCAACTTGACCCATCTGCAGCAGCAGTCGCGTCGCCACCTCCGTCAGGTTGACCGCAAACTCAAGACCATGATTCATCCGCGCCCGTGTGGGCGCGATGCAGGCGGGGGTCTCCTCCGGAGGAAGCTGCGCGGTCTATCCGCGCCCGCGTGGGCGCGACCTGATCATGAATTTCTCATGCGTGCCTCCTTGCGGTCTATCCGCGCCCACGTGGGCGCAACTCTCGGCCGTCTCGCTCGGTACAGCCGTAGACCGGTCTATCCGCGCCCACGTGGGCGCAACTCTTGTTAAAAATTGTTGATATGATTGTCTAAAGAGCCGTGCCGGTTCCCCACCGCTCTGGGGATGTCCATGACGCCCGACCATATCTGCCAAATTGGCCCTTGTCCCCATGAGATCAATTTGCATGGGCCAGACACAGGGCTTCTCCCGTCCTGTCCAGTAAGGCGGCAACGACGTTTCGACAGAAACGACAGAGCAAGACCGCTTTGAGGCCACTCCCAAGACCTCGGACTCTAGCGTCAGCGGGTAGCTCAAGTCGGCCGCAACCCCAAAGCTACGCCAGCAAGGGCCGCAGCTGCTCTCATGTCGGGGTCGTCGCCGGCACGGTTCGCGAGCAGGACCCAAACTGCCCAAATGGTAACTTCCCTCTCGGCGTTGCGCAGCGCTGCTTCGGCACGGTCGATCAGCACCCGCGCCCGGACCTCCAACCTTCCATCGGTATCGTAGCGTTCGCGCCAGGTAGCCCACACGTCCATTCCCATCCCGGCGAGAGCCACCTGCGGGAGTGCGTCGTAGGCCATAGCACCATGCATCAGACGTCGCCTCCGGACGGGATAGTAGGCTTCCAAATCGATCGGCGGCGGCTCATGGTTATGGGCAGCAGCCTGCGCCTGGGCCGCAGTCAGTCCAGCCGACATAGCGGCCTGACCAGGCAAAGCAGGGTGCTGATCACCGACGCGAGAGAGGCCGCCTGGGGCCATCCTGCCCTACCGTGGCCAGCTCCGACGATGCGATGATCGGCGGTCGCGGACTGCATCGAGCATCGTCACCACGCCGCTGGCAAGCAGGCGGAGCAGCGTGGCCACGGTCGCGTAGGTTCCGACAGCAGCGCCCAGAAGGGCAGCTGCCGCCAACGCACCAAACCCCATGTACGTGAAATGGTCGCCTTGAGGGTCGCGGATCATTTCGCAGCTCTCAGCCTCGGCCGGCTTGGGGACATAAGGCGTCGTCGAGATGGGACTTGGGTCAACATCGACGGTCTGCAGCCAGGCTGTGCAGGCGCCGCGGAGCGCAGCGGCAGCAGTGTGGACCGCCTCGGGTGTTGCGGTCCACCTTGCCGGCAGCGGTAGTCTCGCCTGGGCCTGTGGCGCCGCAGGGTCGGCTTGGACGCTGCCCGAAGCGGACAGCAGGACACCACAAGCGACCACCGCCAATTTCAGACGCGTTCTGGTATAGGACATCGCAGCCTCCATGCAGGGAAGCCCAGCATCCCACCGCGTGGCGCAAACAGCGTTACGAGATGCGGTTGTTCATGGAGTAGATCAGGTGCCCGTCCTTCGCGCGTCCCACAAAGCAGGATTTTGCGTGCGAGTTGCGCACCGTGTCGGACGCCAGGACCCAGGCCCTGCGCTTGCCATCCAGCTCCACAGGCACCCAGTCACCGACCGCAGGCCCAGATACCGCCATGACGCTTATGATGCGGGCAACCAGCGGCGCCGACGGAGATGGCGACGCGAAGGCGAAGGTTGGATGGGTGGTCTGCCGGCACTCCAGCCCCGACCCATTGGCGCGGCTTGGCGTGTGCTGGGTGTAGTCGATCTCCTGTGCTCCCGCGGGCTTGGCCGGGATGGCAACGGCCAGCATGGCCGCCGAAAGGCCAACCCGACCCAAGCCCCGGTAATGCAACGCCCAGTTCTGCATCGTCACTCTCCTTCCTGTTCCAGTTTCAGGCCGAACCATCAGCCTCTTCACTCCGCCGCGTCCTGCCAGGAGCCAACATCCTGCGCTGCCGGATGAAGTGCTGCGAACCCTGCTGTCAACTGCTCCAAGCAGTTCAGCAGTTCCGCCTCGGGCATAAGGGGCTTGTGGAGGAATACGACGGTTAACAGCGCCGCATCCCGTTCTCCCAGGGTAGCTGCCGCCGCTGCCCGAGCGGCGGACCTTGGCAATCCAGCGGCGATCTCGATGCTGGCGAGACCCGCCAGTAGCTTCGCGTCCACAGGCTCCTGGGGCTTGCTGGGCGAGGCTGGCTGGGCCGCAGGCGTCTCCTCGGCTCGGCCCAGCATGGGGGAGAACTCTGTGATGAGGACAGCGCGCGGGGCTACACCCCCGATTGCCGCCTTGGCATCATCCTCACCGTCCTTTTCTTCATCATCACCGTCCTCCTCCTCATCGTCGTCGATGACAGGTTCGGTAGGATTCGCGGCTGCCACACCCATCACCAGGCGAGGCAGCAGAAGGCGATTGGTCGCTGTAGCGACCGAGCCAGCGGCCTCTACCGCCGCGGCAATGCAGGCTGGCGCAGTGCCGCCCGCTGCCACCGCACCTGCCAAGGTGCTGACCATCGCCTCCAGCACGGGGTCTAGGAACATCTCCTGCTCACCGATGAGCAAGCCGCCCTCGATCCGGTCCCGGATGGCCGCCACGCGCTTCGCAGGGCCACGGACGGCGGCGACGTCCGGGGCAGTTAGCATCAGCGGGCGGTTCAGGCGCGGTCGGGAAATAATGTCGAGCTGCACGTGGAACAGCTTGGCATAGACCCGTCGGCCGGCGAACAGCACAATGGCTTCACCGGGCAGCAGGCGTTGGAAGTCCTGCCAGTCCACCCGGTTGACCTGCCGCACTTCGGCCTGCTGCGCTTCCCGATATGACGTGCCCTCCATTGCGCCCTGATAGGAGGTGGCGGACGAGACCCACGACTGACCTGCGGTCTTCTCCAGCCACTCGCGCGTGCGTCCCGAGTCCTGCTGTCGCATTCCGACCGTCAAGTTGGCGTTGCCCAGCAGAGAGTAAGTCTTCTCGCCAAGGCGCGCCCATATGCCGCCTAGTTCCTGGAATGCGATCCGGAAAGCCATGTTGATGCCGCGTCCCATCGCGAACATCCGATCCATGCCGGCGGTCGCGTAATAGGCCAGCTCGTCAAAATCTACCCAAAAGGAGCCGACGCCCATGCCAGGCTTGTAGGCGAAGATCTCATGCGGATCGCCTTCGAGCTTAGCGCCGAGAAGCTGCGCCATCATCCCCCGCAACGACGCGACGACGATACGACCTAGGGCGGCCAGGTTGTCGTCGTTCTTTTCTAACGCTGGCAGGTTCACGATCAGAATGCGTCGGTTCATGACCACGTCGCGCATGTCGATATCGCCGGTCTGGACCTTGAAGATGTGGCCGAGGCTTACTGCCAGCTGGGTGAAGGTTTGGGTAAAGTAAAAAATTGCATAGCCGTGCTGCTCGCTCGGCTTCTCCGACCGCTGCTGGTTGTAGGGCAGCTCCAGGTCATAGCCGGGTATCTCACCGAGGTAGGCGAGCAACGGGTAGATCAGGGCGTCGGGAATGTCCTGCACGTCATGGCGAGTGGGTTCGGCACCATTTGGGTTGCGGGCGAGGAACACCTTCTGCTTAGCAAGCGTCCAGATGCTCTTCAGCTCCACCATGTAGCGAACCTTCTCGATGTCGATCGGGAGGCCCTTGTGATCGCGCATCCAAACCAGCACAGGCGTCAGCGTGCCGATCAGCGCGACGGCGCGGCCCCGGAAGACACCATTGGCGTCGTTGGATGGAGCCTCACCCAACTGGCTTGCCACTAGTTCCTGCACCGCGTCGGCGTTACCAGAGGCGAAAGGGTTGAAGCTGTTGGTTTGGGTATGCGGGTTGTAGCCGTGCGCCGTCGCTTCGGTCGGCAAGCTGGCAGTCATCAGGTTCAACGCCCGCATGTCATCGTCCCGGCCAAAGCGCCGAGCGAGCACATAGGCTTGACCGTACAGTTCGGAGTTGGCCTTGCCGTCCACCAGGCAGAAGCCGCTGCCCTGGGAGAGCGGGTTGACGTAGCTGCTCAGGATGGTCGTGGTCTTGCCCGCGCCAGTTGTGCCCGGCATGGTCCCATGCTGGCGTGTGTCCTCGTCAGACAACCAGATTTCCTTGCCGGTGCCCTCCTCCCATCCGATGAAGCGGTTGCCGGACGCCATGCGCGCCTTGCGGGTCGCCGGGTCGGGGTCGCTCCAGTCGCGCCGCCGCGCACCGACGGGCAGGCGGATCGGCGCCTCGATCCGCCGGGTCAAAACCCAGGCGGCATAGAAGACGCCGGTCGTAAGCGTGACGTCCACGAGAGCGGGCGCCAAGGCAGTCGCTCCTGCCATACAACCCAGGATTAGCCCGGAAGCCCGGCCCCCCAACCACTCCGAAAGCCGAAGGGTGAGCGGGCGAATGTCACGGAGCGTCTGGTCACCGCTGCGCTCATGCGCCGCCTGCGGCCCCGCGATCTCACGCCGGATCATCAATGGATGGCCTCAGACGTTTGCGGGGCTGCGCCCCAGTGGCCGATACTGCCGCGTACTTGGCCCAGGCCGTGGCGTGCCGCCCAGTGCGCGAAAGCGGGCTCGTCGGGCCATGGCACAGGGCCGGTCATGCCCCCGTCGATCCAACCTTCGAGGGCTTGGGTCACTGCGGCCGACCGCAAGCCACCGCTGCCGCTCCATGCACGGAGAACAAGCACGGCGACCTGTAGGCGGAGCAGGCGGTATCCCTGCAAGGTGGCGATCTCCTGCCAGTTGTGCTCGGCGTTCACAGCGGGGGCCTAGCCCATCTTATTCAGCGTGCTGAGGTTCATTCCGCGAGTTGAGCGGCGGACATGGTTCGGCGATACGCTTGTTTCATCGCGATTTCGGTCCGGAGGTGCTGGGCGTTGGGGTTGGCGAGACGTGGCGGGTCCGGGGGCGACGGCCCCGGCGGTCATGGCCCGGCGAGTTGCAGGCTGCGTGCGACGCCACGGAACAGCTCGGCTTCGGGGCAGGCGCTGGTGAGCGCGATGCGGACCCGTGTCGCCGTTTCGGTGATGCGCCCGGC